>OFDC01001961.1_pt1 | contig 9962 bp, 9 predicted proteins | sample 1520941 | NCBI WGS metagenome assembly OFDC01 (sample SAMEA94258168, study PRJEB24077) | hot springs metagenome | biome: Aquatic biome; feature: Water | place: India | collected 2012-12-06 | depth 5 m | reverse complement strand
GGGGGTGGCCCCGTAGGGGTCGGGGGGTTTCTCTAGTTACAGTAAAATCTTAATAACGCTAAAATCTAAATCTTAATAAATCGGGAACTGCTCACAAAGCTTACGAACCTCAGCTTTGATTTTTTGTTCAAGCGCTGCATTACCTTCTTCGCCATTTTTCACAAAACCTTCCAAAACGTCGCAAATCATGTTTCCGATGCGATCGAATTCTGCTTCTTTAAAGCCGCGAGTGGTTCCAGCAGAAGTGCCAAAACGAAGTCCCGAAGTTACAAAAGGAGAACGTGGATCGTTTGGAATAGCGTTTTTATTACAAGTCAAACCAGCGCGTTCCAAAACCTTCTCAGCTTCTTTTCCAGTTAAAGTTTCAAGTGGAGTCAAATCAACAACCATCAAGTGGCAATCAGTTCCACCAGTGGTGATCTTAAGTCCGCGTTTAACCAAAACTTCAGCCAAAACTTTGGCGTTTGATACCACTTGTTTTGCATAAGTTTTAAATTCTGGACGAAGTGCTTCCGCGAAAGCTACAGCTTTAGCTGCGATTACGTGCATTAAAGGGCCACCTTGAAGACCAGGGAAGACAGCAGAGTTAATTTTTTTTGCTAACTCTTCGTTGTTAGTCAAAATCACGCCACCACGTGGACCGCGCAAAGTTTTGTGAGTTGTAGAAGTTACGATGTCAGCAACACCAACCGGTGATGGATAAATTCCAGCAGCAACCAAGCCAGCAACGTGCGCCATATCAACCATCAATAAAGCGCCAACTTCGTCAGCGATAGCACGGAATTTGCTCCAATCAACGATGCGTGGGTAAGAAGAAATTCCGGCAACGATCAATTTTGGTTTGTGTTGTAGAGCTAATTCGCGAGCTTGATCGTAGTCAATCAAGCCATCTTCAGCGCGGATTCCGTACTGAACTGATTTTAACCACATGCCAGAAATTGTGCGTTGCGCGCCGTGAGTTAAATGTCCGCCAGCGGCCAAAGACATTCCCAAAATTGTGTCACCCGGTTGTAGTAATGCCAAGTAAACTGACATGTTGGCAGAAGCGCCAGAATGAGGTTGTACGTTAGCAAAATTTGCGCCGAAAAGTTGGCAAAGTCTGTCAATTGCTGCTTGCTCAACTTCGTCAGAAAATTCGCAACCACCGTAATATCTTTTCGCCGGATAACCTTCAGCGTATTTGTTAGTGAACACAGAACCTTGCGCTTCAAGAACTGCACGGCTCACGATATTTTCAGAAGCGATTAATTCGATCTGATATTTTTGGCGATCAAGTTCGTGTTTGATTGATTTAGCGATTACTGGATCAGAATTTTCGAGAGAAGAAGAAAAGAAAGTCATTTGTTTTTAATTTAAGATTAGAGACCGAATTTATTGAAGATCAGACGTTCTTCGATTTTTGAAATAATGTTTTCCGTTAGAGAAAGTTTTTCGCTAAGCAAAGATTTAATAAAGCTTTTTTTAGCTGTGATTTGAACAATTTCAATTTTATCGCCGAACTTTTCTTTCATTTTGCTACGCATATCAGAAACCGCATCAACCAAGCCAAGTTCAGCCGATTTTTTGCCTGACCAAAAAGCGCCGGTGAAAATTTTATCAGTTAAAAACTGATCGTCGCCTTTTAGTTTTTCGCCGCGGCGCGATTTCACTAAATCTTTAAATCCTTCAAAAATATCGCGTTGGCAGTCTTTTAAGATTTCAACATTTTCAGCGACTTCCGGAACGAATGGATCCATAATCGCTTTGTTTTTTCCTTCAGTGTAAACGCGACGTTCAACACCAAGTTTTTTGATTGCTTCGACAAAACCAAAGCCCGAAAAAATTACGCCGATTGAGCCGATAATTGAAGAATTGTGAGCGTAAATTTCATCGCCTGCAAGCAACAACCAATAACCGCCAGAGGCTGCAACGTCTTGAGCGAAAGTGTAAACGGGAATTTTTTTCTCTACCGCAAGTTCGCGAATATAATTGTAAATCAACTCCGATTGAACTGGTGAGCCACCGGGAGAATTGATTGTGATCGCCACAGCTTTGGCATTTTTCATTTCAAAAGCGCGTTTCAAAAGTCCTTCAACGTTTTGAAAATTCAAACCAGATTCAAGTTTAGAATCTTTGCCGATAACGCCACTTAAGTTAACACAAGCAACTACTGGTTTGGCTTCTTTTCCTAAAATTTTTTTAACGAATTTAACCGGACAGCAGCTAAATTTCTTCGGGCAATTGCTCATTTTGGTTTTTGTTGAAAATTGAAAAATCTTTAAAATTGAACTCTTTGCGCATGATTTTTATCGCATAATTATGGCAACAGAAAACCAAAAAGATGAATAATATTATTGAAACAGAAAGCCATAATCCTTGTGGACCGCAGCATTTCATAATTGCACCGGTGGTAAATAATCCGCAGATATTTCCGATCAAACTAAAGCGTGAAAAAGCGCTGTTTACAGCAAGTCGTTGAGTTGGTTTGTATTTTTCATTAATCAAAACCAGTGCTGGCAATTTGATTCCAGCCAAACATCCAAACATTAAAAATAATAGAATGTGAATTTTTTCATGATCTCGACTGAAATAAATCGAAAGTGAAAAGATCAAGGCCAAAACAGTTGAAGAAATCATCATCATTCGACGGTTGAAAATGTCGGCCAAATAACCAATCGGAATTGAAAAAATTGTACCAAATAAAAGTACCGAGAGCAGCAAAGAGGCGTCATCTTTTGGCATGCCAATTTGGATACCGTAAATAATTAAGAATGCGCTCGAAGAAGACATCGCATAACTTACAGAAAATCCGGCGAACATAATTTTCGGTGAGTTTTTTATGTAGCGCCAAATGCCGATTTTCTTTTCTTCGCGAACACCAAAATCAACTTTTTTTAGACGAGACAAAGGAAGAATCGATAATAGGTAAAATCCGCTGGCGAGTAAGAAAGAAATAAAAGTGTCAGAAGTTTTGAGGAAGTTTAAAAAGATAGGTCCAAAACTATTGCCGATTGCAACCAACATGGTGCCAATTGAAATAATCAGAGCTCGCATGTGTGGAGGAGCCATGTCGATCATGATGGTGTTGCGAGTGACGCCGCAGATAAAAAATGAAGTTCCAAGCGCAAAAATTGTGATCAGCCAGAAGGCGTAATTAATGTAGAAATAAGCAAAGATTGCGAAAACTGCTGAGATTGAAGTGCCAATATAAATGCTTTGAACTAGTCCAGTCTTGCGTCCCATCGATGGCAAAAAGCGTGAGAAAATAACGCCGGCACCAATTTGTGTGGCGGTTGAAACTGACATTAAAATTTCGTTCTTGATGTGAGTATCCATTCGCAGCGCAATCATCACCATCAAGATTCCGTAGCCGATAGCCGATAAAAAGATTGATGAAAAAATTGCCGAAAAATCACGAACTAAAGATGGTGTCCATTCAACTCGATCTTTTTTTTCTGTGGATTGATTTTGGATAGGAAGTGGAGCAAAGCCACTTCCTGCGGCATCATAATTTCTGGTTGTAACTTCGCGCTTGGGATGGAAAAAAAACATAATTTTTTTGATAAGTGGTAAGACAAAAATGACTTACCACTAGTTGTTATATTTTTCTAACGTCGGTTAAGTGACCAGTAATCGCTGCAGCTGCGGCCATTGCTGGGCTGAGTAGGTGAGTTCTACCGCCGCGGCCTTGACGACCTTCGAAGTTACGATTTGAAGTTGAAGCACAACGTTCGCCGAAATCTAATTTATCAGCATTCATCGCTAAACACATTGAACATCCCGGTTCGCGCCATTCAAAACCAGCAGCTTTGAAAATTTCGTGCAAACCTTCTTTTTCGGCTTGTTCTTTTACTAAACCAGAACCTGGAACAACCATGGCTAGTTTGATATTTTTTGCGATGTGACGACCTTTTACAATTTCAGCAGCAGCGCGGAAATCTTCGATACGACCGTTGGTGCATGAACCAATAAAGACTTTATCGATTTGAATTTCTGACAAAGGAGTTCCAGCCTTTAATCCCATATATTCCAATGATCGAGCAACTGCTTCTTGTTTGCCTTTATCAGCAAAAGATTCTGGAGCTGGAACTTTATCAGTGATTGCTAAAACGTCTTCTGGGCTTGTTCCCCAAGTAACTTGGGGCGCGATATCTTCAGCTTTTAGGTGAAGTTCTTTGTCATATTTTGCGCCTTCATCAGATTTTAGTGAATTCCAATATTTCACTGCTTTTTCGAATTCTTCGCCTTGTGGAGCAAGAGGACGACCTTTTAGATATTCGTAAGTTTTTTCATCAGGAGCAATCAAACCAGCGCGGGCTCCTGCTTCAATTGACATGTTGCACACTGTCATTCTGCCTTCCATTGAAAGTTCACGAATCGCTGAGCCAGCATATTCAATAACACAACCAGTTGCGCCGGCAGTGCCGATTTTTCCGATGACAGCTAAGGTGATATCTTTTGCAGTAACGCCTGCACCAAGTTTTCCTTCAACGCTGACTAAAAAGTTTTTTGCCGGTTTTTGGATTAGAGTTTGAGTGGCTAAAACATGTTCAACTTCAGAAGTTCCGATACCAAAAGCCAAAGCGCCAAAAGCTCCGTGAGTTGAAGTGTGCGAGTCACCGCAAACGATGACCATTCCCGGTTGCGTCAATCCTTGTTCAGGGCCAACGATGTGGACGATGCCTTGTTTTTTGTCGTCTAAGTCAAAATATTTTATACCAAATTCGCGGCAGTTTTTCTCTAAAGTTTCAACTTGAATGCGCGATGTTGTGTCTTTAATGCCAGAAGTTCCGTGGCCACGATCAGCAGTGGTTGTAGGAACGTTGTGATCGGCGACAGCTAGGTGAGCTTCAGCTCTTCTTGGTTTTCTTTTTGCCATTCTCAATCCTTCAAAAGCTTGAGGTGAAGTAACTTCGTGAATTAATTGACGATCAACATAAATGATTTGTGAAGAACCATCGTCGCTTACTAAATGATGATCCCAGATCTTGTCATAAAGAGTTTTTGGCGCAGCAGAATTTGTGTTAGATTGAGTCATTTTGCTTTTTTTAAAATTTTAGGGGGAGATGTTTGATTCTAAGATTCGCGGGGATTTTATTTTTTGCAATTACTTTGAAGGGTGATATTTCTTCAATTCAATTTTAGCTTTTTCCAGATCTTTTTTAAATTGTGGGATAGTAAACATTTTATCAACAATGATCTCGGATAATCTGCGGCCCGCTTCAATGTCACTGGGAAAATGTTCTCCGACCAAGACTCGTAATTGTGACATTGAATCAGCTTTGGCGTAGAATTTATCTTTTTGTTCCGGAAGTAAAATTCCCATGATACGTGCTAAAGTATAACATTTGGTAGCATGGCCGCTAGGGTAAGAACTGAATTTATCCTCTTTAACCAAAATTTTGATTTTATCGCTAACTTGATAAGGGTGTTTAGACATCCAATAATCTTTAATGCGATCTTTAGTTTCGTGAGCAGTTACTCTTGAGCGCGTTAAAAGATTATACAAAGCGGGATATTTTTCGCGGGTCAATTCTGGTTCAACAGCTTTGATAAATTTTTCTGAGGCAATACCATATTCGAAATTTGCCATATCGATATCTTCTGGTTTAACACCTTTTTGCATTTCGATAATTTGTAGAATTTCCTTTTGTTTCTCCTCGCTGTCAGGTGCAGGAGGAGCCCCGATTTCATTGGGATCAATTGCACTATTTTCGAAATAAAGCTCGACTATTTTTGGATAAGATGCGCTGAAGGCGTTGTCGATTTGTAGGTTAAATATGAAAAACAGCGCTAATATGATTTTTTTCATTATATTTGATCTTTGTTTGAATAGTTGTTTTGGAACTAACTAGATAAGATTTTTTTTGAAAAGAAAAAAAATGTTGTTGGTAAATTTCGTACAGCTTGCCAAAAAAATCTCGCTAGTTAATTTGAAAAAAAATTCCCCCCTAAAAATATTTATATTACTTCTCTAAATGGCAGGCCATTCACAGTTTGCAAATATTAAGCATCGTAAAGGTGCGCAAGACGCTAAAAAAGCGAAGAGATTTACTAAAATTTTACGTGAAATTTCTGTCGCGGCGAAAACTGGTCAACCTGATCCAGAATTTAATCCACGCTTGAGAAACGCTATTATTGAAGCGCGTACTAACAATATGCCGAAAGATCGAATCGATGCGGCAATTAAGAAAGCTTCGGTTGGAACTGACACTGAAAATTTTGAACAAATTCGTTACGAAGGTTACGGTCCTAACGGAATTGCGATTATTGTCGAAGCTTTGACCGACAACCGTAATCGTACTGCTAGTGAAGTTCGTAGCACTTTTACCAAAGCCGGCGGCGCTTTGGGAGAAACTGGATCGGTGAATTTTATGTTCGATCATGTTGGTGTAATTCAATTTGAAGCTAAAGTTGCTGGTGAAGAAGCAATGTTTGAAGCTGCTTTAGAAGCTGGAGCAGAGGAAGTCGAATCTTCAGCTGATCTTCATGTTGTAATTACTTCGATCGAAAATTTCGGCGCAGTTCGTGATGCTTTGATTGCAAAATTTGGTGATCCAATTTCAGCGAAATTTGATTGGAAAGCTAAAAATACCATGGAAGTTTCTGATCTTGAGCAAGCACAGAAATTAATGAAAATGATCGATGCTTTGGAAGATTGTGACGACGTTCAGATGGTTACAGGAAACTATGTATTTACTGACGAAGTAGCAGAAAAATTATAACTAAAAAACTAACAAAATGAAAAATATCGAAATTACTCCGCAATTAGTAAAAGATCACAATCTTACGCCAGATGAATATCAAAAAATCTTAGAAATATTGGGTCGTACTCCAACTATTACTGAGCTAGGAATTTTTTCGGCAATGTGGTCAGAACATTGTTCTTACAAATCAACCAAAAAGCATTTGAAAACCATGCACACCAAAGCTCCGTGGGTTATTTGCGGACCGGGTGAAAATGCTGGTGTAATTGATATTGGTGATGGCCAAGCAGTTATCTTCAAAATGGAAAGTCACAACCACCCTTCATTTATCGAACCTTATCAAGGTGCTGCAACGGGTGTTGGTGGAATTTTGCGTGACGTTTTCACTATGGGTGCACGTCCAATTGCTAACTTAAACGCACTTCGTTTTGGCGATATAAATCACCCAAAAACCAAACAATTGGTTAATGGTGTAGTTCACGGAATCGGCGGTTATGGCAATTGCGTTGGTGTTCCAACTGTTGCGGGCGAGGTTACTTTCGATAAAAGCTATAACGGCAATATCATCGTAAATGCGATGACTGTCGGCTTGGCTGATGCTAACAAAATTTTCTACTCTGCCGCTTCGCAAGTTGGTGCTTCCGTAGTTTATGTCGGCTCAAAAACAGGTCGTGATGGAATTAACGGTGCTGTGATGGCTTCTGACGAATTTAAAGAAGGTGACGAAGATAAACGTCCCACAGTTCAAGTTGGAGATCCGTTCGCGGAAAAACTTTTGCTTGAAGCTTGCCAAGAATTGATGCAACAAGACGCAATCCTTTCAATCCAAGATATGGGTGCGGCTGGTTTGACTTCTTCATCTTTTGAAATGTCAGGCAAGGGCGGTACAGGAATTGAACTTAATTTAGAAAAAGTTCCACAACGCGAAACAGGTATGAATCCTTACGAAATCATGCTTTCTGAATCGCAAGAACGTATGTTGATGATTTTGAAACCAGAAAAAGAAAAATTGGCGCAAGCAATTTTTGAAAAATGGGGATTGGATTTTGCAGTAATCGGTGTCGTTACTGACACTGGTCGCGTTGTTATCAAAATGAATGGCGAAGTTTATGCCGATATTCCATCAGCTCCTTTGTCAGAAGAGGCTCCAGAATACGATCGTCCGTGGATTTAGAATTCATACATCATGAAAGGTTTTGAAGACAAAGGCTCTCATTCAGGAAGATTGTCAGAATCATTTTATTCAAATGCTAGCGAATCTGAGCTAAATCGTTATAGGGAAATGCTGAAGAAAGGCCTTCTTTCAGCTGTTAGGAAACATAATTTAGAAGGCTTGGAAAGCTTCATTGAAAATTCAGAAGCGCTTAATGATGCACAAATACAAATAGAATTAAGCAAAGGAACAAAAGTTGAATTAGCGCGAATTTTATCAGAAAGAGAAGTGATAAAGGCAATTCAAGAAGTTACCGGAATTGAATATGATGATTACAATTCAGCTATTAATTCTATTCGTAAATTCTTTAAAAAAGCTGTGGAAGATTTCGCTGCTCCACCAAAACATATTGATAAACTTACTCCCAGCCCATCTCTTCATCTAAAAAATCCTGAGCAGATTACCGATAATCAAAGCCCTTCTGAGCTAACTCCTCATGATCGCAGAGTTGCTGAGGCAATTTTTGCTGATAACAAACAATCTTCTAGATATTTGTAATCTGTTTCTGGATTGCATCAACGATCAAAGCGCTGATTTCTTGGCGAATTTTTTCAGGAACAGTTAAATCGGTTTTAGAAAGTTCTAGAGCAGTTTTGCCGTTTTTATCAGTCAGCATAAAATTAATATCAGCAAGACGGCGCTCGATTAAAATCTTTACCATTTCTAAATCGCCTTTTTCTGCAGCAATCATCAAAGCTGATTTACGATTGGCATCAACTAAGTTAACGTTGACTTTGCTTTGTGAAATTATGTTGGCGTCGAGAAAATTTTTGACATTCTCTAAATTGCCATTTTCAACATTAATCATCAAAGCGGTGCGATGATCGGTCGGATCTTTTGCAGAGTCAGGATTAATCATTGTATGCTTTAGCAAAAGTTTGACCACTTCGCCATATTCTTTTTCGCTAAAATAAGAGGCGATTAACAAAAAAGATTTTTTGTCTTTACCTTCAAAATTAACGTTAGCTGGCATATCTTTGTTATCGGGATACAAAAGCTTCGAGACTTCAACAGCTAGCTGACTAGAATCCAATTTTTTTTTGGTAAATGGCAGAAAAGCGCGGGGAGAATTTTTTAAAATTTCTAGTAAAGCAGCGTTTTGCTGCGATTCTGTTTTTGGCATTATTTTGTGAAATAAGATGAAAATTTTGCACGATTTTGAAATCTGTGTGGCTAGAAAGAAAGGCTTAATTTTGTTAAATTTCTTAAACAACCAAGACAAACAAATATTGGGGAAAAAATGATCCAAAAAATCCGTTCGTCGCTTTATCTTCAAGTTTTGTGTGCTGTTATTTTGGCAATAATTTTTGGAATAATCGATCCTGATTTAGCTCAGGAAATGAAGCCTTTAGGTGATGGTTTTATTGCCTTGGTAAAAATGTGTATTCCGCCGGTAATATTTTGTACGATTGTTTTAGGAATCGTTGGCGGAAGTGATTTGAAAAAAGTCGGAAAAATCGGCATTAAAACGCTGATTTATTTCGAAATCATGACCAGCTTAGCGTTGTTGATTGGTTTAGCTGTAGCACATTTTTTAAAACCAGGAATTGGACTTAATATTGATTTGACTGAAGTTGATGCCTCTGAAATTGCATCTTACGTAAGGCCAGACATGAGCTTTGCTGAATTCATTCTTCACATAATTCCAAACACAATTTTTGAAGCTTTTGTTTCTGGTGAAATTCTACCGATTTTATTAGTTGCGCTTCTTTTTGGTTTTGCTTTGGCATCAATGCGTGAAAGTATGAATAATGTAATCAAGGGCATTGATGATCTTTCGCGTATTCTTTTCAAAATCATTTCTTACCTGATGAAATTAGCTCCTCTTGGTGCTTTTGGTGCGATGAGTTTTACGATTGGAAAATATGGAATTGAAGCGCTTGCGCCACTTTTGAAATTGATGTGTTCCTTCTATCTCACTTGTGCGGTTTTTGTGATTGTGATTCTTGGCCTGATCCTAAAACTTTGTGGATCTAGCATTTTCAAGCTTTTAAGTCATATCAAAGAAGAAATATTTTTAGTTCTCGGTACTTCATCTTCAGAATCAGCTTTGCCAACTTTGA
>OFDC01001960.1_pt1 | contig 9966 bp, 9 predicted proteins | sample 1520941 | NCBI WGS metagenome assembly OFDC01 (sample SAMEA94258168, study PRJEB24077) | hot springs metagenome | biome: Aquatic biome; feature: Water | place: India | collected 2012-12-06 | depth 5 m | reverse complement strand
TAAAAATTCGCAACCGATAACCTCTTAATATACCGATTAAGAGGTTTGTTTTTTTGGGCAATATAAATGAATGACTAGTGACTAGTGCTGGCAGGCATAGCCATCTCCTGGTGCTTATCGTTCATATCCTGCATATTGTGCATGTCGTGATTTATGTTATGGCTCATATTATGGTTCATAGGCATAGTAGTCGGCATGGTAGTCGAAGCTGTCATAGAAGCAGGATTAGAAGCAGAATGATTCATCGTCGCCATATCATGGTTCATACTCGTCTCATTCATGGCATGACTGTGTGAACCTTGATTATGTGAACCATGATTATGGTTACGGTGCATCATCATCGGAATAAAAATCACCGCAAGCCCAGACAACATCATAATCACCCCATTGATTTGGCGAAGACGAAAGTGTTTAATACTTGAATGTAGCATCCCCACAGTTTTTTGCGTGGCAATGAGCATCGGCATGGTACCCAGTCCAAATACAAACATCAGAGCCGCTCCTGTAGCGATGTTGTTGCCAGCAATCGCCATCATGAGCGCACCATACACCAATCCACACGGCAAAAATCCCCAAAGCAAGCCAGCAAACAAGGCTTTACCAAAGCTATCAATCGGAAAAACTTTTTTGCGTATCGGGGCAAGCGATTGCCAAAAACGCATCCCAACTTTTTCTAACTGATTAAACAGCGGTAACCCAAGCATCGCAAGCCCAATCAACACCAATACCGCACCCAGTACAATTCTTGGCGCACTGTTACTCATAATGGACTGAAAGATTGCCACCCCAATAACACTGGCAATCAAGCCAAGCAAGGAATAACTGATGAGGCGCCCCAAATGATACGTCAAAATCAAGCCATTTTTTTTGCTGTCCGATACATGCTGCATAGATAGCCCAAAAGCCGTCACAATGCCCCCGCACATCCCCAGACAGTGCGGTGAGCCAAACAACCCCATGCTAAAGGCTGCCAAAAATAATGCCCAAGTCATAAAATGCTCCAAAAATGTCTAAAAATTTTTCAAAAAAAGTAAACAAATCAATAGAAACAAATCAGCAGGAAAACAAATAACACCAACGCGTTATTTTTGCTCGTCAGTAGGGTCTTGTATTTTTGGGGGATGAGAAGATGAAGGCTTGGCGGGATGTTGCCCCAATTGTTCGCGGCGAAATTGTCTGTCATCCAAAATGACCCGCTGGGATTCATTGTCCAAATCGTCAAATTGGCGTGATTTGATGGCGTAATAAATGGCAAAAATACCCAATACAAATAGCACTAAACTAATAGGAATCAAAAAATACATGCTTTGCATCGCGCATCCCCATTGCTTGGCGTAAACAAACGAATTAAGTTTAAAAGACCATTATACGCTTATTTTGGCATAAATAAATGCGGCAAAATGTCGCAGCGTTGCCCTAGCAATTAAATAGCAGCAATTAAATAGCAGCAATCAAATAGCTTTTGCTATGCTTACAAAAAAAACACATGGGTTGCAAATCAAAGCAACTCAGTGATTTGAGTGCGAACAATGAATGCTATAATCATAGTGGGTTAAACATTGAGGTTTAACTTGGTTTTAAAACTCAAAATTCTACAAGGAAATTATGATGTTGATGCCTAAAATCTTTAAGCTTTCAAAAAAACGGTTGCTTGCCTTAGGCGCGGCTGTTATGGTTGGTGCGTTATTGATGCCAACAGCAAACGCGGCGACGGTGCTCATTGATGTGCGTACCCCAGAGGAGTATTCTGTGAATCATCCCGCAGGCGCCATTAATATTCCACACAATGAATTGCTTGCCAAAATAACGGCGCAAGGCATTGCCAAATCAGATACCATTAAAGTATATAGCCGTGGCGGCAGTCGTGCCCAACAAGCCAAATCTGCTTTGCAATCAGCTGGCTACACCAATGTAGAGATTCAAAAATAACTTATTTATTGGTCGGTTGGCAGTCGTATTGGGGTTTGACAAGATCGCGAGCGAATGCCAGCAATTCATACAAAGCGCGTCTTGAGTGCTGCAGATTCTGATCAAAATGCTGCCAATCATTTGCCTTTGGTAAAGGGGCGACACTTGGGACAGTAGCCACGCCATTGATAGCAAACTGCCTTCTTGAGCGGTTCATATGATACGCATCGGTTACTAAAATTACCTGTTTGACATTGACCATTTCTGCGGTGTATTTTGCATTTTGACAGGTGTTAAAGCTGTTTTTTTCTGCCACGACCCACATAATGCCTTTTTTTTGCAGCCATTTTGCCATCCATGGCGCCTCCTTACCACTGACGATGATGGGTAAGCCAGTCTGCTGATATACTTGGCTGGCTTTAATCAATCGACCTTCGGTAAATTGATTAATCACAATCTCATTTTGCTGATTATTGGTTAATCCGCCACCTAACACCACAATCGCCGTTGCAGGATTGACGCTCACCGCTGATTCTGGCAGGCGATAGCAGTCTAACATAAACAATACCATGGTAGAAAAAAGCGGGGTGAAAAAACTGAGTGTGACTAAACACCACACCAATACAATAACAGTCAAAATCCGTTTGATGGTTAAAAAAAATCGCTCAAGGTAATTAATGAGCTTGGCGAGTGCTACCATCAGATTCAATCCAAACCGGTTCAGCTTCCAATTTTATCCCAAATTTATCCAGCACTGTATCCTGTATAAATTGCATACTTTTGGCAACATCACGTTGCGTCGCAACGTTTGGCGCATGGTTAGTCAACACTAGGGCTTGTTTCACATGGGTTAAAATCGGGGCAATGCCTTTACCCTTAAGCCCTGATTGGTCAATAAGCCAGCCAGCCGCAACTTTGCAGTAATCGGTCAAATTGCCTTGGGCATCTTTGACAGGATAATGCACTAGATTGGGATAGCTCTGCAGTAACTGGTCAACTTGAGATTTGGCGACGATGGGGTTTTTAAAAAAGCTGCCACAATTGGGCAAGTCATTGGTATCGGGCAGTTTACTTTGACGAATGTCGATGATGGCATTCATGGTATCCACGGGTGTGATGTCATCACGACCTGCTTGGCTCGCGTAGTGCTGTGCAACTTTTGCCACATCCCCATACTGGGTATTGGGTTTGGCGGTTTTACTGAGGGTAAAAATCACGCTGGTAATAAGCCACTGTCCTGCTTGCTGTTTAAACAGGCTGTCACGGTAGCTAAACTGGCAATCAGATTTGCTTAGATGATGCCACGTTAAACTCGGTATATGAAACGCTTTTACACTGTCTATCACATCTTCAGCTTGTACCCCGTACGCACCGATATTTTGTACGGGACTGCCACCCACCCAGCTTGGGATTAACGCCAAATTCTCCAGTCCATACCAACCTTGATGGACCGTATCTACCACGAGCGTATGCCAATCCTCGCCAGCCATCACCTCAAGGGTTATTGTTTGGGTTTCTTCAGACAGGATAGTTTTACCTTTAAGACTGGGTGACACGACAACCGCGTCCAACACTTCGGGCAAAATGATATTACTGCCATTAGATAGCACAACAAACGCTTGTTGATGGGCTGCCAGTTGCCTAAAAGTCGGCTCAATATCAGACAGGTCAGTTAGGCGAATGAATTGTTTGGCTTGACAGGCCAATGCCATGGTATTGTATGCGCTAATATCCACATAGCTAGGATTAGCCGGCACAGGGGTAGATTCAAAAAAATTGGTCATAAAATATCGTTAATAATCGGCAGAGGTGCTCATCGCCAGTGCAATGACTAGTGCAATGATAAAGTGCTTATTATAACCAAATATCACAGGGAAAATTGCGATTTTTATGACCCCATGACAACCAATTAAAAACCTTCTTCATTACTGCCGAAATGGTTAATATCCCTAAAACGGCTCAGCTGACGACGCTGTTTTTTATTTGGGCGATGATCGGGGCGGGCAAGGTTAGCCAGTTTTTTTTGTTCGGTGAAAAATTCTCGTTGACTGATACTGGCATCGGTCTCTTGATAAAGCACACTGGCGGCAGTGGCATTGCCACGCACTTCAGACAGCGCCAGCACCTTGACCGTCTTTTGGGTGTAATGATTGGCTGACCCTTGACGAATCGTCAATTCATCGCCCACCGCTATTTCTTTACTAACCTTGACGCGATTGCCAAAATGGTGGACCCGTCCCGATTCAATCGCTTCCTTGGCTAGGGTGCGAGTTTTATAAAACCTTGCTGCCCATAGCCATTTATCTAAACGCACTTTAATTTTATCAGTTGTACTCAATGACATTTCCTATAACTTCACTGCATCAATAACTTTAGATTAAATGGTTGTTTTTTAGAATCTTTCAATACATCATATCGATATTTGTAACAAGCAACTGGCGTGTCAAAACGCGGCTATTGGTTTATCCGTTATCCATATCCATCATCAAAATTATAAAACGCTGCTTAAACACTCAACAGTCAGACTTATTAGTAAGACTCAGGGGGGTTAAGCTAATGGATATGGTGAGTGAGCCAAGCCAAAATATCGTCATACACTTGTTGGTGATTAGGCTCTAGCAAGATTTCGTGACGCATCGCTTCATATTGCTGCACGCTCACCGAGGTAAAATTATTTTGTTGCAAACGTTTGACAATACGCGGAATGCCTTTTCCCATCTGCCCAACAGGGTCATCTTTTCCGCTGACAAATAGCAGCGGTAACTGCCTGGGTACTTGTTGATACCAATGCTTATTGGTGCCTGCTTGCATCAACGACATGAGCGCAAAATAGCCATTGTTGGTAAACTGAAAGCCGCAAAGCTTGTCATCAAGGTAGGCTTTTACTTGCTTAGGATCTGAATTGAGCCAATTAAACCCTTGTAAATCGGGTTCTTTTCTAAAGGGTAGGTTATTAAATTGTTTTAAAATCTTATCCAATACCGGATTGGTGCGCCGCGTGGCAAAGTGATTCAGGTTTTTGGTCACAGGGACAAACAAGTTTGCCAACGGATTAAAATCTGAGGTGCCCATAATTATTGCGCCCGCAAATTGCTCACCATAGCGCTGCAAAATACAGCGAACGATAAATGACCCCATACTGTGACCCAAGATAAAATGGGGGAGGTCAGGATATTTTTCAGCGATTAACTGTGCATGCGCCATCACATGGTCAATCATCAACTCAGCAGGATTGGGGTTACCCATATAGCCTAAGCAACCATTGTCATAGGCTTGCTGTCCATGACCTAAATGGTCAAACGTCAACACCGCAATAGCATGATTTGCCAAAAATTGCGCAAAAGGTTGGTAGCGCCCTTGGTGCTCTGCCATGCCATGTACGATTAGCAAGGTGGCAACCGGCGTCACTTCAGGCAGATAAAATGTGTAGTTGTTATTCATATCAAATTTCCTATGAGTTATTTTATAATTAGGGTAGCATAAAAAAGCCATCTAATGACGGCTTTAAATCAACGCACAAATTCACAAATCAACAGCCTGATTTTTTCATATCCGCTTCTGATAACGGATTGGCACCACGGGTAGGGCGCGGGCAAGGCTCACCATAATATTGACGATCGGCAAAATAGCTTGAGCGCACCATCGGGCCAGCCCAGATATTTGCAAAGCCCAATTTTTTACCGTGTGCAGTATAACGGTCGAATTCATCAGGATGCACAAATCTATCAACTGGGGCGTGCGATTTGCTTGGCTGCAAATATTGACCGATGGTAATTAAATCGACATCATGCGCCTTTAAATCATCGAGTAAGGCATAAACTTCTTCTTCGGTCTCGCCAAGACCCACCATAAAACCACATTTGGTGACGATATCCGGGCGACGCGCTTTATAATCTTTTAACAGCTGTAATGAATGCTGATAATCCGACCCTGGGCGAAACGCTTTATACAAACGTGGCACGGTTTCGATATTGTGGTTAAACACATCAGGCGCTGTGTCACTCAAGATATCAAGTGCCACTTGTTCACGACCGCGAAAGTCAGGGACTAAAATCTCAATCAAACAATTAGGGCTTAACTGACGAGATTCTTTAATGACATTGGCAAAATGCTGAGCGCCACCGTCACGCAAATCATCTCGGTCAACCGAGGTAATCACTGCATATTTTAACCCTAAACCGGCAATGGTCTCAGCGGTGTGAATCGGCTCAAGCTCATCGAGCGCATTGGGGCGACCATGCGCCACATCACAAAATGGGCAGCGACGGGTACAAATATCTCCCATAATCATAAAGGTCGCGGTACCATCACCAAAACATTGGGGTAGGTTTGGGCAAGCGGCTTCTTCACACACCGTATATAGCTTTTGTTCACGCAAGGTTGACTTTATGCGCGCCACTTCACTCGGCGATGACAGCTTGACGCGAATCCAGTCAGGTTTTTTTGGGGTTTCTACCGTTGGAATGATTTTAATCGGGATACGGGCAACTTTATCATGGCCACGGAGTTTTTCACCCACTTCAGGACGTTTTGGCTTGTCGCAATTTGATTTGTCACGAGCGATGGGTCTATCGGTGTGCGGCGTTGAAGGGGCAAAAGTTTGTACAGTGTCGGTCATTGCTATGATTAATCCTTGAATTCACTTAGCAGATTTTAGGGGGTTATTATAACAGAAATCTAGGCTGACGAATTTAAACTATTTTGGGATAAGCTTTGTTGTTTAAAGTACACAGCCAAAGTTATTTTGTATCATAGTAAAAAAGCGACAATCGGCTCAAACGCATTTATTAAAAATTATTGGGCTATTTTTTTAAAAAATAATGGCTATGTTAACAAAAACGTATTTTCTCATTAACATTTCATCCCATTTCAAGTATATTAGAAGGGTTAAATTTTTTAGCAAAAGCCATGCTGGCTAGTAGCCATTTCAAAATTCAACTGTGTTGTGAAGAGGGCTCTCAGACGCATGGTTAACACAATAATCTTACATGACTATGAGGACGATTCATGCTAGAGAAATATCGTAAACACGTCGAAAATCGTGCGGCACAGGGTATTGTGCCACAGCCACTTAACGAACAGCAAACGGCTGAGTTGGTTGAACTATTAAAAAATCCACCGGCGGGTGAAGAAGAAACACTTGTAGACTTATTAGAAAACCGTATTCCACCTGGGGTTGACCAAGCAGCGTATGTTAAAGCAGCATTTCTAGCAGCCATCGTTAGAGGCGAAACCACTTCGCCGCTGATTTCAAAACTAAAAGCGATTGAGTTACTGGGTTATATGCAAGGTGGTTACAACGTTGAACCATTAATTCAAGCATTAGACGACAAAGAATTGGCGAAAGCTGCGGGCGATGCGCTGAAAAAAACCTTACTGGTATTTGATGCATTCAATGATGTCACTGAAAAAGCGGAAGCGGGCAATGAAGTGGCCAAAGAGGTGTTACAATCTTGGGCAAACGCTGAATGGTTCACCAGCCGTCCAGAAGTGCCAAAAAAAGCCACTTACAAAGCCTTCAAAGTCACCGGTGAAACCAACACCGATGATTTGTCACCTGCCCAAGATGCATGGTCACGCCCAGACATCCCCCTACACGCATTAGCGATGCTAAAAAATGCGCGTGAAGGTATTGTGCCAGACCAAGACGGCGTGATTGGTCCGATGAAACAAATCGAAGAGATGAAAAAAGACGGTATTCCACTGGCATACGTGGGTGACGTGGTTGGTACCGGTTCAAGCCGTAAATCAGCGACCAACTCGGTATTGTGGTTAATGGGTGACGACATCAAAGGCGTGCCAAACAAACGTACCGGCGGTCTTGTATTGGGTGGTAAAATCGCACCGATTTTCTTCAACACCCTGGAAGATGCGGGCTCATTACCTATCGAAGTGGATGTTAGCAAACTTAACATGGGTGATGTATTTGATATCTACCCCTATGACGGCAAAATCACCAAACATGATTCTGACGAAGTGCTTGCGACTTTTGAATTAAAATCACCAACGCTGCTCGATGAAGTGCGTGCCGGTGGTCGTATTCCATTGATCATAGGTCGCGGCTTAACCAACAAAGCCCGTGAATACCTAGGTTTGGGCGCGTCTGACATTTTTGCAAAACCAGAACAACCTGTCGACACTGGTAAAGGCTATACTTTAGCGCAAAAAATGGTCGGTAAAGCTTGTGGCGTAGAAGGTGTTCGTCCGGGTGCCTACTGTGAGCCAAAAATGACCACCGTGGGTTCGCAAGATACCACAGGTCCTATGACCCGTGACGAATTAAAAGACTTGGCTTGTCTAGGCTTCTCTGCAGATTTGGTCATGCAATCATTCTGTCATACCGCAGCCTATCCAAAACCAATCGACATAGAAACTCAGCACACACTGCCTGACTTTATCATGAACCGTGGCGGTGTATCATTACGTCCAGGTGATGGTATTATTCACTCATGGTTAAACCGTATGCTATTGCCTGATACCGTGGGTACAGGTGGCGACTCACATACCCGCTTTCCAATGGGTATTTCGTTCCCAGCAGGTTCAGGTCTCGTGGCGTTTGCTGCAGCAACCGGTGTGATGCCATTAGATATGCCAGAATCAGTTCGTGTGCGTTTTGTCGGTGAAATGCAGCCTGGTATCACCTTGCGTGACTTGGTACATGCGATTCCTTACCAAGCCATCAAAGAAGGTTTATTGACCGTTGAAAAAGCCGGTAAGAAAAACGTATTTAACGGTCGTATCCTAGAAATCGAAGGTTTAGAAAACTTAACCGTTGAACAAGCATTCGAATTATCAGATGCCTCTGCCGAACGTTCAGCCGCAGGTTGTACTATCACCCTGTCTGAAGAATCAGTAAAAGAATACCTAACGTCAAACATCACCCTACTCAAATGGATGATTTCTGAAGGTTATGGCGATGCCCGTACCATTGCACGCCGTATCAAAGGTATGGAGGCATGGCTTGCCAACCCAACATTATTACGCGCTGATGCAGACGCAGAATATGCCGCTGACATCACTATCGATATGAGCGCCATCAAAGAACCGATTCTTTGCTGTCCAAACGACCCAGATGACGCCAAGACCTTGTCAGACGTTGCCGGCGACAAGATTGATGAAGTATTCATCGGTTCATGTATGACCAACATCGGTCACTTCCGTGCAGCGGGCGCGTTGCTCAAAGAAGTACCTGCAGGTAGCTTAACCACACGTCTATGGATTGCACCACCCACTAAAATGGATGCGCGCCAATTGATGGATGAAGGTCTGTACAATGTCTATGCACAAGCGGGCGCACGGATTGAAATGCCGGGTTGTTCACTATGTATGGGTAACCAAGCGCGTATTGCACCAAAATCAACGGCTGTATCAACTTCGACACGTAACTTCCCGAACCGTTTAGGTCAAGGTGCCAACGTGTACTTGGCTTCTGCCGAGTTGGCATCAGTGGCGGCGGTACTTGGTAGACTTCCTACCAACGAAGAATACCAACAATATGCTGGTAAGCTCAACAGCATGTCAGCTGATATCTACAAATACTTAAACTTCGACCGTATGAGCGAGTATACTGAAGAAGCAAATAAAATTAACGTAGCACAGCTTACCTAACCACCGTTAGGTTAAGGTAGGCTCATCTAATTTTGATTAAGTAGGATAGCAATAAAGTAAGACCCTGCAACATAGCAGGGTTTTGCTGTTGTTAGGTTTTATATAAAAATTATTTAAACGTTCAAATACAAAAATATATTGGCAAAATTTGGCTTTAAGTGGCTTGCAATAATGGCATCTGTGGCGAGGCTTCAGCTTGCAGCAAATTTGAATAAGTCACCCCAACCAAACGTACAGGTAAAAGTTTTGGGGTATGCTCGTATAGCCATTGAATCCAAACATTGACTTCCTCCCCTCTCTAAAGTGAGGGGATTCCTTCTACAAGACGGTCAAGCCCGACCGCAAGAATGTTCTTACTGGCATTGATATCTCTATCATGCCGTGTGCCACACTTCGCACAAGTCCATTCTCTTATTCGCAAACCTGCTCTACCGCTCAAGCTACTGGACA
>OFDC01001959.1_pt1 | contig 9968 bp, 8 predicted proteins | sample 1520941 | NCBI WGS metagenome assembly OFDC01 (sample SAMEA94258168, study PRJEB24077) | hot springs metagenome | biome: Aquatic biome; feature: Water | place: India | collected 2012-12-06 | depth 5 m | reverse complement strand
CACCAGCAGACCGGCGATCAGGAAGGCGCTGGGCGCCGGGCCGCCGCTGATCAGCGGCCACAGCAGCAGCCCGGCCACGCCGAAGGCCGTGAACAGGAACCAGCCGACGGCCACCAGCTCCGCCGAGGGCGCGGGCACGGCAGCATCGGGGCCGGGCACCGGGAAGTCGTCGTAGTTGACGTAGTTGTCGACGTAGTGGACGACCGACACCAGCACCGCGACCCCGAGCAGCCAGCACAGGACCCGCGTCGCCCGGAGATAGCTCACAAGCCCCAGACTAGGCCGACGCGACTCCGAAGACGGGCACCGACGTGGCGCCCGTGGCGGGAGCGACCCAGACCGTCGTGCCGGTCTCGAGCTCGAGCGCTCGGGCGTGCGTGCGGGACACGACGACCAGCACCGGCTGGGCCTCGCCCTCGACGTCGACCGTGATCCGCACCTCGAAGCCCACGCGCAGCGCGCGGGTGATGACGCCCGCCTGCGCACCGGGGACGCCCGGCGTGAGCGACAGCTCGACGTCGTGGGGCCGCAGCCGTACGCCGCCGAGCTCGGTGACCTCGCCGAGGAAGCTCATCACGAAGTCGTTGGCCGGCTCGTCGTAGAGCTGGTCGGGGGTGCCGATCTGCTCGATCCGGCCGTTGTTGATCACCACGATCTCGTCGGCGACCTCGAGGGCCTCCTCCTGGTCGTGGGTGACGAAGACCGTGGTCACGTGGACCTCGTCGTGCAGTCGGCGCAGCCAGTCGCGCAGCTCCTTGCGAACCTTCGCGTCGAGGGCACCGAACGGCTCGTCGAGCAGCAGCACCTTGGGCTCGACCGCCAGGGCGCGGGCGAGGGCGAGCCGCTGCCGCTGACCACCCGAGAGCTGGGACGGCAGCCGGTGCGCGAACTGCGACAGGTGCACGAGCTCCAGCAGCTCGGCGACCTTCGCCTTGACCTCCGCCTTGGGCCGCTTGCGGATCTCGAGGCCGAAGGCGACGTTCTTGGCGACCGTCATGTGCTTGAAGACGGCGTAGTGCTGGAAGACGAAGCCGACGTTGCGCTTCTGCGGCGGGAGCTTCGTCGCGTCGATGCCCTCGATCTCGACCGAGCCGCTGTCGGCGGACTCGAGACCCGCGATGATCCGCAGCAGGGTCGACTTGCCGCCGCCGCTGGGCCCGAGGAGTGCGGTCAGCTGGCCGGTCGGCAGGGAGACGTTGATGTCCTCCAGCGCAACGAAGTCGCCGTACCTCTTGCTGACTCCGGAGATTTCGATGTTCATCAGTGACCCCTACTGGTGATCGGGCTTGCGGATGAGGGACACGACGACGAGGGCCAGCACGGAGGCCAGCACGAGCACGAAGGCGGCTGCGTAGGCCGTCGGCTCCTCGTAGTTGGTGTACCTGTTCTGGATGAGGATGGTCGCGGTCTCGCCGCGGAACTCGGCGCCGGGGCTGACGATCTTCACCGCGCCGAACTCGCCGAGCGAGCGCGCCATGCTGAGGACGACGCCGTAGACGACGGCCCACTTGATGCTCGGCAGCGTGATCCGGCGGAAGGTCTGCCAGCCGCTCGCCCCGAGGCTGCTCGCGGCGAGCTCGGCGTCGATGCCGATCTCCTCGAGCACCGGGACGATCTCGCGGATGACCAGCGGCAGGCTCACGAAGGCCGTGGCCATGATCAGGCCGGGCGTCGTACCGATGATGAAGATGCCGGCCGACTCGAGCGTCTCGCCGAACCAGCCCTGGCCCGAGCTGTAGGCCAGCACGAGCGCGAGGCCCACCACGACCGGCGAGACCGACATGGGCAGGTCGATCAGCACCGAGAGGATCCGGCGGCCGGGGAAGCGGTAGCGCACGATCAGCAGCGAGATGCCCACGCCGAACACCGTGTTGATGAGCACCGCCCAGAAGGCGACGGTCCCGGTGAGGCTGAAGGCGTAGCTCACCGAGGGGTCCTGGAGCCGCTCCAGGAAGGCGCCCACGCCGCCGTCGGCGTCGAGCTCGGTCGGCGCGAACGTCCGGGAGGTGACCTCCCACAGCGGCCACACCACGAGCACCGCGAGGTAGGCGATGACGAAGAAGCGCAGTCCGTAGGTGACGGGGCTCTTGCGGTTCCTGGTCTGTCGGGTGTCAGCCACGGCGAGCCACCCTCCGGGAGATCAGGTCGAGCGCGACGATCGTCAGGATCGCGACCAGCAGCAGGAGGACCGCGACCGCGGCCGCGCCCGCCTGGTTGTCGCCCTCGATGAACTTCAGGATCTTCAGCGAGGCGACCTCGGTCTGGTACGGCGTGTTGCCGGAGATCAGCACCAGCGAGCCGAACTCGCTGATCGCCCGCGCGAACCCGAGCGAGGAGCCGGCGGTGATGGCCGGCACGAGGCTCGGCAGGATGATCCGGCGGAAGGTCGTCATCCGCGAGGCGCCCAGGGAGGCGGCGGCCTCCTCCACGTCGGCGTCGAGCTCGATGAGCACCGGCTGCACGGTCCGCACCACGAAGGGCAGCGTCACGAACAGCAGCGCGAGGAAGATGCCCTGGCGGGTGTTGACGATGTTGACGCCGATCGGGCTCTCGGGGCCGTAGAGGCTCAGCAGCACCAGGCCCGCGACGATCGTCGGCAGCGCGAACGGGATGTCGATGACGACGTCGAGGATCCGCTTGCCGAAGAAGTGGTCACGGACGAGGACCCACGCGACGATCGTGCCGACGACGGCGTTGACGACGGTCACGAGCGCGGCGAGCACGACGGTCAGACGCAGCGCCGCGAAGGTCTGCGCATCGGTCAGCGTGTTCCAGAACGCGCCCCAGCCGCCAGCGGCGGCGGCTCCCACGACCGCCGCCAGCGGCAGCATCACCAGGACGCTGAACCAGACCAGCGCGACACCCAGGCCGATGCCCGAGGTGGGCGTCAGGCCGAACAGCCCACTGGGCCGACTCGTCGTACGAGCCGGCCCAGGGGGTGTGACGACTGCCTGTGTCACTGCTTGGTTGCTTCCGCGTACAGCTTGTCGAAGCGCAGCTTCTCGCCGTCCTTGCCGAACCACTCGGCGGTGACGTCCTTCCAGCCACCGAGGTCGTCGATCGTGTAGAGCTTCTTGGACGGGACCGGGAACGGCTCGGCCGAGTCGTTGGCACCCTCGACCTCGATGCCGGAGATGTCGAGGTCACCGACGGGACGGAAGCCCTTCTTCACGAACTCGGTCTGGCCCTTGTCGCTGAGGACGAACTCCAGCCAGTCGCTCGCGACCGGGTCGGCGTCCTTGAGGACGGCGCCGGGGTTCTCGATGAGGAACGACGTCTCGGGGACGATGTAGTCGAGCTCCTCGCCCTTCTGCTTGGCCAGGATGGCCTCGTTCTCGTAGGTGATGAGGACGTTGCCCACGCCCTTCTTGAAGGACTCGGTGGCCTCGCGGCCGCTGGCGGCCCAGGTGGTGACGTTGCCGAAGACCTTCTTGAGGTAGGCGTCGGCCCCCGCCTCGTCCTCGCCCTGGGAGAGGGCGTGGGTGTAGAGCGCGAGGATGTTCCAGCGGGCGGCGCCCGAGCTGGCGGGGTCGGCGGTGATGACCTTGACGTCGTCGCGGGTCAGGTCCTCCCAGCCCTTGATGCCGAGCGGGTTGCCCTTCTCGACCGCGATCACCGCGACGGAGGAGGAGACGATGCCCTTGTTGGGACCGGTGTTCCAGTCCTCCTCCACGAGGCCGGCGTCGACCAGGCGGGTCACGTCGCCCTCGAGGGAGAAGTGGACGTAGTCGACGTCCTTGCCCTTGGTGTCGGCCACCTTGCGGCTCTGCTCGCCCGAGGCGCCGTACGAGCCGGAGACGCGGACGCCCTCGCCCTCGTCGGTCTTGTTGAACTCCTGCTCGATGGCCTTGTTGGCGGCCTCGGGGACGGCGAAGCCGTAGAGGCCGATCGTCTTGTCCCCGGCCTCGCTGCTGCCACCGGCGGAGGAGCAGGCGCCCAGCGCCAGGGCTCCGGTCATCGCCAGGGCCGCAGCCTTGATCACTCGCTTCATGTCATGCACCCATTTCGTCGCCGTCCACCCGACCCCACGCCGGGAGGGCTTTAAAGATGAGTGGAATAATACACATTGACGACTTCGCGCAAAGGCGGCTCAGACAGATCGACGAGTTTCGAGAGGGAGGTCACGCCGTCCGCGGGCGCTGGAGCCCGCCCACCTGTCGGCTTCCGATGGGATGCCGGTCGGACGCGGACTATCGTGGAGAGGTCGCGCGACCCCGCCCGAGCGGGCCGAACTGGACAGGTGTCCACCAAAAGTGGAACGTGTTCTAGAATGCGCTCTAGAATCGGTCCTGCCGCCTCGCCCGCACGCGTGGTCGCAGACGCCCCCAGTCACCCGATCGCCGCCTGAGAGAAGTGGACCGAACGTGAGCCAGACCAAGCAGGTCAAGCAGCTGGACCGGGTCATCATCCGGTTCGCCGGCGACTCCGGTGACGGGATGCAGCTGACCGGGGATCGCTTCACCCAGGAGTCGGCCGTGTTCGGCAACGACCTGGTGACGCTGCCGAACTTCCCCGCCGAGATCCGTGCGCCCCAGGGCACCATCCCGGGTGTCAGCTCGTTCCAGATCCACTTCGCCGACCACGACATCCTCACCGCGGGCGACCGCCCCGACGTGCTGGTCGCGATGAACCCCGCCGCGCTGAAGGCCAACCTGGGCGACCTGCCCAAGGGCGCGACGATCATCGTGGACTCCCACGACTTCACCAAGCGCAACCTCGAGAAGGCCGGCTACGCCGCCAACCCGCTCGACAAGCTCGGCGAGGTCGACGACCCGCTGGCCGGGTTCCAGGTCCAGCCGGTCGACCTGACCGGGATCACGGTCGAGGCGGTCAAGGAGTTCGGCCTCTCGCGCAAGGACGCCGCGCGGGCGAAGAACATGTTCGCCCTCGGCCTGCTGTCGTGGATGTACGGCCGCCCGACCGAGCCCACGGTCGCGTTCCTGGAGCGGAAGTTCGCGAAGGTCGCCGACATCCTCGGCGCCAACATCGCGGCGTTCAAGGCGGGCTGGAACTACGGCGAGACGACCGAGACCTTCGTCGTCCAGTACGAGATCAAGCCGGCCAAGATGCGCTCCGGCACCTACCGCAACATCACCGGCAACCTCGCCCTGTCCTACGGCCTGGTGGCCGCCGGTGTGCGGTCCGGGCTGCCGGTGTTCCTGGGCTCGTACCCGATCACCCCGGCCTCCGACATCCTCCACGAGCTGAGCCGTCACAAGAGCTTCGGCGTGACGACGCTGCAGGCCGAGGACGAGATCGCCGGCATCGGAGCCGCGATCGGCGCCTCCTTCGCCGGCTCCCTCGGCGTCACCACCACCTCCGGGCCCGGCATCGCGCTCAAGTCCGAGGCCATCGGCCTCGCGGTGATGACCGAGCTCCCGCTGCTCGTCATCAACGTCCAGCGCGGCGGTCCCTCGACCGGTCTGCCGACCAAGACCGAGCAGGCCGACCTGCTCCAGGCGATGTACGGCCGCAACGGTGAGGCACCCGTGCCGATCGTGGCCCCGCAGTCGCCGGGTGACTGCTTCTCCGCAGCGGTCGAGGCCGCGCGGATCGCGATCACCTACCGCACCCCGGTCTTCCTGCTCTCCGACGGCTACCTCGCCAACGGCTCCGAGCCCTGGGCGATCCCCTCCGTCGACGAGCTGCCCGTCATCGACCCGGCCTTCGCGACCGAGGCCAACCACGAGACCGGCAAGACCGACGCCGAGGGACAGCCCGAGAAGGACTTCTGGCCCTACCTGCGTGACGAGCAGACCCTGGCCCGCCCGTGGGCCGTGCCCGGCACCGCCGGCCTCGAGCACCGCATCGGCGGGCTGGAGAAGGGCGAGGGTCACGGCAACATCTCCTACGACCCCGCCAACCACGACCGCATGGTCCGCGTCCGCCAGGCCAAGGTCCAGGCCATCGCCGACTCCCTGCCCCCGCTCGAGGTCGACGACCCCTCCGGCGAGGCGAAGGTTCTCGTCCTGGGCTGGGGCTCGACCTACGGCCCGATCGGTGCGGCGTGCCGTCGCGTGCGTCGCGCCGGCTACAACGTCGCGCAGGTCCACCTGCGCCACATCAACCCGTTCCCCAACGACCTGGGCGAGATCCTGCGTCGGTACGACAAGGTCCTCGTTCCCGAGATGAACCTCGGCCAGCTCTCCAGGATGCTGCGCGCGGAGTACCTCGTCGACGCCATCGGCTACAACCACGTCTACGGCCTGCCGCTCAAGGCCGCCGAGCTCGCGGAGGCCGTCGGCGCCCTCGTCGGTGAGGCCGAGGGCACCGACGTCGACCTCGGCGAGCACGGCACCAACCCATCGTCCGACCACGAGGAGGCCCCGGTCCGATGAGCATCGACATCGAAACCCCGTCCCTGCGCTCCGGCACCGAGTCGGTGCCGCCCGTCGCGGAAGGCGTGAAGCAGACCGCCAAGGAGTTCTCCTCCGACCAGGAGGTGCGCTGGTGCCCCGGGTGCGGCGACTACGCCGTCCTCAAGGCCGTGCAGTCGTTCCTGCCCGACCTCGGCCTGCGGCGCGAGAACATCGTCTTCGTCTCCGGGATCGGCTGCTCCAGCCGCTTCCCGTACTACCTCGACACCTACGGCATGCACTCCATCCACGGTCGTGCGCCCTCCATCGCCACCGGCATCGCCACCGCGCGCGAGGACCTGTCGGTCTGGGTCGTCACCGGTGACGGCGACGCGCTCTCCATCGGCGGCAACCACCTCATCCACGCCCTGCGCCGCAACGTGAACATGACGATCCTGCTGTTCAACAACCGGATCTACGGACTCACCAAGGGCCAGTACTCCCCCACCTCCGAGGTCGGCAAGGTCACGAAGTCGACCCCCATGGGCTCGCTGGACCACCCGTTCAACCCGGTCTCGCTGGCCCTGGGCGCCGAGGCGAGCTTCGTCGCGCGCACCATCGACTCCGACCGCAAGCACCTCACCGCGGTGCTCGCCGCAGCCGCTGCCCACCGCGGCACCTCGCTGGTCGAGATCTACCAGAACTGCCCGATCTTCAACGACGGCGCCTTCGACGCCATCAAGGGCATGGGCGAGCACAAGGGCGAGGCCGAGCACGCCGTCATCCCGCTCGTCCACGGCCAGCCGATCACCTTCGGCCCCCGCGACGAGGCCACCGGGCTCGGCGACAAGGCCGTCGTCCGCGGCGCCTCCGGCGACATCGAGGTGGTCGAGACCGCCGACGTGAGCGCCGAGCAGATCCTCGTCCACCACGCCCACAACCCCGACCCGTCCACGGCGTTCGCGATCAGCCGGCTGACCGCGGCCGACTACCTCAACCGCAGCCCGATCGGCATCTTCCGCCAGGTCGACCGACCGACGTACGACGACCAGGCCCGCGCCCAGGTCAACGACGCCGTCGACAAGGCGACCGGGAAGGGCACGCCCGAGGAGCGGCTCACCCAGCTCATCAACGCCGGCGACACCTGGACGATCGAGGCCTCCGGCGACTGAGGGCGGTCGCTGCGCGACCTCCTCGACCTCCGGGCTAACCTCACCGCGTGGCTGACGCGCGGCGGGGACTCCTCCTGGGCGTCGCGGCCTACGTGATGTGGGGGGCGTTCCCCCTGTTCTGGCCGCTGCTCGAGCCGAGCGGGCCGGTGGAGATCCTGGCCCACCGGATCGTGTGGTCCGTCGTGATGATGGGCCTGCTGCTCGTGCTGCTGCGACGCGTGCGCGCTCTGCGCGACATCCTGCGCAGCCGCCGTACGACGCTGCTGCTCGTCGTCGCGGCCGTCACCATCACCGCGAACTGGGGCACCTTCATCTACGGCGTCAACAACGACCGCGTCGTCGAGACCTCGCTGGGCTACTTCATCAACCCCCTGGTGACGGTGCTGATGGGCGTGCTGGTCCTCGGCGAGCGGCTGCGCCCCCTGCAGTGGTGGGCCATGGGGATCGGCTTCGTCGCAGTGGTCGTGCTCACGATCGACTACGGACGGCCGCCGGTCGTGGCCCTCGTGCTGGCCTTCTCCTTCGGCACCTACGGCCTGGCGAAGAAGTCCGCCGACGTCGGGGCCTTCGAGAGCCTCACCTTCGAGACCGCCGTGCTCACCCCGGTCGCCCTGGGCTACCTGGTGTGGCTCGGCGCCGCGGGTCAGGCGCACTTCGCGGGCGAGGGGCCGGGCCACGTCGCGCTGCTCGTCGCCAGCGGCGTCGTCACCGCCGTCCCGCTGCTCTGCTTCGGCGCCGCCGCCACCCGCGTCTCGATGACCAGCCTGGGCCTGCTGCAGTACATCGCTCCCGTGCTGCAGTTCGTGCTCGGCATCACCGTGCTCGGCGAGCACATGCCCGCCGGACGCTGGATCGGCTTCTGCCTGGTCTGGCTGGCGCTCGCGATCTTCACCGCCGAGGCGATCCGCCACCGGCGCCGCACCCTGGCGCTGGTCGCGGAGGCCAGCGCGGTCTGAGGAGCGGTCCGGCCGCGGGTCGGGGCAGGGCCTCGCGCGGCAGCAACGGGGTGCACGTCACTGCCGCGCGAGGTGACCAGGGGCGGTCGGTCAGGCCGACCGCTCGAGCCGGCCGAAGCCGCTGCGGTGGAACACCAGGGGGTGACCGGCGTGGTCCTCGGCGCCGTGCTCCACGGCGTGGACCTGCAGCAGCACGATCACGTGGTCGCCGGCCTCGACCTCCCGGTAGAGCGAGCAGGTGAAGCGGACCAGGCCCTCGTCGAGAGTCACCGCTCCGTCCTCGCCGATCGTCAGGTCGATGCCGGTGAAGCGGTCCGCGACGGGCCCGGAGAGCTGGCGACAGACCGCGCCGTGGTGGTCGGCCAGCACCGTGACGCCGAAGCGGTCGGCCCGGCGCAGGTCCGGCCAGGTCTTGGAGGTGTGGGCGACGGAGACCGAGACGAGGGGCGGGTCCAGGCTGACCGAGGTGAAGGAGCTGGCGGCGAGGCCGACCGGCACACCGTCCACCTCGGCGGCGAGGGCGACCACCCCGGTCGGGAACACGCCGAACGCCTGTCGCAGGGCGACAAGGTCGAGGTCCTGGTTGGTGGTCAGGGTGCTCATGACAGTCAAAGTTAACTGACTTGCTACACAATGCCCAGGGGTCCGCCGTCCCTGTCGGCACGGATCGGCCGAGCCCGTGCAAGGCGGGCCCGATCAGCAGTTCGGCCGCTTGTGCCGCCCGGCTCAGGAGGAGCGGACGGCGACGACGTCGGCGAACGCCTCGAGGGCTGTGCGGACGGGACCCTCGGGGAGCGCGCCCAGCAGCTTCTTGGCCTCCTCGGCGCGGCTCACGACGTAGGCCTTCGCCTCCGCCATCGCCCGATGCCCGCGCAGGAGCTCGAGGGCCTCCGCGTGCAGCGCGGCGTCGCCGGCCAGGTCGGAGCGCTCGGGGTCCAGCAGCTCGAGCAGGCGGGCGTCGGCCGGGTCCGTGGAGGCCCGGGCGATCAGCACGGGCAGGGTGGGCACGCCCTCCTTGAGGTCCGTGCCCGGCGTCTTGCCGGACTCCTCGCTCTCGGAGGCGATGTCGAGGATGTCGTCGGAGAGCTGGAAGGCGGTGCCGACGAGCTCGCCGTACTCCGTCAGCGCGGAGACGACCTCGGGGTCGGCGCCGGAGAAGAGCGCGCCGTAGCGGGCGGAGGTCGCGATCAGCGAACCGGTCTTGCCGGCCACCACCTCGAGGTAGTGGGCCAGGGCGTCCTCGTCGGGGCCGGGCTCGACCGTCTCGAGGATCTGGCCCTCGACCAGCCGCGTGAAGGTCTCCGCCTGGATCCGGACCGCCTCGGGGCCCAGCTGCGCGGTCAGCTCCGAGGACTTGGCGAAGAGGAAGTCGCCGGTGAGGATCGCGACCAGGTTGTCGTAGCGGGAGTTGGCCGAGTCGGCGCCGCGGCGCAGGGCCGCCTCGTCCATGACGTCGTCGTGGTAGAGCGAGCCGACGTGGGTGATCTCCACGACGCAGGCCGCGGTGAGGACGGCGTCGTCGTCCGGGCGCGGCCCGGCCTCAG
>OFDC01001958.1_pt1 | contig 9975 bp, 12 predicted proteins | sample 1520941 | NCBI WGS metagenome assembly OFDC01 (sample SAMEA94258168, study PRJEB24077) | hot springs metagenome | biome: Aquatic biome; feature: Water | place: India | collected 2012-12-06 | depth 5 m | reverse complement strand
CCGCAGGCCCGCGCGCCCGACTGCGTCCGGAAGTCCTGGCGGGCCTGAAGGGCGAACCTCTGGCCGAGGGTCTGGGTGGTCCCTGGGTGCAGGCCGCCTATCTGAACGCCTTGGTGCGCGCGGCCGGTGGCCAGATCGCCGTCGAGATCGGCGAGGATCGCGCCTCGATCGCCGCCTGGGTGCCCGCTTAAACTTTACAATCTCAGCCGCCCCGATCCGGGTTTAGCAAACCGCTCCTTAACCAGAGACCGCGCATGGTGGCCCTCTGGATTGGAGCGCGCCGTGAAGACCTGTCTGGTGGTCGACGACAGCCGGGTGATCCGAAAGGTCGCCCGCCGAGTCCTCGAGGACATCGGCTTCGAGATCGCCGAGGCCGCCGATGGCATGGAGGCCCTGGCGTGGTGCCGAGCGGCCATGCCTGACGCCGTCCTGCTGGACTGGAACATGCCGGTGATGAACGGCATCGACTTTCTGCGTCAGCTGCGCAGCGAACCGGGCGGCGACGCGCCCAAGGTCGTGTTCTGCACGGTCGAGAACGCCCCCGACCATATCCGCGCCGCGCTCGACGCGGGCGCGGACGAGTACATCATGAAGCCGTTCGACGGCGATATCATCGAGGCGAAGTTCGCCGAGGTTGGTCTGCTGTGACGCCCGAGGACATGGACCTGCTGGCGGCCCTTGGCCGGGCCCGCGCCGGCGTTCGGGTCGAGACCGAAAAGCCCTACCTGATCGAGAGCCGTCTGGCGCCTTTGGCGCGGCGGGAGGGCTACGACTCGATCGACGCGCTGATCGCGGCGCTGCGCAGCAAGCGCGAGGAGCGCCTGATCTGGGCGGTGGTCGAGGCGTTGTGCCGCGGCGAGACCACCTTCTTCCGCGACCGCGAGACCTTCGCCCAGCTACGGGACCAGATCCTGCCGGCCCTGTCGCATCGCCGCCGCGAAGCGCCGATACGGATCTGGAGCGCCGCCTGCGCTACGGGCCAGGAAGTCTATTCGATGGCGATCGCCGCCGCCGAAGCTCCCGGGCTGGCCACCGGCACGCGGTTTGAGTTCTTCGGTTCGGATCTTTCGGAGCGCAGCCTGGAGAAGGCCCAGGCTGGCCTCTACACCCAGTTCGAGGTGCAGCGCGGCCTGCCGATCCGGATGCTGATCAAGTACTTCGAGAACCAGGACGACACCTGGGCGATCTCGCCACGCATCCGTCAGATGGTGCGCTGGAAGCGTATCAACCTGCTGGCCGACCTGTCTGCGATGGGCCGGTTCGACGTCATCCTGCTTCGCAACGTGCTGGGCGGCATGGACGCCTCCCTGCGCGGCAAGGTGGCCCGCGCGCTGGCGGCGCTGCTTCCCGACGACGGCGTCCTGGTTCTGGACGCCGAGGATGACGCCTCGGAAATCGACGAACTGCTGACGCCCGCTCCGGGTGGGCGGGGCATCTATCTGCGCGATCCGTCCATCCGTGCGGTGGCCGCATAGGCCTTGCCCGGCGCGCGCGCGATCGACGCGCCGCCGACCAGCGCCCCGACAGCCTCCCGCAGTCGCGCCGCGCCGCCGACAGGCGCCGGCGTTAGCGCCGCCAGCGCCGGCGCCAGCTTGCGAAAGAGAACGGGCGGCGCTTCCGGGCCGATGATCGCTTGGCGAAGATCCATCATCTCGACCACCGCGCGGGTCGCCTTGCGCCACGCTACCGGCGGACTGACGCCGTGCGGCGGGGGCGCACGGCAGTCAGTGAAGTCGAGCCGCACGCCGCAGCCCGCCTCGATCGCGTGCTCGATGGTCCGCGCATAGGCCTGGTCCCGGGCTAGCCGGTCGACATCGATGACTAGGTCGGCGTGCGGCAGCGCCTTCAGGTAGGACCGCAGCCAGACCGCCAGGAAGGCCTGAAACGATACGCTGGCGGGGGCGCGCTTGAGCCGCGCGCGGACCGCCGCGATCCTTTCAGCCAATGGCCCCGCCCTTTCGAACGCCTCGCCGAGCAGCGCGCGAGAGACGGCGTCACATCCCGTCATCTCGGAGAGAAGGACATAGTGGCAAAGCTCAAAATAGGTCGGGCGCGGCCGGCGGCGCAGCGAATAGAACGACAGCCATTGCTGGACCGGGTCGCGGATCAACACGATATGGAAGCCGCCAAAGCGCCGCTTCAGCCAGCCGGCGCGCCCCAGGGTGCGACAGCAGGCCAGGACCGGAGTCTCGCCGCGCGCGCGGGCCGCGGCGGTCAGGCCCTCAACATAGACCTGCTGTTCCAGGTCGCTCGCCTCCGGCTCGATCCAGAAGCGGTCCAGCGCAAAGCCTGGATCGAACCCGCGCACGCCGCCGGCCGGATCCAGCACGACGTCGAACTCGCGCAGATAGGGCGTCTCTCCGCCGGGATGGCGCAAGCCGCTATTGTCGGGCGTCTGGGCGTTGATTGTCTCGGCGGTGACGTGGGCGAGCTGCTCATGGAACGGCTCGTAATAGGCGCGAACACCGGGCGACGCGCGAAAGCGATGCCAGACATAGGTGCTGGAACAGCGCCAGCCGCTATGGATGAACACGGTTGTCGGGTCGGGTAGCGGCAAGCGGCTCTGATCCCCAAGATGGGGAAGAGCTTCTCGATAAAACTTTTCAGTCGGATATCGAGAACACGGCCCAAGGTTGCACCTGCGCAACACAAGGAAGAGCCCTGAAACGAAAAAGGCCCGCCGGGGTGACCGGCGGGCCCTGAACGACCTTGAAAGGCTTAGTTGTTCTTGACGTCGCGGGCCGTGTCCGTGACGGCCTTGCCGGCCGACGAGACGTCCTTGCCCGCACCTTCGACCGTGTTGCAGGCCGCGACCGACAGGGACGCGGCCAGGGCGGCGAGGATCACCAGTTTACGCATCATTTTCTCCGCTGTTCGCCGGGGGCCGTGACGGGCCTGGGCGTCTGAACCATTGCCCTTGCAGAACGTCAGCAGCGAAGCTCGGTTCCAGGTCAGGCGACCGGAGGCAGCGCTTGGGGCGTGGGGAAGGTCAGGCGCACCGTCAGGCCGCGCGGGTCGCGCGTTTCGAACGCGACCTTGCCGCGAAGCTGACGCGCAAAGGCGGTCATCAGGGTGCGACCGACGCCGCCGCCCAGACTGTCAGGCGCGCCCGGCCCATCGTCGCTGATCGACAGTTCGGCCTCCTCGCCCCGCACATGGAATCCGACCACCAGAGTCCCGCCGCCTGGTCCAAAGGCGTGCTTCTGGGCGTTGGTGATCGCTTCGACCGCGAAGAGGGCGATCGGCGCCAGGCGATCAGGGTCAATGACCAGAGGATCGGCGTGGACCTCGGTTCGCACCAGCCCGCCCGCCCCGCCAAAGCCGCCCATGTCGTTGGCCAGCAGTTGAGCGGTCAGCTCTTCGAGGAACGGCCGCAGGTCGACCCGTTTCAGGTCGGGGCCCTGGTAGAGCGCCCGGTAGATCTGGGCCAGGGCGGTGATGCGCTGACGCGTGTCGTTCATCGCCGCCTTGGCCGCCGGGTCCGCCAGCGCCCGCTGCTGCATGTTGAGCAGCGAGGTGATGATCTGCAGGTTGTTCTTCACCCGGTGATGGATCTCGCGCATCAGCGCGTCCTTCTCCGCCAGGCTGTCCATCAGCGAGGCGTCGCGCGTGACGATCGCGCCCGCCATGGCGTCCAGCGTCGTGGCCAGTTCGCGAATTTCCGGCGGCGCGCGCTCGGCCTGCAGCGGGCGCACGGTGAAGCGGCCGCGCGCATAGATCGCCGCAACCCGTTGCAGGTAGACGATCCAGCGGATCACGCCGCGCTCGGCCGCATACAGCACGGCCGCCAGAGCCAGGAAGAACGCCAGCAGGGGCAACAGCAGGCGCGAGATCGGGTTGATCGACGCCCACGACAAAAGGCCCGGCGACGGCGCCGACAGGATCACGAAGACGTTGTCGTCGACCAGCGGCGCGGCGGAATAGTTTCGGCTCCGGCCTTCGAGGTCCTTGCCGCTCCACAGTACGGACTTCTCACGCGCCGCGATCTCTCGCCAACCGATGTGAGGCTCACCGAAGGCCTTGGGGCTGGTGGCGGCGAACACGCGGCCGTTGGTGTCCGCCAAGGCCACCTCGGCGCCGTCGGGCATGAAGCGGTTGGTCGTCTGAAGCTTGAGCTCCCGCAGGGTCAGCACCGCCGCCATGGCGCCGTCAAAGCGCTCCGGGCTCCCTGCGCGAACAGCGGCCAGCACCGCAGGCTCGTTGGCGTAGATTGCGCCCGGCGCGGCAGCGACGACCATGGTCTCGCCGGCCCGCAGCGCCTGGAACCACGGACGCGCGCCGCGCTGGGTGTCATAGGGCGTCGTCGCCGCCGCGCAGGCCACCCGACCGCGCGCATCGAAACGGATCAGGTTGGCGTAGCCGGGGAGGCGTGACCGTACATCGGCGAGGCGCTGGGCGCACTCCAGCCCAACGGACCCCGGACCCAGGGTCTGCAGCAGCACCCCCGCCGCCTCAATGCGGGCGCGGGCGATCGTGGCGCTGTGGCCTGCGGCCAGCTCCAGGCTCTGGCGGCGTGCGTCCGCCTCCGCGCGGAACGCGAAGATCGACTGCAACCCGCCCAGGACGAGGACCGGCAACAGCGCCACGCACAGCGCCATGGCCAGCCGGACGCGAATGGAGATGACGGCGCGCGCGGCGCGGCCGGTAAGAGCGCTCACCGCAGGGAGCTCAGTCGCTCCGCGTCCGCCAGGATCGCCCGCATCGCATCCCCCGCCGCCGCCCCGTCGCGGTCATAGGCGCCGGTTTCGAGAATAGCCTGCAACGCCCGACGCGCGCGGCTGACGCGGCTTTTCACGGTGCCGACGGCGCAGTTACAGATCTCGGCCGCCTCCTCGTAGGCGAAGCCGCCGGCGCCGACGAGAATCAGCGCTTCACGCTGTTCGGCGGGAAGCATCGAGAGGCCGAGACGCAGCTCATCCAGCGCCACAGGCGCTTCGGGATCGTCAACGGCGACCAGGGTGCGTTCGGCCGCTTCCTGGTCGAGCTGGCTCTGGCGCCAGCTGCGCCGCTTTTCGGAATAGAACTGGTTGCGCAGGATCATGAAGGTCCAGGCCTTCATGTTGGTGCCAAGCTGGAAACTGGCGCGGGCGTCCCAGGCCTTCATCATGGCGTCCTGCGCCAGATCGTCGGCGGCGGTGGGGTCGCCGGTCAGGGTCCGGGCGAAGGCGCGCAGATGCGGGATCAGCGTGACCAGTTCACGTTTGAAGGTGTTGTCGCGGACAGGGTCCGGTGGCGAGCGCCCAACCTGTTCCTCGGCCATGCTCACTCACCCCCCGCTGGAGGCTCGGCCTTGCGGAGGATGGCGAGAAACTCGTCGGGGACCGGCTCGTTGACGACCTCGTCGAACATCTGCCGCAGCTTGACGCCGATCGCCTGCTGACGAAGGCGCGCTTCATCCAGCGCCGCAGCGCTCTTGCGTTTGTCTTCCATGGGTACGTGTTCGATCATGTCCTCGACGCCGAAGCTCATCAGCGCCCGCCCCCTTTGGCCGAATGTCTTTCCGCCAGACGACAACGTGGTTTTCCGTACCCGGTTCCATAAGCTTGGGCATATGATGGCAAAATTCCGCTCCGGGCGGAACCGTCGAGTTGAGGGGGCGTTATCGACCTTCGACGGAACGGCGTAGCTTGACCGTTCTTTAGACTAGTTTCGAAGACACCTAATCGGGAGGGGTCATGAGTCTTCTTGCTCGCCTGGCGCCGCATTTGCCTTATATCCGCCGCTACGCCCGCGCCTTGACGGGCGACCAGACGACCGGCGACCACTATGTCCGTGTAGCGCTGGAAGCCCTGGCGGCGGGCGAGCTGACGCTGGACGCCGACCTGTCGCCGCGCGTGGCGCTTTACCGTGTGTTCCATGCCATCTGGCTCAGCTCCGGCGCCCAGCTTGAGGCCCGTCGCGATGACGCCTCGCACGCAGGCGACGACGCCGCCCAGCGCCTGATGCGTATCGCGCCCCGCTCGCGCCAGGCGTTCCTGCTCACCGCCCTGGAGGGCTTCACGCCCACCGAAGCCGCCCAGATCCTGGATTGCGACTTCGGCGAGGTGGAGCGCCTGATCGCCGACGCCCAGGCCGAGATCGACGCCGAACTGGCGACCGAGGTCCTGATCATCGAGGACGAGCCCGTGATCGCCGCCGATATCGAGGCCCTGGTTCGCGAACTGGGTCACGAGGTCACCGACATCGCCGCCACGCGTGGCGAGGCCGTCGAAGCCGTCGCCCGTCGTACGCCCGGTCTCGTCCTGGCCGACATCCAGCTGGCCGACGGCTCGTCGGGCATCGACGCGGTGAAGGACATCCTGGGCCGCATGGACGTGCCGGTGATCTTCATCACCGCCTTCCCCGAACGGCTGCTGACCGGCGAGCGTCCGGAGCCGACCTTCCTGATCACCAAGCCGTTCCAGCCGGAGACGGTGAAGGCGGCGATCGGCCAGGCGCTGTTCTTCCACCCGCGCCGCACCGCCAAAGCGGCCTGAGCGACGAACCTGCGTCCTTGAAACTGAAACGGCCTCCCGCTGGGGAGGCCGTTTTTTGTTCGCAGAAGCGACCGTCGCGATCAGCGCGGCGGCTGCTTGGTCGGCCGCAGCATGCCGACATCATACCCCAGCGCCTTGGCCCGCGCGGTCAGCGCCGTCCGCTCGGCTTCTGTCGGCGGCTGACGCGACAGCAGCCACAGATAACGCCCCGAGCCCTCGCCGACGATCGCCCAGCTGTAGTCGTCGGCGCGATCCATGATCCAGTAGTCGCCGAAGAACGGGCCAAAGAAGCTGACCTTCAGCTTGGCGTTGGTCGTGGTGTCCACGACCTTGGCCTTGCCCTCGGCGGTGCGGACGGGGCCGTCGACCGCGCCGTCCCGGCAGGTGTTGAGCACGCGGATCAGGCCGTCAGGGCGCTTGGAATACTCGGCCGTCACGCCTTCGCAGCCCTTCTGGAAGCGCATGTCGTAGCGCGCCACCTCGTACCACTTGCCCAGATAGCGATCGACCTCGACCGACTTGGCGGGCTGCGGCGGGTTGGGATTGCCGACCGGACCCGACGCGCAGGCGCCGAGGGCCGCGGTCAGCGTCAGGGCGACAGGCAGGGCGAGCAGCGACTTGCGCATGGAACCTCCGGAGAACAACGCCTGGGATACGCGCGGGATGGTCCGGCGGATGTCGGCGGCCCGCCAAAACGACAACCGCCCCGCTGGGGTTCCAGCGGGGCGGGGCGACGTCGTCGGGAGGTGGGATCCCTACTCGGCCGCGATACTGACCGGCGCGACGGGCCGATCCTTGAAGTTGATCGCCTGCAGGTAGCGGATGCCCTCTTCGGCGATATCGTCGCCGACCATCCGCTCGCCTTCGTCCCGCAGCTCGGCCAGGTCCACGTACATGGCGTAGAAGGCCTTGGTGCGGTCGGTGATGATGCCGGCGTTCAGCAGAGTCTTGACCAGCACCCGGAAGATGTTGGTCTGCTCCTTCATGTTCTCCCGACGCACATCGTCGGTCATGATCTTCCCGTACTCCTCGACCACCTTGTCGGGATCGAGACCGAACTCGCGGTAGAGATCCAGCTGCTGGTGCGGCGAGACGAGGTTGAACAGCAGCGTCTGGAAGCAGTGCGCCGCCCAGTCCTCGATGATCGCGTGCTCTTCGGGCGACAGCTTGGGCACCGTGCGGTCGGCCCAGATCTTCCCGAACTTGTGGTGGAAGGCCTCGTCGGTCATCACCAGCTGCAGCAGCTTCTTGCCGACCGGATCATTGATGTTGTTGTAGAAGGTGGCGAAGGCGCCCATGGCCAGGCCTTCCACCAGCATCTGCATGCCGATGATCTTCTTGTAGACTTCCGGCGAGCCGATGATTTCGACCAGCAGCGTCTTCAGGGCCGGACCACACTCGACCGGCTTGCCCCAGCGGGCCTTGATGTACTTGGCGAAGGCCGTGACGTGGCGGGCCTCTTCGCGGGTCTGGTTGGCGGCGTACTCCTGGGCGCCCTGGTCCTTCAGCACGTGGCAGAGGCTGGCCGACAGGTTCAGCGCGCCTTGCTCGCCATGCAGGATCGACGAGAAATTGCGCAGCACCGACTGGTTGATAAAGCGGACACGCTGCTTGGGGTCCGACAGATGGTTCGACACGTAATCGGTCGACAGCGCGATGACCATTTCCTCGGGAACCAGCGGCTGGTTCTCCATGTCGAACGGCTCGTCGAAATCGATATAGGCCTTGTCCAGCGGATCCCAGAAATGGTCATGGGTCGCGGAGATGATCTTGTCGAACGCGGTCGAGCGGTTGTTGTACCGGTCAAGTTCGAGCATCGACTCGAAATCGTCCGGCGCCACCGCGTCATACATGGCGTCCTTGGTGATGTTCTTGTCCGTCATGGCGGCGCTCCCTAACTCGGCCGATCGACTGGGATGTGGGCTCGCCGAGGTCCGTCTTGCGCGGACCTTCGGCTATCTAAACAGTGTCAACTCAAGACTTGATCGCGGTCAAATGAAAAATGACGCCGCCGTCAGGTTCGCGTCTCAGGGGCATGGGGAGAGATGATGAACGTCTTCGTTCTGACGGGCGCCGGCGTCTCGGCCGAGAGCGGCCTGGGCACCTTTCGCGACAAGGATGGCGTGTGGACGAAGTACGACCTGAACGAGGTCGCGACGCCGCAGGGCTTCGCCCGCAATCCGGCCCTGGTGCGCGATTTCTACAACGCCCGCCGCGCCAACCTGGCCGGCGCACAGCCCAATGCGGCGCATGAGGCTCTGGCGCACCTGGAGGCGGGCCTCGCCGCCGCTGGCGGCGAACTGTTCCTCTGCACCCAGAACGTCGACGACCTGCACGAGAAGGCCGGCTGCCGGCGCGTGATCCACATGCACGGCGAGCTGGCCGTGACCCGCTGCCATCATTGCGAGGCGACCTGGCCAGACCCGGGCCCGCTGTCGCCCGACACGGTCTGCGCGACTTGCGGACGCGACGGCGGCGCGCGCCCCCACGTGGTCTGGTTCGGCGAGATCCCGATGTTCATGGACGATATCGAGGACGCCCTCTCGCGCGCCGACCTCTTCGTGTCGATCGGCACCTCGGGCTCGGTCTATCCGGCCGCCGGCTTCGTGGCCGAGGCGCGGGCGATGGGAATTTCGACCTGCGAGATCAATCTCGAACCCTCAGCCAACGCCTATGCCTTCGACGAGAAGCTCTACGGCCCCGCCACTGAGGTCGTGCCGGCTTGGGTGGAGCGGATGCTGGCCAAACTCTAGGACAGCCGCGCCACGCCCCATTCGCACCAGCCCAGCGGTCTTGGCGTCTTGGGCATGTAGCGCTGTTCGACCTCGTCCAGCTGGAACCCTGCCGCCGCGACGGCGCTAGCGACCGGGCGCGTCAGATGGCATCCGCCGGCCATACGCTTCCAAAGGGGTTCGAGGCGGCGCTGCCAGCGCGAGACCTCGGCGTCCGGTGACAGCCCGTGCTCGCAGAACAGGAAGCGGCCCTCCGGCCGCAGCACCCGGCGCGCCTCCGCCAGCACCGCCGTCGGTGAGCGCACCGAGCACAGGGTGAAGGTGCAGAGCACGGTGTCGAAACTGGCGTCGGCGAAGGGCAGGCGCTCGGCCTCCCCGGCCTGGATCTCCACCGCCAGACTGTCCGGACGCGGCGCCTGCTCGGCGAGCGCGCGCAGCTCCGGCGACGGATCAACGCCCGTCACGCGCGTCGCTTTGGTGGGGTCATAGTAGGCGAGGTTCAGCCCCCCGCCGATCCCCAGCTCCAGCACCTCGCCCTCTGCGCGGGGCGCGACGCGGCGACGCTGGGCCTGGATAGCCGGCGCGCCGCAGGCGCAGCACAACAGCTTCGGCAGGATGTTTCGCTCGTACCAGCTGGCCATCTTGGATCTCCCCGCATCAGGAGAGCGGCCGGGCGCGCCGAAGGTCAAGCCACGTCGGCGATCACCCGCGCCCTTCCAGCGCCGCCAGCACCGCCGGCTGCAGACGCGCCAGCTCGGCCAGCCGCT
>OFDC01001955.1_pt1 | contig 9980 bp, 12 predicted proteins | sample 1520941 | NCBI WGS metagenome assembly OFDC01 (sample SAMEA94258168, study PRJEB24077) | hot springs metagenome | biome: Aquatic biome; feature: Water | place: India | collected 2012-12-06 | depth 5 m | reverse complement strand
CCACGGGCTCGAGGCCAGTGAGGCCGCCCTGCGCATCACGTGCGAGCCGCGCCCCGCCCAGTGCCACACCCGCCGCGGCTGGGTCACGGTCGAGGTCGCCGTGCGCGTTCCGCTGCCGCTCGTGCCGCCCGTGCTCGACCTGCGCGTGCCGCTCGCCGTGCCCGTCGAGGCGAGCGCGACGCAGCAGGTCTCGCGCTTCTGGGGCGCCCGATGAGGGGCGTCCCGCCGGTTCGTCTCGGGGCACGGATGCTCCGCCTCGACCCGCGCGACGACCGCGGCTCGATCCTGCCGCTCGTCGCCGGGTTCGGCGCACTCGCGCTCGCGGTGGTGCTGCTCGTGAGTGCCGCCACCTCGCTATACCTCGAGCGCACGCGTCTGTACACCCTCGCCGACGGCGCCGCACTGGCCGCGGCCGAGTCGTTCGACCTCGCGTCGGTGCGCCCCACCGCCGAGGGCACGCTGCGGCCCCGGCTCACCGACCCCGAGGTGCGGGCCGCGGCGGCCGACTACCTCGAGCAGGCGCCGGGCTCGCGGCTTGAGCAGCTGCGGCTCGTCGCCGCGTCGACGCCCGACGGCCTGAGCGCGCGCGTCACCCTCGCGGCCGTGTGGGCTCCACCCGTGCTGAGCGTGTTCGTACCGGAGGGCATCCCGCTGCAGGTCACGGCGACCAGCCGCAGCGTCTTCGACTGAACCGCCGCCTGCCCCGACTCAGGTGCCAGGAGGCGCCTCGGCGTACTGCTCCATGAACGCCGTGATCGCGGCCTGCGCCTGCTCGGCCGACTGGCCGACCTCCTGCGGCAGGAACGACACCGTCACAAGGTCGCCGCCGATCGCGGCGCGAGCCTGCACCGACTCGCCGTTCGGGCTCAGCCACCAGAGCGCGCCGCCGGCCGTGACGCGCTCCTCCCACGGGTCACCGAGTTCGGGGTGCGTGGGTCGGATGCCCGCCGCCCACGCCCCCGAATGGACGGCAGTCAGGCGCACAACGTTCGTCGGGAAGGCGCCCGACTCGAGCTCGTAGGAGCACGCGGACGAGCCCGCGACGACAGCGTCGACGGCTCCGCCGGCAAGGCCGTCGACCCCGAGTGTCGACAGGAACGCCGCGCCGAGGGTTGCGCAGAGATCACCGGATTCGGCCGCGCTCTCCGGTGCCGTCCACCGCTGGTCGACGACGGCGGCGGCTTGCAGTCGTTCGACCGCGGTGGTGAGCAGCTCCCGCACGGCCTCGTCGAGCGGCCCGAGATCGGTGTAGCCGCCTTCCCAGTCCGTGACCAGCAGCTCGATCATCGCCGTACCCGCCAACGCCACGGCGGTGCAGAAACCTCCGAAGACGCTGTCGTCGGATGATTTCTCGCACTGTCCGGCAGCCTGGTCAGCACCGTCGATGCTCCAGGCGTCATCGAGCCCCGCCGCCCGCTCGGCGAAGTCCGCTTGCGCATCGGGCAGCAGCAGAACATCCACTCGGGTCTCGAAGAAGGAGTCGTAGCTCTGGTCGCTATCCCACGAGCAGCTCAGGCCGCCGCGCTGCAGCTGCGTCACGCCGATCTCGTCGGACGGAACGCGGGTCTCATCGCCGCTGACAGAGACCTCGACAGCCAGGTGCTTCTGCACGTCGGCGACGCTGAACACGTCGGCGCACGTGAGGTCGAAGACGGGGTTGGGGCGCGCGGCGGCCTCGGCGGTCGCGGTCGGCTCGGGGGTGGCCGTGGCGGTGGGGGTCGGTTCGGGCTCGGGTGCGCATCCGGCCAGCAGCAGCGAGACGACGGCGATCGCGACGACCGGTCGAAGACGAGACATGCTCTGACGCTAGCGCTCGCGTGCGTCCGGTGCGAGCAGGTCAGAGCCACCAGAATGGAGCGGTGAGCATCCCCGCCGGCGAGAGCGCCGACCGCAGCGACCGCGCCGACCGCCCCATCACCACGATCAGCGTCGACATCGAGGCCGCTGGCCCGAGCCCGAGCGGGTTCGCCCTGCTGTCGCTCGGGGCCGTGCTGGTCGACGAGTCCGCGGCGTCGCTGCCCGACGGCGTCGCCCCGCACTTCTACGTCGAGCTGCAGCCCGACCGCGACGGCGAGCTGCCGGGCGCCATGGCCGTCGGCGGCTTCACGCTCGAGGGGCTGCGCGCCACGGGCACCCCGCCGGCCGCGGCGATGCGCGCCTTCGCCGACTGGATCGACACCGTGACGCCTCCCGGTCACCGCCCGGTGATGGTCGGCTTCAACGCCGCGTTCGACTGGATGTTCGTGGCCGACTACTTCCACCGCTACCTCGGCACCAACCCCTTCGGGCACTCCGCGATCGACGTCAAGGCGTACTACCTGGGCGTGACGGGTTCGAGCTGGACGGCGACGAGCATGCCGTTCGTCGCCGCGCGCTATGGGCTCGACATCTCGCTGACGCATAATGCCCTCGACGATGCGCGCGACCAGGCGGCGTTGTTCCGGGCCGTGCGCGACGAGGCGCAGGCTCGCCCCCGATCGGAAGGCTGACCGTGACGACACCCGAGACCCCCGACAGCCCCGCCACGCCTGCCGACGACATCGCGCGCATCCGCGAGTCGGCGGCCCGCCTCGGGGTGCAGCTCGACGAGGAGGGCGCGCTGCAGTGGCTCGCCGCCATCGCCGCGGAGCCCTCGACCGACGGTGACATCGTCGCTCACGAGAGCGGCACCTTCGGCCACCGAATCTCGATGCTCGACTTCGCGCCGCGCGACCTCGAGCGGTTCCGCCGCATCGGCCAGGTGGTCGAGGTGACCGGGCCCGAGGGTGTGGTCGAGAGCGCCCTCGCGCTCAGCGGCTCGGCCGCGCAGTCGAAGATCCAGTCGTTCCCCGGTGATTGCGACTACTTCCAGCGGCTGAACATCAAGGCCGCGACGCGCGAGGAGGCCTGCCGCATCATGGCCGACACCATGCGCGCGGCCGCGCGGCGCACGAGCACGGGCGATGCCTTCCAGTTTCTCGAGGCCAAGCTCGGCAGCTACCCGGCCGACTGCGAGCACGGCGGCTGGCCGCGCAAGAAGGGCTCGCCCATCACCTGGACGCCCGAGGAGGTCGAGGTCGAGCGCGTCGAGCTGCTGCTCGCCGACGGCACTGTGCAGACCCTCACCTGGCAGGAGGCCGCGCTCGACCCCGGCTGGTGCAAGCTCGACTGGGTCGTGGCCGACCCGGCCCGCAAGGCACTGTCGAACGCGAGCAACGTCATCGACGTGACGTGGGAGGGCCCCGACGGCGAGATCGTCGCCCTCGACGGCTACCTCGACGCCTACTTCCAGGAGGTCTACCTCGACGCCGACGCGATGCCGACGTTCGCGAAGGTGGCGCAGTTCGTCAGCGATGACGCCCTCGACGACTACGTCGAGCGGCTCGAGGAGGAGGTGCGCAAGTACCTCACGAAGCAGCTGAACTACGGCAAGGCCGCCAAGCGCATGTACAACATCTTCCGGCTCTCGGGGCGGCACCTCGACGCCGCGTACGTGCGCGAGCTGTTCGACGAGCCCGCCACGATCCTGTACCAGGTGTGGTCGCTGATCTCGACGCTCGATAACGCGACGCAGCCCGGTTCGAGCATCCCGATCGATGCGGTTCGCGACCAGGCCGACGCGCTCATGCTGCAGGTCATCCAGATGCTCGACGGCGACGAGGAGGCCGAGATCGTGAGCGCCCTGCTCGGCCTGCGCCGCACGCTCGAAGACCAGACGGCGGGCGAGCGCCGCACGGCCGAGGTCAAGGCCGCGCAGGCGCGCGTCATCAACCTCGTCAACACGTTCTTCCGCGACAAGCTCGAGGGCGTGCCGACGATCCGCGACTACATCCGGGCCATGCAGGAGGAGCACGCGTGAGCACCACGACCCCCGAGCAGCCGCGCGTTCTCGTGGTGCTGCACGACGTCGACGACAACCTCAACGAGCTCGCCGAGCCTCTCGCCGCGGCCGGCCTGCGCATCGTGATGTGGGACGTCGAGCGCGACCCCGAGGGCGCGCCCGCAGTGGATGCTCTCGACCAGTTCAGCGGCATCGTCTCGCTCGGCGCCTACGCCGGGGTGCGCGACGAGCCGAAGCACGCGTGGATGACCCACGAGAAGCGCCTGCTCGAGCGGGCGCTGCAGACCGAGATGCCCGTGCTCGGCCTCTGCTTCGGCTCGCAGCTGCTCGCCGCCGCGGGCGGAGCCGCCTTCCGCCCCTCGCCGAAGCCCGAGTACGGCTGGACGAGCGTGCGCCTGACCCCCGCGGCCGCGGGCGACCCGGTGATCGCGCCGCTCGTGCGCACCGCCGACGGCGACGCCGTCGACGTCTTCCACTACCACGACGACAGCTACGAGCTGCCGAAGGGTGCCGTGCTGCTCGGCGAGACCGACGGCATCATCGAGGCCTACCGGCTCGGCTCGGCGGCCTGGGGCCTGCAGTTCCACCTCGAGGTGGGCCTCGCGACGCAGCTCGCCTGGATCGCCGGCGGCCGCCGTGCCTACGAGCGCGCGGGCGTCGACCCGGAGGAGCAGGAGCGCCTGAGCCACGAGAACTACCGGCTGTACCGCGAGCAGGCGCACGCGGTCGGCGCGGCCTTCGCCGAGCAGGTGCTGCGGTACGCGCAGCGCGGGGGAGCGTCGAGCGCAGCCTGAGTGCGCTCTGCGTGCTCCCAGAGTGCGCGCGTAACGTCTGCTGTATGACCGACCTCGCGGGTGCATCCATCATCGTCCTCGGCGCGACCGGCGGCCTCGGCCGCGAGTTCGCCCGGCAGCTCGCCGACGCGGGAGCCCTGCTCACGCTCACCGGGCGCTCGATGCTCGCGCTCGACGACCTCGACATCGCCGGCGCGGCCCTCATCCCCGCCGACCTCACCGAGCCGGGCGAGGCGAAGAAGGTGGTCGCGGCGGCCCTCACGGCGCACGGCAGGCTCGACGGCGTGATCGTCGCCTCGGGCGCCGTCGCGTTCGGCCCGCTCGCCGAGACCGCCGACGAGACCCTCGAGGACCTGTGGGCCATCAACGTGCTCGCACCGCTGCGCGTGCTGCGCGCGGCCGCTCCGGCGCTCGCCGAGAGCGCCACCGCCGGCGGCTCGCCGTTCGTCGTGTCGATCAGCGGTGTCGTCGCCGAGACCCCGACCGCGGGCATCGGCGCCTACAGCGCGGTCAAGGCCGCCCAGGCCGCGGCGCACCAGGTCGCCGCGCGCGAGCTGCGCCGTGCGGGCATCCGCGTCATGGATGCGCGCCCCGGCCACACCGAGACCGAGCTCTCCCGCCACCCCCTGGCCGGCGAGCGCCCGGCCTTCCCCGTCGGCTACGCTCCCGCCGCCGTGGTCGGGCGCATCCTCGACGGCGTGCGTGCTGACGAGAAGGACCTGCCGTCGAGCGCGTTCCAGGGCCTGCCGACCGCGACCGCCTGACTGCTCGCGCCGCGGCACCGGTCGGGCCCCGAGCGGCCCCGCCGGTAGGCTGGAGCCCGCCATGATCGACCTCGACTTCTCTGAGCGCATCGCCGCCGCCCGCAGCACCTTCGCCGATATCCGCGCCGTCATCGACGTCGAGCGCCTGGAGGCGGAGATCGCGACGCTCAACGAGCAGGCCGCGGCGCCCGACCTGTGGGACGACACGGCGAACGCGCAGAAGGTGACGAGCGCGCTCAGCCACCGCCAGGCCGAGCTCAAGCGCATCACCGAGCTGCAGCAGCGTCTCGACGACCTCGACGTGCTCATCGAGATGGCGCGCGAGGCCGACGATGCGGATGCCGCAGCCGAGGCCGCGAGCGAGCTCGACGGCATCGAGGCCACGCTCGCCGAGATGGAGGTGCAGACGCTGCTCGACGGCGAGTACGACGCGCGCCCCGCCGTCGTCACGATCCGCGCCGGAGCGGGCGGTGTCGACGCCGCCGACTTCGCCGAGATGCTGCTGCGCATGTACCTTCGCTGGGCCGAGCAACACAAGTACCCGACGACGGTCATGGACATCTCGTACGCCGAGGAGGCGGGCATCAAGTCGGCCACGTTCGAAGTGGACGCGCCGCATGCCTTCGGCATCCTGAGCGTGGAGGCCGGAACCCACCGCCTCGTGCGCATGTCGCCGTTCGGGGCCGCGGGCAAGCGCCAGACGAGCTTCGCCGCGGTCGAGGTCATCCCGCTGCTGGAGGAGAGCGCCGAGATCGAGATCCCCGAGGGCGACATCCGCGTCGACGTCTTCCGCTCGTCGGGCCCCGGAGGCCAGTCGGTCAACACCACTGACTCGGCGGTGCGCATCACCCACCTGCCGACCGGCATCGTCGTGTCGATGCAGAACGAGAAGAGCCAGATCCAGAACCGCGCCGCCGCCATGCGCGTGCTGCAGTCGCGCCTGCTCATCATGCAGCGCGAAGAGGAGGCGGCGAAGAAGAAGGAGCTCGCCGGCACCATCACGGCGAGCTGGGGCGACCAGATGCGCTCGTACGTGCTCGCGCCGTACCAGATGGTGAAAGACCTGCGCACCGAGCACGAGGTCAACAACCCCTCGGCCGTGTTCGACGGCGACCTCGACGGATTCATCGCCGCCGGCATCAAGTGGCGCAAGCAAAAGCCCGTCGACTAGCGCCCCGACGCGCCGTAGAGTGCTCGCCATGGTGAGCGTCAGCATCGTCGAGATTCCCGCCCGCGACCTCGAGCGGGCCCGGGCCTTCTACGCGCGTGTGTTCGCCGTCGAGCTCGAGATCACCGAGGTCGACGGGCAGCGCATGGTGTTCTTCCCGACGGACGAGCCCGTCGGCGGCGTCGAGCCGACCGGCCTCGCCCTCACCGAGGGCGACGACTACGTGCCGAGCGGCGAGGGCGTGCGGTTCTACCTCACCGTCGACGACCTCGACGGGGTGCTCGCGCGCGCCGTCGAGGCCGGCGGCGAGATCGCCGCCGAGGTCGAGGCCGTCGAGGGCTGGGGGCGGTACGCCGCGTTCCGCGATCTCGAGGGCACGGTGGTCGGGGTGACCCAGCCCTAGGCGCGGCGCGAGCCCGCATCCCTGTGCCGCCGCGGTTCGGAGGGTGCTGGGAAGTACGCCGCGGTGGGTGTCGCAGCCCGGCACCGCCCGCGCCTCCGCCTACGCTGGCCAGCGATGATTCGATTCGACGAGGTCACCAAGGTCTACCGCGGCACCGCGCGGCCGGCGCTCAACGGCGTCAGCCTCGAGATTCTCAGCGGCGAGTTCGTGTTCCTCGTCGGCGCCTCCGGGTCGGGCAAGTCGACCTTCCTGCGCCTGGTCCTCAAAGAGGAGAAGCCGTCGGCCGGCACCATCCACGTGCTGGGGCAGGACCTCGGGCGCATCTCGAGCCTCAAGGTGCCGTACTTCCGGCGCAATCTCGGAGTCGTCTTCCAAGACTTCCGCCTGCTGCCCAACAAGACCGTCTTCGACAACGTGGCGTTCTCGCTGCAGGTCATCGGCAAGAGCGCCGGGTTCATCCACGAGGCGGTGCCCGATGCGCTGCAGACGGTCGGCCTCGACGGCAAGGCCCAGCGCTACCCGCACGAGCTCTCGGGAGGCGAGCAGCAGCGCGTCGCGATCGCGCGGGCCGTCGTCAACAAGCCCGCCATCCTGCTCGCCGATGAGCCGACGGGCAACCTCGACCCCGAGACCAGTGGCGGAATCATGGCCCTGCTCGAGCGCATCAACGCCAACGGCACGACCGTCATCATGGCCACGCACGACGCGGGCATCGTCGACCGCCTGCAGCGGCGCGTGATCGAGGTCATCGGCGGGCGCGTCGTGCGCGATGAGCGCGGGGGCGGCTACAAGACGCAGGCGACCCCGATCGTGACGCAGGGATTCGGGCTCGGTGATGCCCGATGAGACTCGGTCTCGTGCTCTCCGAGGTCGGGCAGGGTCTGCGCCGCAACCTCAGCATGGTCATCTCGGTCGTGCTCGTCACGTTCATCTCTTTGACCTTCGTCGGCGCCGCGGTGCTGCTGCAGATGCAGATCACCCAGATGAAGTCGTACTGGTTCGACCGCGCCCAGGTCGCCGTCTACCTCTGCACCGAGTTCTCGACGGTCGGAGGCTGCGACCAGCAGGCCGCGACGCCCGACCAGGTGGCGCTCGTGCAGGCCCAGCTCGAGAGCGAGACGCTCGCGCCGTTCATCGACACGTTCTACTTCGAGACGCAGGAGGAGGCGTTCGCGCGCTTCCAGGAGCAGTTCGAGGGCCAGGCGGTCGCCGACCTCATCACGCCCGAGCTGCTGCCCGAGGCCTTCTGGGTCAACCTCATCGACCCGACGCAGAGCGACATCCTCGTCGACGCGCTCGGCGGGCTCGTCGGGGTCGAGAGCATCGTCGATCAGCGCAGCTATCTCGAGCAGATCTTCGCCATCCTCAACGCGGCGAGCTTCACCGCCATCGGCATCGCGGCCCTCATGCTCGTAGCCGCGGCGCTGCTCATCGCCACGACGATCCGGTTGAGCGCGTTCTCGCGTCGACGCGAGATCGGCATCATGCGCCTCGTGGGGGCGTCGAACCGGTTCATCCAGACCCCGTTCATCATCGAGGGGGTCGTCGCGGCGCTCATCGGATCGGTGCTCGCCGGGCTCGCCGTCGTGGCCATCGTGCAGTTCTTCGTGCAGGGCTACCTGGCCGAGACCCTGCCCCTGACCTCGTTCGTGGGCCTGCAAGACGCCCTGCTCGTGGTGCCGCTGCTCATCGCGGCCGGCGCCCTGCTCGCGGCGCTCTCGGCCAACGTCGCCATCACCCGCTACCTGCGGGTCTGAGCGCGGTCGCCCGAACGGGCTGCCCGCAGGGGCGAGCACGAACGTCGGCAGAACGCGGGGTGCAGCCCGCTGCCGCCGTGCGCTGCCCGTTCTGCAGACGTTCGTGCCCGGCGCCCGGGTATGCTGGAGGGCTGCGCGCGGGGCGCGCGCAGCATCCGTCGGTCGAGCGCAGGAGGTGAACCGTGCCGAAGGAGAAGGGCGAGAAGGTCGTGGCGACCAACCGCAAGGCGCGGCACGACTACGCGATCGAGGACACCTACGAGGCCGGCCTCGTGCTGAGCGGCACCGAGGTCAAGTCGCTGCGGCAGGGTCGGGCGAGCCTCGTCGACGGCTACGGCTTCATCGACAACGGCGAGGCCTGGCTCGATGCCGTGCACATCCCCGAGTACACGCAGGGCACGTGGACCAACCACCCGCCGCGGCGCAAGCGCAAGATGCTGCTGCACAAGGCGCAGATCATCAAGATCAGCCAGAAGGTGAAAGAGGGCGGCTACACCCTCGTTCCGCTGCGCATCTACTTCAGCGACGGGCGCGCCAAGGTCGAGCTCGCCGTCGCGAAGGGCAAGAAGGAGTACGACAAGCGGCACGCGCTGCGCGAGCGGCAGGACAAGCGTGAGGCCGAGCGCGCCATGCGCACCCGCAACCGCATGGGCGAATAGCCCGCTGGTGCTGGCGCTGGCCCGCCCGGGGCGGCTCAGGCGGCGCTGAACCGCGCGTCGACGGCCGCCTCGACGACGATCGGCTGCGGCTGCAGCGTGAACCCGCCGCCCATGTCGGCAGCCATCGCCGTCTCGAAGCGCGGCTGCGGCCCGCCGCCGCTTCCGCCGCCGTCGAGCATGCCGGGGTCGGCGAGAGCGGTCACCTGGATGCTCGGCCGCCCGACCGCGGAGGCCAGGGTCTCGGCGGCCTCGAGCGCGTCGGCGACGATCTCGGCGGTCTCGATCATGGACATGTAGGCGGTATGATCGGCAGCCTTGATGAATTCCGAGCGGTTGCGGAATTGGGGCGCGTGCTTGTTGATCGTGAGCGAGATGCTCTCCATGCCGCCTGCTACCGCGCAATCAATCTCGTCGCACATGATGCCGCGCGCTGCTAAGGCAATAGCATTGAGTCCCGAAGAACACTTACGATCAAGCGTGAAACCGCAAGTCGTATCGGGCAAAACGGATCCGTGGACAGTGAGGCGCCCGAGATTGTAGCTCTGCGTGTTCCAGTGGTTACCCACACCAAGATAAACGTCATCGACGCGTGCGGGATCGATACCGGCGCGTTCA
>OFDC01001954.1_pt1 | contig 9984 bp, 9 predicted proteins | sample 1520941 | NCBI WGS metagenome assembly OFDC01 (sample SAMEA94258168, study PRJEB24077) | hot springs metagenome | biome: Aquatic biome; feature: Water | place: India | collected 2012-12-06 | depth 5 m | reverse complement strand
TGGCGGCTACGGTGGTGGTGGCGGCGGCAGCCGCGGCGGCTACTGAGCCCTCTCAACGGCACCGGGCTCTGTCCGGTATCGAACAAGGCGACCCACGGGTCGCCTTTTTAGTTTTTACCGGCAGGATTTTCCGATGACTGATTTTCAGATTGACGATGCTTTCGCGGGCGGCCGGCCAACAGTCGATCGAACCAGGGATTGGGCAGCAGCCTCATCAGTTTTGACACTACCCCCATCTGCCACGGAATCACTCTGTAACTGACGCCCGCCACGATCGACCGATAGGCGCTTTCTGCAAACGCGTCCGCTGACATGAGGAAGGGCATCCCGTACCGGTTGCGCCGGGTCAGCGGGGTGTCGATGTAGCCGGGCACGAGGGTCACCACCTGGACGCCCGTGGCGCGGCACTCGCCGCGCAGGCTCTCGCAATAGCTGATCACGCCCGCCTTGCTGGCACAGTAGGCCCCGTGCCCGGGCAGGCCGCGGATGCCGGCCACGCTGGCCACGCCCACCAGCCTGCCCGTCCCGCGCCCGACCATCGGTCCGATGAAGGGCTGGAAGGTGGCGGCCACCCCGAGGAGGTTGGTCTGCAGGGTGCGTTGGAACACCTCCAGGTCCTCCGCGAGGGAGGTGTCCACACCGATGCTGATGCCCGCGTTCGCGATCACCGCGTCGGGCAGGCCCTGCTGCTCGATGCATGTGCGGCCTGCAGCGGTGATGGCAGCGATGTCGCCGACGTCTGCCGCATACACGGCCACGCGTTCAGGATCGTGCCCCTGCGCGCGCGACCAGGCCTGCATCTCCCCGGCGCGTCGGGCGACCAGCGCGAGACGCCAGCCGGCCCGGTAGAAGCGGGCCGCCAGCGCCTGGCCGATGCCGCTGGATGCACCGGTGATGTAGACCAGCGGGTCAGGACTCATGGGAGGCACCTTTGGCAGCTCGTTCGGTTCTAGCGGCGGGGCTGGGGCAGCATCCGGGCCTGCACCCGTCCGGCCAGCCGCGCAATCCGGGTCAGGTGGTCGTAGTCCAGCCCTTGCGCGCGCAGTTCGCTGCCGTCCTGCCGCACGGTCACCGGGAGGTGGCTGCGCACGCGCTCCGTGTCGAGGAAGGCGTGCAGGAACTCGCCCTCGAACTCGATCGGTTCCTGGCCCGGACGGGTGGCGACGACCCGGGCGCCCCCCACCAGCTGCACCTGGTTGCCGTCGCCGGTGGCAACCGCCTTGCGTGCGGTGGCGACGATGAGCGAGCCGTCCTCTCCCACGCCGCGCACGCGCACCTCGTCGATCTCCAGCGTGTCGGTGTCGGGGTAATGGCGCAGCTGCGCGCCTTCGAGCAGTGCGCGCAGCCGGCCTTCCCGGGTGAAGCGCTGCACGGCGAAGCGGTCCATGGTGTAGTCGGGCACGTGGCGCAGCACCACCGGCCCACGTGGCTCCTGCGGCTGCGGGGCATTCTTCACCAGCCACCAGGTGGACAGGGCCAGCAGCAGCATCAGCAGCAGCGGCAGGTACGACGACAGCGTCTGGCGCAGCCGCGCCGGCCAGGCGGGCAGGCCGTGCACCGGCGTGGCGCGGGGCGCGGCGGCCGCAGGTTTCACCGGCCGTGGGCTCCGTCCAGCGTGACGAGGTGGCCGCGCATCAGCGGCGCATACCGGCCCGCGGCGGTCAGCAGCAGGTCGCAGAACTCGCGTGCCGCGCCCTCGCCGCCGCGCGCCTCGGTGACATGGTGCGCCATCGCCTTGACCTCCACATGCGCATTGGCCGGGGCACAGGCGAAGGCAGCCCGCTGCATCAGGGGGAGGTCGGGCCAGTCATCGCCGATGACGGCGGTGTCCGCCCAGTCCACGCCCAGCTGCGCCAGCAGCGCGTCGGCCGCCGCCGCCTTGTCCTGCACGCCGAACAGCGCATGCGGCAGGCCGAGTTCGGCGACGCGGCGGCGCACGCCCGGCGAGTCGCGGCCGGTGATCACCAGCGGCACGATGCCGCCGCGCGCGAGCAGCTTCAGGCCATGGCCGTCGAGGATGTTGAAGGCCTTGAACACCTCGCCGCCTTCGCCGATGTAGATGCGCCCGTCGGTGAGCACGCCGTCGACGTCGAAGATCGCGGCCTTGAGGGCGGGCCCGCGGCCCTGGGCGGCCAGCAGCAGCTCGGGGGCGAAGCGGTCCACGGGGTGCAGCAAGGCCATCAGATCACCTTCGCGCGCATCAGGTCGTTGGTGTTGAGCGCGCCCACCAGGCGCCCGTCGGCGTCGGCCACCAGCACGCTGGTGATGCGGTGCTGCTCCATCAACTCGGCGGCCTCGACCGCGAGGTCGTCGTCGCGCACCAGCTTCGGCCCGCGGTGCATCACGTCCTGGGCGGTGAGGGCGCGCAGGTCGGCGCCGGTCTCGACGAGGCGGCGCAGGTCGCCGTCGGTGAAGATGCCCAGCACGCGGTCCTCGGCATCGACCACGGCGGTGGCGCCCATGCCCTTGCGCGTGACCTCGCGCATCATGTCGGTGAAGCCGGTGTCGGGCCGCACGCGCGGCAGCGCGTCGCCGGTGCGCATGAGGTCGCGCACGTGGGTGAGGAGCTTGCGCCCGAGCGCGCCGCCCGGGTGCGACCGCGCGAAGTCCTCCTCGCGGAAGCCGCGCGCGTCCAGCAGCGCCACCGCCAGCGCGTCGCCCAGCGCCATTTGCACGGTGGTGCTGGCGGTGGGCGCGAGGTTGAGCGGACAGGCCTCCTGGTCGACCGCGCTGGACAGGACGATGTCGGCATGGCGCGCCAGGGTCGAACCCTCGCGGCCGGTCATGGCCACCAGCGTGACGCCCAGGCGCTTCATCACCGGCAGGATGACGTTGAGTTCGTCGCTCTCGCCGGAATTGGAGATGGCCAGCACCACGTCCTGCGGCGTCACCATGCCGAGGTCGCCATGGCTGGCCTCGCCCGGATGGACGAAGAACGCGGGCGTGCCGGTGGACGCCAGCGTCGCTGCGATCTTGCGGCCCACGTGCCCGCTCTTGCCCATGCCGGTGACAACGACCCGGCCGGCGCAGTGCAGCATGGCCTGCACCACCTGCGCGAAGCGAACGTCCAGCCGGCTGCCCGCGGCCTTGAGCGCACAGGCCTCGATCTCGATGGTCTCGGCGGCCAGGCGCAGGGCGCGTTGCGGGTCGAAGGGCGTGGGAGCGGTCACGGCGGGGAGGCTGAACTACGATCGAGGGATTCTAGGGACCTCCGCCCGACCGCCGCGGCGCAGGGTCTGCGCTTCCCCCGATCCATGGCCACCACCCTCGAACTGGTCCTGCTGTACCTCGTTGCCGCCGTGCTCGGCGTCGTCGCCTGCCGTTCGCTGCGCCTGCCGCCGATGCTGGGCTACCTCGCCGTCGGCGTGCTCATCGGGCCGAAGGCCCTGGACCTGGCCGGCGACGCACCCGGCGTCGCGCACCTGGCCGAGTTCGGGGTGGTGTTCCTGATGTTCGTGATCGGGCTGGAGTTCAACCTGCCGAAGCTGCGCAGCATGCGCAAGCTGGTCTTCGGACTGGGCCTGAGCCAGGTGGCGCTGACCATGGTGGCCACGCTGCTGGGGATGCTGGCGGCAGGGTGGGCGATGGCGCAGCTGGGCCGCGGCTGGGGCCTGGACTGGCGCAGTGCGGTGGCGCTGGGCGGGGCGCTGGCGATGAGCAGCACCGCCATCGTCGGCAAGCTGCTGGCCGAGCGGCTGGAGCTGGAAAGCGAGCACGGCCGCCGGGTGATGGGCGTGCTGCTGTTCCAGGACCTGGCGGTGGTGCCCTTCCTGGTGCTGATCCCGGCCCTGAGCGCCGGACCGGAGACGCTGGCGCGCGACCTCGGCATCGCCACGGTCAAGGCGATCGTGCTGCTGACGCTGCTGCTGGTGGGCGGCCAGCGGGTGATGCGCTGGTGGCTGACGCTGGTGGCGCGGCGCAAGAGCGAGGAGCTCTTCGTGCTGAACCTGCTGCTGGTCACGCTGGGCCTGGCGTGGATGACCGAGCATGCCGGCCTGTCGCTGGCGCTGGGCGCCTTCATCGCCGGCATGCTGATCGCGGAGACCGAATACAAGCACCAGGTGGAGACCGACATCCGGCCCTTCCACGACGTGCTGCTGGGGCTGTTCTTCATCACCATCGGCATGCAGCTGGACATGGGCGTGGTGCTCGACCAGTGGGCGCTGGTGATCGTGCTCACCATCCTGCCGGTGCTGTTCAAGTTCGGCCTCGTGACCCTGCTGGCGCGCTGGTTCGGCGCGGCGCCGGGGGTGGCGCTGCGCACCGGCCTGTACCTGGCGCAGGCGGGCGAGTTCGGCTTCGTGCTGCTGGCGCTGGCACGCGAGCACCGCCTGCTGCCGCAGGGGCTGGAGAACCCGGTGCTGGCCAGCATGGTGCTGTCGATGCTGGCCACGCCGTTCATCATCCTCTACAGCAACCGCATCGTCATGCGGCTGTCGTCCACCGACTGGCTGCTGCAGTCGGTGGCGCTCACCTCGATCGCCAAGAAGTCGATCAAGACCGAGAAGCACGTGATCATCTGCGGCTACGGCCGCAGCGGCCAGAACCTCGCGCGCCTTCTCGATACCGAGCACATCCCCTACATGGCGCTGGACCTCGACCCCGACCGCGTGCGGCAGGCGGCGGCGGCCGGCCAGAGCGTGGTGTTCGGCGACGCGGCGCGGCTGCAGAGCCTGATGGCCGCGGGCCTGGCGCGCGCCAGCGCCGTGGTGATCAGCTACCACGACACGCCCTCGGCGCTGAAGATCCTCCAGCTGGTGCGCGAGCATGCGCCCACGGTGCCGGTGATCGTGCGCACCATCGACGACACCGACCTGGAGCGCCTGCGTTCGGCCGGCGCCACCGAGGTGGTGCCCGAGGCGATCGAAGGCAGCCTGATGCTCGCCAGCCATGCGCTGGCGCTGGTGGGTGTGCCGATGCGGCGCGTGATCCGCATCACCCGCGACGCGCGCGACAAGCGCTACGGGCTGCTGCGCGGCTACTTCCACGGCGCGGACGACGACACGGTCGAGGAGCTGCACCAGGCCCGCCTGCACAGCGTGAACCTGCCCCTGGCCGCACCCACGCTCGGCCGCCAGCTGGGCGATCTGGCGCTGCATGCGATGGGGGTGCAGGTGGTGTCGCTGCGCCGCGCCAGCGGCCAGGTGGTGAAGGCCGACGACCAGCTCACGCTGGCCGCCGGCGACACCCTGGTGCTGTCGGGCCTGCCCGAGCCGCTGTCGCTGGCGGAGGCGAAATTGCTGCACGGCTGAAGCCGCCGGCCGCCTCTTGGCCGGCCTGCCGCGCAGGACAATCGCCGCCATGCACCAGCCGATCACCGACGTCACCCGCTACATCCGCGACCACATCCGCACCGTGCCGGACTGGCCCGCGCCGGGGGTGCAGTTCCGAGACATCACGCCACTGCTGCAGAACCCGCGCGTGTTCCGCGTGCTCATCGACCAGTTCGTTCACCGCTACTTCGACGAGCGCCCCAACGCCATCGCCGGCCTCGACGCGCGCGGCTTCATCATCGGCTCGGTGCTGGCCTACGAGCTCAACGTCGGCTTCGTGCCGATCCGCAAGAAGGGCAAGCTGCCGTTCACCACGGTCGAGGAGACCTACGAGCTGGAGTACGGCTCGGCGACGGTGGAGATGCACACCGACGCCGTCCAGGCGGGCGACCGCGTGGTGCTGATCGACGACCTGATCGCCACCGGCGGCACGATGATGGCCGGCCGGCGCCTCCTGGAGCGGCTGGGCGCCACGGTGATCGAGGGCGCGGCCATCGTCGACCTGCCCGAACTCGGCGGCTCGGACAAGCTCCGCGCCTCGGGGATGCCGCTGTTCACGCTGGTGAACTTCGACGGGCATTGAGCCCCGGGTCACGCCCTCGGCGAGGCGGGGACCTCAACTCACCGGGATCGCGCGCTCCATGTTGGCGCGCATGCGGGCGGACATGACGGCGCCCGCCGCCCGCAGCACCTCGCAGGCCAGGCCCGGCTGGCGTCCCGCCAGCTCGTCGAGGCGCGCGCCGCTCAGGGTCCACACCACGCTGGGCACCAGCGCCTCCACGTTGGCCATGCGCACGGCACTGCCGAACAGCGCGGGCTCGCCCACCACCGATCCGGGTCGCAGGATGGCGATGCGGTAGTGGGCCGGCGACGCCCGGTGCACGAACACCTGCAGGCTGCCCTGCTCCAGCAGGTGCATGGCGCGTTCCTGCGCGCCCTGCTCGATCAACAGGTCGCCGGCGCGGATCTCGTGGCGGGTGAGGTAGGGCGCCAGCACACGCCACTGCTCGGGACCGAAGCGGGGCTGGAAGGCATCATCGGCCTGCAGGGTGCGGACGGCGTCGACGAGGGGGTCGATGCTGTGCGTGTCGAGGGGGGTCATCGGCGGAGCGGGCAGGGCCCGGCGTCGGACAAGGCCGCATTATGGGCAGGCCCGGCGACGGCGCGTCAGGGTGCGCGCCGATCCACCGGTCCATCGGCGGCCGGCAGCAGGCCCACAAGAGGACGCTGGCGATGCAGCAGCGCCGGCACCTCATCCGCCGGCACCGGCCGGCCATACAGCCAGCCTTGCGCGCGCGTGCAGCCCAGCGAGGCCAGCCGCCGGGCCTGGTCCTCGTGCTCCACCCCTTCGGCCACCACCTCCAGTCCGAGGGCATCGGCGACATGCAGCGCCGCCTGGATGACCGCGCCGTGGTAGGCGCTGGTGGCCAGCTCGCGCACGAAGCTTCGGTCGAGCTTCACCTGGTGCACCGGCAGGGTGTTGAGCACGGCCAGGGAGGAGTGGCCGGTGCCGAAGTCGTCCAGCGACAGCCGGAAGCCGGCGGCACGCAGCTCGGCGAGCACGTCGTGCTCGCTGTCGTCGAGCATGGCCATGCTCTCGGTGATCTCCAGTTGCAGCAGCTCGGGGTCGAGCCCGGCCTCGCCCACCAGGTCGAGCAGGCGGCGCGGCAGCGACCGGTCCACCAGCTGGGCGCGGCTGAGGTTGACCGACAGGCGCTGGCGCTCGAGCAGGCCGTCGCGCTGCCACTGCACGAAGTGGCGGCAGGCACGGCGCATGACCTGTTCGCTGAGCCGGCCGATCTGGCCGGACTCCTCGGCAACGGCGATGAACTGCACCGGACTGACGGTGCCGAGCACCGGGTCGTGCCACCGCGCCAGCGCCTCTAAGCCGTGGACACGGCCGGTCCACACGCAGGCGATGGGCTGGAAGTGGGGCACGACCTGGTCGTCCGACAGGGCCTGCCGCAAGCGCGCCTCCATGCGCATGGCCGAGGCGGCCCGCTCCTGCATGGCGGGGCGGAAGGTCACCCAGCGGTTGCGGCCGCTGCGCTTGGCCTCGTGCATGGCCGTGCCGGCGTCGCGCAGCAGCTGTTCGGCGGTGCTGTCGGCATCGGCCAGGGCCAGGCCGCAGCTGACGGTGAGCACCACCTCGAAGTCGCCCACCGGGTAGGGCTGCGCCATCGTGCGCACCAGCCGGGCGGCCAGCGCCTGCGCGCCCGGCTCGCCGTCCTCGGCGTCGGCGAGCAGCACGAACTCGTCGCCTCCGTGCCGTGCCGCGACCGCCCGCTCCTCCCAGGCGGTCAGTTCGTCGCCTTCGCGCAAGGCCTGGCGCAGGCGTTCGCCCACCTGGCGCAGCAGGACGTCGCCCACCGGATGGCCCAGGCCGCTGTTGACCTGCTTGAAGCGGTCGCCGTTGAGGAACAGCACGGCGAAGGGGCGGCCAAGCGCCAGGCGCTGCTGGATCTGCAGCAGCAGGCCGCGGCGGTTGGGCAGGCGGGTGAGGTGGTCCGTCTCGGCCACCTGGCGCAGCTCGGCCAGCAGCTGCTCGCGCTCGCTCACGTCGGTGAGCACGCAGTCCCAGGGGTCCCCGGTGAACGCGCGACTGCCCGAGACCTGGACCACGCGCTGCGTCCGCGTCGCGCGCACCAGCACGTTGAAGTGCTGACGGCGCTCCTCCGGTCCATAGGACACCGCGCGATGCAGGGCCTCGCGCCCCGTGCTGTCCAGCGCGGACAGCAGCAGGGCGGGCGCCTCGGTGACCTGGTCCGGCGTCACGCCCACCAGGTCCAGGAGGTTGCCGCCGGCGTAGTCGATGCACAGCACGTCGTGCCGCAGGCTCAGGCGCAGCACCGCGCCCGGCATGGTGTCCAGACTGCGCTGGGCCAGGTGCAGCCGCTTCAGCAGGGCCTGGCGTTCGCGGCCAGGCACCGAGACACCGATGTAATGCCCCTCGCCCGCCTCGGTGTGCGGGGGCACATGACGCCAGTAGGTCAGCACCGGCTCGCGCGCGGCGCCGAGCTCCAGCGCCACCTCGTCGGCGACACCGCGCCGCTTCAGGGTCGGCCAGACGGTGAGGTCCCACAGCGCGCGGCAGCCCGGCGACAGCTGGTCGGCGAAGGGCGGCGAGCCGTGGACGGGCTCGCCGTGGATGTCCAGGCGCCAGATGCGCAGCGGCAGCGGGGCCGCGGCGCCAGGCATGCCCGGATGGTCAGGCAGGCTCACCGTGGCGCTCCCGCCCACGGGCGTGCTGCCGCAGCGCCGCGGCCACTTCGCCGGGCGCGCTGACATGCGGGCAATGGCCGGTGGCCTGCAGGCGCAGCAGCTGGCTGCGAGGCATGCGCTCGTGCATCCATTCGCCCACCTCGGACGGCGCGAGCGCATCGTCGCGGCACTGCAGGATCACCGCCGGGGTGCGCACGCGCGGCACCTGGTCGCGCACGTCCGAGTAGAAGGTCGCGCGCGCCCAGCGCAAGGCGATGGTGGGGTCCAGCGCGCAGAACATGTCGCCGAGGCCCGCGGCCAGCTGGGGGCGCTCGGGGTGGCCCATGGCGATGGGCGCCACTGCCCGCGCCCACGCGTGATGACCTTCGGACAGGCCCTCGACCAGGGCGCGCAGTGCCCCTTCGCCGAACCCGCCTCGGTAGCCGGGGTGGTCGACGAAGCACGGCGAGGGGGTGACCAGCACCAGCTGCTCGAACAGTCCCGGCTGCGCCAGTGCCGCCAGCAGGCCGCAGGTCGCCGCCATGGAGTGGCCGACATAGACGAGCCGATGCCCGGCGTCGGTCAGCTCATGGCCGAGGTCGAGCAGATCGCAGGCGTAGCCGTCCAGCGTCCGGTGGCGCTCGGGATCGTAGGCCGCGCGGGCGCCGCCCGCGCCCGGCCAGTCGAAGCTCAGCAGGTGGACGTCCTCGCCGAATTCCGCACGCAACGGAGCCCAGATGCCCTGGTGGCAGCCGTAGCCGTGGGCCAGCAGGTAAGTCACCTCGCCCGCCCGGCGCACGCCGTGCCTGCGCAGGTTCAATCGCTCTTGCCAACTCGACACCGCATCTCCTTCGACCGGCGACGGCCGGACTCACTCACCACATCGGGGGAGGCCTCACGCCGGCCCCATCGTCTTTTCGGCCTGGGCGGGCCCGGCTGTTGTCGGGAGTTCTGGACACCTGCGGTCTGCGCACGGGGCGAGCGTCGGCCGGACTGCGAAACATCAAGAACTCCCGACAGCAGTCGCACGCGTTCCGGCCCGAAAACCGATGACGGTACGCGGCCCATCGCCTCGACCGGAGGATGAGGAGAACCCCCATGCGCAACAACCAGCCCGTCGTCGACCGCCGCTACCCCTTCCCCGCGGGGCGCTCGCTGATCTCGGTGACCGATCCCAAGGGCCGCATCACCTACTGCAATGCCGCCTTCATCGAGGTGAGCGGGTTCAGCCGCGAGGAACTGCTCGGCCAGCCGCACAACCTCGTGCGCCACCCGGACATGCCCGAGGAGGCCTTCCGCGACATGTGGCACACGATCGAGCAGGGTCTGCCCTGGTCGGGACTGGTGAAGAACCGGCGCAAGAACGGCGAGCACTACTGGGTGCTGGCCAACGCCACGCCGATGAAGGACGGCGATCGCATCACCGGCTACCTGTCGGTGCGCACCGAGCCCGGCGAGGCCGAGGTGCAGGCGGCCGAGCAGTTGTACGCCCGCATGCGCGAGGAAGCCA
>OFDC01001952.1_pt1 | contig 9989 bp, 6 predicted proteins | sample 1520941 | NCBI WGS metagenome assembly OFDC01 (sample SAMEA94258168, study PRJEB24077) | hot springs metagenome | biome: Aquatic biome; feature: Water | place: India | collected 2012-12-06 | depth 5 m | reverse complement strand
GCCGTGCGTCATGGCCTGCAGCGCCCTGCGCGGCGCGTACCGCGCGCGGCTGCGGCGGAATGCTCCCGCCGCGCGCTTCGTGCTGCTCGACGTGCCCGTGCGCGAGCTCGAGCGCCGCATCCGCACCCGCTCTGATCACTTCATGCCGGCGAGCCTGCTCGCGTCGCAGCTCGCGACGCTCGAGCGCCCCGACCCGGCCGAGGGCGTCGTCGTGCTCGACGGAACCCGGCCGGTGGCCGAGTTCGCGGCCGCGGTCGCCGCGCTGCTCGCCCCTCGGGTAGACTGAGCGACTGTACTTCGGCGAGGGAGCGATTCGTCGCTCCGTGATCGACGCGGTGGGCAAGGCATCAGGTCTTTCCTCACGCGCTCGCGCGTTCGAGTTGACACCCAGACCGGGCCGCCAGGCCCCCGACAATCCAGGAGTTCCGTCATGGACGAGCACAAGCTCAGCGCCGGAAAGCGCACCTCGTTCGGCAAGGGCGCGGCCCGCAAGCTGCGCGCCGCCGGGCACATCCCCGCCGTCATCTACGGTCACGGCGGCGAGCCGCAGCACGTGACCCTGCCCGGTCACGAGACCGCGCTGCTGCTGCGCAAGTCGAACGTGCTCATCACGCTCGACATCGAGGGCGCGAGCGAGCTCGTGCTCGTGAAGGACGTGCAGAAAGACCCGGTGCGTCAGATCATCGAGCACGTCGACCTCATCGTCGTGCGCAAGGGCGAGAAGGTCACCGTCGACGTGCCGGTGCACGTCGAGGGCGAGTCGTTCTCGGGCACCATCGTCATGGTCGAGCACGCCACCATCTCGCTCGAGGCCGAGGCCACCCACATCCCCGAGTCGGTCTCCGTCTCGGTCGAGGGTCTGGAAGACGGCGCGCAGATCCACGCTCGCGACCTCGTGCTGCCCAAGGGCTCGAGCCTCATCACCGACCCCGACGCGCTCGTCGTGCACATCACGGCTCCGCGCGGCTCGAGCACCGCTGCTGGTGGCGACGAGGCCGCGGCGGAGGGTGCGGTCGAGGCCGAGTAGTCCGCGCGGCGGGGGGCGGGCATCCCGCCCCCGTCACGTCATGAACTGAACCGAGGGGGTCGCCCGTGGCCGGATTCTTCCGCCGCGATGCGGCCCCTTCGGCGTCGGCGGGCACTGCCGCCGGCGCGGGCGCGTGGCTCGTCGTCGGGCTCGGCAACCCCGGTCCGCAGTACGCGGGCAACCGCCACAACGTCGGCGCCATGGTCGTCGAGCTGCTGACCGAGCGCATCGGCGCGCGCTTCTCGCGGCACCGCACCACGACGATGCTCGCCGAGGGACGGCTGCGCCCGGGCGGGCCGAAGCTCATCGTCGCGCGCCCGCTGAGCTACATGAACACCTCCGGCGGGCCGGTCTCGAGCGCGGCCGCCTACTTCGGCGTGCCGCCCGAGCGCGTCATCGTCGTGCACGACGACCTCGACCTGCCGTTCGAGACCATCAAGCTGAAGGCCGATGGCGGGCACGGCGGCCAGAACGGCGTGCGCGACATCATCAAGGCCCTCGGAACCCCCGAGTTCGTGCGGGTGCGCGTCGGCATCGGGCGGCCGCCCGGGCGGCAGGACGCCGCCGACTACGTGCTGCGCGACTTCGGCGGCACCGAGAAGAGCCGCCTGCCGTTCGTGCTCGACGACGCGGCCGACGCGGTCGAGCTGATCATCGAGCAGGGCCTGCTGGCCGCGCAGCAGAAGGTGCACGCGCCGCGCGCCTGAGCTCCGCCTCCCCGCGCGCCCGAGCGCCGCCTCCCCGCACCTGAGCTCCGCCTCCTCGCACCTGAGCTCCGCCTCCTCGCGCCTGAGCTCCGCCTCCCCGCGCGCCCGCGCTCCGCATCGCCCCACGCCAGGTGCTGTTCTTCGCGCGGGGCGGGCACGAACGTCTGCAGAATCGCCCACCAGGCAGCGTCGCGGCCGGCAGCCGACGTTCTGCAGACGTTCGTGCTCACCCCCCCGGCGGGACTGCGGGGCGGGCCGAGCGCTCAGGATGAGCGGCGTACGCTTGTGCGACGTGAGTCTCGAGCGGTTGATCCCGGCGCTGTCGCGCGCCCGCACGCTGTCTGACGCCCTCGAGAGTGCGCGCGGCTCTGCCGACTTCTCGGTGGTCGAGGGCCTGCGCGTGCCCCTGCTGGCAGCGGTGATGGATGCCCGCCCCGGCCCCCAGTGCGTGCTCGCCATCACGTCCACCGGTCGGGAGGCCGAGGCCGTGCGCGAGGCGCTGGCCGCGGTCGCGCCCCGCGCGACCGTGCTCGACCTGCCCGCGTGGGAGACCCTTCCGCATGAGCGGTTGAGCCCGAGCGCCGAGACCGTCGGACGCCGCATCCGCACGCTGCGAGCGCTGCGGGCCTGGGCCGATGCCGGTGCCGAGAGAGGCGACCTGGTCGTGGTGGCGTCGGTGCGAGCGGCCCTGCAGCCCCTGGTCGCTGGGCTGACCGACATCGAGCCGGTGGTGCTCGAGCGCGGCGGCCACGGCTACGACCTCGTGCACGTGACGACCCGCTTGATCGAGCTGGCCTACACGCGCGTCGACATGGTGACGCGGCGCGGCGAGTTCGCGGTGCGCGGCGGCATTCTCGACGTCTTCCCGGCGGTGGCCGAGCATCCGGTGCGCGTCGAGTTCTTCGGAGACGAGGTCGAGCAGCTTCGGCCGTTCTCGGTCGCCGACCAGCGCTCGCTGCCGAGCGGCACGGACGAGGTCGAGCGGGTCGAGCTGCCGCCCACGCGCGAGCTGCTACTGACGCCGAGCGTGCAGCAGCGGGCGCGCGAGATGCAGCACGAGTTTCCGAGCCTGTCGCAGCTGCTCGCGAAGATCGGTGAGGGCATCCCCGTCGAGGGCATGGAGAGTCTGGCACCGGCCCTGGTCGAGCGGCTCGTGCCCCTCACGCACTACCTGCCGCAGAATGCTGCCGTCGCGGTGCTCAGCCCCGAGCGCGTCGCGAGCCGCGCGGTGAACCTGGCCGAGACGAACCGCGAGTTCTTGACCGCCGCCTGGCACGCCGCGACGGCGGGGGCCGAGGCCCCGATCGACCTCGATGCGGGCGACTTCGTCACGGTGACCGGGCTGCGCGAGGCGGCGGGCGACCGCGACTGGTTCACGATCAGCGCCTTCGACGCCGACGACCCCGATGTCGTGCGCATCGACGCCACCGAGCCGCCCGGGTTCGCGGGCCGCAGCGAGGGCGCCGTCGACCACGTCGTCGAGCGGGTGCGCGCGGGCTGGACGATGATCGTCTGCGCTGCCGGCCACGGCCTGGTCGAGCGCGCCGCCGACGTGCTCGCCGAGCACGAGATCGCTGCCCGCATCGTCGACGAGCTTCCCGACGCCCTCGAGCCTGGCCTCGCCTACCTCGTGCAGGCGCAGGTCGAGCACGGCTTCGAGCTGCCCGAGCTGCAGCTGGGGCTGCTCAGCGAGACCGAGTTCTACGGTCGCGCGGTCGGCTACGACTCCCGCCAGCCGAAGAAGCTCGCGAGCCGCCGCACGAACGTCGTCGACCCGCTGCAGCTGAAGGCGGGCGACTACGTCGTGCACGCCACGCACGGCATCGGCCGCTTCCTCGAGCTCGTGCAGCGCGAGGTCAGCACGGGTGGCCGCAACGCGGTGAAGAGTACGCGCGAGTTCCTCGCCATCGAGTACGCGCCGAGCAAGCGCGGCTACCCGGGCGACAAGCTGTTCGTTCCCACCGATCAGCTCGACCAGCTCAGTCGCTATGTCGGCGGCGAGGCGCCGCAGCTCAGCAAGATGGGCGGCAGCGACTGGGCGGCCGCGAAGGGCCGCGCGCGCAAGGCCGTGCGCGACATCGCCGTCGAGCTCGTCAAGCTCTACTCGGCCCGCATGTCGAGCAAGGGCTTCGCCTTCCCGCCCGACACCCCCTGGCAGCGCGAGCTCGAGGAGGCGTTCCCCTACGTCGAGACGCCCGACCAGCTGACCACCATCGAGGAGGTCAAGCGCGACATGGAGTCGCCGATCCCGATGGACCGCCTGCTCGCGGGCGACGTCGGCTACGGCAAGACCGAGGTCGCGGTGCGCGCCGCGTTCAAGGCCGTGCAGGGCGGCAAGCAGGTGGCGATGATCGTGCCGACCACGCTGCTCGTGAAGCAGCACATGGAGACCTTCGCCGAGCGCTTCGCGGGCTTCCCGGTGCACCTGCGGGCGCTCAGCCGCTTCCAGAGCGACCGTGAGGCGAAGGAGACCCTCGACGGCCTCGCCCGGGGCACCGTCGACGTGGTCATCGGTACGCACCGCATCCTGAGCCAGGGGGTGCAGTTCAAAGACCTCGGCCTCGTGATCATCGACGAAGAGCAGCGCTTCGGCGTCGAGCACAAAGACGCGCTCAAGAAGCTCAAGACCAATGTCGATGTGCTGGCGATGTCGGCCACGCCGATTCCGCGCACGCTCGAGATGGCCGTGACGGGCATCCGCGAGATGTCGACCCTCGCGACCCCGCCGGAGGACCGCCACCCGATCCTGACCTTCGTCGGCCCCTACAGCGACAAGCAGGTGGCGGCGGCGATCCACCGCGAGATGCTGCGCGAGGGGCAGGTGTTCTACGTGCACAACCGCGTGTCGAGCATCCAGCGCGTCGCGAGCCACCTGGCCGAGCTGGTTCCGGATGCGCGCATCGCGGTCGCCCACGGCCAGATGAGCGAGTCGCTGCTCGAGCAGGTCATGGTCGATTTCTGGGAGCGCAAGTTCGATGTGCTCGTCTCGACGACGATCATCGAGACCGGCCTCGACGTCGCCAACGCGAACACGCTCATCATCGACCGCGCCGACAAGTACGGGCTCAGCCAGCTGCACCAGCTGCGCGGTCGGGTCGGCCGCGGTCGCGAGCGCGCCTACGCGTACTTCCTCTACGACGAGACGAAGCCGCTCACCGAGACCGCGCACGACCGCCTGCAGACGATCGCCGCCAACACCGACCTCGGCGGCGGCATGCAGATCGCGCTGAAAGACCTCGAGATCCGCGGCGCGGGCAACCTGCTCGGCGCCGAGCAGGCGGGCCACATCGCGGGCGTCGGCTTCGACCTCTACCTGCGCATGATCGGCGAGGCGGTGAGCGTGTTCCGCGGCGATGCCGCCGAGGAGCAGACCGAGCTGCGGCTCGAGCTGCCGGTCGACGCGCGCATCCCGGAGGACTACATCGCGAGCGAGCGCCTGCGCCTCGAGGCGTACCAGAAGCTGTCGACGGCGAGCGCGCCGATCAGCGACGAGACGGCGCTGGATGCGGTGCTCGACGAGCTCGCCGACCGCTACGGCGAGCCTCCCGCACCGGTCGTGAGCCTGCTCGCGGTGTCGCGCCTGCGCCGCCAGGCGCAGCAGCTGGGTCTGAGCGACGTCGTCGTCATGGGCACGAACCTGCGGCTCGTGGGGCCGTTGCTGCCCGACTCGCGGCAGCTGCGCCTGCAGCGCCTGTACCCGGGGTCGAAGTGGTTCGCGCAGCAGCGGGCCGCGACGGTGCCCCTGCCCGCAGGGGCCTCCGACGACGACCTGATCGTGTGGGTCGGGCGCGTGCTGACGGCGCTCTACGCGCCCGAGCCGGCTCCCGCCGCGGCGGACGCGTCGGCCTCGCCCTCCGCCTAAGCCTCAGTTATCGTCCGTCGGCTTGAATCGACTTACCGGACCGATGACCGGACTGCGATCTGCGTGTCTCGAGAACTAATGGCGGTCCCCCAGGGCTCTCGGATTCGAGTTCATCGAGTCCTCCTCGAGATATGGTGCCTAAGTGAACCGTGACAGCACGTCGTCGCTCAACCCCCAGAAGGTTCGTCTGGGGTTCTTGACGCTATCTGGTCTAGTTGCACTTTGGTCGCTCACGACGCAGTCTCAATTCGCGTTTCAGAGCATTGGTGGGTTCGTATTGGTCTTCCTGCCCCTGCTGCTGTGGCTGGTGTTGGGCAGTGAGTATCTCAGCTTTGTGGTGCGGGCGAGGTCGGATCCGTCGCCCACATCAACAATCGCAGGTTTGGCCGCCACGGTGAGGCAACCGCGAGCAAATGAGCTTGACACTCTCGTCTCCAGTGCCGGACCAGACGTTCTCGACGATCGCGTCGTTTGGACCTTTGTGAGGGCACTCCTTGGGCCAAAGGGCTTCTACGAACGCATTTCTGAGCGTGTTGAGCTTGGCCATGTCTCATTGATCCGTCGGGTCAGCTACTCATGCGACTTGCTTGCATTCAGGGCTGCCCCGCAAGCGAAGAACCCGAGAGTTGTCGTGATGGAGCGTGTGGACGTTGGCCCGGTGGGAACGTCGCTCGTGGTGCCCCTTCACCTTGTGCGCCGAGGTTCGCTAGGGGGCGGGCTTCGAGTGCTTGACGAAGGCGGAAAGGGTGTTTCGACGGTTGGCTCTTACGACTTGGTGATTCTCCAGCTCGGGATACTCCGCTCTTTGGTCAAGAAGATTGCGCCGATGTCTTTACCCAACTACGTGAGCAGCGTTGAGCCTGACGTGTCCGCCGGCCTGCGGTCCCGCACTCTCCTGCCAAAGGGCACCACCGCCGAGCTTCTGGCAAGGTTCAATAGCGTCCTCGGCAGCGCAGCGGAGAGTCGTGTGCCACTTCGATTGCTCGAGTTACTGCTCGAATGGCACCCGGTTTGCGTGACGGTGCCAGCTCGACGGGTAGACGAAATGACGTGGCCCGAAACGATCAGGTACACGGTCGAACGCCGGGACAGTCGTCCGTTACGTGATCAAACGGTTGACAACGACGAATCTGACGGGGTCCTTAGGGCACTTGACGGATTGCGTCTACTACTCGGGGTTCCCATCAACAGGTTCTACGTCTCACTCGCAGACGCTGACCGCACCCGGTCTTATCACCTCGAGGTCTGCGGGCCAGTTGGCACCTACGTTGCCCGGCAGGCCTTTGCGGTCGTTCCCAAGGAGGCCTCCAACGAAGTTCAGCTAGAGGCGTTCGTAACGCCGAGGCAAGGTCAGCGCCGCGCGCGAGCCCAAGTCACGCAAGTGGTGAGGAGCAAGTCCGTGTCTAACGCGAAGGTGTTCTTCGCAGTCAAGTTCTTCGAGAGAACTCCGGGGTCTTTCGGAGTGTCTACCGTAGCCTCGGCGCTCCTGACGTTGGCCACCTGGTTGTTGTTCTTCGCGAGCTTGAACGCGCAGACGTTGCCTCCCACAGTGGCTGGATTCCTCCTTACCCTGCCGGCGGCCGCCGTTGCTCTTTCTGGACTTGATTCCCGGCGCGAGGATAGACAGGCAAGTCTGCTGTCGATGGGGCTAAACGGCGCGATGTTGCTGGCCGTATCTGCGTCGATATTTGTCTTGTTGGTACCAGTGGAAGCCGAGCTCGGGATTGAGGTCTGGAGGGTGATAGCGGTCTGTGCGTCGTTCACGTTCCTTGTGTCCGTTGCTACGTGGTCTGCGCGTGCGTCGACGGAACAGCGCTTGAGACGTGGTGGCGATTCACCTGTTGATGCACAGGATTTCTGAGCTACCGTTGAGAGGGTGTCAAAAATAATGAAGAAAAATTACAATAGAGATCTGATCCTCCGGGAAACTTGGGGCATCGGCTACACCACGCTGGACGATGCACCGTCTCCGCCCCTACAGGAGGACGCGGATGCCCTGGTCGCGGACCTGAATGTTTTGTTCGGATACGGACCTGCCGCGACGACAGGCAAGGAATAACTCTCAGTCGCGCTCCGCGTTTCTCCCTGCGTTGCCGTCCGATCTAGCCGCCTCTGTCCATGTCGACGCCCCCGTGCCCTCGGCTCTTGCACAAAGGGGTTTCGGAAAGAGCACGGTGCCCGGCACCTCGTGCACGCGGTACACGGCCATCGGGATGACCACGAGCGTGCGCAGGTCGAACAGGGCGTGCACGAGCATCGCGAGGCCGATGCTGCCGCTCACGACGTACAGCGCGGTGAAGAGCAGGCCGACGACGGTGGTGGCGAGCACCCCCACCCAGCCCTGATAGGCGTGCAGTGCGCCGAACAGCAGCGCCGCCAGCACGAACGCGCTGATCGGCTCGCCCGTCACGACCACGAGCAGCGCCGGAAGCGCGAGCCGGAACAGTGCCTCCTCGACGACGCCCGCATTGACCGAGAGCGCCGCGCCCCAGCCCAGCTCCGGGCGATTGCGGGGCAGCAGGGCGGCGATGTCGCCCACCATGACGATGCCGCCGTCGCGACGGGCGCTGCGGGCACCGAGCAGGGTCAGCAGGGTGACCCCGACGAGGGCGCCGATCAGCAGGGCGGCGCCGAGGCCGCCGGCGAGAGCATCCCGCAGCCACGCGATCGGAGGCAGCGCCTGCGTGGCGGCCAGCAGCGGCGCGATCACCGGATGCACGAGCACGAGCAGCACGGCGCTCGACCCGCCGAACACGACGAGCGACTCGAGCAGCCAGCGCCGCATCATCGCTTGCCGCCGCGCGGTCGAGCGGTAGCGGCGGAACCGGCGGTACTCGCGCTGGTCTTTGCGCGCCGCGCGCACGACGAGCAGCACGACGAGCGCGAGCGCGAGCAGGCCCGCCGCGAGGCGCGGCATCCAGCCGAGTTCCGGCAGCATCCGGCTATGGTCGCACGCATGACCACAGCTTCCGCCGTCGGGCTGCGCAGCGAGCGCGGGCCGATCCTGCTCGCGATCATGGTCACGACGGGTCTTGTCGCGATCGACGCGACGATCCTCGCGACGGCGGTGCCGACCCTCGTGGCCGAGCTGGGCTCGTTCGAGCTGTTCCCCTGGCTGTTCTCGGTCTACCTGCTGACGCAGGCCGTGACGACCCCGCTGTTCGCGAAGCTCGCCGATCGGGTGGGACGCAAGCCGGTGATCCTCGTCGGCATCGGCGTCTTCCTCGTCGGCTCGATCCTGTGCGGCCTGGCGTGGAGCATGCCCGCCCTCATCGCATTCCGCGCCGTGCAGGGCATCGGCGCGGGGGCGATCGGCCCGATGGCCATCACGATCGCGGGCGACATCTACACGCTCGAGGAGCGCGCCCGGGTGCAGGGCTACATCGCGAGCGTCTGGGCGGCCTCGGCTGTGATCGGCCCGACCCTCGGCGGCCTGTTCGCCGAGCTGGATGCGTGGCGCTGGATCTTCTTCATCAACATCCCGATCGGGATCGTCGGCATCGTCCTGGCGAGCCTGTTCTTCGAGGATGTGCGCGAGGAGGACGTCGCCCCGCTCGACATCCGCGGCTTCCTGCTCTCGGCGTTCGGCTTCGCCAGCCTGATGCTGGGGCTGGCGACGGGCGGGCGCCATCTCGTGCCCGAAGCGGTGTCCTATGGCTGTGTCGCCGCGGGCATCGCGTCGCTCGTCGCCTACTGGTTCCATTCGCGGCGGGTCGCCCATCCCGTGCTGAACCTGTCGCTGTTCAGGATCCCGACCTATCGGATCGGCGTCGTCGGCGGCTCGATCTTCCGGACCGGGATCGGCGCGATTCCCTTCCTCCTGCCGCTGATGCTGCAACTCGGCTTCGGGCTCGACGCGCTGCAATCGGGGCTGATCACCTTCGTCTCGGCGGCGGGCGCGCTTTTGATGAAGACGGCGGCCAAGACCATCCTCGCCCGCTACGGCTTCCGGCGCGTGCTGACCGTCAACGCCGTGGTCGGCGCGGCCTTCCTCGCGGCCTCGGGGCTGTTCACGCCGTCGACGCCGCACTGGATCATGCTGTCGGTGCTGTTGGTCGGAGGCTGTTTCCGCTCGCTGCAGTTCACCGGCATCAACGCGCTGAGTTATGCCGACGTTTCCAACCGGGACATGTCGGGCGCGACCAGCCTGTCGAGCGTGGCGCAGCAGCTCTCGCTCAGCATGGGTGTCACCATCGGCGCCTTCGCGCTGGAGGCGGCCAATCTCGTCCATGGCGGGGGCGCGCTCGGTGCGGCCGATTTCTGGCCCGCCTTCGTGCTGGTCGGACTGATCTCGGCCTCCTCCGTGCTGATGATGGCGCGGCTCGCCCCCGATGCTGGTGCCGAGGTCTCGGGGCACATGCTGGCCGAGCCGCCAACCAGCGCCCGCAAGGCG
>OFDC01001951.1_pt1 | contig 9994 bp, 8 predicted proteins | sample 1520941 | NCBI WGS metagenome assembly OFDC01 (sample SAMEA94258168, study PRJEB24077) | hot springs metagenome | biome: Aquatic biome; feature: Water | place: India | collected 2012-12-06 | depth 5 m | reverse complement strand
TGAGCCTCAGTGGACCGTCGGCACACTGGTCACGGCGGGCTTTTCGACCGGGATCTCGATCTCGGTTCCGTCCGACACCGGGGTCACCGGCACCGAGACCGAAGGCCCGGCGTTGGGGAAGTTGTTCTCGTCGCGGTTCGGCGCGACCCCCTTCTCCAGCAGGTCCTTGATCTCCTCGCCCGACAGGGTCTCGTACTCCAGCAGGGCCTGGGACAGTTTCTCGTGATGCTCGGCCTTTTCGGTCAGTATCTTGCGCGCCTCGTCCCAGCCCGAGGCGACCAGACGGCGGACCTCCTCGTCGATGGTGCGGGCCGTCTCCTCGGACACGTTTTGGCTGCGCGCGACCGAATGGCCCAGGAAGACCTCCTCCTGGTTCTCGCCATAGGCCACGGTGCCGAGCTTTTCGGAAAAGCCCCAGCGCGTGACCATCGCCCTTGCAAGCTTGGTCGCCTGTTCGATGTCGGACGAGGCGCCGGAGGTGATGTTCTCCTTGCCGAAGATCAGCTCTTCCGCCACCCGACCGCCGGCCATGATGGCGATCCGGTCGATCATCTGCTGGTACTTCATCGAATAACGGTCGCCTTCCGGCAGCTGCATGACCATGCCCAGGGCCCGGCCGCGCGGCACGATGGTGGCCTTGTGCACGGGGTCGGCCATCTTGACGTTCATGGCGACGATGGCGTGACCGGCCTCGTGATAGGCGGTCAGGCGCTTTTCTTCCTCGTTCATCGCCATGGAGCGACGTTCCGAGCCCATCAGCACCTTGTCCTTGGCGTCTTCGAAATCGCGGTGCGTGACCATGCGACGGTCCTTGCGCGCCGCCATCAGGGCCGCCTCATTGACCAGATTGGCCAGGTCGGCGCCCGAGAAGCCGGGCGTGCCGCGCGCGATGGTCTTGACGTTGACGTCGGCGGCCAGGGGCACGTCCTTCATATGCACGCGCAGAATACGCTCGCGCCCCGAGACGTCGGGGTTGGGGACCACCACCTGGCGGTCGAACCGGCCGGGGCGCAGCAGGGCGGGGTCCAGGACGTCCGGGCGGTTGGTGGCGGCGATCAGGATGATGTTCTCGGAGGCTTCAAAGCCGTCCATCTCGACCAGCAGCTGGTTCAGCGTCTGTTCGCGCTCGTCATTGCCGCCGCCCAGGCCGGCGCCGCGATGGCGACCAACGGCGTCGATTTCGTCGATGAAGATGATGCAGGGCGCGTTCTTCTTGGCCTGCTCGAACATGTCGCGTACGCGGCTTGCGCCGACGCCGACGAACATCTCGACGAAATCGGAGCCCGAGATCGTGAAGAACGGCACGTTGGCTTCACCCGCGACCGCACGCGCGATCAGCGTCTTGCCGGTACCCGGAGGACCGACGAGCAGCGCGCCGCGCGGAATGCGTCCACCGAGCCGCTGGAACTTCTGCGGATCGCGCAGGAATTCGACGATCTCCTCGAGATCGGCCTTGGCTTCGTCGACACCAGCCACGTCCTCGAACGTCACGCGGCCCTGCCGCTCGGTGAGCAGCTTGGCGCGGCTCTTTCCGAAGCCCATGGCGCGCCCCGAGCCGGACTGCATCTGGCGCATGAAAAACACCCACACCGCGATCAGCAGCAGCATCGGGAACCAGTTGAGGATGACCGACAGGATCGACGGCACATCCTCGTCGGACGGCCGCGCCTTGAACTTCACATCCTTCGCCTTCAACCGCTCGACCAGCCCCGTATCGGCCGGCGCATAGCTGGTGAAGGGCGTGGCGTTGTCACGCATCGTTCCGTAGATGCGATTGCCGGCCAGCGTCACCTCCGACACCGTGCCCGCATCGACCGCGCTCAAGAAATCGGAATAGCTGATCTCGCTTCCGCGCCGGCTCTGCGACGGATTATTGAACAAGTTGAAGAGCGCCGCGAGCAGCACGAAAACCGCTACCCAGATCGCAAGCTTCTGAAAGTTCGGATTCATCTGTTTTCCCGAGAAATCCGGCGCCAGGGAAAAGGCCGGAACGTTCCGCGTCTAACTGTTCGGTAAGATAGGTGCCAAGGCCCCGTTTGCCAAGTTGAATGGCCCGCGTGATAACCCCTACGACGATGTATCGCTGTAATTTGGTGAAAGCCCCCGCGAGCACCGGTGCGCGCCATCGGCCGCCGAGGCCCGCAAGGCAAGCCCGCCGACGCCTCAACCGGCATCGAGCCCAAGAAAGACGGCCGAAAAGCGCCCGTTGCTCTCAGCCCAGCCGGAGAGGCTCGGAACCGCAATCAGGCGGTCCCCCGACCAGATTGCCGGTAAACCATCGGCGGCCCGGGCTGGCGGGCGATCCTTGGCCGCAAGATTACCCCTAAGGGTTGCATAAGCTTGCAGCCCGAGCGGCCGCACGTGGACAGGCCCGAGAGTGTCCTCGCCGTCGTCCTGCGCCTCGCCCGCCTCGTACTTGATGCGAAACCGCCAGTCCCACAGCACCTCTTCGCCCGGCGCCAGCACGAGCTCGGGAATTTTGCTCCGGCCCGGCTCACGGTAGAGGCGCAGCGTCGTTCGCCCTTGCGACACGATGCACCCGCCAAGCGTCTGCGCCACCGCCTTATCGCGGGCCAGTACCGCTTCGAGCGCTTCCACTTGCGAGAGCTGCGCCGGCTTGGCGTTGCCGCCGAACGCAACCAGCAGGCGCGCCAGCATCCGCACCCGAAGCTCCGGGGGCTCCCGCCGCCATGCCTCCCTGTCGAGGGACGCATAGGCCCCGCCGTGCAGATCCGCGAGCGCATCCAGCCTCGAAGCTGTGAGCTGCTCGAGCGCATCGCGCGCGCGCAACAGACGAGAGGCACTCAGCACCAGCTTTTCATTCGAAAGGCCGAGTGCCGCGAGATGCGCGTTGGCGCGTCTGAGCCTCACACGTTCGAAAACGATGCGCTCGTTGCTGGGATCGTCGAGCCAGTCTTCCCCCGTCTCCCGCAGCACATCCGCGAGATCCGCCTTCGAAAGCCCGAGCAGCGGACGCACCAATTGAACGGAACCGTCCGGGAGCAAACGCCGCGACGGCGCCATGCCGGCGAGCCCATCGAGACCACTCCCCCGCCCGAGACGCATGATCAGCGTTTCCGCCTGATCGTCGGCCGTATGCGCCGTCACCACCGCGACCGGACCACCTGGCCCGGTTCGCGCCAAACGTCCGGCGTGCGCGACGAGCAAGGCGTAACGGGCTTCCCGCGCGCGCTCTTGGATGGCGCTACCGGGCTTCTCCCCACCCCAGACCAGCGTCGTGTGTGAAAAACCGAAAGCCTTGGCGCGCCCTGCGACCCATTCGGCTTCGTGGCTCGATTGAGCCCGGAGACCGTGATCGACGGTTGCCACATCCACCGTAAGCCCGCGCGGTGCCTTCCCGGACGCAACCCAGCGCGCCGCCAGCGCCATCAGCGCCATGCTGTCCGGCCCGCCGGAAACCGCGAGCACGATGCGCTTGTAGGGAGACAACACGTCCGCAAACAGCGTGTCGGGATCGAGACCGCGACTGGTGGCGGGATCAGCCACAACGCGCTCCTGTGCGGATCACAAAGACAGGGACGAACGTCTCACGTCTTGCGCGCGTACAAATTCGAAGCTGTGCTCCAGAAGCCGGCATCACACGACACGCGCCGCAGGCTCCGTCACGGGCAACCGATCCTCTGCCGCTCGCTGTCGGCCTTGGCCTTGAGATGCGCCGGAGCACTGGGATATTTCGAGGCGACTGCGCGAAGGCTGGTGCACGCATCCTGACGCTTGCCGAGCTGCGCGAGCGACATCCCGCGCTTGAGCTGCGCGTCCGCTGCCTTGCCGCTGGTGCCATAGGCCGAGATCACGAGATCGAAAGCCTCAGCCGCATCGGCGTAGTTGCGCTGGACGTAGTGCGCCTCGCCGAGCCAGTAGAGCGCGTTGGGAGCAAGCGGGTCCTGGGGATAGTTTTTCAGGAATTCACGAAACCCGGCCTGCGCAGCCCCATAGTCCTGCTGCAGCAGATGCCCGTAGGCTGTTTCATAGACCTGTTTCGGATTGCCTGCCGCCGCGGGGTCGACGGCTGCGACCTGACCACCACCGCTGCCTCCGACGGACGGCAGCGTTTCGGCGCCATAAGTGGAAGGCGGAAGGGGCGCTTGCGGAGCAGCCCCTGCTCCAACGCCGGGATTAGCTTCTGCCAGGGCACCGATCGGATCGGCGTGGTCGGATGTGACGGTCGTCGAACCGAACCGGCTCGTCTGCGGCGCTTCGCCCGCAAAACCCGGCCCGGCCGCACCCGCATCTGATCTACGTTGCGCGCCGTTGCGCACGTCGCTTGCAAGCTGCTCGACCTGAGCCGTCAGCGCGCGGATCTGCGTTTCGATGCTGTCGAGCCGTCCGCGGTCGCTCGCCGTGACACCGCCGCTCGCCTCGGAGCGAACCGGCGCCGCCGGCGCCCCACCCGTCCGCGCCAGCGATTCCAGCGTCCCGATCACCACCTGCAGATCGACGAGTTGTTCCTCGAGCTGCTCGACGCGCTGGCGCAAGCCCGCGCTATCTCCGCCACCGGCTGGCGGCTGACCTGCGTTCTTCTGCTGCTTTGCCGGCGCCGCGCCTTTGACCTCGGGCAGTTGCTGGCTTTGAACCGTCTGAGCGAACCCGATCCCTGCCAACGGAACGAGGCCGATCAGCGCGCCCGCCACCGCTCCAAACACACGCCCTTTCGACAAAGGCTTGGACGAATACATGGGCCGAACGCCCTCCTTCATTGATCTGGTGGCCGCATCATAGGGCCGAGGCAACGTGAAGGCCATGAGGAAGGTCATGCCGCGAGTGCCGCACAGGGATTACTGCGCGGGCAACCTCCCTTGAGGATCCGCGGTTTCACCATCGGCGCGCCGTCCCAACGGGCGTTCACCAAACCGCAGGCGCCCGTTGAGCAGCACGGTGACGGCCCGGCGGTTCTGAGCCAGACATTCCGGTGCCGGGCAATCGGACACCCGCTCCTCGCGTCCGCGGCCATATGCGGTAATTCGATCGGGCTCGACACCCTCCGCGATCAAGCGATCCCGCACGGCAAACGCACGCTCTTGCGAGATGCGGACACTTTCTTCGTTCGGAAGCGCGCCGTCATCGGCATGGCCTTCGACCACAGCCGTCAGATCGGGATAGCGCGCCAGGAAGCGCGCCTGCGATTGGATGACACCACGCGCGCGGATGCCGAGATTGGCGCTTCCCGCACTGAAAAACACGCGGTCGCCGGCATCCGAAAGGAACTCGCCGTCGATCGTAGCGGAGACCCGCGCCTGATAGATGGCAGAGCGTGGCAGCGCAGGCGAAACATTGAGCGAAGCGGGGCGCGCTCCGTCTGCTCCCCCTGACCAGGGAAGCTGCGTCTGGCGGGCGCCAGCCTCCGGAAGCGCACCGGTTTCCGTTGCGTTCGTTTCCATTGCCCGCGCTTCGGCGGCAGGCTTCCCGACATCACCGCGATAGATTCGGCCAAGCTGCATTCTGGCTTCGGCCGCGCGCGGACTGCCCGGCGCCTCGGCGATCAAGCGTTCGAACAACCCCTGCGCCTCATCCGTGCGCCCGTTCTCGAGCGCAGCGCGCGCGTCTTTGTAAAGGCTCTCGGACGTATCCGAAGGCGGCGAACGTTCCCAGCCCTGGAAGAACCAGCGGCCGCTGCCGTCCTCTGCGCCGTCGCGCTTCGATTCGGGCACGCCTTCCGGCGGTTCGACGATCGAGAAACCGTTGGCGGAGCGCCCGACCGAGAACGTCCCGATCGGCACTTCGTTGAACTCGGAACCGGAATTTGCGGTCTGGGATTGGGCGGTCTGAGACGCAACAAGCGTACCGGCTGCAGCCATTAGGCCAACAGCCACAAAGCCCCGAATTTTAAAGCCGACCGCTGCACATCGCGTGCGCATGGATGGGCATCCTCATCTTGGCAGGGCGCTCGAACCAAACCAAACGCCGGGATCATTGGAAAACCTCTGCGCTTGCAATACGGCCAAACTTTGCCACCTGAGGCGAGGTGGCCCGGCAAAAACGAGTTTCACAAGAGATGTTTAAGGGACGGCATCCGATTCGGAAAAGGTACCGACGCCGCCCAACCGCCGCCATCCAATGAAAGTTGCGGATCGGCCTCGGCGCGCCCGCCCATACCGGCAGCCGGAAAGAGGAAGGCCCGCAATCCGGCTGGACGCGGGCCTTCAGATTGATGCGCGAAACCGCGATGCCGCTTTAAGAAGCGACCCTATTGTTCAGGACCGTCTGTGCACGGCGATTCTGCGACCAGCACGAGATGTCGTTGCAAACCGCGACTGGCCGTTCCTTGCCGTACGAGATCGTCCGTACGCGATTCGCCGCCACGCCATTCTGCGCAAGGTAATTGCGCACCGCCGTCGCACGGCGAGCACCCAGCGCGATGTTGTATTCACGCGTGCCGCGCTCGTCGGCGTGACCCTCGATCGTGATCGTGAACTGCGAGTATTGGCGAAGCCACTGTGCCTGCTTCTGCAGAATGGACTGGGCTTCCGGCGTCAAATCCGTGCTGTCCGACGAGAAATAGACGAGGTCGCCGACATTCACGCTGAAGTCGCGCTGCGTGCCGGGCGTGATCGGACCTTTGCCGTCCGGCCCGAGCTGCGAATTGGGATCGTTCTGATTGTTGGCGCAGCCTACGACCGCCGCTGCCGTCACGAGAAGCAAGAGAGCGCTTGCGAATTTAGAGGCCCGAAAAGCAGGCGCCATAAACGTTATCCTTTCATCGGCTCGACGGCGGCCTAGCGCGCACCGGAACCAAGTAACTCCCCACGACCGAACCAAATAACCGGCCGATCGTACGAAAATGTGGCCACCCTCTCTACTACGTGCGTCAAAAGATCCACGAAGTAGCGCTTCAGAGGGCAAACGGCGTTTAGCACCGCAACCACCCCGAGCTGCTCAGAGAGCATTTCTCCCCAATGCGCCGCCCTGATCTCTTATGGATCGTGCCTCTCGTGGCCGTGTTCTATTGGCCATCGAGGGAAGGCTAAGCCCGTAACACGTCGACGGATAAACCGTCACAAAGCCATCCCGGCGTCGCTTGCCGTTGAAAATGAGCGATCTAATTCAGCGCAGCAAGCAACGAATGCGGCTGGCTCGAATTCGCCTGGGGACAGCATCGAATGGCTGCATCTGCGCAACGCGCACCGGTCACGGCCACGCGTCCGAGTTTCACGCCCATTCCTATGTCGATTCTTTCCCAACGCCGGCGGATCGAAATCCGGCAGGCGGATGACACCATAGGACCGGCTGACATCGAACCCAACATCCGAAACGAGCACCGAAACGCTTTGACGTCTCTCGAAAGCGGAGGTCCAAAACAAACAGAGCTGCCGCAGCAAGCGCTGCGACAGCTCTGTTTTTAAGTCAAACCTGAACGTTAGCTCAGATCAAACTTTGAATTCGCTATTAGCGAACGTCGGCAACAGCCGGAACGTCAGCGCCGAGCTTGAGCGGAGCAGCCTCTTCACGACGGCAAGCGCCGAGAGCGACAGCAACGATAGCGGCAGCGAGAACGATAGCGCCCTTCATGGTAGTATCTCCTGTTGTGTCTCAAAGTAGTGAAAAAATTCGGACGTTAGCGAGCCACTTCCGTGGCAGTCGGAACCTCGACGCCGAGCTTCAACGGCGCCGCTTCTTCGCGACGGCACGCGCCGAGCGCAACAGCGACAACGGCAGCCGAAAGAACGATCAGCCCCTTTACACCCTGCATGGTCTTATCTCCTGATGCTTGTTCGGCAACGAGCCGAATATTTGGGTACCGGCCTGGCATGATTTGATCAAGAACTGAGGGCGATACGACACTGTTTTCCCCCCTCGTTGATGCGAAAATGCCACTCCGTTGTTGGTGCTCCACCGGGCTCTGCGCGACCGCTGCCGGTCGCATTGAACACCTTGTTTTACAACGCGAAATTCATCGCCTTCCCCGAGAGGCGCTGATGCAAGAATAGGCCTCTCCGGTTAAGCTACGGTTAAAGTCTGGTTAAACACTGTATCAGTTCAGGAGGGGCGACCAGGCGGGATCTGAACCAAATGAAGGGGTGTTCACGACTCGCTCGTTGTACCCGGTGAGGTCCACCGAATAGATTCTCGACCCGCCTGTTTCGCCCTGGCTCTCGCGGAAGAACATCAACACGCGGCCGTTGGGAGCCCAGGTCGGACCCTCATTGTGATACCCCTCCGTAAGAATACGCTCCCCCGAGCCGTCCGGACGGATCACGCCGATCAGGAATCGCCCCGCCAACTGCTTGGTAAAGGCGATATAGTCACCGCGCGGCGACCACACCGGCGTCGAATAGCGCCCCTCACCCATGCTGATCCGGCGCACGTTGGAGCCGTCAGCCCCCATGACGTAAAGCTGCTGGGTCCCTTCCCGGTCGGATTCGAAAACGATCTCGCGCCCATCCGGGGCATAGCTCGGACTGGTATCGAGGGCGCCCGAATTGGTCAGCTGGCGCGTCTGGCGCGTCCGGAGATCCATTTCAAAGATATTGGAATCGCTTCCGCTCTGAAGGCTCATGATCACCCGTCGCCCGTCCGGCGAAAAACGGGGCGCGAACGTCATGCCCGGAAACTCGCCGACGACCTCGCGTTTGCCGGTCTCGAGGTTCATCAGAAACACGTGCGGTTGGTCGCGCGTGTAGGCCATGTAGGCGATCTCGCTCGCGACCGGATTGAATCGCGGCGTCAGCACCAGTTCCTGCCCCTGGCTCAGCAACCGCACGTTGGCGCCATCCTGATCCATGATCGCCAGTCGCTTCACGCGTTTCGCCTTCGTGCCCGTTTCATCGACGAACACGACGCGGGTGTCGAAGTAGCCCTTTTCGCCCGTCAGGCGTTCATAGACCTGGTCGGCAACGAGATGCCCGACGCGCCGCCAGTTCTGCGAGCCGGTCGTGAATCGCTGCCCCGCGAGTTGCTTGCCGCTCGTCACGTCCCAGAGCCGGAATTCGGAGGTCAGCCGGCCGTCCGCCCCGCGCACCACGCGCCCGACGGCCAGCGCTTCGGCACCAATCTGCCGCCAATCCGGGAAACGCGGCAACGCGTTGACGTCACGAATATTTTCGAGAAACGAGCTCGGATCGAGCGGCTGGAACAGGCCAGACCGTTCGAGGTCGGCCATCACCACCTGAGCAACATCGGCGGCGAGCTTCGGATCGTCGCCCGTGAAAACCGGGATAGCGATCGGAATCGGCGCAACCGTACCTTGCCGCTGCGTGCCGCGCAGACCGCCGCCCTCGCCGCCCGTGAAACCGCCGCCACCACTGTAATCGCCACCACCTGCGCCGCCACCGCCGCCGCGCAAGCCGCCACCACCGCCGCCGCCTCCCGGAGGAGGCACGTCGTAACCCTGGTCGCGCAGCTGGTCCTGAAACCCACCGCCACCGCCACCCCCGCCTCCACCAGCCGGCGGGCGATAGGCATCGTCCACCTGAGCCGAAGCGTCAGGCGAGAACAAAGCCGCAGCCAGGACGGCAAAGACGGCGGCAAACAGCTGCGGCAGGGGCATAGGGCGCGCTCGAAGGGTTTGGGTTTGCGGGCGAAATTCGATCATGGACCTTATCTTCGATTGGAATCGTGGCGCCAAAGTGCTTGGCGAGAAGCGAAATTCCGGTTTGGGCATAACGCTTACAGCATTTCGCGCGGATCAAAATCCCAGATGATTGATTTCCAGGCCCAGTATCTGTCGGGCGGAAGCGTGAACGGCGAGCACATTTTGACCGCCCGGACAGCCGCCTCCGCCGCGATCTGATACACTGGGCTCGATTGCGGGGAATCCAGCACCGGCTCGCCTTCGAGCGAACCGTCGGGGCGCAACCGCCACCGCACCGTCACCACCATGGTCTCGATGCCGCCGCCACCGCCCGGAAGCTTCCAGCAGCCGCGCAGCTGCTGGCTGATCTGGGACCGCAAGAGCGAGGGCGGCTTCCCCGATTCCAAGGTGCTGAAGCAGCGCGTGCGCGAGGCGCTGCTGGGCGAGCGCCTGGCCGACACCGGA
>OFDC01001950.1_pt1 | contig 9999 bp, 6 predicted proteins | sample 1520941 | NCBI WGS metagenome assembly OFDC01 (sample SAMEA94258168, study PRJEB24077) | hot springs metagenome | biome: Aquatic biome; feature: Water | place: India | collected 2012-12-06 | depth 5 m | reverse complement strand
CCGCTCGCCGAGAAGCACGTCGACGCGCCCGCCGCGCCCCACCCATCCCCGCTGCGTCGGGTCGTGCACGCGCCGACGCCGCGTCCCGCGACGCCCCCCAGCGCGACGCCCGTGCGGGTCGAGGTCGACGGCGTCGTCATCGATTGACGCCTCGGCGTCACGGGTTGAACCTAGCGCATGCGCTACCTGTTGGAGACACCGACCACCCGCCTCCAGCTCAACAGCGGGAGCGTGCTCATCGGCCGCAGCCTCGACTGCGACGTGGTCCTCGCCGACGCGCGGGTGAGCCGGCACCACGCGTTGGTGCGCGTGGTCGAAGACGGGGTCGAGCTCATCCCCCTCGGCACGCACCTGCTCACCTGCAACGGCGACCCGCTCGACGCGCCGCGGCGGCTGCGCGAGGGCGATGTGGTGGGTGTGGCCGAGCACCGCTTCACGCTCCGCAGCGAGGCCGTCACCGAACGCGACCAGGCCGACCCCTGGTTCATCGAGCGAGACCCCGGGGTGCTGCTCGCGGTCGGCACGGAGCGCTTCACGGTGGGCAGCGGTCCCGCCGACCGCTGGGTGATCCCGAGCTGGCCTCCCGCCGCGGTGGCGCTGGAGGTCGTGGGGGACCGGCTCACGATGGAGGTCAACGCCGACGACGTCTCGGTCGACGGCCCCGCCCACGTCGGGGACATCATCACCCTCCGCAGCGGCGCGACGGTGAGCGCCCGCGGGGTGTCGTTTCGGGCGATCTCGCTCCCGTCCGATCCTTCGAAGCCCACCACGCGCCCGCACTTCGACGAGCTCCCGACGGCGGTGACCCTGACCTTCCTCCCGCGCGGGGGCAACCTCTCGGTCACCGTGGGCGCGCGCACGCGCAGGGTGTACCTCGCCGACAAGCGCTGCGATTTCGTCGCCACGCTGCTGCAGCCCTTCGCGCCCTACGCGGTGGGCGACCTGATCCCCGACGCCGCGCTGGCGACGCGCCTCTGGGGGAGCGCGCGCGGCGGCCGCACCGACATCAACACCCTCGTGTGGCGCGTGCGCAAGGACCTCGCCACGGCGGGCATCGAAGACGTCGCGCTCATCGAGCGCACCCGCGGCGGCGTGCGCCTGCGCGTCGCCGAGGGGGCGCGGGTGGGCGTCGTCGAGGGCTGAGCCGCCTCACCAGCGCATCACGAGCGCGGTGGGGGGCGCCGACGTCGACGCGCGCGCCGCCCGCGAGAGCAGCCACCAGGTCAGCGCCGCCGCCGCGAACCCGCTGGCCACGGCGAGGCTGACGTTCGTGCCGGTGGCGAGGTCGCGGTAGCGCGCGTCGGCCGCCGTGGCCCCCACGAGGTCGCACGCGCTCTCCGTGGCGCACCGCGCGTCGCGCTCGCGTTGCGCGTCGAGCGCGAGGCCCCCAAAGACGGCCATGGTGATCAGCCCCGCGGCCGCGACGCCGCCGAGGGCCCACGGCCCCGCGTAGGAGGGGGGCCGGGGCGTAGGCCGGATGGGGAGAGGCGCCGCGGGCGCCGCGACGGTGGACGGCGTTCGCCGCAAGGCCACGTCGACCGTCGCGTGCTCGCCCACCGAGAGGGTGCGAGACGCGCGAAAGCGCTCGTGGCCCTCGGCCGTGGCGACGACCTCCACGGCGCCGGGCAGGCGCACCCGCGCGACCTCAAGCTGCGCGAGGTCCGTGGGGATCCCGTCGATGACCACCCGCAGCGAGGGCGGTCGGGGAGACGGCAGGCGCACCGTGAGCCGCGCGAGGGACTGGTCGCACTTCTCGGGCGAGTCGGCCACCGCGAGGGCGCTCTGCACGGCCTGCGCGAAGACCTTCACCTGCGCGCCGAACTCCGCCCGCCCCTCGGCGCCGCGGAGCTCCTTCGTGCGCGCGGCCGTGAGCGCGCGGGCGCGGTTCAGCTGCGAGAAGACCTCGCTCACCGCGTCGAGGATCTTCGTGCGCAGCGTGGGGTCGTCGACCTGCAGGCCCGCGACGGTCTCCGAGAGCAGGGTGAGGCCCTCGTGCACGCGCTCGATGTCGGCGGTGATGGGCGCGAGCTCCACGGTGCGCTTCACGGCCTCGACGCGCTTCACCGCGGCGGCGATGTCGTCGAGCAGCGGGGCGAGGGCGCCGTCGCCCGAGAGAAAGCCCGCGGCCGCGCGGGAGGTCTCCACGAAGCGGGCGTCGACGTCCTTCTCCAGGGCCTCGACGCGGGGGAGGTCCATGGCGCGCAGGTCGCGCAGGGTGCCGAGGTGCCCGCGCTGCCGCCGCAGGGCGGTGAGGGCGTTGAGGTACTCGTTGGCCGACTTCGACGCGTCGGGCGCGGCGCGGAGGAGCTCCTTCTGCGCGGTCTCGGCCTGCGCGAGGGCCTCGGCGGCGCGGCGGCGCACGGCCTCGGCCTTCTCGAACTCGTCGACGATCTGCTCCGAGACCGCGCGCAGCTCCTTGAGCACCGACAAGAGGTCGAAGCACTCGGGGTGGCCGAGCCAGTGGTAGGCGTCCTGGGTGCGCTGGGCCTGGGCGATGAGGTCCTCCCAGGTCTGCCGGTCGGGGCGCTCGGTCTGCGCGAGACGGCGCAGGGAGTAGACCTCGGAGATGCCGCGCACGAGGTCGGGGTTGCCCACCTTCGCGAGGTGCGACCCGTCGCGCGGGGCCTTCGCGGCGTGCTCGGCCGAGAAGAAGGGCGTGCGCCACACCTGCAGCGGGTGCACGCGGGTGGCCTCCTCGCCGGGCGCGGCGCGAAAGACGATGAGCGTGCCGTCGTCGAAGAGGGAGTACCCGTGGCAGGTGACCGCCGCGGCGACCTCCTTGCGAATGAGGTTGTACGGGTGCAGCACGTAGGCGCCGTCGCCCTCGCGGTAGAAGACGTAGAGCACGTCCTCGCCGTTGGGTGACTTCACCACCCGCTCGAGGGTCATGGGGCCCTCGTCGTCGAAGACCTTCGACTCGCCCGAGACGAGGTAGTACCCGTTGCTGAAGATCACCCCGTGGTCCTCGGGGAGGGCCACCGCGGCGTGCTCGATGGCGTCGACGCGGATCACCTTGCGGCGCCGGGGGTTGTAGATGAAATGCCGCGCGCGCTCCTCGCGGTACGGCTTGATCTTCAGGAGGATCAGCGCGCCCACCTGGGCGTAGTGGATCTGCGCGTCGTCGAGGGACTGGTTCGCATCGTCGACGGGCTCGGAGTAGATCCCCTGGCCCGAGGCGGTGTTGTTCTCGACCTTGATGGTGAGGTCGCCGCCGATGGTCTCGACGAAGACCTGGTCGAGGATCGAGATGTGCGGGTGCTTGCCCGCCACGTGCTGCTCGCGGCCCACGAGCTTCCAGGTGAAGTCGTGGGCGCGGGGGCGCACGTTGTCGTCTTCGCCGCGCGCGTCGAGGTAGGCGAGGCGCCCGGCCGCGTCGATGGACCAGCGAAAGACCTTCTGGTCCCGCACCGAGGCGCCGGTGCCGAAGATCGCGAGGAGCCGCGTGGGGGTGACCCGGAGCTGCCGGATGCGCGCCTCGCGGACGTATCGGAAGAGGTCGCCGAAGTCCTTGAGGAAGCGCTCGTCGGTGAGGAAGCTGGGCGCCTCGGGGCTCAGGGGCTCGAAGGTCAGCGCCCCGGCCTCGTCGCGCACGAGGCGGTGCAGCGCGAAGATGTCGGGGGCGAGGACCTCGGTCTTCATCCCCACGAACACGTCGTAGCCCACGAGCAGGGTGCCCCCGAGGGCGGCGATGTCGCGCGGGAGGCAGTTGTTCTCCGTGCGCACCCGCTCGGTGGCCGCGAGGGCCATCTCCGACCCGCCGAAGACCTCCCGACGGCGGGCGTCGAGCTGCTCCGCGCGCTTGCCGAGCTCGGTGACCCGGTCGAGCAGGCGACGGCGAATGACCTCGTAGCTACCGCCCAGTTCCTCGGTGGCGCTCATGCGGGGGACACCTCACGCGGCGCGTGCCTCCGCGCCGCCATCGGGGCAAATCGTTGGTGGGCGTACAGGTTCAGGAGGCGCTGGAGTCGTCGCCGGGCTTGTTGCCCGTCACCTGCGAGAGCAGGGACTTCAGCGTGTCGCTCTGGTCCACCGCGCTGTCGATGGACTGCCCCACGGTCACGGCGCGCATGAAGCGCTCGAAGAACTGCCCGTCGCCGCCGACGATGTTGATCTTCGCGTGCTCGAAGGCCGCGCGGAGCACCTCGGCCTGCACCCCGGCCACGTCCTTCTTCGCGCGGATGCTCTCCAGCGCGATGACCTTGCTCTGCTCCAGCCGCAGCCGGAACTCCTCGTGCTCGCGGCTCACGGAGTCGAGGGCCTTCATCGCCTCGGCCTTCTGCGCGAGCCCGTCGGCCTCGGCGCTCATCTTCGCGCGCACCGCGTTGGCCTCGGCGAGGCCCTGCAGCTCCAGCGCCCGGGCCTCGGCCTCGCGCACCTTGGCCGCGGCCACGCCCTTGAGCTCCGCGCCCTGGGCCTCGGCGCTGAGGCGCTCCTTCAGCACGTTGGCGTCGACGAGCCCCTGCCGCTCGATGACCGAGGCGTTGGCCTCGCGCACCCGCACGTCGGCGAGGCCGATGGACGCCGCCTCGGCCTGGTTGCCCTCGGCGAGGCGCACCTTGGCCCGCGCCAGCCGGTCGGCCGCCTCGAGCTCGGCGTCGGCGGTGATGAGCCGCTGGCGGGCGTTGGACTTGGAGACCTCCTCGGCGGCCTCGGCGGCCTTCACCTGCTTCACGAGGTGCTGCGCGGCCTCGGCCTCGGCGCCGATCTTCGCGGCCTCGCGCTTGCGGTTGGCGTCGGCGAGGGTGCGCACGTCCTTGATGCGCTCCTCCTCCTCGGCCACGGTCTTGTCGACCACGATGCGCGCGCGCACGGCCTCGGCGATCTCCCGGCGCTGCCGCTCGATCTCGGCCTCGCGCAGGATCTTCTGCGCCATCACGTCGCTCTCGCGGTTCGCCGCCTCGAGCTGCTGGGCGCGGGCCACGCGCTCGGCCTCCACGGCGACCTCGCGCTCCTTGTTCTTCATCGCCACGAGCACGGCGCGCTCGCGCTGCTGCTGCGCGACCTGGGTCTCCTCGGCGTTCTTCTCCGCCGCCATGACGGTGCGCTTGTGCTCGTCGTTGGCGATGCGCGCGGCCTCGTTCTCGCGCTGCGACTTGGTGACCGCGATCTCCTTGTTCTTGTTGGTCTCGGCTTCGACGCGCTTCTGCTCGAAGCGGAAGAGGGCCTCGTCGGCGAGGAGGTCCTGCGCGCCCTTCTCCATGCGCTCCTTCTGGCGGAGCTCGTTGGTCTTCACGTTCTGGACGACGGTGAGGTCCGTGATGCGACGGATGCCCTCCGCGTCCATGATGTTGTCCTTGTCGAGGGCGTCGATGGGGGTCTGCTCGAGGTAGTCGATGGCGCAGTCGTCCATGACGAACCCGTTCAGGTCCTTGCCGATGACCTCGATGATCGCGTCCTTGAAGTGGTCGCGCTCCTTGTAGAGGTCCTCGAAGTTGAGGCGCTTGCCCACGGTCTTGAGGGCCTCGGCGAACTTCGCCTCGAAGAGCCCCTCGATGGTGACCTGGTCGCTGGCGCGCACGCACCCGATGGACTGCGCGACCTTGAGCACGTCCTCCTGGGTCTTGTTCACCCGCACGAAGAAGGTGACCTTGATGTCTGCGCGGATGTTGTCCTTGCAGATCAGGCCCTCCTTGCCCCGCCGGTCGATCTCGATGGTCTTCACCGAGATGTCCATGACCTCGGCGCGGTGGATGATGGGATAGACCACCGCGCCCGTGAAGGTGACCAGGGGCTCGCTCTTCAGCGTGTTGACGATGAGCGCCTTGCCCTGGTCCACCTGTCGATAGAACCGCGCGAGCATCGTGAGCACGCCCAGGATCACCAGGGCGAGCGCGGCCGCGACCACCAGCAGCGTGACGAGACTTTCAGGCACGACGGACCTCCCAGATCGCGGCGCGCCGGCGTCACCGATCGCCCACCGCAGGCGGGGGAACGTACCAGCTTCTCCGTGGGCCGCGTGGACGAATTACCGCGGTCGCTGGCCGCGCCGCATCACCGGGCGTTGGCCCGATGACGCGCGATCTACGTCGGCCTCCGCGGCGTCGGTCACGGCCTCGACCCGCACCCCCGGCGCGGTCGGGTCCAGGGGCTCGACGTAGGCCACGTTGCGCTCGGCGTCCCAGTGGGTGACCAGCACCCTGGTGCCCTTGGGCAGCGCCGCCCCGCCCTCGTAGCGCGCGTTCACCAGCAGCCCGGCGCCGCCGTCGTGCACCAGCACCTGCCCGAAGCCGCCGTCGACCCGGCCCGTGGTGACCTCGGCGTCGCGGCCTCCGAGGTCGGCCTGCGAGGGCGCGCGCTTCGGGGTGAACACCGGCACGAGGGGCCGGGCGGCCCACGCCGCGAAGCGCACCCCGAGCAGCAGCGCGGCGACGGTGAGCAGCGCGCGGAGGGCGGTCTCGGGGAGCAGGCCCGCCAGGCCGATCCAGCCGAGCACGCTGACGAGCCACGCGAAGATCACCACGAGGCTCACCCGCACCGTGAGCGGCACGCGGCGGAGCTCCACCGCGCCGAGGAGGTCGAGCAGCACGTGCCCGCCGCCCGCGGCGTGGTCTGACGCGTCGATGTCGCCGTCGCCATCGGCGTCGCCGTCGTGGTGGCCGTCGCCCTGGCCGTCGGCGCCCTGGTCGTCGAGGTCGACGCCGCTGGCGAGCACGAAGGCCCAGTAGATCATCACGGCGGCCAGGAGCACGGTGAAGACCACCGCCGGGAACCCCATGATCGCGCGGAGAAACCCCTGCATCGCGAGGCGCACCCTAGCACTCCGGGGCGGGCGCGGGCGCGCGATCGCCGCGCGGCCCTACATCACCTCTTCGCCCGCGAGCAGCGCCGCGACGAAGCCGTCGATGCCGACCCGCGGGCCGCGCAGGGCCGCGTCGAGCACCTCGACGGGGTCGTCGTCGGAGCCGGGGGAGGGGAGGAAGAGCAGCTCCGTGGCGTCGGCGCGCAGCGGCGCCCACACCGACCCGTGGTGCACCCAATGGGCGGCGACGCAGACGAAGCCGCGGAGCGATGTCTCGGCCGAGGACGCCCCCTCCCCGAGCCAGTCGGTGAAGCTCGCGGTCTCGGCCACGAGGGGGGCGCGGGGGCCGTACTCGTCGCGGATGTACCCGAGGTACTCCTCGGCGTCGGGCGAGCGGGCGAGGGCGCCGTCGCGCACGATGTGTCGCGCGTCGGTGCCGTGCAGCACCCACCCGAGCTGTCCGTCTTCGGCGTAGGTCTGCGCGCCGTCGTGCCGCAGCAGGAGCGCACGGAGCGTCGCGGGCATGGCGCCGCCGAGGGACTCCTCGACGGCGCGCAGCGCGGACTCGTGGGCGGGGGGGTTGGTCTCGACGAGGAGGGGCATCGCGCGGGGCGACGTTAGCAGCGATGCCGCGGTGAGGTCACGGGTGGTTCGAGTCGAGCTCGGTGACGTAGAGCGTCGCGGGGTTGTGCGAGCTGGCGTCGAAGGTGCCCACCCAGATGTCGTAGCGGCCCGAGGCGGGGCGGGTGAAATCGATGGCGGGCATGAGGTTGTTGCCCCAGTCGGAGTGCCCGTGGTCGTCGTTGCAGCGCCACTGGGTGTTGGGCTGGTTGATGAGCAGCGTGGCGTCGGCGCCGTTGCCGGTGACGACGTAGAAGCGCACGAGGTTGAAGCTCGAGCCCGCCTGGAAGGTGAAGTGAAAGTCCGGACGGCGGGTCACGAAGGAGCGGCCGCAGGGCTGGTTGGTCACCGCGTCGGTGAGGCCCAGGGTCGAGACCTCGACGGCGTTGGTGCCGCCGCCCGCGGTGAGCGGAAAGCCCCAGGGGTCGGGGGTGAAGCCGGTGCGGAGGGTGCCGCCGCCGTAGTTCGCGCGGGCGTTGTAGTCGAGGGGGAAGCGCCCGCCGCGCTGTGCCTCGGCGTTCGGCGCGAGCAGCGCGCCCGAGAGAGCGACCATGGCGGCGAGACCAGCGATACGAGACGTCGTGTTCATGGGGACCGAGACCTCCTCGCGTCGGCAGCAGCCTCAGAGCGCCCCGCGACGCGCGGCAGAGCGTCTGTGAATCCCCCTTGGGGTGCAAGTGGGAATTGTTTGAGAGAGCCGCGTGCAGCGGCGCGGATCGGCGTGGTTCTACGTCACGCCACCCGCGGGCATTCTCTCAAATCGTGTGGGTCGCGACGACGCGCGAGCGCGCGTCGCGACGCGCTCACGGCGTGCGGTACGGGCAGCGCCACGTGACGCTCATCGCGCGGAGCACGGGCGACTCGACGGGCATCGAGGTGGGCTGGAAGGTGACGGTGACGCGGAGGTGACGCCGCGCGGTCGTCATCGCGCGGGTGAACGCCGCGCCGAGGTCCGCGGGGGAGCTGTCTCGCGGCGCGACGGCCACGGCCACGGGGGGCGCGCCGCCGAGGCCGGTCATCGTATCGGCGGTGGCGGCGGTGAACGTGAGCTGTGTCGCGCCGGGCGTGAGCGCGTCGAAGACCAGCGCGGACCACACGGGGTTCGGGCACCCGGCGTCGTACTCCTGGGTGTACGTGCCGGTGCCGATGACGGTGCGCCGCACCGACCCCGTGAAGTCACTGTACGTGTAGACCCGGTCGGGCCCCGCGAAGCTCTGGGTCATCCCCGACGAGGGGGTGTGGCGCACGAGCTGCGAGGTGTAGTGGTGCGCCAGCCAGAGGTTGCCGCTCTGGTCGAAGCCCAGCCCCGAGGGGCCGTTGTGGCCGCCGGGGGTGTTCACCCGCTGCGCCAGCGAGGGGTCGATCTGCGCGCCCGGCGCGAAGGCCGCGGACGGGAAGTGCAGCAGGATGGACTGTTGATCGCTCGTCGGTGACATGGCGACCCAGATGTCGCCGTTGGCGTCGGGGGAGATCCCGCGCCCCACGGTGCCGCCCGACGCGTTGAAGCGACCGAGGTCCAGGCGGGACCACGCGTTGGTGGCGGGGTTGTAGCCGATGACATCGCGGCAGTCCCACCCCGCGAGCCAGATGCGCCCGGCGGCGTCGGCGGTGATCCCGTAGGCGTTGCGGCAGTTGCCGCGCAGCGAGAGCGGGTACGAGACCGCGCTGCCCACGGTGCCCGCGGCGGTGTCGACGGCCACCATCGCCGCGCCTTCGAGCGACGACACCCACATGCGCCCGTCGGACGTCACCACCGCGCCGTAGGGGGCGACGGGGGTGTTGAGGGTCTGCAGGACGTCGCCGGTGCGGGGGTTGAGCTTGTACACCTGCCGGCTCCCGTACCCGCCCACCCAGGGGTACCCCTGCGGGTTCGTCGGGTCGCCGAGGTCCACCGCCATCGAGCGGAGCTGGGCGTTGTTCGGGCCGGCGGGCCGCGTCCAGAGCACGCACTCGTCGGCGTCCCACGCGAGGGGGGTCGCCGAGGTCGAGGTGTCGATGCGGCCGTTGCGGTTGCGGTCGACGCAGTCGCGGAGGTCGGCGGCGATCTTGGTGACGGTGCCCTGCATCGAGAAGCCGCGGTTGGCGACGTAGGCGTCGCCGAAGCCGTCGACCGCCACGCGGCTCGGCATGTTGCAGCCCTCGCACCAGCAGCAGCACCCGCGGCACTCTCCGCCGGGCAGGCCCACGCGGTAGCGGGCGATCTCGCGGGACGTGGCCGCGTCCCACTTGCTCACGGTGCTCTCGTTGGTGTTGGGCACCCAGAGGTAGTCCCCCGTGCGGGTCTCGGCGCGCACGAGGAGGCCGCCCGCGGCGGGGTCGAAGTCCACCCCGCGTCGCCCCGACTCGGCGAACGACGACCCGTCGGCGCCGCCGCTCGCCACCTGCCGACACGTCGGGTCGCAGTTGCCGCAGGCGCTGCGGGCGCCCTCGTCGACCATGCCGTCGCAGTCGTCGTCGCGGGTGTTGCAGACCTCGGCGGCGCCGCCGTGGCGCGACGAGTCGTTGTCATCGCAGTCGGTGCCCCCGCACGCGCGGTCGGGGTCGCCGTCGCGGTCGAGGTCGCGGCTCACGCTGCGGCACGCGTTGTCGCCCTCGTCGCAGGCGTCGACCGTGCACGCGTCGCCGTCGTCGCACCGGGG
>OFDC01001949.1_pt1 | contig 10001 bp, 7 predicted proteins | sample 1520941 | NCBI WGS metagenome assembly OFDC01 (sample SAMEA94258168, study PRJEB24077) | hot springs metagenome | biome: Aquatic biome; feature: Water | place: India | collected 2012-12-06 | depth 5 m | reverse complement strand
CGAACCAGGTCCGGGCGGCGTCCGACGCCGCGACCTCGGTGCCGGCGAGGGCGGCCACGAGAGCCATCAGCGCCACCAGCTGGAGGGCGTAGGTCAGGAGCGCGACGAGCAGGGCGGACTCACGGCGCATGGGGGGCTCCCCAGGGCGCGGGCGCGAGGCTCGGGACCGTGCGCCACGGCGGCGCGACCTCGCTTGCCTCGCCGCGCCGCACGGCGGAGGCGTGGAGGTGCATGTCGACCTCGAGCGCGCTCACGAGCACGGGGCAGGTGAACATCCCCGCGCCGCGCATGCCGAAGCCGCGGCCGCAGGGGCGATACTCGGTGCGCGGCACGTAGCGCGCGACGGTGCGCACGTCGCGGATCACCAGCGCGTCGGCGCCGAGCGCGCGGGCGCGGGTCTCGGCGTCGTGGAGGAGCTCGTCGAGGTGGGCGCCCGGGCCTTGCCCGTAGGTGTCGATGACGCCGACCTCGTGGGTGGGGTATGGGGGCGCGACGGCGTAGTACACCGGGAGGGGCCCGCGTCCAGGCGCGCCGGGCGACCCCGTGACCTCAACGACGCTCCGCACCGACGCGCAGCCCGCGAGGGAGAGGAGCAGGAGTGCAGGGACGCGGGCGCGCATGAACGCGCGGAGCCTAGCACCGCGCGCGGGGAGTGTGGCTGTGCTGCGCCGTCGTGGCGATCGCGGTAGGTTGCGGACGTGACGATGCCCGAGCCCGTTCACGCGCTGATCCTGACGAGCACAGCCGCTTCGTTCAAAGCGATTGTAGAGACCCGCGATCTCTTCGATCGTAGCAACGAGCGCCATCCGCGTGGCTGGAGCTACTCACGTTGCGTGCGCGATTCACCGTCACATGGGTTCTACGACGTGGCGATCGCCAACGTCGCCACCCTTGAGGGAGTGTCAGCGGAGTCCAAGCTCCGCGATCTCGTGTCGTGGCTCCGGCCGACCCGCCTCGTGAGCTGCGACGAGGTTCTGTCCGGTGGGCAGCATGACAACGAAATCACGCTGGTGAAGTCGATCGAGACGCCGTCGGCCAGACACGACGTGATGTCGGACCTGCCTACGGATGTGCGCGTATTGCTGAGCGAGACGATCCACGATAGGCCCTGGTTCTGGTCGCTGGGAGCCGGCTCGCTCGCCATCGGCGTCGCGGATGCTGTGACGGGTGTTCACGATGCGAGCGATGCGCTGCTCCCGTTGATGCCCGAGCTTCGGCGCGGGCGGTGCGTGTTCGTGCGGGGGCGACGAATTCGCGGGGAAGAGCCGGGCGCTGGCACCACGAAGGCCATGGCGCTCGTGTTGGCCTTTCTCGACGCCGACGCGGTCGCAACGAACAACCCGCGGGCATCCGCAAGCGCGACGTCCGTCGGAGTCGACGAGGCCACGCTCGCGCTCTTCGACGACGTCACCGTCGATCACCTCGCGGTCCGTGATTTCAAGAACATTTCTTCCATCGACCTCGACCTCGATCGATCCGCGGCGTCGAGCTTCGGGGGACGGTGGCTCTGTCTGGCGGGGGTGAACGGCGCGGGCAAGAGCGCGGTGCTGCAATCGCTCGTGCTCGGCCTGCTCGGCCCGCGCTACGCCGCGGAGCTCGGGGGCGCCTCGCTCCAACGCATGCGGCGCGACCTCGCGGGCGCACCCCAGGACGCGCGGATCGAGGTCACCGTGCGCCTCGGAGACAGCAGCCACGTCGTGCCCTTGCCCATCACCGCGCGCGGCGCCACGGCCGTCGACGGCATCGACCGCGCGACCCACGAGCGCATCTGGGAGGCCCGCGCACCGCGCCATCTGCTCCTCGCATACGGACCGGGGCGCAACCTGTCGGAGCACATCGACTCACGGCACGACGGCAAGAGTGAGGAGGTGCGTCGGGTGATCACCCTGTTCGATCCCCTCGCGCAGGTCGCGAGCGCCGAGGCGATCCTCCGGGCGCGCGACGACGCCGCCGCCATCGTGAAGACCGCGCGGGGGCTCCTCGCCGAGGTGCTGGAGGAGTCCCTCGTGGCGCTCGACGAGCCCGACACCGCGCTGCGATTCCGCATGGGCGACACCCGCCTCGGCGCGGTGGACCTGCCCGACGGGTTCCGCTCGACCATCGCGTGGCTCGTCGACCTCTGCGCGAGCTGGCACGCCATCGCGCCGGAGCGTGCCGCGTCGGGTGACCACCGTGAGATCCGCGCGCTGGTGGTGATCGACGAGATCGACCTGCACCTGCACCCTCGCCTGCAGCGCGTGCTCGTGCCGCGTCTGCGCAAGGCGCTCCCGCACGTACAGTGGATCGTGAGCACCCACTCGCCGCTCGTGCTCGGCTGCTTCGACCGCCGCGAGATCGTGATGCTGGCGCGCGACGACGCGGGCCACGTCACGCAGCGCGCGGTCGATCGTCAGGTCGCGGGCTTCTCGACCGACGAGATCTACGAGTGGCTCATGGAGACCCCGCCGCGCAGCGCCGCCATCGACGCGCTCCGTCGCCCCGACGGCACGTTCACCCCCGAGGCGGTGAGGCTGCTCGCGCAGTCGCCCGCACATGACGAAGCGAGCGTGGCGCGGGCCTACGCGTTTCAGCAGTCCCGCGCGCGCGGCCCTGTGGCGCAGGGGCTCCGTGACGAACCGACGATGGCAGGGGACGGCGAGGAACCCTCGCGGTGAGGTCGCTGCGACGGCCGCGCGTCGCGGTGCCGACGCTGTCCGAGGGGGGTGTGGGCGCGAGGGAGCGACAGCGCGTGGCGACGCTGGCCGCGGCGCCGACGCAGTTCGCGCCGCACTGGCGCAGGCCCGACGTGCGCGGCGCGCTGCGCGCCATGCAGGGGTGGGTGTGCGCGTATTGCCAGCGGGCGCTCACCGACGGGGATGAGGTCGAGCACTTTCGTCCGAAGGCGCTCTACTGGTGGCTGGCCTACGACCTCTCGAACTATTTCCTCGCCTGCCACCGGTGCAACAGGGCCGACGTGAAGGGGGCGCGCTTTCCGCTCGCGCCCGAGAGCCCGCGCGCGACGGTGAGCACCCCGGAGGTGCTCCAGCAGGAGCGACCGATGATCGCCGACCCGGCGCGCGACCCCGTCGACGACTGGTTCGAGGTCGACGTGGCGGATGGGACCTTTCCGGTTGTCGTTCGCGAAGGGGTGGGCGCGCGCGAAGCCGAGGTGGCCCGCGAGACCATCGCGTTCTTTCAGTACAACACCGACGCGACGCTCGTGCGCGAGCGCGCGCGCGCCTACGTCGAGGCGGTCGCGCGCCACGACCGCGGAGATCACGACACGCTGCGTGCGAACGCGACCTGCGTCTCTCCCCAGAGCGCAACGTGGCGCGCGTTTCTTCGACAGGCAGCGCTCGCCGAGCTCAACGAGGACCCCGACGCGCATCGGGAGGTGCTCTGGGGTGAACTGCTCGAACGTCTGCGCACCCACGTGCGGGTGCGGGAGGCCCACGGGGAGAGCGACGGGGCCGCGCGGTCACGCGAAGAGATGCTCTGGGCGCTCGCGGCAATCGTCACCGACGCCGACGCGACGACGCGAGAGGCACTGCTTCAGCGCCTGCGGGAGGAGTCCCTCGACGGCGATGTGAGCACACGCGCCGAGGCGCTCGCCCCGCTCAGAGGTACGACGAGTTGAACCACCACTCGGTGCTGACCCCGAGGAAGTGCTCGACCTCGTTGAACGAGAAGGGGTCGTCGGGCGCGTACAACCGCCGCGCGCCGTCGTCGCGCACGGTGGCGAGGTAGATGAGCTGCAGGTGCGGGCGGGTGTAGCTCCCGCGGCCCGCGGGGGAGACGAAGGGCATGAGCCCGAAGCGCCACGCCGAGCCCCGCAGCGCGCCGTTGCCCGTCACGGGGTCCAGGGCGTTGTACGAGATCTGCTGGAACGACGCCTCGGCGGCGATGCCCGCGCGCTGGCCGAACCACACCATGGGGCGGGCCACGACCGCGCCCTCCATCATCGAGTCGCGGGAGAACACCCCGGGGTCGGCGTCGCGGAACCACCGAAAGTACGCCCCCAGCATGACCGCGAAGGGCCCCGACTCGTAGTTGCCCGCCAGGGCCACGTTGAGCGACTCGGCCCGCGCCGAGGTGCGCGCGGTGGTGAGGGTCACGGGCACCCGGAGCTCGCCGTACGCGCCGAGGCCCTGCGACCACCGCACGAAGAGGTTGAGGAAGTTCGCGCGGCGGTAGATCCCCACCTGCGCGCCGAGCACCGCCCCCGAGTCTTCGGGGAGCTCGACGCGCGTGCCCATGTCGTTGATCTGCCGCACGCCCGAGGCCATCTGGTGAAGCTCTCCGTAGAGCGACACCTTCACCCCCTCGGGGGCGGTGCGGCCGTTGGAGAACCACGTGGCCTTGAGGCTCTCGATGATGCGCGGGCGGTCGAGCAGAAAGGCCGTGGCGGGCCCGAAGCCCGAGCGCGGCGCGACCTGGATCGTCTGGAGCTGGTAGGGGTCGTCGAGGCGGTTCATCCCCAGGGCGAGGGCGAAGGTGAGGTTGCGCCCGGGCTCCCAGCGCGCGCCGCCGCCGACCATGTTGAGGTTGTCGAGGGGCCACCAGTTCAAGAGGTACGCGTCGTCGCCGCGGTACATCCGCGAGCCGACCCACAGCGAGAGGTTCGACGCGAGCGCGCCGGTCTCTTCGAGGTAGAGGTTGCGCACGGCGATGGTGCCGTTGAAGTCACCCGTGAAGTGAAACAGCTGCTCGTTGAGCGCGAGGGTGATCACCGTGCGCCAGTGGGCGCCCGCGAGCTGCGTGTCGTAGTTGAACTGCAGCTCCGCGTAGCTCGGGAGGTCCCCGCGCGGACCGAACGCCACGAGGTTCGCGGGGCGCCCGCTGCGCCCGCGGAGGTCACTCGCCACCGTGACGCGCCCGTACGACCCGAAGGAGAGCCCCGAGCGCGGGGTCTCCGACGCGGGGCCCAGCACCCCCTGCGAGGGCACCGGCGACGACGGCGGCAGCTCCGAGGGCGACGGCGCGCGCGGCGTCGCGGGCTGCGCGGCGGCCCCCGCGGCGCACAGAAGCGTCCCCACGAACGCGCACAGACCCTTGCGGCGCAGTGACATCAGATGCGTCCCTGGAGGGTGAAGTTGCTCACCATGGCGCCGCTCACGCGGTAGGTGTTCCCGCCCTCGGCCATGGTGGTGCCGTCGGTGAAGCTCCACACCTTGAGGCGGGTGGTGATGTTCCGCAGGCCCACCTGGTCGATCATCGACGCGGGCACCTGGAGGTAGCCGTTGAGCACCACGGGGCAGTAGATCCGCGGCGAGGTCGCCGTGAGGGTCTCGGGCTCGAGGGTGACCAGCGCGCTGGTGGCGCCGACGCTGCTCCAGCGCACGTCGAGCGGGCCGTTGGCGGGCCAGCTCCCGAGGCCCAGCTCGTTGGGCGCGGTGATGCGCACGGGCGCGGGGAAGCGGGCGGTGGCGTTGAGGTTCGTGAGCGCGTCGCCGTCGATCTCCATCATCGACGAGAGGGCCACGGCGCGCTCGCTGGCGATGTTCCCGCAGCCGCTGAGGGCGCTGTCGAAGGTCACGCGCCCGCCCCCCATGGGGCACAGCCCGAAGGTGGTGCTGAGCGCGCCGCTGCTGATGTTCAGCGCGCCCGCGCAGAGCCAGCGCTGCGGCTGGAGGTCGACGTCGGGGTCCTGCACGAAGAGCCGACACCCCGTGGCCGGGTCGATCGTGGTGGCGGTGATCGTGGCGTTGGCGCTGGTGTTGAAGAGCAGCGCGGTGATCCCGCAGGTCGTGTCGCGGCGCATGGCCCCGGCGCGCTCCTCGTGGCGCACCACGATCGTGCGCACGGGCTCGTTGGGGGTGAGCGCGCGCTTCAGGGGCGGGGGCTGCGCGAGGGGCATCGGCGCGGTGCCGCCGTCACCCCCGCCGGGGTCGGCGCTGCACGCCGCGAGCCCGTAGGCCGCGGTCACGGAGAGAACCACAGAGAGCGTCGCGCGGATCATGTCTCGCCTTCGTCGTCGTCTTGCGCGCCGGGGCGCTTGATCCCCAGCGCGCGCATCTTCTTGTAGAAGTGGCTGCGCTCCAGCCCGAGGTCCCGCGCGGCGTGGGTGGCGTTGCCCTTGTGGTGCTCCAGGGCCCGCACCACCACGTCGCGCTCGCACGCCTCGAGGATGTCCTTCAGCGCCACCCCCGGCGCGTAGTACCCGTCGCGCCCGCCGCCGCCGCCGCCCGAGAGGGCGCCCGCGGGGAGGGCCGCGCGCACGTCGTCCTCGTCGACCCGCTCCGACGGCGTGAGGATCACCAGGCGCTCGATGAGGTTGCGCAGCTCGCGCACGTTGCCCGGCCAGGTGTACCGCTGCAGGAGGTTCACCGCGCCCTGGGTGAGCCCCTTGGGCGCGCGGTCGTTGGTGCGGCACGCGGCGGGGAGAAAGTGCGACACCAGCAGCGGCACGTCGTCGCGCCGCGCGCGCAGCGGCGGGAGGTGGATGGGCACCACGTGCAGCCGGTCGAAGAGGTCGGCGCGAAAGCGCCCCGAGGCGACGTCGCCCGCGAGGTCGCGGTTCGTCGCGGCCACCACGCGCACGTCGACCTTGAGGGTGCGACCGCCGCCCACGCGCTCGACCTCGCCCTCCTGCAGCACCCGCAGGAGCTTGGCCTGCATCGACGCGGGCATGTCGCCCACCTCGTCGAGGAAGAGCGTGGAGCCGTGGGCGCGCTCGAACTTGCCCGCGCGGGCCTTGAGGGCGCCGGTGAACGCGCCGGCCTCGTGGCCGAAGAGCTCGCTCTCGATGAGGTCCTGCGGGACGGCCGCGCAGTTGAGCTTCTCCATGGGCTTCTCGGCGCGCTTGGAGCCCTCGTGGATGGCCCGCGCCACGAGCTCCTTGCCCACGCCGGTCTCACCCTGGATCAGCACCGTGGTCTTGAACGCCGCGACCCGCGCGATGGTGGCGAAGAGCTGCTTCATCACGTCGCTGCGCGCGACGAGGGCGTCGAACTGATGGTCCCGGGCGAGCTGCGCGCGGAGCTCCTTGTTCTCGCGCTTGAGCGACTCGCGCTCCTCGGCCTTGCGGATGGTGAACGCGAGGTCGCCGGGGGCGAAGGGCTTGGTGAGGTAGTCCTGGGCGCCGCCCTTGATCGCCGCGAGGGCGTCTTCGTGGGAGCCGTAGGCGCTCATCACCACGACGACCGTCGCGGGCCAGCGCTGGCGGGTCACCGTGAGCAGCTCGAGGCCCGAACGCCCCGGCATCTTCACGTCGGTGACCAGAAAGTCCACCGGGTCGCGCTCCAGCTCGGCGAGCGCGGCGTCGACGCTGCCCACGGCGCTGACCTCGTAGCCCTGTTTGCGCAGGTGGGTTCGCAGCGCCAGGCGCAGGTTCTCTTCGTCGTCGACCAGCAGCACGCGTGTCATGGATTTCGCCTGGAGGGAGGTATCCGCGTGCGGCACGCGGCGTCAACTACGCGCCGCCACCGCCAACCGCGCCGCGCGCCAACACAGGTTGCCCGGGGTCGCGCAGGAACGCTTTGAAATAAGCGCAATTCGCGCGGTCCTGGGCTTGCTGAGGGCGAGCCGGAGGTTCGTTCCCATGTTCACATGGCTCGGTTGGGGCATCGCGGCGTCGTTCGCGCTGGTGCCCGGGTGTCTCGATCGTCCCGTGGCGGCCCCGGCCCCGAGGTTGACCTCCGCGGTGGTCCTGCCGCTGGAGCGCGACGAAGACCTCGGCGTCGACATCCTGTTCGAGATCGATAACTCGAGCTCGATGCGCGACAACCAGGTGAACCTGGCGCGCAACTTCCACGTGCTGATCTCTCAGCTCGTCGACCCGCCGATCAACCCCGTGACCCTGCGCCGGGATCATCGGCCTGTGCAACGCATGCACGTGGGGGTGATCTCGTCGGACCTGGGCACCCCGGGCTCGATGGTCCCTTCGTGCTCGAACAGCGACGTGGGCGACGACGGGATCCTGAACCCGATCCGCAACGGTCCCGCGATCCGCTCGCACCAGCCGTGGACCTCGGCGGCGCCGGGCGTTCGCCCCATGCGCTGCGAGAACCGTCCGGACCAGTACCCGAACTTCCTCGAGTTCAACGCCGACACCTCCGACGCCGCGGTGTTCACCGAGGACTTCGTCTGCAACGCCCTGCTCTCGGTGGGCGGCTGCGGTCTGGAGCAGCAGCTGGAGAGCGCGTACCGCGCGCTGGTGATCCGTCAGTCCCGCGCGGGCATCCCCGGGAACATGGATCCGAACGCGGGCTTCGTGCGCGAGAACGCCGTGCTCGCGATCGTGCTGGTGACCGACGAGGAAGACGGCTCGGTGCGCGACTGCCGCTACCGCGAGCCGGGCGACCCCGACGGGGCGTGTCCCGCCGACGGCTCGGGCTCGCGCCTGGGCGTGTTCGACAGCACCAACCCCAGCTGGTCCAGCGCCGACCTCAACCTGCGCTTCTACATGTACCAGCCGGGCGGCGCGCAGGACCCCACGTGGCCGCTCAACCGCTACATCGACCCCGCGCGCCCCAACCGCGGCTTCACCTCGCTCAAGCCCGGTCGCCCCGACCTCGTGATCTTCGCGGCCATCGCGGGTGTGCCCATCAACCTCCCGCAGATCGCAGGCAGTTCGAACCCCAACGACCCGGCGAACCTGGACTGGGCAACGCTCCTCGGCGCGGCGCCCGACGGCTCGCAGGGCCTCGTGACGATGTCCACCGAGGGCCCCGTCTCGATGCGCCAGCGCAACGCCGACATGAACTGCGCGACCCGCGTGGTGCCTGCGTGTCGTCGCGAGGGCAGCACCTACGACCCCGCGGCGTGTGACACCACCCGGCAGTACTTCGCGTGGCCCTCGCGCCGCATCGTCGAGGTCGCGCGACGCTTCGCCGTCACCTACCAGGGCAACGGCACCGTCAGCTCCATCTGCAAGAACGACTACTCCGACGCCCTCCGCACCATCGTGCAGCGCATCCAGAGCCGCCTCGGCGGCCGCTGCCTGCCGCGCGTGCTGGAGACGACGCCGCGGCTCTGCTGCGACGCCATGGGCCAGCCCGCGGGCTGTGTGCCTGCGACGCAGGCGAACACCGACGGCGGCATCGCGTGCACCCCGCCGTCGCCCATGACCACGGTGCAGGTGAATTGCACCGTGCGCGAGTCGCTCCCGAGCTCGGTCACCGCGGCGCAGTGGTGCGTCCCGGCGCGTGGCCGCCGCCCCGGCGGGCGCGACGCGAACAACCGCGAGACCTGCATCGTGAACCAGCTCCCGGTGGTCATCGGCCAGCGCCCCGCCGCGGGCAGCGAGGGCTTCTTCTACGACACCACCCCGGGCGAAGGCGCCGATGCCTGCCCGCAGCGCATCTCGTTCACCCAGAACGCCAGCCTCGCGCCGGGCGCTTCGGCCATCATCGAGTGCGTTCAGTCCCAAGACTGACCGCCGCGGCGCGAGGAGGTGTGGCCGAGCTGCCAACCGGGGTTGTCGATGTCGTGCCCGGTGAGGCACCTGCGTTCGGCGCGGATCGGAGAAAATCCCGGGGAATTCCCCTGGCGTTGAGATTGCTCTACCCGGGTCATGGAACGGGATTGCTGGACCGCGCGGGTGTCTGTATCTTCGCGGCGCCGGTCGGTCCCGTCCGACCACAAGGAGCAGTGGGCCGTGATCGATTCGCGCAAGGGGTTCCGACAGGCGGTGGGTGTGGTCGCGGCGATGAGCGCGTTGGGCGCGACCGCGGTGGGGTGTCTCGATCGCCCCGTGGCGGCGCCGGCGCCGCGCCTCACGTCCGCGGTGGTCCTCCCCGTGGAGAACAACACGGTGGACCAGGTGGACATCCTGTTCGAGATCGATAACTCGAACTCGATGCGCGACAACCAGGTGAACCTGGCGCGCAACTTCAACGTGCTGATCTCTCAGCTCGTGAACCCGCCGATCAACCCCACGACCATGCGCCGGGACTATCCCCCCGTGAAGAGCATGCACGTGGGCGTGATCTCGTCGGACCTGGGTACCCCGGGCTCGATGGTGCCGTCGTGCTCGAACAGCGACGTGGGCGACGACGGGATCCTGAACCCGATCCGCAACG
>OFDC01001945.1_pt1 | contig 10018 bp, 9 predicted proteins | sample 1520941 | NCBI WGS metagenome assembly OFDC01 (sample SAMEA94258168, study PRJEB24077) | hot springs metagenome | biome: Aquatic biome; feature: Water | place: India | collected 2012-12-06 | depth 5 m | reverse complement strand
CAGCGACGCCGCAACGATCTCGGCGGCGGCGGCGCTGTGTTCCGATGTCACCATCCTCGTCAACAACGCCGGCGCCTTCACCATGCAGACCTTGATGGGGGCGCCCAACATGGACGCCGCGCGCCAGGAGATGGAGGTCAACTATTTCGGTCCGCTCGCCATGAGCCGGACCTTCGCTCCGATCCTGGCCAAGGCGCCGAAGAGCGCGATCATCAATGTGTTGTCGGCGGGCGGCCTTGTGGCGGTGCCCAGCATGGGCGGTTACAGCCCGTCGAAGTTCGCGGCGCGTGCGATGACCACCTGCCTGCGCGCGGAACTGGCGCCGCAGAACACCCATGTGCTGGCCCTGATTGTCGGCTCGGTCGACACCCGGATGGCCAGCCATGTCGAAGGCTTCAAGGAGGCGCCGGCCACGATCGCCCAGGCGGGTCTGAAAGCGCTGAAGCGCGAGGCCGACGAGATCGACACCGACTTCATGGCCATCGACGTGCGCGCTCATCTGGCGCGCGATCCCAAGGGCCTGGAAATGGCCATGCGACGCGCGCTGACCAGCGACCGCGTCAGCACCGGCCGATAGGAGGCGAGCGTGTCACAGATCGACTATGTGGACCTCGCCCGTCGCCTTGTCGCCGCCATCCAGGCGGGCGACGCCGACACCGTCCGCGCCTTCTACGCCCCGGACGCCAAGATCTGGCACAACATCGATCACGTCGAACAGACCGTCGACCAGAACCTGAAGTCTTTGGCCTGGTTCGTCAGGACCCTGCCAGACCGTACCTATCGGGTACAGCGCATCGCACCCTTACCGGACGGCTTCCTGCAGCAGCACGTGCTGGAGGCGACCCTGCCGAACGGAGAGCGTTGGGCGATGGACGCCTGCGTCGTCGTCCGCGTCGAGAACGGCAAGATCGCGCGCCTCGACGAGTACCTCGACTCCGCCAAGACCGCCCAGCTGGTCGCAGCGACCCGTTAGTTCCCCATCACCACGCCAAGGGCCCATGTCCCGTCTCTTCCCTATTCTCTCGCGGGTGATCTCCGCGTGGCAGGCGCAGGATATCGCCTCGGTCCTGGCGCACATGACCGACGATATCGTCTGGCACTACGCCGCGCCGGGCCTGCCGCCAGTGCGCGGCAAGGCGGCGGCTGAAAAGCTGCTTCGGAAGCTGCAGGCCGACATGCGCGACATCCAATGGCGGATCTTCGCCCATGCCGAGTCTGGCGACCGCTTGTTCCTCGAGGGCGTCGACGAGTATCGCACCGCCGACGGCAAACGCATGGCCCTGCCCTATGCCGGCGTACTGGAGTTCCGCGGTGACCAGATCGCCGCGTGGCGCGACTACGTCGACCTGGGGGTGCTCGCCGATCAGAGGGCCGGCAAACCGTTCACAGCCCAAGTTGAAGCCCTGCTCGACCGCGCCGCCGCGTCCGACTGATCGAACCAATCAGCGCACGCGCCCCAACCTTGAGGCGTCACACCTTCCTCGCCTCGAAGACGCGGCTGAACGGAGCGTCGATCCAAAACCGGTCAGCGAGCAAAAGCCAAGCAATGTCCACATCCACGGGGCGTGAAGCAGCCGGCCTTGGTACAGATAGGGCTCCCGCTTCGGGAAAGCGCTGCGGGTCCGGCGTCGGCACGAGCCAAGGCGTTCACGACTAATACCGGACCCGTAACTCGAGGGTGATCGTTGTGGGTCTCTGGGGCGTGCTCTGTGGCGACAACTTCAACGAGAACGGGTTGCCGTAAGCGAACGTGTCACCTTTGCTCCCGAAGAGATTATCCGCCGCTAAGCGAACTGTAACTCGATCTGACTGCGCCCTCACGGCCGCCCGAACCGACGCATAGTCACCCATCTTCGGCGCCGTAACAGCGTCCAGGGCAAGCCGCGAGGGCCCCACATAGGCGGCGCGCAGGTCTGCGCCCCACCCCCAGGACGAGGACAGCCGCTGATCATAGCTCGCCGCAATCGACGCTGCGGCCTTGGGGACGCCGGCCAAGCCGAAATCCTGGCGACCGGGAAAGGCGGGGTTCACCGTCTCAAGTTCTGGATTGTTCATGAGGAAACTGGCGTCCAGCCTCAGACCACCCTCGACATAGCTGCCCTCAAACTCGACCCCGAGGTTGACGCCGTCGCCGAGATTGGCCGTGTACGGCAAGCCCGAGGGCAGGAGCTGATCACTCTGGATATTCCGCCAACGCGCCTGAAAGGCTGCAGCGCGCAAGCGCAGGCGTCCGCTGAGAAGAACCGACTTCGCGCCCAACTCGAAGTTCCAGAGCTCATCACCCGCGTAGCGGCGCTGGGGCTGCCCGCCGATCGCGTCGAAAACCTGGCGGGGAAGGACAGCGGTGTTGAAGCCTCCCGCGCGATACCCCTCGGAGGCCTGGGCGTAGAACAATGTTTCCACGCTCGGGGCATAGGACAAGACAAGCTTCGGGGCGAAGCCGACATAGCTCTGCCGTCCGCGGAACGTGCTCGAGATCGCCCCGGACGCCGCCTGGCTCGACGCCTCGCTACGCGTCGCGAACAGGCGGCCGCCCAGGGTCAGGCTCCAGCCGCCGCCCAGCGGTCCAACCGCCTCGCCGAACAGGGCGGCCTCGCCCAGAACATCGCGGCGGGTCTCGCGCGCCAGGACTGTTGGCGAGGCTTCGGAGAGGACCAGTACGCCATCGCGGCCTTGGCGGGTCCGGGCCAGGAAGGCGCCGGTCTGCCACTGAATGCGCTGCTCTGGCTGCGAGGCGAGCGAGGCCTCCGCCATGACGGCGCCAACATGATTGTCGTCGTCGAACGCCACCGGCGCGCCGGATTGGATGGGGATTGGCGGAGCGGCGCTGGCGTCGTAGCGGCTGGCGATGTCGTGGCGAACAACCGCCAGCGTGAGCTTAGCCTGCTGGCCTCCAAGCGCGCCTCGGACCCCGACGTGGGCCTGGAAGAAGTCGTTGTCATGAGGTTCGGCGAGACGGGCGCGCCGAACATAGGGGCCCAGGTCCCGCTGGGCGTATTGGGTGTCGTCGGACTTGATCGCCTGCGCCACGAGCCCGGCGTCAGCGCTCCATCGTGCGCCGACCAAGGTGGTGGCTGAGAGGCGAAGGCCCGATCGTCGGGTTCCGTTGATGTTGGCGCGTCCTCGCGACGGATCGTCGATATAGCCGCCCGACTCTTCGAGATAGCCCACCACCCGCGCGGCCGCGCGACCTCCGAGCAGCGGCATGTTGAGCATCGCTGAAGCGCCGCCGCCGGCCTCGCCGCCTTTCGTCGATGAGGCTGAACCTGACACCCAGGCGTCAAAGCGACTGGCGTCGGGACGGCGCGAGGTCAATTGCAGGACCCCGCCCAGCGAGCCTGCGCCATAGAGCGCGCCCTGCGGACCTCTCACGACCTCGACCTGGGCCATGTCTATCAGCAGAAGGTCGGGGTCCGGCGCGTTATAAGTCAGCCGGACGTCATCAAGATAGATCCCGACCATCGACTGGGTCTGACCCGTCAGCGGTCCGTCCGACAGACCGCGAAGAATTACCTTGTCTCGCCCCGGGCCAAGATTGGTGACCGTCATGGATGGGATGGTCAGCGCCAAATCGGTCGTATCGCGGACGCCGCGCGAGGCGGCCGCGCGCTCATCCAGGACGCTGACAGAATAGGCCAGGCGATCGGCTAGAGCTGGGCGTCGGGTCGCCACGACCACCAGTTCCGACAGGGGCGGCGGCGCCATGTCCAATTCAAGCGCCGATGATGCGACGGGCGCCGCAGGCGGCTTTGCTGGATGCGGGATGATCTGATAGGCGCGCGCATCTGTCCGTCGCGCCACGCAGCCGGCGTCTTTGGCCAGGGCCTGGATCGCCGCTTCGGGCGTGGCTCTTCCGATAAAGCCGTGGGAGAGACCGCAGGGGCCAGCGGCGCTAAGGTCGATGGAAACCTTGGCCTGCAGCGCGAAAGCCGTGGCCGCCGCTTTGAAAGACCCCGCCGGAATCGCGAACGCGATACGGGCGTCGTCGGCGCCCGCCCAAGCGATCGAAGGCGCGGCGGTCAAGCCGACAGCCAGGATCCAGCCCAGGCGCTCAAATGCGCGATGACGCAAACTCACGCCCCTCCCGAAACCCGAAGGCGCGTCACCTTAGAACGATTTCTCCGTTCGCACGATGCGCTTCGACCCCGGCGTATCCGGCGAGCAGTTTTACGATCGTGTCCTGATCGTCCAAGGCCAGAACACCGGAGAAGCGCTTGTTCGCAAGGCTCGGGGCCAGGCGGATCGGCGTCGGGAAGCGGCGGTTGAGGTCGGCCACGATGTCGGACAGCGTCTCGTTGTCGGCGATGATCTGGCGCTGGCCCCAGGCGAAGGCGCCGTTGGGGTCGACGCGTTTCACCGATGAGGTCGCCGCGCCTTGGACATGGCGGAGTTCCTCGCCGACCGTGAGACGGATCGGCTGGGCGTCGGTCGCCTTGCGTTGGGCGACCTCGACGATCCCCCGGCGAACGGTGACCCGCACGCTCTTGGCGTCATTGCGGATGTTGAACTCGGTGCCGACCACCCGCACCCGCTGGTCGCCGACCCCGATCACGAACGGACGCGACGCATCCTTGGCGACGTCGAAACTGGCCTGGGCAAGGCCCATCTCGACCCGACGTTCACGCCAGCCCAGACGAACAGAAAGCGTCGAGCCGCCATCCAGAGTCACCCGGCTGCCGTCGGCCAGCGCGATCTGGCGCACTTCGCCGGGCTGCGTCTCATAGGTCGTCAGCTCCCCTTGCGAGGCCTTCCAGAGGGCCGGACCGCCGACCATGACGGCCAGCGAGGCGGCGATCGCCGCGCCGGCCCAGGCGCGGCGCGAGGGCCGCGCGGGCGCTCGCTTCGGGAAGCTCACCACGTTCGGCGCGGTCTGGGGTAGCGCATTGGCGACCTCGGCCTTGCGCGCATCCAGATCGGCCAGGATCAGTTCGGCGTCCTCAAAGGCGGCGACGCGGGTTTGCGAACCCTCCAGCCAGTCGGTCAGGGCCGACCAGTCCTCGGCGGTCGCCGTGTCGGACTGGACGCGGACCAGCCACGCGACGGCTTCGTCGCGCAGGGCCTCCCTCGTCTCGTGCTCAGGTCCGCTCATAGGGTCACGCCGTTTTCCGAGCGGCCTTTCGCCGCTCTGCTCGCCCCAATGACGCCACAAAGCCGCAGGCGCCTCAAAACTATTTCAGTCCCCTTCATCATGGCCAGCGCCCGACCCTGGCGACGATCAGCTTCAGGCTGGCCATCATGTATTTCTCGACACTGGACCGTGACACGCCCATCGCCTGGGCGGTCTCGGCGTGGCTGAGGCCTTCCAGCTTGTGAAGACGGAACGCCTCCTGGGCGGCGGGGGGAAGGCTCTTCACCGCTTCTAGGATCTTGGACAGTTGCAGCTTGGCGGCCGTCGCCTCGTCAGCCGGCGCTTCATCGGCGATCTGTGCGCCGCCGACGTCTGATACGTTCGCGCCATGCCACTGGGCGTCGCGCGCCTCGGCTCGTCGACGCACCTTGATGCGATCCAGCATCAGGTTCGAGCCTAGGCGGTAGAGATAGGCGACGGGGTTGTCGATCGTCTCGCCGGGGCGATCGACGATCTTCAAATAGATGTCCTGAACCAGATCCTCCGCCGCCTCATCCGAGCGAAGGCGCACACGGAAGTATCGCAGGAGATCGGCGCGACGCTCCATGTAGGCGGACAGCAGGGGATGGACGTCGAGGTCGTCCAAGGCGCGCGCGCGCTCCTCAAGGCTTAAGCGGCGAGAATCCGCCCCTGCGACAATCTTTCCGAAGCCGGGCGGCCACGCAACGACAGAAAGCTTTGAGGCGCCTTGGCGGGCGCGTCGTCCTTGCCGGTCGAAAGGCGCTGATTTGCGCCATCGGGCAGGAGGCTCCCTTGCTGGAAGTGACGATGATGAGCGACGGCGCGGCCGTCGGCAGCCTGCGGTTCGACGCCGACCGTGTGCGGCGCTTTACCTCGGTTGAGCCCAGGGTGATCTCGCTGCATCACCATTTCCGGCCCGAGCGGTCGCGCGTCGAAGCCTATATCGAGGCGACCTACGCCGAGGCCTTCAGCGGCCGTATCCGCGCTCACTACCCTACGCTGATGAGCGTGCAGGACGTGCACGGAGAGATCCACGCTGCCGTCGGCTTTCGCCTGGCCGCCAGCGCCACCCTGTTCCTCGAGCGCTATCTCGACGATCCCGTCGAGGCGGCGATCGGCCAAGCGACGGGCGCGACCGTCTCGCGATCCGGCGTCGCCGAGATCGGCAATCTGGCCTCCCAAAGCGCGGGCGCGTCGCTGTTCCTGTTCATGGCGCTGGCGCGTCATCTGCACCAGCTGGGTTGCGACCACGCCGTCGCCACGGCCACGCGGCAGCTACGCCGGACCTTTGGACGGGTGGGCTTTCCGACCCAGCGCCTGACGACCGCAGACCCGGCTCGCCTGGGCGCTGAGGCCGAAGACTGGGGCGGCTACTACGCGCGTGATCCCGAAGTGCTGGCCGGCCCGATCGCCCCCGCGCTGGAGCCCCTGACACAACTGCTCTTGGCTGAGCCGCCGGCGATCGACGGCCCATGCTCGCGGCTCCACCCCCACCTGGGGGACGCGCGATGAACAGCCGAGTTCTATCGGCGATCGCTCAGCGGGCGCGCCTCAACGATGGCCGTATCGCCCTGAGCGACGAGCATATCGCCCTCACCTACGGCGCGCTGGAAACAGCGATCGAGGGCGCGGCGCGAGATCTGTTCATGTGGGCCCCGCTGGTGCGCCCCGGCGCGCCGATCGCCGTCCGCCTTCTAAACGGTCCGGCCTGGGTGATCCTCGACCTGGCCTTCATGCGGCTGGGCTGGGCCAGCCTGCCGCTGCCCGGGTTCTTCACTGACGCCCAACGGCAGCACGCCATGGCCGACGCCGGCGCCTGCCTGCTGATCGAACTCGATGACGACGGCGAGGGCGACCTGAGCCTAGCCGGCACATCCTTGCGTGTGACGCCGCTAGCGCTTCCACCGCGCGCCTTACCGCTGGGCACGGCCAAGATCACCTACACCTCCGGTTCCACAGGTCAGCCCAAGGGCGTCTGCCTGTCGCTCGCGCACATGGAAGCCGTGGCGGGTGCCTTGGTCGAGGCGATCGGCGCGGACTATGCGGGACTTCACCTGCCGTTGCTGCCCTTATCGATCCTGCTTGAGAACGTGGCGGGTCTCTACACGACGCTTCTGGCGGGGGGGCGCTATCACATCCTGCCGCCCGACCAGCTAGGCCTGGCCGATCCGTTCCGACCCGACCTCCCACGCCTGGCTGCGGCGATCAGCGACTCTGAGGCCAACAGCCTCATCCTGGTGCCGGAGCTCCTCCGCGCCCTGATGATGGTGATGACCTTCACCGGCGTGCGTCTGCCGGCGTTGAAGCTGGTGGCCGTCGGCGGCGCCAAGGTCGCGCCATCCCTCCTGGCCCGCGCCGACGAGCTGGGCTTGCCAGTCTATGAAGGTTACGGCCTCAGCGAGTGCGCATCAGTCGTCGCGCTGAACACGCCTTCGGCGCGCAAGGCCGGCACTGTCGGCCGTCCGTTGCCTCACTTGAGCACCCGTATCCAGGACGGTGAGATCGTTGTCGAGGGCGCCAGCTATCTCGGCTACGCCGGTGGCGAGACACGCGATGGCCCCGTCTTCACTGGCGACCTGGGCGAGATCGACGCCGCTGGCTTCCTGCGCATCTCGGGCCGCCGCACCAACACGATCATCACCACCCACGGCCGCAACGTCGCGCCAGAATGGGTGGAGAGCGAACTCACCGCACAGCCGGAGATCCGCCAAGCTGTTGTGCTGGGCGAGGCTCAAGCGGAACTCTCAGCGCTGATCGTACCGCTGATCCCCGGCATGGACGAGGCCGCGATCGCCGGCGCCGTAGCCCGGGCCAACGCCAACCTCCCCCCCTACGCCCAGGTCGGCCGCTGGCTGATCCGTGACGGCTTCGACGTCGCGGCGGGCGAACTGACCAACAACGGACGTCCTCGGCGCGCGGTGCTCAGCGCCCGCCACCAGGCGTTCCTCGAACCTTCTACGACAGGAGACCTCGCGTGACCTTCTATCAACGCCTCGTGACCGAAACGGTAGAGGGCCAGATGGCCCTGGCTTCAGTGCCTCAAATCCAGGACGGGCTGACGGGCCGCATCTCGCGCGAGACCTACATCGCCTACCTCACCGAGGCCTATCATCATGTGAAGCACACCGTGCCGCTCATGCAGGCGGCCCGGGCGCGGATGGATGGGGCCCACGGGCGCTTCGTCACGGCGTTGGATGAATACATCGCCGAAGAGACCGGCCACGAACATTGGATCCTGGCCGATATCAAGAACTGCGGCGGCGATCCCGAGGCGGTCCGCAATGGCGCTCCACGCGCGGTCACCCTGGCCATGACCGACTTCGCCTACGACTACATCAACACGGTCAACCCGATGGGCTTCTTTGGCATGGTGTTCGTGCTGGAGGGAACCAGCGTCAAGCTCGCCACTCACGGCGCCGAGGCGGTCGCCAGGAACCTGGGCCTTGGTCCTGAGTGCTTCAGCTATCTCACCTCGCATGGCGCGCTGGACATGGAGCATCTGACGTTTTTCGAGACGCTGATGAACGAGGTCGATGATCCTGCCGACCAGGCCGCGATCATCGAGGTCGCCCAGGCGATCTTCGCCCGGTTCGCCGACATGTTCCGCGCCATCCCTCACACCCGCGAGGTCGCGCATGCTTGAGCGCAAGAGCGTCCTGATCACCGGCGCCTCGGGCGGCCTTGGCGCCCTCGTCGCCAAGCATCTAGCGACAGGCGGCGCCCATGTCGTAGCCTTGGGCCGCTCGCGTCCGCCGGGCGTGGATGGCTTTCTCCGCCATGACCTCTCGACGCTGGAAGGCATCGAGGCCGCCGCCCAGGCCGTCGAGGGCGGACGCTGGGACATCCTGGTCAATCTGGCCGGGGTTCAGCATTTTGGTCCAGTCGAGTCCGAAGATCCGGCTCACCTCGTCTCGGGCTATCTGGTGAATCTCGTCGCGCCGGCGCGGCTGTCCCAGGCGGTGCTGCCAGGCATGAAGGCGCGAGGGTCGGGCCAGATCGTCAACATCGGATCGATCTTCGGTTCGATCAACTTCGCCCATTTCGCCACCTATTCCAGCGCCAAGGCTGGGCTTCGCGGCCTGAGCCAAGCGCTACGCCGGGAGGTTGCGGGCAGTGGCGTAGACATCACCTATGTCGCGCCCCGCGCCGTGCGCACCGCCATGGTGACCGACAAGGTCCTGGAGTTCGCCAAGGCGACCCAGATGAACCTCGACGCGCCGGACGCCACGGCGCGCCGGATCGTGTCGGCGATCCGCAAGCGCAAGCGCGACGTCTATCTCGGCTTTCCCGAAAGCCTCTTTGTTCGCCTCAACGCCCTTCTCCCAGGCCTCGTCGATCGCGCCCTGAGCGCCAACGATCGCAAGGCTGCGCGGCTTTTCGCCCGCTGAAACGAACGGAAGACACCTATGCGCAAGACCATCCTCGCCGCCCTAGCCCTGTCAACCAGCCTTCTCGTCACGAGCGCACACGCCGACGCCCTTGATGCCCGCATCGACATCTTGGCCCGCAGCTGGGCGCACGCCAACTACGAGATCGGGGACAAGTCCGCGCAGGCCGAAGCGGCCGCCAGGATCGCGGCCGACGCCGAAACCCTAGCGCGCCAGAACCCCAGCCGTGCAGAGCCTCTGGTGTGGGAGGCGATCGCCAAATCGACCGAGGCCGGCGCCAAGGGCGGCCTTGGCGGTCTGGCGCTGGCCAAGGAAGCCAAAGCGTTGTTGGAGAAGGCCGAGAAGATCAACCCGGCCGCCTTGGGCGACGGTTCGGTCTATACAAGCCTTGGCTCGCTCTACGCGCAGGTCCCGGGGTTCCCGATTGGGTTTGGCGATCCCCAAAAGGCTCGCGCCTATTTTCAGAAGGCCCTGGCGGTCAATCCCAACGGGGTCGACCCGAACTTCTTCTATGGCGACTTTCTGATGCGCCAGAATGACT
>OFDC01001944.1_pt1 | contig 10019 bp, 11 predicted proteins | sample 1520941 | NCBI WGS metagenome assembly OFDC01 (sample SAMEA94258168, study PRJEB24077) | hot springs metagenome | biome: Aquatic biome; feature: Water | place: India | collected 2012-12-06 | depth 5 m | reverse complement strand
TCGACCTTCATGCCGGCCTTCTCCATCAGCGACTTGGCGATCGGCGCCATGTTGGCGAGCGCATAGAGGTCGGTGGAATGCAGCAGCACGGCGGGCGTGTTGTCGTAGCCGCCCTCGGCGAGAAGCTGCTTTGCCTTCGCGAAGTTGCTCTCGTACTTGTCCTCGAAGCCCACGGTGGTCTCGTAGGGGCCGCCGCAGATGAACATGGCCTTGCAGACCTGGTAGTACTCGGGCTCGCCGATCACGCCATCGAGGAAGTCCTTCTGGTTCAGCGCGTAGAGCATCGCCTGCCGGATCTTCGCGTTGTCGAACGGCTTGTGGAGCTGGTTGAACCGATAGATGTACTGGTTGCCCCACTTGCTGGGGTTGATCAGTTCGGCGTTGCGGTCCTTCTTGATCAGCGGATAGAGGTCGTGCTGCGGCGCCTCGATGATGTCGATCTCAGCCGTCTGCAGCGCGTTCACCGCCGTCTGCTGGTCGGGCATGGCGATCCACTCGATCCGATCCACCTTCGCGACCTTGCCGCCGGCCAGGCCGGACGCGGGCTCGGGCCGCGGCTTGTATTTCGGGTTCTTCACATAGACCGTCTTGTCGCCGGGCTTCCATTCGTCGGCCTTGAAGATGAAGGGGCCTGAGCCGACGAATTCCTTGATCTGGTCGTTGGGCGAGGTTTCGGCCACGCGCTTGGGCATGATGAAGGGATTGCCCGAGGGCTTGGACAGCGCCTGCAGCACCACGCCGGTCGGCTGCTTCAGCACGAACTGGAAGGTCCTGGCATCGACCGCCTTCGCCTCGGCCATCTTGCTCCACAGGATCTGGCCCACCGAATCGCGCACCGCCCAGCGCTTCAGCGACGCCAGCACGTCCTCGGTCGTGACCGGCTGGCCGTCGTGGAACTCGAGCCCGTCACGCAGGGTGAAGGTCCAGGTGAGATTGTCGGGCGTGACGCTCCACGTCTCGACCATCTGCGGCTTGATCTTCAGATCGCCGTCGAGCGCGAACAGCGTGTCGTAGACCATGTAGCCGTGGTTGCGCACGATGAAGGCCGAGGTCCAGATCGGATCGAGGATCTTGAGATCCGAATGCATCACGACCCGCAGCGTCTTCGGCTGTTGCGCCGAGGCTCCGTCCGACAGCATCATCATCGGCACCACGGCCGCCGCCAGCCAGCCCATGACCTTATGCTTCATCATCGCCCCTCCTCTTCACACACGATGAAGATGCTGGGGCCACCGACGGACGCTGTGAAATTCATTCGTCCCGAAGGTTCATTCCTTCAACTCATGAGCGCGCCGCTCTACCTGTCGAGTGTCAGGAAGTATTCCGCCACCCGTTCGTAGGCCGCCGGCGTGGGGTGATACTCGTAAGGCGGGGCGATCAGATAGGCATCGTTGTAGTCGGGAATGATCTGGCGGATCGTGTGCACGCGCAGGCCCTGCGCGGTCAGCCGGGTGATAACGCCCGTGGTCGTGCCATCCCAGGCGAAGACGTGGAAGCGTATGCCGGGATAAAGCCGCTCCAGTTCGCGCGACGCTTCCGCGATCAGCGCCGCCGCCAGTTCCTCCTCTTCTTCCTCCGTCAGACGATTGAAGCCGATCAGCTCGCGCCAGCTCTTGCCGACGGTGTTGAAGTTGCCTTCCCGCACCGGCCGCCCGTTGTCGTCCACGACGAAGAGCGGACCGAACCTGTCCCATTTCCCGCGCCCGGCGGCGCGGGCGGTATGGGCCGGAATGAACAGATAGACGGCATCGGTCGGCTTGCAGGCTATCGCGCGCTGGAAGCGGCCCGACTGGAGTCCGGCGAGGAACTGGTGCGGCCCCCAGCCGCCGATTCCCAGGCTCTTCACCTCGACCTGTCCCCCGCTCTTGGCGACGATCTGGGCGGCCGAGGTTTCATCGTCGTCGACGCCCTCGCCGAAGGTGAATGAATCGCCGAACTGCAGAAGGCAGCGCTGCGCATCGTCGACCTTGGGAACGACGCGGAAGCGATCGGGGCCGGTCGTGTAGGACGCGTCATAGATGACGCGCGAATCCAGCAGCCTTCGGGCGGTGACATGCTTGTTGGGCTGCGCGATGAAGCCGACGTCCTCGATGCCCTGGTCGTAGAAGCCGTTGACGAACGTGCCCTCCATGCGGAGCCGGTCGCTCTGGCCGTCCACGAAGTCGCTGTTCTTCCAGGCGCCGAAGGCGAGTGCCGCCGCGACGGCCGCGACGAGGCTGATCGCCCCCGCCAGAACCCAGCTCTTCATTCTTTCGAGAATCAGCGCGGGCGTCGATCGCCGCGGTCGCCCTGCCCCGGCTTGCTGACCGCCTTGGCCTTCTGGCGACGATCGGACGCGAGGGACTTGCTGACGTCGACGACCTCCTTGAAGGAGGTACCGCGCTCGTTGCGGCGAACGAAGAGCTTGTTGGTGCCGGTGTCGATCAGTTCGCGGGCGGCGGCGGATTTCCTAGCGGTCTTGCGCTTCGCCGACTTCGCGGTCTTCTTCTTCGCTGCTTTCTTTTTCGCTGCCTTCTTCTTCGCGGCCATACGGTCTCTCCCTGGGGTCGACCGCAACGGCCCATGAAGGGTTGAGTTCCCACGCCGGACCGGGACTGGTGGATCGAGCCCTCGCCGCATCGCGCGAGGCTGGGAGCGAACGCCGCGGGCGCGGCCGCGCCGCGATCAGCTCTTGCGCGCGCGCGGCTTCGGCGGCTCGGGCGCGGAGGTCCAGTCGACGCCTTCCATCGTTTGCAACAACGCCTTGGCGGCCGCCGCATCCGCGCCGCTTTCCCCCAGCCACGTCGCCCAGGCGGGATCGCCGTCCTCGAGGATCGCGGGCATGCGCGGATCGCCCTCGGCTCCCTTGATCGTGCGGCGGATCAGTTCGTTGGCCGGCACCGTGGCCATGACGCAGAACGGCAGCGGCGCGGGCTGGACCTCGATCGCGTAGCGCCGCCACACGAAGGCGAAGCCGCGCGGCTGGCCATCGCGCGGATCGATCGTCCACTGCTTCGTCGCGGTCGCGCCCGAGGGCTTCGTGATCTCCTCGCCCTCGTTGAAGGTGCGGAAGACGACGATGCCGCGCTGGCCGGCATGGAACGGCGTGCGGAACGGCTCCTTCTGGTCGATCGTCTCGGAGCGCGCATGGATCGGGCGCGGCCGGCGCCAGTCGCGCGGATCGGGGAAGCCCCAGCGCATCGGCACGACGCGACGCCGGCCCGCCTCGGCATCCCACACGATCACCGGCACCGCCGCGCCGACGCGATAGGTGACGATCCCGTCCTCGCCGTCGCCTGAACTCCCGTCGCCGCCATCACCGGTCAGCGGTTGCGAGAAGGCAACCACCTCGCGCCACGAAGCCTGGGCCGTAAACTTGCCGCACATGGCATTCACGGTAGCGATTCTCCGCCCCGAATTCATCCTCCGACGGCACGCGGCGTTTGAGCGGGGCTCGCCGGCGGGGCAAGCTGTCGGCGCGCACCGGCAGCCGGTGCGGGGAGAAGGACACATGCGGACCCTCGGCAACATCCTGTGGCACGTCCCGTTCCTCGGGTTCCTGACGGCGGCCTTCTACTGGCTGCTCGGGCTGGTGCTCACCCTGCTGGTCGTCACCGCGCCGCTCGGGCTGGGGCTGATGGAGTTCGGCAAGTTCCTGCTGGCGCCGTTCGGCAACGAGATGGTGAGCAAGTCGAGCCTCAACGTGAAGCAGAACCCGGTGTGGGAAGCCTATTCGACGATCGTGATGATCCTCTACCTGCCGTTCGGCGTGCTGTTCGTGATCCTGAACGCGCTCCAGGTGTTCGCGCTGTGCTTCTCCATCGTCGGCATCCCGGCCGCGCTGGTAATCGCCAAGTCGCTGGGCACGGTGCTCAACCCGGTGAACAAGGTCTGCGTCCCCTCCGCCGTCGCCGAGGAAATGGCCCGCCGCAACGCCAGCGCCGCCCTCGACCGCCGCGCCGGCTGAACCGGCCTCACTTTTCCGGGCCGGCCTGTCGCATCCTCAAGGCAGTGGCGCGCAGCGCGGGCCAGTCGCGGGCCCAGCAGCAGCGATGGTCGAAACCGGGCTCGAAGATCAGCGCGGCGGATGGGCCCAGCTTGTCGACGGCCGACGCGACCGAGGCGACGGGCACGACCTTGTCCTGGCCGCCGGCAAAGGCAACGGTCGGCACCGCAGAGAGACGGTCGAGCGGCAGGTCCGCGCCGTCGAGCGGCGAGACGCCCAGGCGGCGCGTCCAGTCGGGCACGTCGAGCGGTGCGGCCACGGCAACCAGCAGCGCCACATCGCGACGTCGTGCAGCCACGAGCGCGGCAATCACACCGCCGCCGGAATAGCCGACCAGCACCAGCGCGCGTTCCGGATGATCGACGCGCACGCGCGAGATCGCATCGTCGACCGACGCCACGACGGCGGCACCGAACCGCGCCACCGTCCAGTCGCGCACACCGCAGCGCGGATCGGCGCGGCCGGCCGCGAATTGGCAGGGCCGTGCGATGTAGAGGACGGCCGGTCCGGGATCGGCGGCGGCGAGGCGCAGCGCGACCGGATCGGACGGCGTCGGATCGGACGATGGTGTGCGCGCGTCGAGATAGGCGAGCCCGTCGCCCTCGACATAGACGATCAGCGGACCGGGCCGGCCGTCGTCGCGCCGCCAGGTCTGCAGATCGAAGCCCAAGCCACGGACCGTGGCCGCCTCCAGCCCCGCCGCGTGCGCGATCGCCGCAGCGGTGCCGTCGCGCTCCGCTCCGCCGTGTCCGCAGCCAGCGAGCATCGCTGCCAACGCAAGGAGAGCAAACGGCGCAGCGAGATTCATCCCGCGCGGAAACCCGATAAAAATCGCCTGTCAGAACCGAACGTTGAGCCGCACGCTGCCCGACCACGACGACAGGGCGTAGCGCCCGATCGAGTTGTAGCCGGCGTCGACCGAGGCCCAGATCGTGTCGCTGAGCGGCACGGTCGCGCCCGCACCGACGGTGCCGCCGGTGTAGCCGTTGGCCCAGCTGCCGGTCGGCAGGCTGAAATCATGTTCTAGGGTGGCGCGGATGTAGGGCTGCCACTTGTCGAGCGGCAGGCTGATGAAGCCGCCGACGGAACCACGCGTCAGCGAGGTCGATTGGCCGGGCACGACGACGAGGTTGCTGTCGGTGTAGCCGTAGCTGTTGATCGGCGAGTAGAGGATCGAGACCATCGGCGCCAGCACCACGGCGCCGACCTTGTAGTAGCCGTTGAGCCCGCCCTGGAAGTTCCACTGGCTGCTGCCGTAGCTGGCGCGATAGTTGAAGCCCGAGTTGGTCATCGAGTTCGTGCCGCCGCTGTAGCCGGCCATCGCCGAGACGTTCCAGTTCTCGTCGAGCTGGTAGCCGGCATAGGCGGTGACGCCGAACGTCGAGTTGGTCGAGGCGAAGCCGCCGGTCAGCGTGCCGTCGGAGCCCTGCCACGCGCCGCTGAGGCCGAACAGGAATTTCGGCGTGATCTGCTTCTGCACGCCGATCTGCGCGCCGTAGCTGCCGATCGTGTAGCCGCCGACGCCCAGGCTGTTGACGCTCTGGCCGCCGCCGGTCTGCGCCCAGACCTGCCAGCCCAAGGCATCGTCGCCCGCGGCCACGCCGCTGTGCAGCGGCCCGAGGTCCGACGTGCGGCGCGGACCGGCGAGTACGGGACCCGCCAGCGTCTGCTGGATCACCGAGCTGATGCCCGGCAGCGTGACGTAGGCCGCCGTATTGGCCTGGCTCTGGATGCCGCTGTTGACGGCCGTCGTCTGCGAGGTGGCCGAAGGCGAGGCCGGCGCGACGGTCGTCGTCCCGGGCGAGAGCTGTGCATGCGCGGGAGGAGCCAGCAGGGCGCCGGAGGCGAGCGCCGAGAGGGCGATCAGTTTCTTTTTCATTCGATTTCCTATGGTTGCTTTTTCTTGGGGCCGAGGAAGAGGATGCGGCCGACCGCCTCGCGGTCGACGCTGGCGGCGGCGATCGGCTTGCCGTCGCGCTTGACGTCGGTGATGGGCGTGCCGTCGCCCCAGTCGACGAGGGCGCCGCGCCCGTCGCCGGCCATCGTGATCCTGACGTGCAGAGTCTGGCCGGTCGTGTCGGGCGCATAGACGTGCTCGACGAGGTGCAGCCGGTCCTTCTCGCCGACCCGAGGCGGCCGGCCGCCGGCATTGATCGCCTCGACGGTGGCGCGGGGCTCGACCGGCAGCAGCAGCGCCACCTTGACCGGTGGCCGCGGTGGCTCGGCGATCGGCAGGCGCAACCTGACCTCGCGCACACCCGGCCTCACCGGGCCGATGTCGAAGGTGCCCTTCTCGCCGATCTTCGGCGGATCGTCCTTCGGCGGATCTTCGCGCGGGGGATCCTCTCGCGGGGGATCGTCCCGCGGCGGATCGCCGAGATCGACGATCTCGATGAACGGATCCTCCGGCGGCGGGTCGCCTTCCGGCAGGATCTCGGTCCACGGATCGTCCATCGGCGGCGGATCGGGATCGGGCGGCGGCGCGCACTGCCACCAGGGAACGCACGGGTCCATCTGGATGAACCCCATCTTCTCGAACTTGCGCACGAACGAGACCGTGCCGATCGTGTCGACCGGCCCGCGCCCGCCGCCGACATTGACCGGCCAGCCGTCGCGCACCGCGTTGACCGGCGGCGTGCCGTCGCCCCAGTCGACCGTCGCGCCGCCGCCGTTGCGCGGCACGGTGATGCGCGCGTCGATGCCCTTCTTCGGATCGAGCCGCGAATAGGTGTGCACCAGCAGGTTGCCGCGCGCGCCGGCGCCGGGCGCGGCCGGAATCACGAGGCTGACGGTGACGCTGGGCAGCCGCCGCTTCGCCCCGTCGGGCAGCGTGCGCTGCAGGTCGGCATAGGGAATGGCGAGGCTGCGCACGCCGGGCGCGAGCGGCCCCAGCGAGAACTGCCCCTTGTCATTGGTCCGGACCTGCGTGCGCGCACCGCCGGCGCCATCGCCGGTGGAAACCACAACGACGTCGCGCGCCGGTCGCAGGCCGCGCACGGCCGAGCCGAGCGCCGCCGTGCGATCGACCGTGGGGATCGGGGGCGCAGGGGCTGCGGTGGGCGCCGGAGCGGGCGCCCGGTTCACCGGCCGTGGCGACTCGTTCTCCGGGATCCTGAAGCTGCCGCCGCTACTGCCGCCGCTATCGGAAGGCGCCGAGGCGCGGGGTGCGACGGTGGCCGGCGCCGGCGGCACGACGACAGGCGCGGTCGGCGCCATGACCGGCGGCGGTGGCGGGGGTGGAGGCGGCGGGGGTGCAATGCGAGGTTGTGGAGCCATCGCGCCGCCACCGGGTCCCATCGGGCCCTGCGCCAGCGCCGTGTGCGAAAAGAGCAGAAGGAAGACCGCGGACCATGCCGCGCATTTCGCGCCCTGTTCACGTGCGCGCCGCGCACGGATTCCGTTCTGCATGAAAGCCACTCTCCCCCGAGCCGACAGCGCCGACTCTCCCATAGATAGTGTTGCACGTAGAGTGAACACGCACAAGAAATGCAGTAACTTGCGGCTTGAACGCAATTTTGCAGCGAGCGCTCGCCTCCGTGTGAACTGAGGGCGCCCAAGAGACAGAGACGAATCCGCAGAAGCGTTCGGCGGCCTTACATGCCGACGGCCGGCACGTTACGCGGACCACGTTTCGTCCGCTGCCAGTTGGAGAGCGAAGCCGCGCCAGACCGTGAGCGCCGCCGCTAGCTACTGGGTGGGCTTGAAGGTGAACCTGCCGCCGCCGGTACGCCGATGCCGTTGGTCGGCGTCGTACTGGTGTCGGTCGGGAGTCTCCCGCCGCCCACACCGCCGATGCCGTTGGTCGGCGTCGTGCTGGTGTCGGTCTGGAGTCTCCCGCCGCCCACACCGCCGACGCCGTTGGTCGGTGTCGAGCCGAGGTTGGTCTGGAACTTGAGGATGACCGTGTCGCCTGCCTTGGCGACCGTGAAGGTGCCGACCGAGCTGCCGACGGGGAAGTCGGTGCGCGAGGCCGGCACGCCGTTGACGAAGGTCGTCAGGCTGACCGTGCCGCCATCGGGCACCTTCGGCAGCGCGACCTCGTAGGTGCCGGGCTCCAGTTGCCGGAAGGTCGCCTGCCCCGTGCCATCGGTCTTCGCCGTGGGAATGGCGTTGCCGGCCGGCTTCTTCCGCACCACGACGTCGATGCCCGGGATCGGATTGTTCGAGTAGTTGGGCATCGGCTTCGCGGGACCGGTGGTCAGGTGATCGCGATTGGACGATTCGACGTTCACATAGTCACCGGTCGCAGCTTTCGCCTTGTCAGATTGTTTGGTCGGCCCTGGCTGAACAGTCGACGGTATGGGGGCAGCGATCGGCATTTGAGGCGGCGCCTGCGGCGTCACCGCCGGAGCCTGCGGCGCCGGCGCGACGCGGGGCTGGGGCGTCATGGCGCCGCCGCCCGGTCCCATCGCGCCTTGCGACAAAGCGGGCGTCGCAGCCAGCGCGAGTCCCGTGGCGAACAATATCGCGATCTTCCGCCGGGCGGGCTTCGCCGTACGGCCGTTTCCATCGTTCATGTCCATGGCTGCCTCGCTCGATCGGGATCGACGTTCACGCCTCGATGACTCAACGTTCGCAAGATTACGCAACTAAGCGCACACTTCATGAAGGCTAGCAAGGAGGCCAACGCATGCCGCTGCCTCCCGGCGGTGCAGCGGATGAGATACGGTGCAGAGCCGTAGACTTCGAACCGCCCTGGCCCGGAAATGCCTCTCAGCTGGACCGCCCAATCCAACCCGCCGCTCGTCACCATCGTCGCCGACGGGGACGTCACCAGGGGCGACATCGAGTCCGTCTTCGCCTTTCTCGTCCGCGCCGACCTCGTGCGATGGCCCAAGCTGTTCGACGGGCGCAACGGCCAGGGAGTCTTCACGCTGGAGGAGGTCGAGGCGATCGGCGTGCGCATCCGCGAGGCCGCCCAGGTCCAGGATGTCGGTGCGCTGGCCTTCGTCCTGCCGACCGCCAACGAGAAGCCGGAGCTGAGGCGACTGCTCGGCCTGATCGTGGCCGCGCGGCGGCCGATGCGGCTGTTCCGCCGGGTCGCACCGGCGCGGCGCTGGATCCTGAAGACGAACGCCTGACAAGAAAAAGCCCGCCTCGCGGCGGGCTTCGTCTCGTCCGGTCTAGTCGGGCGGACTAGCGGTTCTCGGACTGGCCGGGCTTCTGGCCCTGGCTCTTGTCGAAACCCTGCTGCTTGTCGCCCGGGTTCTGCTTCTGGTTCTGCTGCTGCTCCTTCTGAGCCTGCTCGCGCTGCTGGTCCTGCTTCTGATTCGGGTTCTGGTTCTGGTTCTGGTTGTTGTTCAAGGAAATCTCCATCCGGTGTGCGCGGCCGGGACGGCGGCGCTTGTACTCGAAGGAACGGCCCTTTCGACGAACCGGTTGCTCACGTCTTCACAAAGATGAATCGTGGCGCAGCGTGCGCCAGCGGACCGACGCCCCGCCTTCCCTTCTCACACCTCGCGCAGACGCTTCACCCGCTCGCGGCCCTTCTCGATCGCATCGCCCACCGTCGCGCGCGGCGTCGCGTCGGACGCGGGGCGCTCGCCGTATTTCCTCGGCGCGATGCGCGCGACGTACCACTTGATCGCATCGACGTAGAGCCGGCGCGCGGTGGCGTCGGCGGGCGTGGCCTCGCGGGCGACGCGGATCGCATCCTCGGCGAGCGCGTCGGCCAGCGTGTCGCGTGCGAGCGTATAGCGGCTTCGGAACGCGGCGTTCTCGCGCAGCCATTGCCGGACGGTCCCGGCATACGGCATGCGCCGCGCGCGACAGACTTCGTGCAGCAGCTTGCCTTCGGCAATGCGGCGGCAGATCTCGGCCCCCAGCGCTTCGGTGAAATGCACCGGACGCTCGTCCATTACCGCTGTCCCTCGGGACTGGCTTCCGCGCGGCCGGCCACCTTCCTGCCGAGACGGCGGCGGTTCACGCGCATCAGCGCGATCGTGGCGGCGCGCGACTGGCCCGGCGCCAGCCCCGCCTCGCGGCGACGACGTCGGATCAGGTCGGGATGACGCGCCATCGCCTCGGCGATCTC
>OFDC01001943.1_pt1 | contig 10027 bp, 5 predicted proteins | sample 1520941 | NCBI WGS metagenome assembly OFDC01 (sample SAMEA94258168, study PRJEB24077) | hot springs metagenome | biome: Aquatic biome; feature: Water | place: India | collected 2012-12-06 | depth 5 m | reverse complement strand
CGCCTGCCAGCACGCGGACCGCGCCGCTGGTGTTGGACAGCGCACGGACCGTCAGGTCCACGCCGTCATCGCGGCGCCCGCGTTCGAGCACTGCGGTGCGCCCGACGCCGGCCAGCGAATCGCGCGACGCGGCGGGCAGGCTGTCCAGACGGCGGGTGGCCACCTGAGGCGCCAGACTGACCGCGCTGCCATCGGCGCGGCCGATGGTGACGCCGTTGCCGCCATCGATCGTGAAGTCGTCGAAACCGTACTGCGTGAACAGCGCGTCTGACAGGTAGAGCGTGCCGTCGCGCTGACCCGAGGTCTGCCCGTCGTAGGCGATGCGAGCGCTGCGCAGCGCCAGCGATCCGCTGCCGCCGGAACGATCCAGCCAGCTCACGCCGTAGCCGCCGAGCGCGCCGCCCAGCGTGAGGGTGCCGAAGTAGTCACCCAGCGTGCCGCTCTCGCCGGACGCGCTGGTGAGGCGGGAACCGGCCAGCAGCGAGATGCTGCCGGCGTCGCCGAGATGGACCTTGCCGTCCAGCGTGCGTCCGCCACCGGCCGATACGTCGATGCGGGCGCCGTCCGGAAACACCAGATTGCCGCGCGCGTCGACCGTGACGCTGCCACCGTCGTAGGCGAGGTACTGCGGCGCGCCATCGCGCGTATCGCGGGTCCAGCGGCCGGCGGTGGAGATCGACGCGTGCTGGCCGAAGCGCACGCTGCGTTCCGACAGGCGCAGACCTTCATCCGGCGCGTCGGTGCTGAGCTTCACGTCACCGCCTGCGGCAGTGATCCGGCCGTCGATGTCGAAGGCGGTCGCATGCAGATCGAACAGGCTGCCGTCAGTCCACTTGCCGCTCGCGGCATCGCGCCGGGCGGTGGGACCGATGTCCAGCGTCACGTCCTGCGGCAGCGTGACGCGACCGGCCCCCTGCAGGCTGAACACGCCGATGCCGCCGCCGGCGAACAGGTCGCTGCGCAGCCACAGTTCGTCCGGCAGCGCGGAAGTGGCGGTGACCGTGCGCGAGCCGGTGCCATTGACGAAGCGCACGTTCTGCGGCGCGTCGCCATTGGTCAGCGTGAGCAGCAGCTGACCGGCCTGCGGCACGCCAACGGTCTGGCTCACGCCGGGCGCCACCCAGCGCGTGCCCAGCTCGCGCTGGGTCAGGCCGATGGTGCGGGTCGCGGTGATGCGGCCATCCAGCACCATGCCGGACGCGCTCACGTCCATGCGACCGGCGTCGCGTCCTTCGACCACGCTGGCGACGGTCCGGGTGCGGTCAGCCACGCCGGTGTAGATGCGGTCCGCCTTCGCGTCCTCGACCGACTGGCTGCGCCCGTCCGCCGAGCGCACCACGCTGTAGCCCACGGTGCCCGCGCGATAGGTGACGGTGCCGCCGGACAGGTCCACGCTGCTGCCGCCGTTCATGCGCACGTCGCCATCGGAGGCGAGCACGAAGTGGCCGCCGGCCACGCTCTTCTCGTCGATGGTGCGCTCGATGCCACCGATGTAGCCGGACACGTCGAACAGCTGGGTGCCCTTGCGGGTGTCCACCCACATTTCCTTGCCGAACAGCGCCTTGCCGTACTCCGCGTCGCGCAGCAGCGGCGCGTCCTTCACCTCGTCGCCACGCAGTTCGACCCGCACGATTTCGCGGTCGGCGTCCGCCACCGCATCGACACCGGACAGGTCGATGCGCGCACCGGCGCCCACGTACACCGACGGCGTCACCGCAGGATTGCTGTCCACGCCGCGATCGCGGTGAGCGGTCATGCGCAGCGTGCCGGACGGCGCGTGGATGGTGGCGCCGGCGGCGCCGGGCGCGGCATCCTCGAGCACGATCTGGCGGCCGTACAGATTCACTTCCGAAGGCCGGAACAGCGCGTCGTCGCGCACGGTGGCGTCGCGGGTCGCCTTGTCCGGACTGACGTCGATCACGCTGCCGGCCGCCAGTTCGATGCGGCCGGTCCGCTGACCCACCGGCACCGATTCGCCGTCGGCCAGCCGTGCCGCGTCCGGGAACATGGCGTCGCTGTCGAGCGCGGCCACGTTGTCGCGCGCCTTCAGATACACTGTGCCGTTGAGGGTGACCGAGGTGGTGGCCCGGGCGGCGCCGGCATGGCGGATGTTCAGGCCGACCAGCGTGACGTTGCCGCGATCGGACAGCAGTTCGCTGGCGGCTTCGGTCGTGACCTTGCCACCGTTGTCGACCTCGACCAGGAAGCCGCGCAGCCGGCTGTCCAGCGGATCGGCGATGTACACCTTCTCGCCCGCAGCCAGCACCACCTGGCCCTCTTCCGCCTCGATGCGGCCGCCATTGCTCACGTTCGGTGCCGCCAGCAGCACGCGGCCGTTCTTCGCCGCGACGATGCGCGCACCGGGCGCGACCGCAATGTCACCGGTCGGCAGGCCGGCGCGGTTCGCGTCGTCCCACAGCGCGAAGGCCGGCGACTGCGCGCCGAGCGAATTCAGCGCACGCGCCAGCAGTTCGTCATTCAGCTTCAGCGTGGAGCCGACCAGGCCGCCGACGTCCACCTGCGCATTGGCGCCGAACAGGATGCCGGCCTGGTTGAAGATGAACACCTGTCCCTTCGCGGTCAGCGCGCCATCAATCTCGCTGCGCGGACCGCCCGGCGCCACCACGTTGATCGCCCGCATGGCGGCGCTCGACTGGTCGAAGTGCACCGAATTGCCGCGACCGATATTGAAGCTCTGCCAGTTCAGCATGACCGCGTTGCCGGTCTGGTGAATCACCATATTGTTCGCGGTCTGCGATACGGTGGCCGAACCGGGCAGCCGCGCGTCAACGAAGTTCTGCGCCGCCACCGGCAGCGCGCCGGCGGCGAAGGCCTGCGGCGCGAACGCGAGCGACAGCGCGGCCGCGAGCGCGGCGCGCCGGACACGACCCGCACTGCGCTTGCCGCGCGCGGACACGTTCTCGGCCACCGGCACCCAGGCGCCGATCAGTTCGTTGAACACCAGACGGTAGCGATCTCGATTCATTGCGGACTCCTGCGGCCCTCGGAACGGGCCCTTGCATCCAGTTTCGGCGTCATGCGTGACGCAACGGTGACGGGCAGGCGCCACCGGGCAGCCTGCCGTGAACGGTGCCGCGCAGCGCTCAGAATTCGTAGGCCAGCTTCAGCAGCAGGCGGTGGTCGCCTTCGCGGGTGCGGCCGTTGCCCACCGCGCCGTCGCGCAGCGCGTAGGCCCAGTCGGCGTGCAGCCTGAAGCCGCGCGGCGTGAGCAGGCGCAGGCCAAGACCGGCGCTCTCCAGCGCAGAGCGCGGGTCCTGACCGGCAAAGGCCTCGCGTATGCGCACGCCGGCCCAGTCGTAGAACATCAGCGCGTTCAGCGCGAATGCCGCGTCGAAGAAGGGGCGCGTCGGCGTGGCCAGTTCGAGGCGCAGCCGCTCGCCCTCGTCGCCCATGCGTTCCGACTCCAGATAACCGCGGACCGAATCGACGCCGCCGGCCGAGAACTGTTCGCTGTTGATCAGCGGATCGCTGGTGCGCTGCGCGTCGGCGCGGGCCGACACCAGCCAGCCGCCAGCAAAGGGATAGCTGCCTTCCAGCTCGAAGCGGCTGACGAAGAAGGACGGCGTGGCGCCCGCGCGGCGGCAGGCGAACTGTTCGGCGCGCACACCGTTGCAGTCGATGTAGCGCTCGTTCAGGCCGGTCGAACCGGCGGACAGGGTGGTGCCCAGCCGCAGGCGCGCGCCGGATTCGAAGGGCAGCGTGATGCCGTACTGGGCCGACATGACCCAGTAGCGCACCGGCTGGCTGATGACGAAAGCGGTGCCGCCGATGCCGCGGGTGTCCTGATCGTTGTCCTTGTAATCCAGCCCCAGACTGATGGAATGGAAGAAGCCGCGACCGCGGTCCGGCAGCGGGCGCACGTAGCGCGCGCCCAGGGTGTCGCCGCGACCCAGCGAGGCGGTATCGAACTGGGTCGGCACATTGCTGTTGGAGCGCGCGAAGAAGGCGGCCAGGATGCCGTCGCCCACCGGCGCCGCGTAGTTGAGGCCGAACACCTCGACCTCGTCGCGGTTGCGCGGCGACGAGAAATAGGTCAGGCCGATGGAATGGCGGCGCTGCCACAGATTGTCATAGCGCAGCGTCGCCTCCAGACGGCCGGTTTCGGTGTCAGCGCTGCGCTTGTTGTTCAGTTCGATCGAACCGTGCAGCGGCGAACTGTCTTCCATCCGCAGTTCGACGTTGACCGAGCCCGGTATCCGGCCCGGCTGCAGCAGCGGCGTCACGCGCAGGTCGGCGTTGCGCCCGAGCCGGCCAAGATCTTCCTGCACGTCCGGAAAGTGGGGCACGCCGCCTTCGGCCAGCGACGGCGCGGCGTCGCGCACCGCGCTCGGCAGCGTGTATTCGGCGCCGGTCACGCGCAGACGCTCGATGCGCCCCTCGGTCACCTCCAGCGTGATCACGCCGGAATCGGTCGCCTGCTCCGGAATGCCGACCGCCACCGTCATGTAGCCGGCGTCCTGGTAGGCCTTCTCCAGCGCGGCGGCCGCGGCGTTCACGTCGGCCGCGTTGCGGCGCGGGCCCAGATGCGGATACACCGCACGCTCGACCGCCTCGGGCGGGAGCACGGTATTGCCCTCGACCACGAATTCGAGAATGTCGAAACGGCCGGCGTCCTGCGCCGACGCGGAGTGTATGCACAGTGCGAACAGCGTCGCGCACAGGCGGATGCAGCGGGAAATCGGACCGGACATGCGTGCCCTGAAGAATATGACGGCCGGAAGCCTGACAAACGAACGGCCCGCCGGAAGGCGGGCCGCGGATCCACTGACGGTGCGACGGCCGGACAGCGCCGTCACACGGTCATCCAGCTCAGTTGCCGACGTACTGCAGCGGCGAGCAGGTGTTGGCGTTGCGGGTGTACTTCGACACGTACAGGTCGGCGAAGCGCTTGCCCGCAGCGTTGGTGGCAGCACCGGCTGCGTTGGTCAGGCCCGCGTAGTACTGCGGCAGCGACGCGAAGGCTTCCGGGGTCGACACCTGGGTACCGGTGTTCTCGAAGTTGCCAGTGAACTTCGGCGAACCGGCGCGCTTCACGAACTCGTCAGCCACTGCCTTGGTCAGGCCAGCGATCGGGGCAATGGTGTCGCCCTGTTCGTTGGTGACTGCCTGGGCGCGCGACTGGGCGGAGATTTCAACCACGAAGTCGTACTTGCCGGCCAGCAGATTGGCCTTGGACGGGGCGATACCGGTGGCGCCGGCCGACGACGAGAAGGTCTTGGTGACCGAGTCGTAGTTGTAGCTGCCCGCGCCGTCGAGGTGACGGAAGCTGAACTTCGCACCGGCGGCATTGGTGTAGGAGTCGAGCGACACGACGCCGATCGCCTTCTTCGGACCCGATTCGGCGAAGTTCACGCGGAAGGTGTTGTTCTTCTGCTCTTCCGAATCCCAGGTGGTGAAGGTGTAGTTGGTGCCGTCGTTGGCGGCCTGCAGGCAGCTGCGGACGTTGCCGGACGAGGCGTTCTCGATCACGGTGTAGCCGGCGCTCGCGTCGATGATGTACGGATCGGCGGTCGTGCCCGAACCGGACACCTTGTAGCCGTAGCTGTCGCTCATGCGGGCCGGTGCGACCGAACCGCTCTCGTTGGTCGAGCACGGGAAGTTGCCGAAGAACCAGTTGTACGACGTCTGGGTGCCCGAACCTTCCGAGCGGCGGCACACGACCACGTCGCCGTCCAGCGACGGATCGACCTGATCCCAGGTCTGCACCTGGCCGTTCAGCATGGCGCCATACACGGCGCGCGACAGGTGGGTCGAGGCCGGCAGCGTGTTGGTGGCGGCCAGACCCATCATCAGCTGGTTCACCGGTTGCACGGTCAGGCGGGCGACTTCGTCGCCAGACAGCGGATCAGTGTCGTTCTCGGTGTTGAGCGGGCCCTGGAACATGGCCGGTTCGACGTCGGAAATGCCGAAGTCGGGCACCAGGCCGGCATTGGCGGCCAGTGCGTGGTTGGCTTCACCCGGATCCGCGCCGGTGATCGCGCAGACGAAGGGGCTGGCCTTGGTGCCGGCGCCGCTGGTGCAGTTGGTCACGTCGATGGTCTTGACGCGCTGGGCACGGGCCACCGGGCCGACGCCGAAGGCCGAACCGCCGGCCGAACGCTTGATGAACAGCACCTTGGTGCCATTGGTCACGCCCGGAATGCCATTGGCCGAACCGGCGAAGGCCTTGTAGTTGCTGGCGCTGTAGTGGGTGACGCCGGTCATCATGCCTTCGGCGATGTCGGCCAGGAAGTTGTCGGGGGCGGAAGCGCCGGACAGATAGACGACGTTGTGCGGCACGCCACCGATGCTGACGGTGCCGGCGGCCTGAGCGGCAAAGCCGGTCGCCATGGCGGCGACGGCGAAAGCGATCTTCTTCAGTTGCATGAGTTTCTCCAGGAATTCAGGCAGGGGCGGCCGCATCCGCTGCGACCGCCGGGAAAGGAACAATCAGGCGTTCTTGCGACGGGCGGCGAAACCCAGCAGGCCCAGACCGGCCAGCAGCATCGCGTAGGTTTCGGGTTCCGGCACTGCGGAGATCTGCAGGTGGTAACCGTCAGCGCCCTGGTAGATACGGGCAACGACTGCCTGGCCATCAGCACTCTTCAGCTGCGCAACGCGGCCGGCGTTCTGGTTGGAGGTGGTCGAGGTCGAACCGAAGACGTAGAGCGACAGCGCATCGTTGATGCCGCCGGTGGAGGCGTAGCCGGCGTTGCCGAAGTTGGCGCCCAGATTGCCGGCGTAGGCGGTGCCGTCGGCCGCCACGGTCAGCGCGACGCCGTCGTCAGCAACCGTACCCGGGTGGGTGCCGAAGGAACTCACCGCGGAAGTGTAGAAATCGAAGTTGTTGGCGGCGGTGATCACCTTGGCGTTGGTCAGCGGCGCGGCCGGTGCGGTAGACACGGTCTGCACGATGCGACGGATGCCCGACACTTCAGCCGACACGACGTTCCAGTTCAGGTTGGCCGCATTGGCGCCCGCCAGGAAAGTCGAGAAGGACGGCAGGGCGATGTCGAACAGAATGCCATTCGCCGGCTTGGCCACCAGGGTCGAACCGATGGCCGAGGCGGTGTTCGTGGAGCCGATCAGGCTGTTCATGCGCACGTCGGTGCCGAAAATGTCGTTCCAGCCGAGATCCGACAGGTCGTAGGTGTAGCCCTTGCCGGCGCTGCTGTCGTAAGCCGAGAAAACGAACTCGGTGTTGCCGGTCGCGCCGCCCGTGATGGTCGCGTTCGCGAAACCCGAAACGCCCAGCGCAATTGCCGCAGCAATCAGTTTGGTCTTGAACATGAATATCTCCAGAAGAAGTGTGTCGTGGGTGGATTCCGGAATGCGCTCCGAACCTCCCTGCTCCACGAGGAAGCGATCGAAGCGTGACGGCTGCGCGTTACATCAACCGCTGCATCGCAGCCGCGTTGAATGAGCCGAACGGACCATGCGCTGTAAGAAATTCCGTCCGATATTCGTCCGGCAAGTTATCGGCGGACGATGACAACCCTGTTTCACAGCCGGGGTCTTGCAATGAGCCGAACGGCTCATGCGGAAATGAGCCGTGGCGCGGAGCGCCGCGCGGAGCGGGCGTTTCCGGAATGAGCCGCGCGACACCCCGGACATCCGCGCCGGTCGTCAGCGTGACGGCGCAGTGACCAGGCGCGCTTCGTCCAGACGGTCACGCCAGGTTTCGATCAGGTTCTCGAGCTTCACCCGCGCGGTCTGCGCGAACGGCTCGGACTGGCCGATGCGTTCGCCCAGCGTGCGATTGCGGTAGTGGTCGAGCACCTCGATGCCGGTGCCGTAGAGCGCGCGGTTGTCCTTCTCGCACTGGGCGAGACGGGTGGCCGACTGCTCCGCCTTCACCCGCGACTGTTCGAGATCGCGGCCGGTGCCGGCCAGCGTGTTGCGCACCTCGTTCAGTTCGCGTTCACGCTCGGTCAGACGCTGGCCCAGTTGTTCGGCCTGACGGGCCGACTGTTCGCGTGCCTGCCGCTCGGCCGCCAGATCCTTTTCCAGCTGTTCGATCTGCCTGCGGGAGGCCTGAGCGCTGCCGCGCGCGGCCCGGGCTTCCGCGCCGATCTTCTCGATCTCCGCCGCCTGCGCGCCCTTGAGCGCCTTCAGTTCGGTCTCGGCGCTCTGGCGCGCCTGCTGTTCGGCTGCCAGCGACTGCTGAAGCTGCTGCGCCTGGGCGCGCAGCCGGCGCAGCTGTTCCTGCTCGCGCGACGGTTTTTCCTGCGCGGCCACCGCGCCCGCGGTCAGCAGCAGCGACAGCATCAGTGCGAAGCGCTTCATGCTCAGAACCTCACGTTCATGTCGAGCATGACGGTGTCGACCTCGTAGCGCTGACCGGCAATCACGGTCGGGTCGTAGGTCATGCCGTGGATGTTGCGGGCCGAGTACCAGCGCAGGCCGACCGCGGTATCGCGGTACAGACCGTAGCTGCCGCCGATGACGAAGCCCTTCAGGTTGGTGCCGCCGAGACCGAAGTCGGAATCGGTGAAGCCATCGACCACCGAATCGGAACCGATGTACTTGTAGGACGCGAACACCTGCCAGTCTTCGGCCAGACGGACCGAAGGCATGCCGACCGCCAGTCGCACGTGCCAGGCGGTGTCCTTGCCGTCGGTCAGGTTGAGGCCGGTTCGACGCAGGATGTCGGCGCGGTCGAAGCCGGTGTTCTTCACGTATTCGGCGGACAGCAGCACATGCACCGGGTCGAAATGAGCCAGATCCGCGGTGGCTGTGATCACCCACGGCTCGAACCTCGACGCCAGGCCATAGATCGGCGCGCCATTCGCGTCCAGCGGGCTGTTGGTGCGCACCAGGGTGTTGCCCTTCTGGCGCAGCGCGGACGAATGTTCGTAACCGCCGTAGCCCGGCAGCGCACCGGTAAGGTCGAAGCGGGTGTCGGTACGGGCTTCGAGCCGGCTGTAGTGATACTTGGCCAGACCCACGCGCAGACGGGTGCTGCCGTTGAGGTCGTATTCGGCGCCGATCTGCGCGCCGGCCAGCCACTGCTTGTCGGCGTTCGGCGGGTTGTCGGCGCGCAGCGGAAACCAGCCGGCGGTGGCGAACGGGCGCAGCGCCTGGGTCATCGTGACGTTGCGCAGGTTCACCGCGATGCCGTCGAAGTTCAGGTCCTCGTCCCACACCAGATCGGTCGCGAACCAGGGGTTGGGAATGCGGCCGCCGCTGAAGGAAGCCCACTCCACCGGATCGAACTTCATGTAGGCGCGGTCGACCAGGAAGCTGTACTTGTTGAAATTGCTGCCCAGGGTCTGGTTGGTCGATACCCGGTCGGTCACGTTGCCGGTGGTGAAGCGGAAGCCGGCGCTGACCGTGTCGTTGATCTTGGCCAGCACGCCGAGCCGGGCACGCAGGCGCAGGCGGTTCACGTCGTCCGACGCATTGCCGGTCGGGAAGCCGTTGTCATCAAAGCCGACCCCGGCCGGAAAGCGCGTGCCGAGCGGAAAGTCCGGATTGGTCGCCGCCGGATTGCCGGCTGCACCCGGCGCATAGCTGGCGATCGGGCTGTTGCCCTTGGGGAAGCTGTCTTCCTGCATGCGTACGCGCAGATCGCCCTCGATCCTGATCCGCTCGGTCCATTCGGGAATCGCGTTCGGCGTGGCCCAGCCTTCGGTGCGTGCCTGGGCCAGCACTTCCTGCTTCAGCTGCTCGCGGATTTCGGCCTTCACCGATTCCGGCACGTACTGCACCCGCACCGTGCTGTCCTTCTTCGCCCTGGCCGCGGTTTTCGCGGCCTTGGCTTCGGCGGCCTTGATCAGTTCGTCCGCCTTGTCACGGGTGAGCACGCCGGTATCGACCAGCGCGTCGATCAGGTTCAGCGTGGTCTGGCGCAGCGTGTCGATGGACGCGCCTTCGTCCGCCTGTGCGGGCAGTGCGCACAGCGAGGCGAGCGCGAGCGGGAGCAGTGCTTTCTTCATCACTTCGGTCCGGAGTGTCGTGTATGGGGGTGTTCAACCGGTCATGCGGTTGCTGATGCGCAGGCGCACCGGCTGGGGCATGTCGGCGG
>OFDC01001942.1_pt1 | contig 10038 bp, 11 predicted proteins | sample 1520941 | NCBI WGS metagenome assembly OFDC01 (sample SAMEA94258168, study PRJEB24077) | hot springs metagenome | biome: Aquatic biome; feature: Water | place: India | collected 2012-12-06 | depth 5 m | reverse complement strand
CGACGGCGCCCTTCATCGTTTCGTCGCACCACAGCAGGGTGCAGTTCTGGGCGAAGGCGGTGACCGGAATGATGGCGTGCTGGAGCATGGGGTGTTGCCGTTGCGGGAAAGCGACATTGTACGTGGCGCCGGCGTGCGCTCCGACACGCGCATGCCGCTCACCGGCAGACAGAACTGCCGCAAGCGGTTAGGGTCGACGCCGGAATTCCGACTTCGAGGTTGCCTGCCATGATCGATCTTCATTTCTGGCCCACCCCCAACGGCTACAAGGTGTTGATGTTTCTGGAGGAATCCGGACTCGAACACCGCGTCGTGCCGGTCAATATCGGTGCCGGCGAACAGTTCAGGCCGGCGTTTCTGGCCATTTCGCCGAACAACCGGATGCCGGCCATCGTGGATCACGCGCCGGCGGGCGGCGGTGCGCCGCTGTCGGTGTTCGAATCCGGCGCCATCCTGCTCTACCTCGCGGAAAAGACCGGGCGCTTCATTCCGGCCGATCTGCGCGGTCGGGTGCAGGTGCTGGAATGGCTGTTCTGGCAGGTGGGCGGCCTCGGCCCGATGGCCGGGCAGAACCATCATTTCGTGCAGTACGCGCCGGAGCCCATCGCCTACGCGATCAAGCGCTACGTCGATGAAACCGGCCGGCTGTACGGCGTGCTGAACAAGCATCTGGCCGAGCGGGCCTTCATCGCCGGCGACGACTACACGATTGCCGACATGGCCGCCTACCCCTGGGTGGTGCCGCACCGGCGTCAGCAGATGGATCTGGACAATTTCCCGCACCTGAAGCGCTGGTACGAGTCCATACAGGCTCGGCCGGGCACGGTGCGTGCCTATGAACGCGGTGCGCAGGTGAGCGACCGGCCGGTGGTGGACGAACAGTCGCGCAAGCTGCTGTTCGGCCAGAACGCCGATACGGTGGCGAAGCAATGAGCCTGTGCTAGGCTGCAAAAGCCGTTTTCAACCTCGTCAGTGTTCCTTCGGGAGAAAGACAATGAGCACCGAAAAGCTGATCCACGACGCCGCCGACCAGTGTGACTGGGACCCCGACATGGTGGTCAGCGTACTGGCCGATTTCATCGACGAGTTCTGCGATCCGGACGATTTCAAGGCCTTCCTCGAGGCGCGCGTTGCCGAAGAGGCGGATGACGATTACGAGGAAGAAGACGAGGAAGAGGGCGGCGCCGACGAGGACTACTGAGCGGGAATCGTCGTGTCCCGGTCTGCGGCGCGCGCTCAGCGCGCGAAGTCGCCGTCTAGGTAGTACCAGCGGCCGTTCTCGCGCACGAAGCGGCTGGTTTCATGCAGCCGGTGGGCCCGCCCCGCAATTTTGCTGCGAGCGACGAATTCCACGGTGCCGTGGTCGGCATCGCTCAGCGCGTGCGCTTTCACCTCCAGCCCCAGCCATCTGAGGCCCGGTTCCGGCGGCGGCAGATCCTGCGGCCGGGTGTCCGGATGCCAGGTGTCCAGCAGGTAGTCACGCCGGTCCAGCACGAAGGCGCTGTAGCGCGAGCGCATCAGCGCCTCCGGCGTCGGCGCGGCCTCGCCGGCGTGGAAGCGGGCGCAGCAATCATCCGCCGGACGACCGCTGCCGCAGACGCAGAGCGCGGCCGGTTCCGGCTTCAATACTTGCTTACCCGGGTGTTGCCGCTCGAACCGACCAGTTTGACGCGGTCGCCCGGATTGAATTTCTCGTCGCCTTCCTGCACCACTGCGATCACGTTGCCGTTGTCCAGCCGTATCGTGATTTCAAGGCCGGAGCGGCGGGTGGCGCCCTCCTCGATCAGTGCGCCGGCGACGCCGCCGACCACGGCGCCGGCGACGCAGCCCTGGAGCAGAAGGGCGCCGCCCAGCAGGAGGGGCAGGGCGGCGGCGCGCAGAGGACGGCGGTCGGTCATGGGGCGAATCTCTCGTGAGATGTGGAGACTACAGCCGAATGGTGAACGGGGCCTGACCGTTATCGGATCAGCCGCCGCGTTGCGGGAGCAGTTTGCGGCGCTGGCGCGAGATCGCCAGCGGGGTTCCGTCGGCGCCCCAGGCGGTCGCCTCGTCCACCGTCCAGCCCAGGCCCAGGTCCAGCATTCGGAACTCGAAGAAGGCCCAGCCCTCGGGCGCCGTCTCCGGCGTCGGGTCGGTCAGAATGTCGATCCGCAGATCGACGGTGGTCATGGGGGCGGGCGTGGAGGAGGCGGTCCAGGCCGGGGGATAGAGGGCGTCCAGCAGATAGCACAGCCCGACCTCGTCCAGCGGGCGGCGGTCGGCCATCCGCATCCAGGTGCGTTCGATCACCGGCTTGCCCGCATTGCCGCCCAGGATGTTGGGCCCGCCGTCGAACCGGTATTCGACATGCTGGGCGAAATGGGGCGACATCGGCCCCCGGATGGTGGCGGCGGGGTTCAGGCCGTCCAGCGGGGGCGTCGGCAGATGAAGTGGGGCGAGCGGCGGGTTGTCGCCGTCCAAGCCGTAGGTACCGGTGGCGTGATGGGTCATGCGGCCGTCCTGCTCGGCCTCGACCGCCGCATAGATCACATTGCGGCCGCCGCGCAGCAGTCGGGGACGAAAGGCGACCTGTTCGCCGAACCGCGCCGCCGACAGATACTGGACCGACAGGGTCCGCAGCGGCGCGGTCAGGGACAGGCCCTGGCGCATCGCCTGGGCGCACAGGGCCGCCAGCAGGCCGCCGAAGGGAAAGCCCTTCTCCGGCGGCAGGCCGGACGGTCCGTTGGAGAAATGACCGGGAACGGGCGCCGAAAGGCCGCCGTCGTCCAGGGTGTGAAAGGCCAGGGCGGCGTCGAGGGAGATGGGGTGGGTCGTATCGGCCATGGGCGCCATCCTGCGTCAGGCGAAGAAGGGACGGAAGGCGCTGCGTTCTGGAGGGGGCGCAGGTCCGTTGCCAAACAAGACTGACTGAGCCGGTTCGGATTGGCAACCCTCTTGCCAACCGCCTGACGCGGGGTCACTTTTGTCGCATGGGACGCACCGCAGACTACAGCCGCCAAAGCTGCTCCATCGCCGCCACCCTGGAGGTGATCGGCGATCCGTGGACCCTGCTGGTCATCCGCGACGCCTTCAACGGGGTCAGCCGGTTCGAGCAATGGCAGGACAATCTGGGCGTGGCGCGCAACGTCCTGGCCGCGCGTCTAAAAAGCCTGGTCCAGCACGGGGTGCTGGAGCCGCGCCCCTATTCCGAACGGCCCCCGCGCAACGAATATGTGCTGACGCCCAAGGGCAAGGATCTGTACGGGGTTCTGGTGACCCTGCACGGCTGGGGCGCCAAACACGTCTATGGCGAGACCGACTGCGGCATCGACATGGTCCACTCGACCTGCGGCGCCACCCTGACCCCGCGCATCGCCTGCGGCTGCTGCGGCGAGATCGTCAAGCCGAGGGACATCCGGCTGACGCGGGCGGAGAACCGGCCGACGGTGGGGGATGTGATGCCGAAGGATGATGAGGCGGCTTAGGGGCGATCGGCGCGCGTCGTGAATCGCCTATTCGTGAAATCGCTAATCGGCGCAGTGGTCTTCATTGCGGTTGGTGCAGGGGCTTGGCTCCACAAGCGGGAAGGCGACTGTCGGCGTCTTCAAACCTCAATCTCTCTGCAGGGCGATGCTGAGGTGCGCAGGGCGACTGCGGGCGTCTGCTATGCGTGCCGTCGCAGCGGGCCGTTGTATGACATCGTGTACCGACACTGTGGGGCGGGAGACCGTGCATACGAAGCGCCCTGACGCCGGGCGCGCACGACCGATTTGTCCAGGACGCCAGGGATCGGCTTAGTTGCTGCCGCTTTCTGTCAGCATCTCTGCTAGGCTCGCGTCGTGTCCCGGTCCGAACGCCTGCTTGATCTTCTGAACGCCCTGCGGCGACGGCGCCGGCCGGTCAGCGGTCGTGCGCTGGCCGAGGAGATGGGGGTCAGTCTGCGCACCCTGTATCGCGACATCGCCAGCCTACAGGCGCAGGGGGCGACGATCGAGGGGGAGCCGGGGGTCGGCTATGTGCTGAAGCCGGGCTATCTGCTGCCGCCGCTGATGTTCACGCCGGAGGAGGTGGAGGCCCTGGTGCTGGGTTCGCGCTGGGTGGCGGACCGGGCCGATGCGCGGATGCGGGACGCCGCCCTGGGGGCGCTGGCGCGGATCGCGGCGGTCCTGCCTCCGGATCTGCGCGACGAGATGGAGACCTCGGCCCTGCTGGTCGTGCCGGGGGCGCCGTTTCCGACCGATCTGGTCGATCCCGCCCTGTTGAGAAAGGCGATCCGCACCGAGCGGCGGCTGAGGCTGTGTTACCGCGACGAGGCGGGCAAGGCGTCAGAACGGGTGGTCTGGCCCTTCGCCCTGGTCTTCTTCGACCGGGTGCGGCTGCTGCTGGCCTGGTGCGAGTTGCGACAGGATTTCCGCAGTTTCCGCACCGACCGGATCGTCGAGGCGGAGGTGACGGAGGCCCGCTATCCCGCCCGGCGTCAGGCCCTGCTGAAGACCTGGCATGAGGCGCAGGAAAAACGGGCGGAAGCAGGATCATGCTGACAGGAACTGGCAGCAGGGCGGTCTAGGTTTGTTCTCGCAAAAACCGGAGGGCGCATGACCGAGATCGAAGACATTCCACTGAGCGTCGCCGACCCGGAGGCCGCGGCGCGCTTCTACGCCCGGCTGCTGCGGCGAACGCCGCTGGAAGCGGGACCGGATCGCGCCGTCTTCATTCTGTCGACCCGGCGGACGCTGAGCCTGTGGCGTTCGGCACAGCCGGCGTCTCGACCGGGAGACGCCCTGGAACTGCGCATGAAGGCGCCGTCCGTGGTGGATGAACTGCATATGGACTGGTGGGATCGCGGCGCGCGGATCGTCTTGCCGCCGATGGACACCCGTCAGGGGCGGGCCTTCGTCGCGAGCGATCCCGACGGCAACCGCATCCGGGTCTTCGCCGCCGGCTAGACCGCGGGTCGGCGCGCGGGCTGACGTGGAATCTCCAGGGTGAAGAGGGAGCCGCCTGCGACGGTGTTACGGTGAAGGGCGAGCCCGCCGTGAGCCTCCGCGATCGCCCGGACGACCGCCAATCCCAGGCCCGAGCCCGTGGCCGATGGGTCGCGCTTGAAGGGGTGAAAGATGTGGGCGGCGCGATCGGCGTCTATGCCGGGGCCGCTGTCCTCGATCGAAATCCGGGCGAAGGCGCCGAAGGTGGCCGTGCGGATCACCAGCGGACCCGGAACGGCGTGTCGCCGCGCGTTTTCGAGCAGGGCCAGGGCGGCCTGTCTGAGGCGTGTCGGATCGCAGACGGCCAGGGCGGGCTCCAGGCGCCACTGGGCTTCGAAACCGGCGGCGCTCAGGCTGGGCTGTACGATTTCGCGCAGGGCGCCGATCTCTTGGGACAGATCGACCGCCTCAAGCTGGAGATCCAGGTGGTTGCTTTCGGCCAGGCTGACCACCCGCAGATCCTCGACGATGCGCGCCAGGCCCTCGATCTGACGCCTCAAACTGGTCAGGGTGTGATCGTCGATCTGGAACACCCCGTCGGCGACGCCCTCCAGACGTCCCTTCAGAATGGTGACCGGGGTGCGCAATTCGTGGGCGATCTTGGCGTTCCAGGCGATGCGTTCCTCGGCGTGCGCCTGAAGCCGTTGCGCCATTCGGTTGAAGTCTTCCACCAACTGGGCGGTTTCGTGAAGGGCGCGTTTGCCGACGGTGGCGCGGGCCGTCAAATCGCCCTCTGAAATCCGTTGCGCCGTGATGGCCAGGGAGGCGAGCGGCAGGATGATCTGACGCGCCAAGAGGGCGCCGGCCAGGACAGCCAGGCCGATCGCCGTCAGGACCGCTGCGACGATGACCGCATAATCGACGGCCTGGGGCTTCCAGTGGTGCGGCGCGGCGACCGCGCCGGGATGGTTTTCAAACACCCAGGCATAGACGAAGAAGGCGCAGAACGCGCTGAGGATGAAGCCGGTCAGGGTGACCAGGCCGATCCGAGCCGCCACATTGCGCCCTATGCCGTCGGTCAGGGGCAAGCGTCAGGCTCCAGCCGGTAGCCGACGCCCCGGACATTGGCGACCAGACCGACGGCGCCGGCGGCCTCCAGCTTGCGTCGAAGATGGCTGAAATGGCTGTCGATCGTGCGTTCCTGAACGTCCTGGTTCGGGAAGCAGGCGTCCAGGATTTCGGCGCGGGTGAAGACCCGCAACGGAATCCGCGCCATATGGGCCAGCATTTTGAATTCGGTCAGGGTGAGGTCCAGGCGTCGACGTCCGTCGGCCGTGATCACGGCGGCGAGATAGTTCTCCAACTGGACCTCGACCGGTCCGACCCGCAGCACCTTGGCGTCGGGCGCGCCGACGGTGCGGCGGAGAATGGCGTGGACGCGCGCGACGACCTCCACGGGTTTGAAAGGCTTGACGATATAGTCGTCAGCGCCGATGCGGAGCGCCTGGAGCTTGTCCAGATCCTGGTCCAGGGCCGTGACCATGATGACCGGCGTCTCTCCGCGCCGGCGCAGTTCGCCCAGGACGTCCCAGCCGTCGCGATTGGGCATGCGCACGTCCAGCAACACCATGTCCGGCTTGAGCGCGGCATGGAGATCAAGCGCCTGCTGCCCGTCCGAGGCCGTCGCGGTTCGAAAGCCCTCGCGACGCATATAGGCGTCCAGAATTTCGACGATTTCGCCTTCGTCGTCGGCGATCAAGACAAGACTGCTCATGAAACCTCCGTCCTCCGCCATCGCGCCGCGCGCCCGGCACGTCCAGCGGAACCATGCGGCTTCGGACAAACTTCATCCGCTCTCCACAAAATCTGGATAATTCGACAAAGAAAACCCCCTCCCGCGCTGGGCGGGAGGGGGCGAACTGACCGAGAGGAGGACGGTCAGTAGGAGGCGCGCAGCTCGATGCCGAAGGTGCGCGGGTTGTTGAAGTTGCCGTAGTCGCCCAGCGTGCCCCGGTTCGAGGGGTCGCGGCGGTAGACATAGGTCTCGTCCAGCAGGTTGCGCGACCACAGGGCCACTTCCAGATCGGGGCCGCCTTCACGGGTGGCGATGTCGGCCACCGCGATACGGGCGTTCACCAGGAACGAGGAGTCGTTCTTGATTTCGAACTGGTCGAAGCTGTGGCTGGCGTCGGCGTAGTTGGCGTCGATGTGAGCCTTCAGTGTCGCGCCCATGAAGGGCGAGTTCCAGTCCGCGGCCACGCTGGCGGCGTTCTCAGGCGTATAGGCGATGAACACCTTTTGCACCTGATTGTTGAACGGGTTCACCGTGTCCGGGATCTTGGCGTCCGTATAGGCGTAGGAGGCCGACAGCGTCAGATAGTCGTTGGCGCGGAACTGGCCTTCCAACTCCAGGCCCCGGATCTTGGTGGTGCCGGGGGCGTTGATCGTTTCCAGCGTGTTGCGGGTGGAGGCGCCGATCACGGTGACAAGGCTGAAGTCGATCTGGCTGTCGGTGCGGTCCATCGCATAGACGGCCGCGTTCAGCCGCATCCGACGGTCGAACAGGTCGCTCTTCAGGCCCAGCTCATAGGCCTTCACCTCTTCCGGGTCGAAGGAGCGATAGGTCAGCGAGCGCGACGAGGCGCCGCCGGCCCGATAGCCGGTCGAATATTTGCCGTAGACGTTGACGCTGTCGGTCAGGTCATAGGCCAGGGTGACCAGCGGATCGAACCGATCGACCGAGGTGTTGAAGCTGAGATTGGTCGGCGCGTTGTTCACCATCTCCAGCTTGCCGTCCTTGTCATCCCAGGTGTAGCGGCCGCCGACCGTCAGGTGCAGGGCGTCCAGCTGGGCCGGGGTCCAGGTCGCCTGACCATAGACCGCCTTGGATTCGGCGTGAGCCGTCGACTTGCGGTCCAGCGAGCGGGAGCCGCGGATGGTCGGGGTGGGGTCCAGGATGGTGTAGCCCGTGCCGTCGGCGTTCCATTGGTTCGTCGAAGGCGTGGCCGCATCGTCCGACACGGTTTCCTTGAAGTAGAAGACGCCGCCGACATAGTCGATGCTGTCGCCCAGCGAACCGACCGCCTGGACTTCCTGGCTGAACTGGTGCTGCCAGAAGCCGGCCAGGGAGTAGCGCGAGAACTTGCCATTCGGGCCGGTCACCGGCGGACGGTGGGCGCCGGCGATATTGTCGTACTGCTCGACGTCCAGGTCGCGATAGGCGGTGATCGAACGCAGTTCCAGCGCGTCGCTGGGGCGATAGGACAGATGCAGATCCGTCCCGCGCGTGTCATCGACGCTCCACTGCTGAGGCACGCCGATGTCGGCCTGCGTCATGCGCTCCGAACCTTCGACCTGCACCAGGGGCGACAGGGCGCGGATCGAGCCGCTCGGCACGGTGGCCGAGGTCCACGGCACGACCGTCAGGCCGTTCGGGTTGAAGTTCAGCAGCTGGCTGTAGAACGGGGTGTTCTTGTCCTTGCCGATGTCGGCCGCCAGATCGGCGGTGAAGTTTTCGGCCGGGGTCCAGCGGGTCTGGAAGCGCAGACCGCGGCGGTCGTATTGGCCAAAGCCCGTCTCGCCCGGCAGGATGTTCTTGGTGGCCGGTCCCTGAACCGCGATCACGCCGTCCACCTTGAAGGCGAAGTCGCCCAGGGCCGGAAAATCGACGTGCAGTTCGGAGTTGTAGGAGTCCAGGTTGCCGACGCCGGCGACGGCGCGCATGCCGAACTCGCCCGTGGGCTTCTTGGTCACCAGCGACAGGGCGCCGCCTTCGGTGTTGCGGCCGAACAGGGTGCCTTGCGGCCCCTTCAGGACTTCCACCCGTTCGATGTCGAGCAGGGCGGAAGCGAGGCCGTGCTGACGCGCCAGATAGACGCCGTCGACATAGACGCCGACGCCCTGTTCGCGGGCGGGTTGGTTGGCGTCGTTCGGCACAATCCCGCGAATGCCGATGGTCAGAGCCGATTGGCGCGCTTCGAAGGTGGCGACGCGAAGGCTGGGCACAGCGCCGTCGGCCAGATCCATCAGGCTCTGAACGTGGCGGTTTTCCAGCGATTCCGAACCCATGACCGATATGGAGATCGGCGTGTCTTGCAGATTGGTTTCACGCTTGGTGGCGGTGACGACGATGTCGGCCAGGCCGGTCGGCGTCGGATCGACGGCGACGGGATCGCTGCCGGCGAAGGCGGAAACGGGCGCGGCGAGAAGCGCGGTCCCCAGCAAAAGCTGGAGGCGGAGTTTGTTTTGACGTTGCATTTATTTCCCCTGCTTGGTCAGGCCGGGGATTAGGGCATTACTGCAATGATCAGTTTAAAGAAATATAACGCAGCTGTGCATTATTGTTGAATGGGGTCTCAATCAATATTCGACGAAAATCAACTCAAAATCCACCCGATCTCCACAATTGTCTAGGCTGTCGCTACGGCGGTCGTGTCGCGGATGAAGCCGCCGCCCAGGACGCGGTCGGGGTCGGTCGGATCGTAAAGGGCGCAGGCCTGGCCGGGGGCGACGCCTTCTTCGCCGTCATCGAAGACGACGCGGACGTCGCCGTGGTCGAACAGGTCCTCGCAAAGTACTTAGGCCGCAGTGTACTCACCCCCGAACAACAGCACACGCTCTCCGAGGGGCAAGACTTTGATCGATTCGGATGGAATCGACACATGGAACAGCTGGCCGAAGAGATGTTACGGGAGGTCGGACAGACGATGGATCGATTGCAAGCGCCTCCACGGCCGCAGCTACCGCAGCTACAGCAGCAGGAGCAGGAGACCTCCTCGTCGTTGGAGATCTTCTCGTCGTTTATTCAACACCCCAATGTCCGGAAACAATATCGTTGGGGACCGGCATCCCGTACCACCGTGATGGAAATGAGTGAACACGTCACCCGACAATTGGCGAATCGTGCACCGGCATCGATGACCGAGCCGTTGTATCTGTTGAAGGCGAACACGGGCAGTCGCGCGGATCGATTGGTGGCGGCCTACGCGAAACACATTGTGCACGCAGCAAATGCTGCCAATCCACAAGAAGCGTTGCAAGGACCGAACCATAAGAACCGATGAGGCTCGGTCATCGACGATGGTGGCGGTGGCAGTGGCGGTGGCGGTGGCGGTGGTGGTGACGGACCACACCT
>OFDC01001941.1_pt1 | contig 10040 bp, 7 predicted proteins | sample 1520941 | NCBI WGS metagenome assembly OFDC01 (sample SAMEA94258168, study PRJEB24077) | hot springs metagenome | biome: Aquatic biome; feature: Water | place: India | collected 2012-12-06 | depth 5 m | reverse complement strand
AAAGATTCCGATAGCGCCTATGATGTTTTTGGACTATCTTCTGGTGAGTGTGTAGCCTTTGCTTTGGCTCTATGGCAATGGGGTGCGAGTGTAAATAAAAAGAGTGAAATATTGCTTATTGATGAATTTGATGCACACCTGAATCCATCACTAATAAAAAATTATATAAAAGTTATCAGAGAACACTTCGTAGAAAAAGGTGTTCAAGTAATCATGACGACTCACAATCCATTAATCACAACTTTGTTAGATGATAAAGAATTATTTTGGATGGAGAAAGGAAGAATTATTACGAAAAGCAAAAACTCTATAGCAAATATTTTAGCAGATGGCCTTTTTTCTGCTAGAGATTTACAGGGAATATTCGCGCTTTTTGGAGCAACTGGAGAAATTCCTAAAAAAATATTGTTAACCGAAGGTAAAAATGATGAACTGACATTACTTAGAGAGGGAATTCAAGATGATGAGATCAAAATTTTAGACTGCAAAGGCGCACCTAATATACCAATGTTTGCAAAGCTTCCGTATGTTCAGAATGGCGATAAGAAACCTACGATAATCTGTTTGTTTGATTATGATGATAAAGGTGAAGAAATTAAGCTGAAGTTAGATCAAATGATTGCTGACAATAATGTTGGTGGAAATGTAGTAAAAAACATTTTTGTCTCTGATTCCAAAGGAGATAAGATGGAAGAGGTTTTGCTAGATGATGAAAAAAAATCTAAGCTAATACAAAAAATCAAACGTCAGTTTTAGATTAGAATAATTAAAAATATTAGGTCTAGTAACAGTACTTAAAATCTTTGGCAAAAAAATAATCTTGAGAGAAGTGTATTGCGTAAGAATTTATTTTTTTCACCTCAGAGTTGGTGACATGCTGATTTTCTTCATATGAAAATAAGCAGATTTTTGGCGTAACAGGGATTGCCATTAATTGTAAAAAGCAATCTGGCATCACAAATTCCTGATCTTCTTTTGAGATCAGAATTCCCCACTTTGCATTTTTACACATCATCTCGTAATAGTGGATTGAATTTCTTATAATTTGACCATTTGCAATATGCGAAGGTATAAACACCCCATTTTCCTCATCATAATCTGGTGTTATGGCTCCTAGTTTTTCGATTTTCTCTCTTTCGTCTTGAGTAAAATCTCTTTCTTTATCGATTGCAGGTAAGCCCTTTAATTTCCAATTACTTTCGGGATTTTTTTGATAATGATGTCTTGAACGCCATAAGGAATAAAATTTTGTTATTATTTTATTTTCCTTATCTCCAATTTTAAAAGAGATGCCATCTTTAATGATTATTTCGCATAATTCTTGAAATGGGTTTTCAATACTTGTCATGTAAACTTCTGTGTGATGATCCCAACATCTACTGGCGCAGAAAAGTTTATTATTGGCTTTTACGGGAATAACTTTTTGTTGTTTTATAAGTCTGACCTCAACAGCTCCTTTCTGATTGTAAAATCTTTCAATGCTTTTTACTGGTATAATATGCTGACTTATGGTGATTTGATTGGGATTACCGGGTGCAATATTATGTTTTTTCTTCCCCATACTTAATTTTTTTAATTAGAAAAATCATCCTGACTTAACCGAGAGTTCGAGAATGAGACAAAACCGCCAGATGCTATCGGTTGAAAAATTTCGATAAAATGCTTATGAAGCCTTTATTTTCAAATGTGTACTTCGCCAGAAAAAGTAAAGCTTAAGTAAAAAATAGTGAGACAAATTCTCCAAATCTCCGTGTCAACTTAACCTTGATGCAACCAATAATATCAATAGCTTACAAGCCTATGGCAATTCAAAAAACTAATTAATTCTCCTTTTTTTCTAAAGGAGACGACTTTTTTCAAATCTCCGTTGAGACATCTTTGCTATAAAAAACATCTCCGCAGTTAAGCCCATTCTGGTTTAGCGTGAATTTTTCTACGCTAGAAAATTAAGGGAAATTTTGGTTTTCAACTGTACTTTGGAGACCAAAAGTTCGAGAATGAGACAAAATGAACGGCTGCTAGGCGTGGCGGAGAGGAAGGGATTCGAACCCTTGATACAGTGTTACCCGTATACCTTCTTAGCAGGAAGGTGCCTTCAGCCTCTCGGCCACCTCTCCGTATATAAAAATCTTTGCACTGCGCAGGGCTGATTCTGTGCTGTAAAACGCCTAATTAATGTAGGGAATTTGATGCTGCAAGATTGGAAAGGAGAAGCTAAACGCACTTTGCAAAGGTGCAATATTTTTTTGGGGTTGAGTTTAGAGATTGTGGTTAATCAGTTTTTGTATTTTCAGTGGTGATGAGAAAATTTACAAAATTGTCGACTTCAGTTCTATTTTTTAGCGTTAATGGTGAATTTAATCTCAACATCATCCTTCACTCCATTAGCTTTTTCAGGATTAGAATTACCGATTCCAAAGTCAGAGCGTTTGATGGTGAAAAATCCAGTGGCGCTGGCTTCAATGTCCGAATAACGTAATAAATTAAAAGTAAGATTCGTTGGCAACGATTTGCCTTTCAGAGTTAACGTTCCTTTGGCAATAAATTGATTTTGAATAGTGGTTCTGCTGAAGCTGGTGGCGGTGAAATTAGCACGACTAAATTGGGCTAAATTCAACCATTCTGCGGTTTTTAAAACTTCAATGGAATCGTTAATAGAGCAGGTGATTGAAGGCATATAAATATCAACGGACACTGCAGAACTTTCTAAATCTTGTGGGTTGAAAAGGATTTTTCCTTCAAAGTTTTTGAATGATCCGCTGACTGATGAATTGTTTTGCTTAGTGTTAAAAAATACTGAGCTGGTTTGAGTGTCGACTTTCCAGTAGGTGCTGTTCTTGAATAAATCTTCTTTGATTAGGCTTTTATTTTCGTTCTTGTCGGAATCGATTTTGGCGGTTTTGTCTAAAATTCCTTCAACTTCGATGTTAATTTTTACGTTGTCAGAAATTCCGGGAGCGCCGAAATCCATGTCAAAATCTGAGCGTTTGATGGTGGTGCTGGCGCTAAAACCAACGGTTTTTTTCTGAGTATAGCTGTTTATTCCAATACGATTTAAATGAACGTTGAGTATAATTTCTCTGGTAATGCCAAGCAAAGTGAAATCGCCAGTAACGCGAGCGTTATTGCCTTGAATGATAACATTTTTGCTCGCGAAAGTTGCTTCGGGATATTTTGTCGTATTTAAAAAATCTTTGCCTTTTAAACGAGTGTCAAAATTGGCAATTCCGGTCATAAGAGAATCTGTTTTGATGGTAACAGAAACCGAGCTATTTTGCGGACGAGCTTCGTCAATTATGATGTAACCTTTGGCTTGAGTGAATTTTCCTGATGGGCTGGAGAAGCCGAAATGATTGGCTGACCAAGTGATGTTGGTGTGATCAGGGTCAAGTGGATAAATATCTGCTGCTTGCGCGAAATTTGTAAAAAAAAGTGCGACGCAAAGCAGAAGATATTTTTTCATTTTAATTATGAATTTGTTGAACGAGATCCCGCAACAAGTGCGGGATAGTAATTTCTAAGATCATTTTTGCGATCTAAGAGATTATTAATTTTTTGTGTCGTTAATTGGAGCTGATTCAGTAGCCATTTTGCGGCGACTGTAAAGATCGGCAAAATCAATCGGGTCAAGCATTAAAGGTGGAAAACCACCGTCAGTTGTAAGGTTAGTAACGATTCTTCTTAAATAAGGGAAAATCAAGTTTGGACAATAAATTAACAAAATCTGTTCCAACATATTTTCTTCGATGTCTTTGATTGCAAAGACCGCGCCATAAACAATTTCACAAAGGAAAATTCTTTTACCTTCGCCTTTGGCATCGGCGGAAATTTTCAAACTAACTTCGAAAACTTCGTCAGCAATTTTAGCGGCATCGATATTGATCGAGAGTTCAATATCAGGCTTAACTGCTGGATTTAAGAAAATGCTCGGAGCATTAGGAGCTTCGAAAGACAAGTCTTTGATATACTGAGATATAACGCGGATGTTAGACATTTTTGAAAAATTAAATTTTGAGAAATTATACGTCGATAGCTTGTGAGGCAGATCTTGCACCAGCTAATTGACTGAATTTATTTTTTAATATTGTGAGAAACGGATTTGGTTTGCCACGACTTTGTTCGTAATCTACTTTTACTGGAGGCAGTGTAGATATTGAACCGTTGTGCTCAACTGGGACTGCTGTTTTTATATCTGCAGACAAATCTCCCAATCTTTTTACCTCGGCAATTACGTAAGGCAAAATAATTTCTGGCAAAACTTCAATTCCGTTAGAGATTACTCGAACTGATTCATCGTGATTAGGAACATGAGTATTATTGCCGATTAGTCTAACTTCAGCAACAGATAAAACATCGTTAATACGTGCTAATCTTACCATTCCGGATTTCCCCGTGTTGTCGCGATGCACAGGAAAAGCTGATGAATCTGGTGAATGCGATGTTGCATCGAAGAATTTATAAAATGGCGTGCCTTTTAAATAACCGGAAAATCCTTTTTTGCGATCAACTGCAACGCTGACTTCTTTTTGACCATCGCGCGCAATTGCTGGCTGGTCTTGAATTGCAGATTGTAAGCCTTTTTGAATTGCGCCAAGAATTTTGGTAGTTGCTTCAGTGACTTGAACTTGCTTACCGGGAGCTTGAATAGTCATTAAACTTTCTTGGCTATTTCCTTTAAAAGCGCCGATATTGATTTGTACGTCGCGATCTTTGGCACGTAAACCATGTTCTTGGGCAACTTGTCTTAGATAAGTGATGGCGTTGTTTTTTCCGGCAATCGATTCATCAATTTCAAATGGTCCGACTGAAACTTCGTGAGCGCGAATCATGTCGAGAGTTTGCGGATAAAAAGAAGCTCGATTTGCAATATTGGGAAGAATATTGGCTAAATTTTCTTCCAATGATTTGTCGAACTCAAATGCGCCATCAAGCGTAAGTTTGTTGGCCACGGCTTCAGCGTTACGTACGAATAAAAGATCTAAGAAGAAAATTTCTTCGCGCGATAAAAGATCAACATTGCCAATTGCAGCATCAATCAGATTGTCATGACTTGCATTACCAGTTTTCTGGCCGGCCAAAAAAGATTTTACGTCAGTTCTTTTATTCTGATTTGTTGTCGCGTTTCTTACTGCAATTTCTTGCAATTCTTCTGCAGAAAAAAGCAGTGTAACATTAGGAGTGTGAGCCAATAAAACTCGAGGTGCTTCTGGCAAATATTCATGCGGAAAACCGTAGTTATTTCGCATGTTTTTTCGCGAATCTAAATCAGCAGAACCTTTAACTAATTTTTCAAAATCACTTTGCGCTTCGTAGCTTTGAGCGGCGCCAGCTGGGCCACCAAATGGCAATAATAAAAATTCCATTTCATAGCCAACAGTTATTTCAACGTTGGGTTTAACTTGGGTGGCGTAATCTTGCTGCCAAGCTTCTAGGTTTTCTGGTCTAGTAACTCCTAACTCTTCGCCTAAAGCTTTTGTATCAGTTTTAATACTTTTTTGCTGAGCTTGATGAGTGAAAAAATGCTGTGCTTTGGTTAAGAGATCTTCACCATTTTCTGTTGCTTGGATTTGATGAATTAGAGCAGGGTTATCAAGATTCGCACGGTACAGAGTGCCTTGATTAATGGCAGTATGTTCTTCAATGCCATCAATTCCGAAACGGGCTTTTAAAAGATCAAAATTTCCCGGAATATCGATAGTTTTGTTTAGATCAACTAGCTGTGAGAAAAATTCTGTTTCATCGGTGATAGTCGATAGATTAGCAGAATATGGTTGTAATCCACCTCTTTCACTAAGAATTGCGTCGGCAAATTTTCCGTAATTCCACGAAACGCGAGCGTGAGCATGTTGATATTTATGGTCGAGTTCATGCAGAAGATTTTCACGGAATTCTGTTAAAGTTAGACCTTTTTGAGCAAGTTTATCGATCACCAATTTCCTTTTTTCTTCTGCAGAAATTTCTGGCGATTGGTCAATTTCATGAATTTGTTCAAGAGTTAACATCGAATCTGGAGAAAAATCGGAAGCTCCTAGAGCCGTAATATCGGTGTTATAAAGCGAGTTATAATTATCTTTGAAGGTTTCGAGTTGTGCTTCCAGAGCTGTATTCGGAGAAATACTTGCCAAAAGACTGGCGCTTTCAATTAGTGACATCACCAAATTGACAGAATTTCTTTTGATGTTTTCAGGAAGACTATTCCAAGCTTGTAAAATTGATGTAAGTTGCTCTTGGCGTTGAGATAAAATAGGCATAAAGTTAGAAAATTTTTAGTTGATGAGAGGCCTTAAAAATGGCGAAATCTAGAAATGAAAAAGCAGAGAAATGTGCTAACAACAGCAGCAGCGAGAGAAAAAAGTAGGAGCAGGAGAAAAGCTCTTTTGGATGTGAGATAATCTTGAGTTCATCAAATTTTAGGTAAAAATTTTTGCCAAAGGGACAACGCATTCAACCTAAAATCGATCAAAAATATATGTCAACTCTCGGTTGTGATTTTTTATGTAATTATCCCTTTTTTCAACTACTCTGGAGTGCAGATACCCTGCACTCCAGAAGGGATTAATTTTTTTAGGCAAGATATTCGCTGTGAGTGCGAAGAACTTTTTTAGCAGCTGAGTCCATAATTAGTGAGTTCACGAAGATTTTTTTGCCGCTACTACATTTTTTTACACCTTGCAACATGTAGCCGTCAGTTACGCCAGCGCAGGCGAAAATTACATCGCCTCTAGCCATTTCTTCGGCGGTATATTTTTTATTTAAATCAACGATTCCCATTTTTCTGGCGCGTTCAATTTGTTTTTGGTTATCGCCAAAAATCAAACGCCCCATCATTTGGCCGCCGATTACGCGAAGTCCGGCTGCAGCAAGAACTCCTTCCGGCGCACCGCCAGTGCCCATGTAAGCATCAATACGAACTGATTGGCTGGTGCAAGCAATTACGCCAGCAACGTCGCCATCACCGATCAAACGAATACGTGCGCCAGCTTCGCGAACTTTGGCGATTAATTCGTCGTGACGTGAGCGTTCAAGAATCATCACGGTTAAATCGGAAATATCGCATTTCTTAGCTTTAGCGATATTGGCTAAATTCACTTTTGGAGAATTATCTAAATCGATCACACCTTCTGGTAAACCAGCACCGACAGCGATTTTTTCCATGTAAACATCAGGAGCGTGTAAAAATCCGCCTTTTTTTGCGAAAGCAATTACAGCTAAAGAAGACTCACCAGCATTGGCACAAATTGTTGTGCCTTCAAGTGGATCAAGAGCAATATCAACTTCAATTCCGCCATTTTTATTCCCTTGGCCAACTTCTTCGCCGATGAAAAGCATTGGAGCTTCATCGCGCTCTCCTTCACCAATCACAACGGTTCCTTTGATATTCATTTGATTCAAAGTTTCGCGCATTGATTTTACCGCAGCAGCATCAGCAGCTTTATTGTCGCCTTTGCCGATCCAGTCATAACAAGCTATTGCTGCTTTATCTACAACTTCGATAATTTGTGAGGTTAGGGGAGTAAGAGAAGACATAATTTTTGAGGAACTTGATTTTGTGACAATAAAAAAGGCGGACCCGATTTTGGCGAGTCCGCCTTAATTTTTTTAGAGCTTAGCTTGAAAGCTTCTGCTCTTTAAATTCTACGTGTTTGCGCACGATTGGATCGTATTTGCTAAACACCATTTTTTCTTGTTTTTGTTTTGGGTTGCGACGTGCAAGATAGAAGAATCCTGTACCAGCGGTGCTAACCATTTTGAACAAAATAGAATTTCTTTTAGACTTTGAAGCCTTCGGTTTTCCAGCCATATTTTACCTAAATATTTGGGGGATTTAAAAAAGAGGCGGGCAAAATATTTTTTGCTTACGCCTAAGTCAAGTAATTAGTTTTGGTGATTAGCTATTTGCTAATTTTTTCTCTCCTTTGAAGCCGGCAGCGATACCTGTTCTTGAGACTGCGGCCAATCCGTAATCGGCTAATTTATTTAGTAATTCGTCAATTATTTCAGAATTTCCGATCACTTCGAAAACAATTGAATCACCAGCAATGTCAACAACGCTGGAGCGATACTTATCAACTATTTTCATTGCTTCTTCGCGTTTTGCTTCATCGGCAATGATTTGAATCAAGGCTAATTCTCGTTCGATATAACCTTGTTCGCGAGTCAACTCAACAGCTGTGTGAACTGGCACGATACGTTTTAAAAGTTTGCAGATCAGATCAACAGTTTTGGTCGTGCCAATAGTTGTGATAGTTATGCGTGATATTTTTTTGTCTAAAGTTGTTGGCGCGACGTTAAGTGATTCAATATTGTAGCCGCGAGCTGAAAACAATTCAACAATACGCGCTAAAGCACCAAATTCGTTATCAACTAAAACTGCGATTACGTGTTTTTTCATAGATGTCATTATGTGTATCTCTTTATAGTTCGATTATTTGGAGGTTATCAGGTGAAGATAATTTTGAGTGCGTAGGTTTTTTCAATCCTTGAGTCACAGATAAAGAACGTAAATCTCCCATAAATTGTTCGTAAGCAGAATGATTTCTGCTGTCAATTATTTGGTTTCTTTTCTGGTTAGCATTTGTGGAGATCAAGTCATGCGATGAAACTGATAAATCTGTTCTATCAAGCGCGCTTTGCATTGATTGAATTTGTTCAAGTCGCAGAAAGCTATTATCGGGTTCTAACCCTAATTCTAATGTCCAAGCGGGGATTCTGTGTGCGATAAAATCCAACAATTTGCAGCTGATTTCTGAGCGTATTTCAAATGCTTGCTCCGATAATTTGTTAATCAGAGATTCCATAGCTTCGGCAAATATTCCTTCTGCAGAAGACAGGTTGGATTGAGCTTCAGCGCGTTTTTTATGAATGAGGTTTAACTCGTTGGCTTTTTCGGCTTCAAGCTGAAGATTGTAATCTTCGATTTCTCTGATGATGCCATCAATCATAAAAATTCTTTTTAATTGGCATCTATCTTTGATCCTTTCTTCAACAGAATTTTCATGTCTGATTAAGGAAGAGAATGTATTGTCAACTTCTGTTGAGCTTTGAGTTAACGAGCTTCCTTCACCAACTAAATTTGTTAATGATCCAGAAGATGAAAAAGCATTTTCGGAAATGACTCGCGAAATTTGGGCTTGAGATCCAAAGGCGATTTTATCTTTGCTTAATGATGCTTCTCCCACTTTTCCTCTGCCGCCGAAAGGATATTTGGTTTCAAATTCTGCATCTTCTTGGAAATTTGCTTTGAGATTTGCTAACGCAACTTCGCGTTGTGCTGCTAAAGCTTTTAACGGGTTTTCACGAACCCATTGATTAACTACTTCATGCGGAATTTGAGTCGCTAAAAAATCTCGTCTTTCTTTAAAAATTTCAGTTAGTTCTTGTGCGGAGAATGGTTGGTCAGTCTGATCTTTTGGTTTAAAAATTTCCGGAAAATCTTCATAAAAATACCAATCTTTGATGATGCGCTCGATTACTTCGTCAGTTAACAAAGAGAAGCGAAACGACATTTCCAATTCACTCTCAACGTAAGATCTAATATCCAAAGAAGGGTGGAAAGATTGTGTCGCTGAATCGCGTAAAGTTGGTTTGGCTGTTTCTTCAGTCTCAGTTTCTTGTGGATCGACTAACAAATTCTGCCTTTTTGGTACGAATTTTGTGATAAATTCTGCATATTCTTCCAGCCCATCTTGATCATCAATAGCTCTTGCATCAGAAGGCTTGTGCAAAGATTGATCAAGCAGCGAAATCACGTGTGCAGTTTTTTGTGCGATTACATCTTCGAAAAGCGGAAAGAACGGTAAATTTCTTGGTAAATCAGAGAAGGTTAATAAGCCGACAGTGGCGCGACTAACTTTATTTAATCTTAAATCCGCTTCTTCCTCTTTGATGTGATGCGCGAATTTGTACATTATTGATCTGATGCTTTTTTTCGTTTCTTCCTCCATTTCAGAATCTTCAGCTAACTCTTTTGATAAGGAAGAAATAGCCTGAGCTAAAGTTGGTGGCGGAAGGTCGGCTTCTGAATTTATTTTGGCTAATGC
>OFDC01001940.1_pt1 | contig 10043 bp, 7 predicted proteins | sample 1520941 | NCBI WGS metagenome assembly OFDC01 (sample SAMEA94258168, study PRJEB24077) | hot springs metagenome | biome: Aquatic biome; feature: Water | place: India | collected 2012-12-06 | depth 5 m | reverse complement strand
CCAGGCCGCGCAGGCGCGGCGGAAGTCGGCGCCCAGGTGGCTGATCAGGCTGCGCACGCCGTTCTGACCCGCTGCGCCGCCGCCCTTCTTCATGCGGAAGCGGCCGGGGGCCAGGTCGATCTCGTCGTGGAAGACGATGACGTGTTCGGGCTTCACCTTGTAGAAGCGCGCCGCCTCGCCTACGGCGCGGCCGCTCTCGTTCATATAGGTCTGGGGCTTCATCAGCAGAACCTTGACCGGCCCGTTCGCCGTATCGACCTGGCCTTCGCTGACGATCGACTGGAACTTGGCCCGCTCGGGGCCGAAGCGCCAGCGCCGCGCGATCTCGTCGGCGGCCATGAAGCCGATGTTGTGGCGGTTTTTCTCGTATTTGGCGCCTGGGTTGCCCAGACCGGCGATGATGATCATGATGTCCTCATGCCGTGTGCGTCGCCCAAAGAAAAGCCCCGCCGCGGCGAGCCGGGCGGGGCTTGGTTCCGGCGATGCGACGAAGGCTCAGCCTTCGGTCGTCTCGGCCTCGGCGGCTTCGTCGGCGGCGGCCGACAGGGCGGCGGACGAGACCTTGATGGTGGCGATCACGAAGTCGCGGTCGGTGATGGTGGGCTGCGCGCCCTTGGGCAGGGCGATGTCCGAGATGCGGATGGTGTCGCCCATCTGCGCCTTGGCCAGATCGACCACCAGTTCTTCCGGAATGCTGTCGGCCTTGACCAGGATTTCAACGGCGTGACGGACGACTTCCAGCGAACCGCCCTGACGGGCGAACGGCGCTTCGTCAGCGTTCTTGAAGTGCACGGGCACTTCGATCTTGACCGGGGCGTGCTCGTCGACGCGCATCAGGTCGAAGTGCAGGGGACGGTCCGACACCGGGTCGAACTGTACGTCCTTGGCGATGACCGGCTGGGTTTCTTCGCCGTACTTCAGCGTCACCAGATGGCCCAGCAGCTTGCCGGTGTAGAGCGACTTGCGGAAGTCCTTCTCGTTCACCGAAAGGGCGACGGGGGCCTTGTCGCCGCCGTACAGGACGCCCGGCACGAAACCGGCGCGACGGGCGGCGCGGGCGCCACCGGTGCCGACGCCTTCGCGGACGTCCACGTTCAGAATGATCTCGGCCATCTGGCTCGCCTCAACAACAACGGAAACACCGCGCCAACCCTGGGCCCGCGCGGCGGGGGTCATGAACCCTCGAATTCAAGAGCGCGGGCTATTACACGCATCATGACGGATGTGCAACCGCCTGAGACCGGATCGGCGACCGCTCAGCGGAATCACGCCGCCTGAGCGTCGATCTTCGGCAGGGCGGCGGGGTCGATGACGATCGCCAGCAGTTCGGCGGCGTTGAACGGCTTGGCCAGATGGTGGTCCGCTCCGGCCGAGCGACCCGCCGCCACATGTTCAGGCATGGCGTTGGCCGTCAACATGACGATCGGGGTTCGCGCCGACCCGGTCGCGCTTTCATGCAGTCGAATCTCCCGGGTGGCGGTCAGGCCGTCCATCACCGGCATCTGCATGTCCATCAGCACCAAGTCAAAGCTGCGAAGACGGAAGGCGTCAACGGCCTCTGCGCCGTTTTCGACCATGCACAGCTCGACCGAGGTCTGGGCTAGAATCAGCTCGATCACCCGACGGTTGGTGGGATGGTCGTCGGCGACCAGCACCCGCACGGGACGGCGCAGGCGAGCCGGCGCCTCAGGATCGGCCTGGGGTTCGTTCTGGGCCGGAGCGTCGCACACCGACAGGGGCAGGGTCAGGATGAAGGCCGAGCCGCCCCCGGGCTCGCTTTCGCAATCCAGGTCGCCGCCCATCATCTCCGCCAACTGGCGGCAGATCGACAGCCCCAGGCCGGAGCCGCCGAACTTGCGCGTAATGCCGCCGTCGGCCTGTTCGAAGCGTCGGAACAGACGCTCTCTCGTCGCTGAGTCGAAACCGATGCCGGTGTCTTCGACGGTGAAGCGCAGGGTCGGCCCACGCGCATGGTCCGCTCCACGCTGGACGGTCAGGCCGACAAAGCCCTGGCTGGTGAATTTGACGGCGTTGGAGATCAGATTGGTCAGGATCTGCTTCAGGCGCACGACGTCGCCCATGACCCAAAGCCCGTCTTCGACATCGATGTCCACATGGAAGCCGAGGTGCTTCTCGCGGGCGTTCTCGGCATAGAGCTGGGCCGCCTCGCGCACCGCGCCAGCCAGTTCGAAGGCGTCCTCAGTCAATTCCAGCCTGCCCGATTCGACCCGCGCCAGATCCAGAATGTCGCTCAGCAGGGTCCGAAGCGTCTGGCCGGAGGCTTGCATCAGATCCAGGATTTCGCGCTGCTCGGCCGTCAGTTCCGTCTTGGCTAGAGCCTGGGACAGGCCGATGACGCCGTTCAGCGGGGTGCGAATCTCGTGGCTCATATTGGCCAGGAACAGGCTCTTGGCCACATTGGCCGCCTCGGCCGCGTCGCGCGCCTCGCCCAGGGCGCGGGCGTCGTGCTTCAGGTCGGTGATGTCGTTGCAGACGGTGACGGTCCCACCCTCCGCCGTCCGGCGGTCCTGGATCCGCAGCCAGCGGTCGCCAGCCACCTGCTGCTCAATGAAGGAGGATGCGGCGCGGCGCGCCCTCAGCCGCTCGGCGATCCACTCGTCCTCGCGCCCGATGGCGTCGTCATACCGCCCTTCGTCCATGCCGATCCGAATCAGGTCCAGGAAGGGGGTCCCGACCTTTAGAAGCGGCCCCAGTTCCGGGTTCACCTGGGCATAGCGGGCGTTCCACAGCACCAGTCGATCGTCGGCGTCGAAGAAGGCCAGGCCGTCCGGCATGGCTTCGACCGCCTCGCGGATGCGCGCCAGGGCTCCCGCCCGCGTCATATAGGCCATGACCCCGATCACCCCGCCCGTTCCGCCGACGGCCAGAAAGACGAGGATGATCAGGGGGCGCATCGCCTCTGGAGACAAGGCGGCCTGCCGTCCCGCCGCCGGATCGGGCGTCACGCTCAGCGCCGCCGTACCCATGACATGGAGGAACATGATGGCGGCGACCGCCCCGCCGGCGCTCAACAACAGGCGAGGAAGGCTGCCCCGACGATGCAGGAAGGCGGTTGCGCCCGCGATGGCCATGCCGCCGACGATAGACAGAACCACCAGATCGGACCGCCACTCCATCCGACCGGACGCCTGGAAACCCACCATGCCCAGATAGTGCATGGCCGCCACGCCGGACAAGGCGATCAGCCCCGCAAACGTCCGCCACAGCCGTCCTCGCGCCAGGGCCACGACGACGGCCAAGCCGATCATCGCCATAGCCAATATGCTGGACCCCAGGGCCAGGCCGACGTCATAGGTCCCGCCCAGGCGGGCGGCCAGCGCCTTCATGGCCAGGACATGGGCCACCCAGGTCGTGAGCGAGGCGACGATGCCGGCGGCGACGGCGAGCCGCCAGCGCGTCTTGACGTCCCGCCGGCGTGTCAGCTCGATCAACTGCAGGGTCGACGCCATTCCCGCAAAGCAGAAGGCGACGGCGAGCAGGCTGAGCCGCCAGTCGTGACCGTACAGGACCGCGTCCATCGTCCGAACCAAGGAAGTTCCCCCTTTGGCGACAGCCTGCCTAAAACTCCTAAACAAACCGTGCGGTCAGGCTTGGAAAAATCGCCGGTCCTGTCGGCGCGGCGTCACAAAATCCGTGCAAGGATGGGATTTACCCAACCGTTCGAGCGAGTCTCGCGCCGCCCATGTCCTATGATTCCTCGCCTTCGCCGGTGGCGCCGACCTCGACGTCTCGATTGTGGACGGTAGGCATCAGCATCGCGATCGCGGTGGGGGTTCTGCTGGGTCTCGCCTTCGTCCATCCTCAGATCGCCGGATGGCTGGTCGGCGGGGCGGTGGTGGTGGCCGGATCGGCCTGGCTGCTGAACGCCCAGTCGCCGGCGCCGGCGCCGACGCCGACGCCGGAGGGCGCGCCTGCGGACGGGGCGACCGATCCCGTCACCGCCGACCTGCTCGACAGGGTGTTCGAAAGCCTGGACGATCCTGTTCTGATCGTCAGCGGCGGCGAGCCGGACGACATCGCCGGTCGGCGCATCGTGATGGCGAACAAGGCCGCGCGCGACCTGTTGCGGATCCATCGTCAGGGCGCGCTGCTGGTCCAGGTGATCCGTGAGCCGGGGGTGCTGGAAGCTGTGGACGAAGCCCTCTTCGGCGACGTCTCGCGCACGACAGACTACACCACCGGCGGGCAGCGGGACCGGCGTTGGCGCGCCTGGACCCGGCCATTGTCCACCGAGGCCGCGGAGGGGCGCGATCCCCTGGCCCTGGTCGTCCTGCGCGATGAGACCGCCGCGCGCCGCACCGAGATGATGCGCGTCGACTTCCTGGCCAACGCCAGCCACGAACTGCGCACGCCGCTCGCCTCGCTCAGCGGCTTCATTGAAACCCTGAAGGGTCACGCGCGCGACGACGCCGCGGCGCGCGACCGATTCCTGGACATCATGTCGGCCCAGGCGGATCGCATGGGGCGTCTGGTCGCCGACCTTCTGTCGCTCAGCCGGATCGAGCTGAATGAACATATTCCGCCGTCAGGCCGGGTCGATCTGGATCGCGCGGCGGCCGACGTGGTCGACGCCGTCAGCATTCTGACCCAGGCCAAACAGATCGTCGTGGCCTTGGATCGCGGGGAGACGCGCGCCTCCATAAACGGCGACCGCGACGAAATCCTCCAGGTCGTCCAGAATCTGCTCGACAACGCCGTCAAATATTCGCCTGCCGGGGGAACGGTGGAGATTTCGGTGCGCTCGGACCTGTCGTTCGACGAGGCCTGGTCGTCCCGCATGCCGGGCGCGACCCGGCTGCCGCTTGTCACGCCGGACCGGGCTGCGGGCGTCCTCTATGCCGCCGTCACCGTGCGCGATCACGGGCCGGGCATGGCGCGCGAGCACCTGCCGCGACTGACCGAGCGATTCTATCGGGTCGAAGGTCAAAAGAGCGGCGAGCGCCAGGGCACCGGACTGGGTCTGGCCATCGTCAAACACATCGTCAATCGCCACGAGGGCGGTCTGGTGGTGGAGAGCGCACCGGGTCTGGGCGCCGCATTTACCGCCTGGTTCCCCATGGTGGTCGAACGGCGGGATGTTCGCGCCGCCTCCTGATCGCCCCGCCGCGCCGCCTGCGCTGTTATGGAACTGTCATCAAGTCGTCTTATTCCGCTGACCATTCGCGGGCAGTAGTCGCGCCGCGTAGCCGCCGGATCGCCGGCCTTCTTTCGATTCGCGCCTGACCGCCTCGGACCCGGAATGATCTGGATTTACCTACTGATCCTCGTCGCGCTCAGCGTCGCCGCCTATCTGGGCGGTCGCGCCCTGGCCGTCCGCCGCGCCGTCGGGGCCAAGCCGCATTCGCGACCCGGACAGCATGGCGCCTACGCCCTGATCTGGGTCGCCGCGCCGGCCCTGCTGGTTCTGGTGCTGATGAGTCTGTTCTCGGCGCCCCTGGAGCGGCAGCTGACCGCAGTGGACACGCCGCCGGAGGTGGCCGCCCTGGATCCGTTCCGTCGCGACGCTTTCTTCGCCGACGCCCATCGCCTCGGTCGCGGCGAGCCCGCCCTTCAGATCTGGGAACGGCCCCTGGCCGAGCAGCTCCCGGTCGAAGCGCGCCGCATGGTCAGTATCGAGCGCACCTTGAAGTGGGGCGGGGGACTGGCCGCCGTCCTGGCCGCCGTCCTGGGCGGTCTGTTCGCCATGACCCAAATCCGTCCCCAGACACGCGCGCGCAACCGGGTGGAAGGCTGGGTGTACGGCGCCCTGTTCGTCTGTTCCGCCATCGCCGTTCTGACGACGATCGGCATCATCGCCTCCCTGGCCTTCGACTCCTTCCGCTTTTTCCAGCGGGTCCCGATCTTCGACTTCCTGTTCGGAACCCAGTGGAGCCCCCAGATCGCCATCCGCGCCGACCAGGTGGGATCGACCGGGGCCTTCGGCGCCGTGCCCCTGTTCGCGGGCACCCTGCTGATCATGGCGATCGCCATGTGCGTGGCCGCGCCGATCGGACTTCTGTCGGCCATCTATCTGTCGGAATACGCCGGGCGCGGCACGCGGGCGGTGGTCAAGCCGCTGCTGGAGATTCTGGCCGGGGTGCCGACGGTGGTCTACGGCTTCTTCGCCGCCCTGACCGTGGGGCCGCTCCTGCGGGTCTTCTTCAATGAAATCGGGCTGTTTCTGATCGGCGGACCGCTGGACGGCCTCGGTCATTATCTGGCCCTGGTGCAGAACCAGATGGCTCTGACGGCCGGCGCTGTGATGGGGATCATGCTGATCCCCTTCGTCTCCTCCCTGTCGGATGACATTCTGAACGCCGTGCCCCAGACCCTGCGCGACGGCTCCTTCGCCATGGGCGCCACCAAGTCGGAGACGGTGAAGCGGGTTCTTCTGCCGGCCGCCCTGCCGGGCATCGCCGGCGCCCTGCTGCTGGCCATGTCGCGCGCGATCGGCGAGACCATGATCGTGACCATGGCGGCGGGCCTTGCGGCCAACCTGACCTTCAATCCGCTGGACACGGTGACCACCGTCACGGTCCAGATCGTCACGCTGCTGACCGGCGACCAGGAGTTCAACAGCGCCAAGACCCTGTCGGCCTTCGGCCTGGGGTTGACCCTGTTCATGGCGACCCTGGTGCTCAACATCGTCGCCCACCGCATCGTGCAGACCTATCGGGAACAATATGACTGACGCGACCTCCGATCGCCTCGCCGGCGCGACCGACAGGACGCGGCTGGACCGACTGCGCGCCGGGCTGAAACGACGCCACGCCAAGGAGGCGCGGTTCAAATGGTATGGCCGTCTGGCCATCGCCGCCGCCGTCCTGTTCCTGGCGATCCTTCTGGTGCGGATCGTGGAGCAGGGGCACACCGCCTTCTACACCCATACGGTGACCGTCCCGGTCTATATGGACCCGGCCCGCGTGGATCGGGCCTATCCTCAAGGGTCCAACTTCGAGCAATTGGCCGCCGAGCAGCAGCTGGCGCGCTGGGGCGTTCAGGACGACGCTGCCGGTCGCGCCTCGGCCGAAATGCGCGGCCTGTTCTCGTCCGAGCTGAAGTTCGTCGCCGCCGACCTAGTCGCCAAACGCCCGGACGTCATCGGCGAGACCGTGCCCCTGGCCGCGCCCCTATCGGACGATGCGGACCTGTATCTGAAAGGCGAGATTTCGAAATCGACCCCTGAAGACCAGCGCCGTCTGACGGATCGGCAGATCGCCTGGTTGGAGCGGATGCAGGCCGAGGGGGTGGTGGGGGCGCACTTCAACACCGCCCTGTTCACCAACGGCGACTCGACCCAGCCGGAACTGGCGGGCGTGCTGGGCGCGGTGGTGGGTTCGGCCCTGATGCTGATGGTCACCGCCCTGATCGCCATTCCGCTGGGCGTCGGCGCAGCGGTCTGGTTGGAGGAGTTCGCGCCCAAGAACAGGCTGACCGACATCATCGAGGTCAATATCAACAACCTCGCAGCCGTGCCCTCGATCGTCTACGGCCTGTTGGGCCTGGCGCTGTTCATCAACTGGATGCACCTGCCGCGCGCCAGTCCCCTGGTCGGCGGCCTGGTCCTGGCTCTGATGGCCCTGCCGACCCTGGTCATCGCCACCCGGTCCTCGCTGAAGGCGGTGCCGCCCTCGATCCGGGAGGCGGCCCTGGCCATGGGCGCCTCGCGCACCCAGACGGTGTTCAGCCACGTCCTGCCCCTGGCCATGCCGGGCGTGATGACCGGCGCCATCATCTCCATGGCCCACGCCCTGGGCGAAACCGCGCCCCTGCTGCTGATCGGCATGGTCAGCTTCGTGCCGGGCGTACCGCACGCCATCGACCAGCCGGTCGGCGCCCTGCCGTCGCTGATCTACATTTGGGAAAACGCCTCTGAACGCGCCTTCCACGAACGCACGGCTGCGGCGATCATCGTTCTGCTCGTCTTCATGATCATCATGAACGCGGCGGCTATCATCTTGAGGCGGCGCTTCGAGCGCCGGTGGTAAGAGCATGAAAACTCGCATCTTCCGTTCTGCTGAAGACCAGACCGGCGCCGGGACGGCCGATCCGACCGACGCCGTGCGCATGGGCGGTCAGGTTCTGCCTGCGGCCGTGAGCGAAGCGTCCGAAACGGCTGGCGACGCGGACCGGATCGAGGCCGCCGCCGAATCTTCGCGCCAGGCGGATCAGACGGTCGTGGCTACGCCGCCCACCGGCCCGATCAAGATCGCCGCGCGCGACGTTTCGGTCTTCTACGAGGGCAAACAGGCCCTCTTTGAGGTGTCGCTGGACATACCGGACAAGACGGTCACGGCCCTGATCGGTCCTTCGGGCTGCGGCAAGTCGACCTTCCTGCGCACCATGAACCGCATGAACGACACCATCTCCGGGGCCAAGGTCACGGGGCGGATCGCCATGGACGGCGAAGACATCAACGACCGCTCCATCGACCCGGTCCTGCTGCGCGCGCGGGTCGGCATGGTATTCCAGCGTCCGAACCCCTTCCCCAAATCGATCTACGAAAACGTCGCCTACGGCCCCAAGATCCACGGCCTGGTCTCGGCGAAGTCCGAGATGGACGGCGTGGTCGAAAGCGCCCTGAAACGCGCGGGCCTTTGGGATGAAGTCGCCGATCGCCTTCAGTCCTCGGCCATGGGCCTGTCGGGCGGCCAGCAGCAGCGTCTGGTGATCGCCCGCGCCATCGCCGTGAACCCCGAAGTGATCTTGATGGACGAGCCCTGCTCGGCGCTTGATCCCATCGCCACCGCCCGGATCGAAGAGCTGATCGACGAACTGCGCGAGCGGTTCTGCATCGTCATCGTCACCCACTCCATGGCCCAGGCGGCCCGGGTGTCGCAACGCACGGCCTTCTTCCACATGGGGCGTTTGGTCGAGACCGGCGACACCGAAGACATCTTCCAGAATCCGCGCGAGCGGCGCACCCTGGACTACATCACGGGACGCTTCGGCTAATGAACCAGCACACGGTCAAGGCTTACGGCGACGAGCTGAACCAGTTGACGGCCGAGGTGGTCCGCATGGGCGGCCTGGCCGAGGCCCAGGGCTTCGTGCTGGAAGGCGGGCAGTTTCACGCGCGCGACGACGCGGGCGTCACCCATTACACGCTGGTGAATCAGGACGCCGCGCAGTTCGCGCCGGAAACGATGAAATCGCTGCAGACGCCGGGTGTCACGCTGCTGCTTGACGTGCCGACGGTGCCGGACGGCGCCCGCGCCTTCGACCGCATGGTCATGGTGGCCGAACAGCTGGCGCACGCGCTGGGCGCGCGGGTGGTCGATGACAACCGCCAGCCGCTGTCGCCGGCCTCGCTCGGCCTCATCCGCGGCAAGATCGCGGAGTTCCAGACCCGCATGACGCAGTTCGGCGTGGCTGCCGGCAGCCCGTCGTCGCGGCGCCTGTTCAGCTGATGGACGCAGCCGTCCGGGCGCGCGCAGAGGAACTGCGCGCGCAGATCGCCCATCACGACCGCCTCTACTACGAACTCGACGCGCCGGAAATTCCGGACGCGGAATACGACAGGCTGTTCCGCGAACTGCAGGCGCTGGAAGCCGGACACCCCGAACTGGCCACGCCGGATTCGCCGACCCGGCGCGTCGGCGGCAAGCCGCTCGACAGCTTCGCGCCGGTGCGTCACGTGGTGGCCATGCTGTCCATCCGCACCGAAACCGACACCGAAGCCAGCGGCGCGCTGAATTTCGATGCACGGGCGCGGCGCGAACTCGGCCTGGCTGAAGATGCGCCGCCGGTCGAATATGCGGCCGAACTGAAATTCGACGGCCTCGCCATCAATCTGCGCTATGAGCAGGGCGTGCTGGTGCAGGCTGCCACCCGCGGCGACGGAGAGACCGGCGAGGACGTGACCCAGAACGTGCGCACCATCCGCGATGTGCCGCTCGCGCTGACGCCGCTTCCGACCACGGGTCAGCCCTCGCTGTTCGACGCGCCCGGTCTGCCCGATGTGCTGGAGGTGCGCGGCGAGATCTATATGCGGCGCGATGATTTCGAGGCCTTCAACGCGCGTGCCATTGAGGCCGGCGAAA
>OFDC01001939.1_pt1 | contig 10044 bp, 5 predicted proteins | sample 1520941 | NCBI WGS metagenome assembly OFDC01 (sample SAMEA94258168, study PRJEB24077) | hot springs metagenome | biome: Aquatic biome; feature: Water | place: India | collected 2012-12-06 | depth 5 m | reverse complement strand
CCGCTATCGGCCCACAACGGCTTCTTCGGCTCGCGCCCCTTCAGCCAGACCAATGCCTTTCTGGAAGCGAACGGGCGCGGGAGCATCGACTGGAGGATTTGATGAGCGACGACGTGATCCTGCTCGAGGTGGCCGAGGGCATCGCCACCGTCACCCTCAACCGCCCGCAGGCGATGAACGCACTGAACCGCGCGCTGCGCAAACGCCTCGCTGAGGTGATGCGCGCGGTCGATGCCGACGCGAACGTGCGCGCGGTGATCCTCACCGGCGCGGGGGAGCGGGCCTTTACGGCGGGTCTCGACCTCAAGGAACTGGGCAGCGAGGAAGGAGCATTGGGGAGCGCCAATGCCACCGACCCCGCCGACAATCCGGTCAAGGCCATCGAGCTGTGCCGCAAGCCGGTGATCGGCGCCATAAACGGCGTCGCGATCACCGGCGGTTTTGAAGTTGCGCTTGCCTGCGACGTGCTGGTCGCCAGCACCAACGCCCGCTTTGCCGATACCCACGCGCGGGTGGGGATCGTGCCGGGCTGGGGGCTGTCGCAGAAGCTCAGCCGCATGATCGGCATCAGCCGCGCCAAGGAACTCGCCTTCACCGGCAATTTCCTCGACGCCGCGACGGCCCATGCATGGGGCCTCGTCAATCATGTGGTGGAGCCGGACGCCCTGCTCCCCCTCGCCCGCAAGCTCGCCGCCGACATGGCGAGCATCGATCCCACCTTCCTTGCGGGCTACAAGCGCCTGATCGACGATGGCTATGCGGCCAGCTTCGGCGAGGGGCTCGCCATGGAGGCCCGGCGCTCGTCCGCGGCCAACAGCGCGGTTGCCCCGGAGGAGGTCGAAGCCCGCCGCGCCGCCGTGCAGGAGCGCGGGCGCGGGCAGGGGTAGCGTCTGCTTTCGGGAGGGCCGAATGGCCACGCGAATGACCGCAAGTGGGTGGATTGCTGAAGGGCAGCTATGCAGAGGGAATGGCTACATTCATGTCCGCATGCACCATGCCCGACACACTCGTCGCCAACCCGTCTGATCTTTTTTGGTCGCCTTATTAATCCCCATCGGTGACCCTGTCGCGCGTCGCTGGCAGGTCGGAGACCTGCAGCTCGCCGTGTCCCCAGCCCTTGTGAAGCCCTTGCTCGCGCATCCGGGCAACGAGCATATCTGAATGAAATCTCAATCCGTTGCCGTTCCGGAAAGCAAAACCATTCTCTTTCCAGGCATGAACATTTTCGACAGCAGACCGACTCAATACCGGCCATTGTTGGCTTGTCGGCGAAGACGGGTTTATTAGCCTTCCATGCTTGTCACAAAGATACCCTTTGGCCGAATTCCAGAAGATCCCTTTCGATCTCTGCGGATCGCTATCGCCAATGTCTGGGACGATTGCGTCAATGTAGTTGTTGTTATGCCAATACCAGTAAGGCTCCGGCCAAGGCGTCACCTTATCCGGTTGGCGTAAGTCGCGAGGCACGAATTGATGCTTATCGGGCTCAAGATCCTCAAGAATTCGTTTTAGTCGATCGCAAATTCCAATGTCGATCGAAGACGGAAGCGTCTTGCGTGGTCCTTTAAGATGCCAGAACACACGGCCGACTTCAAACTCGGCGCGCAGTAGGGTTTGGCCATGATCTGGCAGGTTTCCAAACTGCAATGTGGGCGATTTGCTAAGGACCTCTGCATCCCCCAGATACACTTTGCTCAGCGGCACATCGATCTCGCGATCGTAGGGCATCCCGGGAACGTAGCGAAAATCCGGTGCTAAAAACTCACCACCAACCAACCACGGCATGATCTGCCTTCTCCCCGACAGTGCACCGCACTCCAGGTCATCGTCAGTATGCGCTGATGCTTGGCGGTCCGTTGTCGGATTTAGTCAACTATGTATTTAATGGCAATTGTTGAACAATGAGAAGAACTTGCCGGGTTTTGCCGGGGTTCTGATGAGCTCAGTTATGACCGATTTGGGGTCGATTGCCGAACGGCAGCTTTCGGCTGGCAGCCAGCTAAAGCGGACATTTCCTACACGCCTCCCGGCCGCTATCATCTGCGCCGCTCTTTCCCATCGCTGGCAGGGTGGTCGCAGGACCGCCGGGGCGAATCAGGCCCTCTCCCCTGTCCGTCCGCTTTGCGCGGAACGGAATAACCCGCTCGTATTTCTATGAGAATGCCGTGATGACAAAGCGGACACTGTGTCCGCTTTGTCCGCTTTGCGGGGCGTTGATAGGTGGCGAGACCGCGCCCCCAACCCCCGCCCCCGCCGCTCTTTCCCCCCATTGCCGCCGCATCCCGGCGCAGGCATACAATTCTTCGCCGTTCCAACGGGGTAGCAGGGGACGGCAACAGGGGGTCGTCATGCAGGAAAAGCCGTTCAATCCGTTCATCGCCGCCATCTGGCGCAGGCTCGCCGAGACCATGTTGGTCGAGCCTTCGCGGATGGCGATCACGCCGCAGCAGGTGGTCGACAACCTGCAGGCGATGTTCGGCAATATCCGGGGCAAGACCCCGTTCAACACCGGGCTTTCGGTGTTCGCGGCATGGGTGGTGCTCGGCGGGCCGGTCTGGCACTTCGCGCCGCGCAGCTTCCGGGTGTGGCGCGTGCAGCGGCGGCTGCAGAAGACCCGCGTCGACCTGTTTCAGGACATGGCCCGCATCCGCGGCATCGTCTACGCGGGCTATTACGGTCATTGGCTGCCCGCCCCCGGCCCGAACCCCGATCAGCAGGCCGAGGAAGACGCCAACCGCGACAACCCGGTGCTCAGCGCGATCGGCTACACGCTGCCGCATCACCGCCTCCGCGCGGGCACCCCCGACGATCCGGCGATCGCCGAGTTCACCGGCAACGACCTTCCGGCCTCCGCCTTCGTCCACCCCGATGGCATCCCCGATGAAGTCGAGGTGGTGGTGATCGGATCGGGCGCGGGCGGAGCGGTCGCGGCGGCGAACCTCGCGGCGCAGGGCTACGAGGTGCTGGTGATCGAGGCCGGGCCCTATCTCTCGAGCTCGCAGATCACCACGCACGAGAAATGGATGTCCTCGAGCCTGTTCAAGGACGGCGCGATCCAGACCACGCGCGACCGCGACATCATCGTCTTTCAGGGGCGGACGGTGGGCGGATCGACCGTCATCAACAACGGCATCTGCCTGCGCCTCGCGGCCGAGGGCGAGACGCATCCGGACGCCAATGACGTGCTCGCCACCTGGACCGGGCTCGGTGCGCCGATCGCCGAGGACGCGCTGGAGCACGCCTACGAGCGGGTCGAGGCGGTGCTCGGCGTGCACGAGATCGACCGGCGGCTGGGGCGCAACAACGGGACGCGGCTGCTGGCGGGGTGGGACGCCTACAAGGTGGGCTCCACCGAGCCGCTCGACCAGCGCGCCGTCGCCGGGTGGTTTCGCAAGAACTGGGGATCGAAAACCGAGCCCAACGCCTGCATCTCCTGCGGCTATTGCAACACCGGCTGCCCCTATGGCCGCAAGCGCGCGATGCCCGAAAGCTTCCTCCACCGCGCCGTCACCGCCCCGCGCCCGGCGCGCATCCTCGCCGAGGCCGAGGTGGCAGACATCGGCTGGGGCCCGCGCGACGGCGACGGGCGGCGGGTGGCGAACGCGGTCAAGCTGGTGCTGCCCGATCACCGTGGCAAGACGGTGCGGGTGACCAAGGGCGTGGTGGTCGCGGCGGGCACGATCGCCTCGAGCAACATCCTTTCCGCCAGCGGTATCCGGGGCACGGGCAAGAACATCTCGCTCAACATCGCCTGCCCCGTGCCGGCGCTGATGCCGGGCGATGTGATCGCCTGGGACGAGGACCAGATGGCGACCTTCATCGACCGCGGCGACTTCCTGATCGAGAGCCATTTCCAGCCGCCGATGAGCATGTCCTCGCTGGTGCCGGGCTGGTTCGACGAGCATTTCCGGCGAATGCACCACTACAACCGCCTCGCCTCGGCGGGCGTGCTGTTCCCGGCGGACCGGCGGGGCGAGATCAAGGGCGGCCAGCTCTCTTTCAAATTGAAGGATGCCGATCTCGCGGTGCTGCGCCGCGCGCTGGCGCTGCTGACCAAGATCCACTTCGCAGGCGGCGCCGAGGAGGCCTATCCCGCGCTGCTCAAGGGCGAGACGCTCCATGCGGGCATGAGCCACGGCGAGATCGATGCCTATTTCGAGCGCGCGATCCGCGAGCCCGACGATGTCGTGCTGTCATCGAGCCACCCGCATGGCGGCAACGCGATCAACGCCGATCCGGCCAAGGGCGTGGTCGATCTCGACCAGCGCGTCCACGGCACCGCCAACGTGCTGGTGTGCGACGCGAGCGTGATGCCGAGCTGCATCCGGGTGAACGCGCAGCTGACGACGATGGCGATGGCTGACCGCGTGACCTACGGGCGGCGGGTGTTCGGGTAGGGCGGCGGCTTCCGGGTACGTGGGATTCAGGCGCAGATGACCTGTCTGTCCGCCCGGAAATTCGGGATTAGAATGCTGAAATATATAAAAAACAGGACAAATCGGGAAGGTCGCACGGTGTAACTTTCGCCACCTTCGTTGCATCTCATCCGCCGTGCGCGGCGATCCATTCCTCGACCACCGGGGCGACCTTGGTCCGCCAGCGCGAGCCGTTGAAGATGCCGTAATGGCCGGCGCCCTCGGCCATGTAGTAGCGCTTTTTGGCCTCGGGCAGGTTCGGTGTCAGCTTGAGCGCCGCGCGGGTCTGGCCGAGGCCCGAGATATCGTCGCGCTCGCCCTCGATCGCCAGCAGTGCGGTGTCGGTGATCTGCTTGATGTCCACGAGCTCGCCCTTGTGGCGGAACTCGCCCTTGGGGATCGAGTGCTTCTGGAACACCTCCTCCACCGTCTGGAGGTAGAACTCGGCGGTCATGTCGCACACGCTGCGATATTCGTCGTAGAAGTCCTTGGTGGCCTGCGCGGAGGCCTCGTCGCCGGCGGTGAGATGCTTGAACATCTCGTAGTGGCTCATCATGTGGCTTCTGAGGTTCATGCTCATGAAGGCCGAGAGCTGCATGAAGCCCGGATAGACCCGCCGCCCCGCGCCCGGGTACTTGAAGGGCACCGTGGCGATCACGCTCTGGCGGAACCATTCGATCGGGCGCTGCATCGCCACGTTGTTGACCACCGTCGGGCATTCGCGCGTGTCGATCGGCCCGCCCATCATGGTCAGCGTCAGCGGTGCGGCGGGGGACTGTCGCAGGTTGAGGAGCGCGGTTGCGGCGAAGGCGGGCACGCTCGGCTGGCACACCGCCATCATGTGCGCGCGGCGGCCCTCGTTCTTGCGGGTGATGTGCTCGAGGAACGCGATCAGGTAGTCGATGTAGTCGTCGAGATCGAACTCGCCGCGGTCCATCGGCACCATCTTGGCATCGGCCCAGTCGGTGATGAACACCTCGCAGCTTTCGAGCATGCGTTCGACCGTGCCGCGCAGCAGCGTGGCATAGTGGCCGCTCATCGGGGCGACGATCAACAGGCGCGGGCGATCCTTGCCGAGGCCTTCGACCCGGAAGCGCTTGAGGTCGCCGAAGGGACGCCGCAGCACGGTCGATTCGCTGACGGGGTAGCAGTGACCGCCGACCGAGATCTCGCGGATGCCGAATTCGGGCTTGTCGTAGCTCGCGGTCGCATGGGCGAAGACATCGAGCGCGCTCGCCGCCATCGGGCCGAAGCCGGTGTAACCCAAGGGGTTGACCGGGTTCGACAAAAGCTCCGACCCGATGGAGGCAAGGGCGCTCGCGCTGTTCATCCAGCTGCGCTGCATCTCGTAGGCGAAGTAGAGCATGGGGGACCTCGTGGTGCGAAACGAACGGGTGCGGCGTCTCTTGGGCGGATGCCGCTTGCGGTCAAGATGGCCGCTCGTCAGGGATTGTGCAATGCACAATAGCCACCGTCTTCCCCGGGATGCGCGCGGCCCCGCCGCTTTTTGCACGTGATCTTGGCCGCCAGCGGGTCTAGAGGCATGCGACCATGCACGGCGATCACCCTCCGCACACCGCGTCCGAGACCCACGAAGACCTGTCACAGCCAGCGGCCGCGGTGCTGTCCGCCCCGGCCGAGGCCCAGCCCGCACCCAGGTCGCGCAGCCTTGCGCCCTTGCGGATGGTGTTCGGCACCGCGCTGCGCTACCCGCGCCAGATCGCGCTGGCGCTGGTTGCACTGTTCATCACCTCGGCGGCGACGCTGGCGATCCCCTACCGCTTCAAGGTGATCATCGACGAGGCCTTCTCCGGCGGGGCCGACCCGGAGCAGATCGGCCATGCCTTCCAGTACCTGCTGATGATCGTCGCGATCCTCGGCCTCGGCACGGCGCTGCGGTTCTATTTCGTCAGCTGGATCGGCGAGCGCGTGGTCGCCGACATCCGCCTGCGCGTGCAGGAGAACCTGCTGCGCCTCTCGCCCGGCTTCTACGAGGTCAACAGCCCCAAGGAAATCTCGAGCCGGATGACGAGCGACACCGCGGTGATCGAGAACGTGGTGGGCACCACCGTCTCGGTGGCGCTGAGGAACACGCTGACGGGCATCGGCGGGATCGGGTTCCTCGTCTACCTCGCGCCCTCGCTGACATTGGGTCTGCTGATCGGCATTCCGCTGATCGTCATCCCGATCGTGTTTTTCGGGCGCAAGATCCGCGCGGTCTCGCGCTCCAGCCAGGACCGCATCGCCGATGTCGGTGCCTACGTCACCGAAGTGCTCTCGGCGATGAAGATCGTCCAGAGCTTCGGGCAGGAGGGGCGCGAGAACGAGCGTTTCGCCAGCGTGGTCGAGGGCACCTTCGAGACGGCGCGGCGGCGCATCCTGCTGCGCGCGGCGATGACGACGGTGGTGATCCTGCTGGTGTTCGGCGGGGTGGTGCTGGTGATGTGGCGCGGCGCGCTCGCGGTGGCGGCGGGCGAGATCAGCGGCGGCACCATCGCCGCCTTCGTGCTCACCGGCGGGCTGGTCGCGGGCGCATTGGGCGCGCTCACCGAGGTCTATGGCGATCTGCTGCGCGGCGCGGGCGCGGCGAGCCGGCTCGCCGAACTGCTCGATGCCCGGCCCGAGATCGCAGCCCCGGCCCGGCCCGAGCGTTTGCCCGAGCCTGCGCGCGGCAGCCTGTCGTTCCGCAATGTCACCTTCCGCTATCCCGCGCGCCCGGAGACCGCGGCCCTCAAGGACTTCACCCTCGAGATCGAGCCGGGCGAGACGGTCGCCATCGTCGGCCCCTCGGGCGCGGGGAAATCGACGATCTTCCAGCTGGTCGAGCGGTTCTATGATCCGCAAGGCGGCACGATCCGCATCGACGGCGTGCCGCTGACCAGCGCAGACCCGGCCGAGATCCGCTCGCGCATCGCGCTTGTCCCGCAGGTCGGCGTGCTGTTCAGCGCGAACGCGCGCGACAACCTGCGCTACGGCAAGTGGGACGCGACCGACGCGGAAGTCTGGCAGGCCGCCCGCGCCGCCAATGCCGAGAGCTTCCTGCGCGCGCTGCCGCTGGGGCTCGACACGCATCTCGGCGAAGGCGGGACGCAATTGTCCGGCGGCCAGCAACAGCGCGTCGCCATCGCCCGCGCGCTGCTGCGCGATGCGCCGATCCTGCTGCTTGACGAGGCGACCAGCGCCTTGGATGCCGAGAGCGAGCAGCTCGTCCAGCAGGCATTGGAAGGGCTGATGCAGAACCGCACGACGCTGGTGATCGCCCACCGCCTCGCGACGGTACGCGCGGCAAACCGGATCGTGGTGCTCGACGAAGGCCGGATCGTCGAACAGGGCACGCATGACGCCCTGACAAGGGCAGGCGGGCTTTATGCGCGCCTCGCAAGGCTCCAGTTCGCTGCCGACGCTGCTTAATCGACGAAGGGCGCCTTCAGCCGGACGAAGCGCAACCTTTTGTCCCTGTGCGGCGTTAATGTGACGTCACGCCGACACCAGTCGTCAATACTCAGGGACGAGTTTCACATGATCCACAAGACCGCCGCCCTCATCGGCGCGAGCCTCCTCGCACTCTCGGCTCCCGCGCTGGCCGATGACCACGCGCATGATGACGCCAGCGAGACGCTCCAGAGCGCCGAGGCTGCCTCCGCCTCCGCGCTGCCCACCATCAGCTTCGGCACCTGGGGCTTCGACCCCGCCTATATCGCCACCGACATCAAGCCGGGCGATGACTTCAACGCCTATGCCAACAAGCGCTGGATCGACGCCAACCCGCTCCCGCCCGAATTCAGCCGCATCGGTGCCTTCGTCCTGCTGGGCGAAAAGAGCACCGCCGACGTCAAGGCGCTGGTCGACGAATTCGCCGCCAAGGACGCCGCCAGCCTTTCGGGTGACCAGAAGCGCATTCTCGATACCTACAAGACCTTCCTCGATGCCGATGCGATCGAGGCCGCTGGCCTCGCCCCGGCGCAGCCCTATCTCCAGCGCATCTACGGCGCGACCACGCTCGACACGCTTGCGAGCCTGTGGGCCACCCCCGGCTTCGCCAGCCCGGTCGGCGGCTCCGTGAGCATCGACGCCAAGCAGCCCGACCGCCAGATCGCCAGCATCGGCTTTGGCGGGATGGGCATGCCCGACCGCGATTACTATCTCGACACCTCCGACAAGGGCCGCGCGATCCAGGCCAAGTACAAGGCCTATCTCGCCTTCCTGCTGGGCGAGGCGGGCTACACCGATCCCGTCGCCGCGGCGGAATCGGTCTATGCCTTCGAGGAGACCATCGCCCGCGAGGTCGCGTGGGACCGCACCGTGCGCCGCAACCGCGATCTCACCTACAACCTGCTGTCCGCCGATGATCTCGCTGCGATCAGCGGCAAGGTGCCGGTCGCCGCTATGCTCGGCCAGATCGGGATCGCGCAGAGCCCCGGCTTCCTCGTCAGCCTGATGCCGCCCACTCCCGAGGAGATCGCTGCGCAGAAGCTCGACGCGGCGACCCTCGCCAAGATCGGCACCGGCCTGCCCGGCATGCTGGCGCTGCTCGGCGAGACGGCGCCTGCCACCTTGCAGGCGTGGATGGCCAAGGAGTTCCTCTCGGCCCACGCGCCCGTGCTGCCCAAGCGCTTCGACGACGCGCGCTTCGCCTTCTATGGCCAGACCATTCAGGGCACCCCCGAACAGCGCCCGCGCTGGAAGCGCGCGATCGCCGAGACCGAGAGCCTGATCGGCGAGCTGGTCGGCAAGGAATATGTCGCGCGCTACTTCCCGCCCCAGAACAAGGCGGCGATGGACGAGCTGGTGGCGAACCTGCGTCTGGCGCTCGGGGAATCGATCGCCGAGATCACCTGGATGAGCGAGCCGACCAAGGAACAGGCGCGCGCCAAGCTCGCCACCTTCGATCCCAAGATCGGCTACCGCTCCAATCTCGAGACCTATGACGGCCTTGCCATCACCGCGGGCGATCCCATCGCCAACCGCATGGCGGCAGCCGAATGGGCCCGGGCCGACAATGTCGCCAAGCTCGGCGCGCCGGTCGACCGCACCGAATGGGGCATGCTGCCGCAGACGGTGAACGCCTATTACAATTCGGTGAAGAACGAGATCGTCTTCCCCGCCGCCATTCTCCAGCAGCCGTTCTTCGCGCTGACCAACGACATCGCGGTCAATTACGGCGGGATCGGCGCGGTGATCGGCCACGAGATCGGCCACGGCTTCGACGATCAGGGCTCCAAGTCCGACGCCACGGGCGCCCTGCGCAACTGGTGGACCGACGCCGACCGCGCGGCTTTCGACAAGCTCGGCGATGCCTTGGTGGCGCAATACAACGCCTTCTGCCCGTTCGACGACAGCAAGACCTGCGTAAACGGCCGCTTCACGCTGGGCGAGAACATCGGCGATGTCGGCGGGCTCAGCATGGCCTACCGCGCCTACAAGCTGGCGACCAAGGGTAGGCAAGTGCCGGTGATCGACGGGTTGACCGGCGACCAGCGCTTCTTCCTCGCCTGGGCGCAGGTGTGGCGTTCGACCCAGCGCGAGGCGAACTACCGCAACCGCCTGCTCACCGATCCCCACGCGCCCGAGGAATACCGCGTCAACGGCGTCGTGCGCCAGCTCGACGAATGGTACGAGGCCTTCGGCG
>OFDC01001938.1_pt1 | contig 10053 bp, 10 predicted proteins | sample 1520941 | NCBI WGS metagenome assembly OFDC01 (sample SAMEA94258168, study PRJEB24077) | hot springs metagenome | biome: Aquatic biome; feature: Water | place: India | collected 2012-12-06 | depth 5 m | reverse complement strand
CGGTCACCACCGCCTGGGTCCGCCACCTCATCGCCCACATCGCCGGCGAGGTCCGGGTCACCCCGGTCATCGACCTGAACCAGCAGATCACCGTGGACGCCTACGAGATCCCCAACAAGATCCGCGAAGCAGTCCACCTGGTCCACCCCGGTGACGTGTTCCCGTTCGCCACCAACACCACTCGCACCATGGACCTGGACCACCACCATCCCTACTCCGAGGGCGGGCCGACCTCGACGGCCAACCTGGGCCCGATGGGCAGGGGTCATCACCGGATCAAGACCCACGGCCACTGGACCGTCCGACAACCCTTCCCCGGGATCATCGTCTGGCGAGATCCCCACGGGGCCCACTACCTGGTCGACGCGACCGGAACGAGACGGATCACCGGCACCCCCGCCGCGTGACGGTGACGTGGTGCCCCGCTCTGCGGCTAGGTCTCGCGTCCGTCCATCGCTGTGCTCACCCGAGCCGCACCCTCGAGCCACCGGCCCAGCTGCTTCTTGCCGTAGACACGCTCAGAGCTGCTTCAGCAGTGCCCGCATCCGGTCGATCTCCGCGCCCTGCCCGGCGACGATGTCGTTGGCCAGCTCGCTGACCTGGATGTCCGATCCCTTCGTCGCCGCCGGGTCGGCCATCGCGACGGCACCCCGGTGGTGCTGGATCATCCCGCGCAGGAAGAGACGGTCGAACTCCGCGCCGCGGGCTGCCCTGAGCTCCTGCATCTGCTCCGCGGTGAGCATGCCGTGCATCGTCTCGTGCCCGTGCTCGCCGTGGTCGAACTCCGCGGGGTCGTCCTGCGCCGAGGGCACGGCCAGGTTGCGCTCGTCCAGCCAGGCCGACATCAGCAGGATCTCGGGCGGCTGCGCCGCGAGGATCCGGCGGGCCAGCGACCTCACGTCCGGCGACTCGGCGCGGGTGCGCGCGAGCTTCGACATCGTCAGCGCCTGCGCGTGGTGCGGGATCATCATCTGCATGAACGCGACGTCGTCGTGAGCAAACCCCGCTTGCTCCGCCGTGGCGCCCGGCTCCGCCGTCGACGCCTCCTCACCCGGTCCGCCGGGCTGGAGGACGGCAGGCCCCGACGGCCGGCTCTCCGGACGATCAGCGTCCTCCTTCTCCAGGCAGCCGGTCAGGGCGAGCGCCGCCACCACAGCGAGAACGGCGAGGGCGGCAGGGCGAAGCGACCGAGAGCGAGACACCGAGAACTCCTCCGAGGGGCTTGTGGGGATGCTCACCTTAGGCCAGCATCAGGACTCGGGTCCGCATCCACATCTTTCTCGGGAGTACACATGGCGATCCCCGTTCCTCCACGCCTTCGCAGGCTCGGCGTCACCACGCTGAGCGTCCTGGCCCTCGGCCTCACGGCAGTCACCCTGCCGGCCGGCGCCCACGACGACGACCACGACAAGGACAAGTCGGCGGCGCACTGCCCGCCCGGTCAGGAGCGCGCCGCCGAGCGCGCGGGCGACAACTTCGACCTGGCCTGCCAGCCCGGCCAGGACCTCGCGAAGATCGACGACAGCGCCGCGGTCCTGAAGCCCGGCGAGGTCGACAAGAGCGCCAACATCGAGCTGCTCGCGAACATCCCGAAGTCAGGTCCGTTCGCGGGCGAGACGTCCTTCCAGACCGACCTGGCCTTCCAGGGCGACTACGCCTTCCAGGGCAACTACGACGGCCTGTCGGTCTACGACATCCGCAAGCCGCACAAGCCGCGGCTCGTGACCCAGCTGCTGTGCCCCGGCTCCCAGAACGACATCTCCGTGCTCGACAACCTCCTCGTGCTGAGCGTCGACTCCGGCCGCAGCAACGACACCTGCGACAACGTCCCGCTGTCGGCGACGCAGAAGGCGTCGTGGGAGGGCATCCGCGTCTTCGACATCAGCGACCCGACGTCCCCGCAGTACGTCGCCGCCGTGGAGACCGACTGCGGCTCGCACACCCACACCCTCGCCCCGTCGAAGGACGGCCGCGACGTCTACGTGTACGTCTCGTCGTACTCCCCCAACGTCAACTTCCCCGACTGCAAGCCGCCGCACGACCAGATCAGCGTGGTGAAGGTGCCCGTCTCGGCGCCGGAGGACGCGGCGGTCGTCAACGAGCCGGTGCTCTTCGCCGACGGCGGCAACCCGGCGGGCAACTACTCCCGGGAGACCTCGGGCTGCCACGACCTGACGGCCTATCCGAGCAAGGACATCGCGGCCGGCGCGTGCATGGGTGACGGGGTGCTGCTCGACATCTCCGACCGCGAGAACCCGGTCGTCACCGAGCAGGTCCGCGACACCGCGAACTTCGCGTTCTGGCACTCCGCCACCTTCGACAACGACGGCACCAAGGTCGTCTTCACCGACGAGCTCGGCGGCGGCGGCGGCCCGACCTGCAACCCCACCGTGGGCCAGGAGAAGGGCGCCAACGGGATCTACGACATCGTCGCCGGCGAGCTGCAGTTCCGCTCCTACTTCAAGATCCCGCGCACCCAGGCCAACACCGAGAACTGCGTCGCCCACAACGGCTCGCTGATCCCGGTCCGCGGCCGCGACATCATGGTGCAGGCGTGGTACCAGGGCGGCATCTCGGTCTGGGACTTCACCGACTCGGCCAAGCCGAAGGAGATCGCGCACTTCGACCGCGGCCCGCTCTCCGCGGAGAAGCTGATCCTCGGCGGATCCTGGTCGGCGTACTGGTACAACGGCCACATCTACTCCAGCGACATCCAGCTGGGCTTCGACGTCTTCAAGGTCAACGACCCGCGGGTCGCGAAGGCCCGGGGCGTCCGGATCGACGAGCTGAACGTCCAGTCGCAGACGTCGTACTGACCGTCCGCCGGAGCCCGTCGGATCGGTAGTGTCCGCGCCATGGCGATCGTCCACACCTCCGCGACCATCCGCCCGACCAAGGCCGAGCTGCTGGAGGCGGAGCTCGGAGGCCCGTTCGAGCTGCTGGGGAGCTACCGCTTCGACGACCCCGCCGGCGAGGTCGGTGTCGAGGCGTTCGTCGTACGACGCGACGGGGGGCTGCGGCACGTTGCCCTGACCTACCGCGGCGCCCCGCTCCCGTCGGGCGACACACGGCTGGTGAGCACGATGGAGCACTCCGTGCTGGGCCAGCGGTGGGTGTACGACGGCACGACCGACCCGGTCGCGATCGACTGCTTCCGGCGGGCTGTCCTGGGTCAGCAGGACCAGGCGGCCCTGGAGATGTGGGACGACGGTCGAGCCATCGGTGTCCGGGAGCCGACGGTGCACCTGACGGTGCGAGCCCGAGCCGAGATCTCCGAGCACGCAGCCCTGCGGATCGAGCGGGACCTGGCCGGGTCCGCCGACGGGCCGGGCCTCGTCGCGTCCTGGGCCGGTGGCGAGGCCGTGGTGGCCAGGCTCGAGGGCTAGCGGCGACGGACCAGACGTCGGGTCTCAGCCTTGCGGCAGGTCGAGCGGTCCGTAGGAGTCGTCCTTCTCGCCGGCGACGGGCGGGACGGCGTACTCCCGCGTGCCATCGAGACCGATCCGCAGCACCGCCCAGCGCTGGCCCACGTGCTCGTCCGCCGCCTCGTCGACCTTCCAGTCGCTCACCACGGCGAGGACGTGGTCGTCGTCCTCCCAGACCATCTCGTAGATGCCGACGTTCTCCGCCGTCCTCAGGCGCAGACGCTCCTTCCCGCTCCTCGCGTCAAAGAGGGTCAGCTCGTGGTCGCCCGAGCCGAAGGAAGCGGAGGTGGTCGCCATGACCAGCCTCGAGCTCGGGGAGAACGACAGGACGCGGTCCTTGCACGAAGTCCACAGCACCTCCCCGCGGGTGTCGGCCACGCCGGTGCACGAGCCGTCGCCGTCCTCGATGACCTTGACGGTGCCGGCGGTGTAGCCGTTGGCCGCCACCGCCCGCAGGTCAGGGATCCCTGGCCCACTCGCCTCAGCCGGACGCCCCGGTCTCATCGTCCACGTCCCCGTTCCGCCGCCGGCCTTGATGCCGTGCAGCACCACGGCGCAGTCCGCATCGGCGCCCCGGCAGTCGGTGCCGCTCACGGCGACCGGCGCGAAGCCGATGTCCATCGCGTCCCCAGGGGGCGGGATCTCCGTGACCGTTCGGCCGCCGTCCTGGATCACCACCGCGCTCCCGCCCGCCTGCACGAACGTGCCCAGCAGGCCGTCGTCGGACACGACCAGGGCCGAGTAGAACGAGTCCACATCGATCTGCCACGTGCGCGAGGAGGTGCCATCGTCGGAGACGAAGCGGACACTCTCGTCGACGCTGTCGTCCGAGAGCCAGAGCAGGTAGCCGCCTGACATGGCGACGAGATCGGTGATCCGGCTGCCGACCTCCAAGTCGAAGGTCAGTCGCTCCTCGTCCCGTCGGAACTCGGACCCGGCCAGGTAGCCGTCGCGGGGCTCGGCGCCGACAGGGAGGTGCTCCAGGGCCAACGGCTCATCGGAGCCCGAGGCGCCGACTGACCCCTCGTCGTCCGGCGACAGGACCACGGGCAACGCAAGGGCTCCCGTGAGGATCACTGCGGTGGCGGCGGCAGCACCCCACCATCCGAGGCGCCTCATCCCTGGTACGGCGGCGCGACGCCCCAGCCCCAGCGGGGGGTGGGCGCCTGCTGGGCCGGCGCGGCGTCGGGCTGCGAGTTCTCCATGGCCAGGCGGGTGCCCCACTCGAGGTAGCCGATGATCGCGGCGCGGAACTCCGGGTCGGCGGGCAGCTCGGCGTCGTCCGCGGCCAGGCTCATCGTGGCTGCGAAGCGGTGTCGCTGGGCGGGCGTGATGGCCAGCCCGAGGTGGTGGCGGAGCATGGACTCGTAGCCTCCGTGCGCGTCGGTGTACGTCGTCGGCCCGCCGAGCACCTCGGCCCACCAGTCCGCCACGTGGGCCCGGTGGTGCTCCGACACGCCGCCGGGGAAGAAGCCCGACAGGGCGTCGTCCGCCTCGACGCGGTCGTAGAAGTGGTCGATCATCCGGCGCAGCGCAACGAGCCCGCCCGCCCACTCGTACAGCGTCGGCAGCCCCGACTCGTCCACTCCGGCCATGCGGTCATCCTGCCTCGCTCGGACCCGGCGCGGGCGCGAACGGGTCGACCGGCAGGTCCGCCGGGTCGGCCTGGCCCAGCGGCACCCACTGGTGGGCGCTGCCCATGAAGGTGTGCACGAACCCGCAGCGGACGCAGATCGCTCCGTCGGCGGACTTGTTGAGCCAGTCGAGGTCGAACAGGGTCATCCCCGTGGTGGTCATCTTGATCTCCCGCTGCGCGAAGACGATCCCTTCGCAGACCTGGCAGGAGAGGAACCGCTGGCTCGGGATGATGAAGACGTGCATGGATACCATTGTGTCCGGCGCGCCCGTCAACCACCGCCCGAGTGGCTCAGCCGAGCAGACGCAGCAGCATCAGCAGCACGGGCATCCCGAAGGTCACCAGCAGGATCCAGGCCACGATCCGGTGGGAGAGCTTGGTGCTGCTCAGGGATCCCGCGAACTGCAGCATCGCCCCGTCCGGGACGTTCGGGCTCAGGCCCATCCGGCGCGCGTCGGAGGGCAGGCCGCGCTCGACCTCCCAGGGCAGCTCTCCGGCGGCGGCCTCTTCGACCCCGTCGTCCTCGTCGCGCTGGTAGCGGTCCTCCACGAGGTCGATGCTACGTCCGGTGCTGCCAGCCCGGGTCGGCGACGGGCGATCCGCGCCAGCGTCCGGCGATCCCGGCGCCCGCGAGCATCGCGGCGACCAGGCCGAACAGGAAGGGCGGGTTGGCGAACCAGAAGTGGGTCGAGGACAGGTCGCGCGACACGTCGAAGAAGCTGGCGAAGTCCACCATGAACCACAGCAGCGGAACGGCGCCCCAGACGAACGCAGCCAGGACCGGCCCCACGCCGGAGACCCGGCCCGACGCGGCCACGGCGAGCAGAATCAGCGCACCCAGCACCATGAGCAGCAGGTGGCCGGGGCCCGTCGAGTCGTCGAGGCGGACCACCCGGTCCCGCAGGTACTGACCCGCGCCGTAGTCGAAGACCGCGATCCCGACGGGTGTCGCGACGAGGGCGAACCCGGCGCTGGCGAGGTGCCGCAGCACCATCGAGCGACGCTGCTGCGGGTACGGCGTGCCGGGTGCGGTCATGGCGTCCTCAGGTGATCGTCGTCAGGAGCTGGGTCGCTCGGGTCAGGACGACGTACAACGTAGCCCTTCCGGTCGCCGACTCGTCCTCGATCTCCTGCGGCCTGACCACCACGATGCCGTCGAACTCCAGGCCCTTGGTGTCCAGGCCGGTCAGCACGACCACCCGGTCCTCACCGGACGGCGTCACGGAGGAGTCGACCGCGGCGCGGGCGCCGGGGGCGTCGGCGGCGAGCTCGGGCCAGGACGCCAGCCAGGCGTTGACCTCGGAGCGGCGGGCCACCGGCACGACGACGCCGACCGTGCCGGACACCGCCCCGGCCAGCTCGAGGACGGCCTCGCGCGTCGCGGACTCCAGGTCGGCCCCGTCGGGGAGCACGACCTCCTCGGGGTCCGCCCCCGTGCGTCGTACGGCGTCGGGGAGGTCGGCGTTGAGGCCCACCCGCTCGGCGTACGCCGCGGCGTGGGCGTAGATCTCCGCGGAGTTGCGGTAGTTCGTCGACAGGTGGAACTCGTGCAGCGGCTTGCGCTCCAGGGCGGCGGCGCGCGCGGCCGCGGCCTCCTCGGGAGCCGGCCACGAGGACTGGGCGAGGTCGCCGACGATGGTCCACGAGGCGGTGCGGCCGCGGCGGCCCACCATCCGCCACTGCATCGGTGTGAGGTCCTGGGCCTCGTCGATGAGGACGTGGGCGAAGGCGTCGTCCTCGATGCTGTGGGTCGGCGCCGTCCAGCCGCGGCCGGTGGCGTACTCGCGGTCCGAGGCGGTCAGGAGCTCCTGGATGTCGACGCCGCCCTCGATCAGGCCCATCGGGTCGTCGCGCTCGTCGTCGGCCTTCTGCGGCAGGTCGCCCAGCGCGTAGCGGAGCTCGTCGAGCAACGGGACGTCCTCGATCGAGATCTGCCCGCTGATCGGCCGGTTCGGGTCCAGCCCGCTCCACGACTTGGTCAGCAGCCGCTGCTCCTCCGCGGTGAGCAGGCCGTCGGCGACCCGCGCGAGGACCTCCGGGTCGCGCAGCCAGCACAGCACGGTGGGCGCGTCGAGCGGCGGCCACCAGCCGAGCGCGAAGTCGAGGAAGTCCTGGCGGGAGAGCAGGTCGTCGTTGAACCTCTCGCGACCCTGCTCCCGCCCGCGCTCCCCGCGGACCTGGCGCCACAGCGCGTCGAGGAGAGCGTTCGAGACCCGGGGCAGCTGCTTGTTGCGCAGCCCCTGCGACATCAGCTGGCGGCGGATCTGGCCCAGCCGGCCGCGGTCGAGGACCAGGCGGTCGTCACGCCAGAAGACGCGGTACTCCCGCGGGCTGCCCGGCGCCTGCTGACGCGCGGTGCGGCGCATGAGCTCGGCCATCCGCTCCGAGCCCTTGATGTCGGCGACCGCGGGCTCGTCGTGGCGGGTGGCGCGGACGTCGTCGACGACCTCGCCGAGGCTGCGCAGGGCCACCGCGGTCTCGCCCAGGGAGGGCAGCACGCGCTCGATGTAGCGCATGAAGACGCCGGACGGGCCGACCACGAGCACGCCGCCGCGCTCGTAGCGCTGCCGCTCGTTGTAGAGCAGGTACGCCGCCCGGTGCAGCGCCACCACGGTCTTGCCCGTGCCAGGACCGCCCGAGATGCTGACGACACCCTTCGAGGGCGCCCGGATGGCCTTGTCCTGCTCGGCCTGGATGGTGGCGACGATGGAGTGCATCGAGCGGTCGCGGGCACGCGACAGCTGCGCCATCAGCGCCCCTTCCCCGACGATCGGCAGGTCGCGGCCCTGGGCCTCCGCGGACGCGAGCGCCTCGGCGTCGAGCAGCTCGTCCTCGACCCCCACCACCCGGCGACCGGTGCTGCGCAGCACGCGGCGGCGGATCACCGACTGCGGCTCGGCGGCGGTCGCCTGGTAGAACACGGCGGCAGCCGGCGCGCGCCAGTCGATGAGCAGCGAGTCCCGGTCGTCGTCGCGCAGGCCGATCCGGCCGACGTACCGCGGGGCGGCGTCGACGGCGGCCTGCATGTCGAGGCGTCCGAAGACCAGACCCTCGTGGGCGGCGTCGAGCTGCGCGATCCGCTTCGCCGCCTGGAAGACCATGGCGTCCCGCTCGACCAGGCCACCCTCGTGACCCAGCCGGCCCCGGGAGTGCCCTTCCTTCGCCAGCTGCTGGGCGGCCCTGCCGGCCTGCTCCAGCTGCCGGTAGACCCGGTCGACGAAGGTCTGCTCGGTCGCGACCTCCCGCTCCACCAGCTCATCTGCCACCGTGTGCGCCCCTGCCATCCACTGTCGTCATGAGACCGCTCCGGACCTCTGTGGAGTCCGAAGCGGCAAGCAGTCAACTCTACAGGTGTGGGAGGGGTGGTTGAATGGTGACAGTCGTCGCACAAGCCAGGGGGGCAGATGAGTACGACACCGCAAGTGGTGACCCGCAAGCCCAACCGCCGCGGGGTGGCAGCCAGGGAGCAGCTGCTGTCCACGGCCCTGCGCCTGCTGGCTGACGGACGGCCCGAGGCGGTCTCGATCAACCTCGTCGCGAAGGAGGCCGGGCTCAGCTGGGGCTCGGTGCAGAACCTGTTCGGCGACTCCGACGGCTTCTGGTCCGCCGTGGTCGACCTGATGGTCGAGGCCGGCGTGGACCTGTGGTCCGAGCCGCAGAGCGACACCGTGGCCGGTCGGGTGGCCGAGGTCGTGCAGCTCTACCGGGGCGTCCTCGAGTCGCCCCACGGCATCGCCGTCGAGACCATCCGCGCCGGACTTCCGCGTCCGCGATCGGTGCTGGCCCAGACCCACCCGAAGACCGCGGCCTCGCTCACCCACCTCGACGAGCTGTGGGCGCCGGCCTTCGACCGCTACCTCGAGGGCCTCGACGACTACGTCGCCGAGCGCGCGCGTCAGGTCGCCCTGCTGCTGCCGAGCGCCATGCGCGGCCTCCGGCTGGACCAGATGTACGGCGTCCTGGACGACGCCGACACGGCGTACGAGACGCTGGTGACCGCCCTGACGGCGTACCTCGAGGCCTGAGGCTAGAGCAGGGCCCGGACGGGGGCGATAACCTCCTCGCCGAAGCGAGCGACCCCGGCGAGCTTGTCCTCCAGCGGCGCGTCCATCGCGCAGTAGTACATCCACGGCATCGACATCGTCATCGTCATCGACGACAACGAGCCCGCCGTTTTCAGGGCCGCCGGTTGTTGCGTAAACTGTGACGGCTGTGATAGCAGTGGCTCCGGTTGTGACGCTTGGGACAGAAACAACGGCGCTGGGGCAGCGTATCCGTTACCGTCGGTGGTGCGGAGGTCATCGTCGGCTCCTGTCCATGGCAGGGGCTGCGTCTCTGGCAGCCGTTGCGACGACGATGACAACGCGGGGGAATCGTCTACCAGATCGACAACGACCTCGTCGCCGTCGTTCATCCGTTGGCTGCGCATGAAGCCTGCAGCCGCTGGAATCCCTTGGCCACTGCTACTGCTGCCGGAGAACATGGATCGCTTGGGCGGTGGAGGTGGCAGCATCGACGTTATGGCGGTGGTCGAAGAAGCGTCAGCAGCAGTCACACCGCGGGCATCGGATTGCAGCGACAAAAGCGCCTTCAGATCTTTACTCGCGATCGCGGCCTTGTTCGCTGGATGCGGCGCCAGCACCGTCGACGTTTCTTGCAGCTTCTCCCAGACCCGCAGCTCTTCCTCCGTCATCGTCAGTCCCGCCGCACCACCACCACCGCCCGTCGGCTGGGTCCCCGACCGCACGATCATGTCCTTCGAGATGAAGAATTGATCTTCGGCGCAGTTGGCGAGCTGGGTGCCACTGACTTCGATAAACTTTTGAAACGGGTCTGCTTCGGCGGGTTCATACGCCAAACGCGTTCGGGCAGGAAAGGGGCGGGGCCGATTGGCGTCCTCCGCCGCTTGCGCGGCTTTCGCTTGTAGAACACGCTGTAGACACAGACACAGACACAGACACAGACACAGACACAGACACAGACACAGACACA
>OFDC01001936.1_pt1 | contig 10061 bp, 6 predicted proteins | sample 1520941 | NCBI WGS metagenome assembly OFDC01 (sample SAMEA94258168, study PRJEB24077) | hot springs metagenome | biome: Aquatic biome; feature: Water | place: India | collected 2012-12-06 | depth 5 m | reverse complement strand
CCCTTCGGGCGCCGCACGGCGCCCGTTTTTTTGGGACATGGAAATGAATGAGGTCGCAGCGCCGCTTGCGCGGCCTGCGGCCTCTTCCTGACGGCGCGGCGGTCGGGGGGTGCGACCCTGCGGGCCTCAGGCGGCGATGCGGAAGCGGCTCACCTGCTCGCCCAGCTGGCCGGACAGCGCCGCCAGTTCATTGGCCGACTCCGCCACCGATGCCGCGGCACCGGCGTTCTCTTCCACGATCTGCACGATCTGCTCCACCCGCTGGGCCAGATCCTGGCTGGCGATCGCCTGTTCCTTCAGCCCGCCGGACACTTCGCTGATGGTGCCCACCACCCGCTGCGCATGGACGTCGATGTCCAGCACCTTGGCACGCCCCTGTTCGGCGGTCTGCAGACCTTCATGCACGCGCAGCACCGTGGCCTGCATCTGACCGGCCACGTCACTGGCGCCGGCCTGGATGCGGCCGACCATTTCGGCGATTTCCTTGGCCGAGCGCCCGGACTGTTCCGCCAGCTTGCGCACCTCATCGGCCACCACCGCGAAGCCGCGCCCCATTTCACCGGCGCGGGCTGCCTCGATCGCGGCATTCAGCGCCAGCAGATTGGTCTGGTCCGCCACGTCGCGGATTACATGCACGATGCGGGTGATGTCGGCCACCTCTCCGCCCAGCGCTTCCGCGCGGGCAGCGCTCTGTTCGATGCCTTCGGTCACCTGACGGATCTGGTCCACCATGCGGCCGATGTCGCCGGCCCCCAGGGAGGCGTGATGACCGGCCACCCCCGACTCGGAACTCGCTTCGGCGCTCAGTTCGCTGACATGAGTGATCGAGGTGGACATTTCCTCCAGCGAGGCGGCCATGGAGGCCGCCAGTTCGGCCTGGCTGTCGGCCGACGCGCGCACCTGCTGGGTGGCGCCGGACAGGTGCTGGGCCGATTGCCCCAGCTTGCCGGTGGCGTCGCCGATGGCGCGCACCATGGTGCGCAGCGCATTCTGCATGGACTGTACTTCGCGCAGCAGCTGGGCGAGCTCGCTGTTGCCCTCGGCACGCACGTCCTGGGTCAGGTCTCCGGCGGAAATCCGCTTCACCGCAGCCAGCGTCTGGCTGAGCTGGCTGCCCACGCTGCGGGTGATGGCGAACCAGACGCCGAAAGCGATGGCGATCACGATCACGCCGGCCGCAATCACCACCTGCTTCAGGCTGGCCGTCTCACTCTTCATCTGTTCGAGCGCCACGCTGTTCCGGGCGCGGGTGAGCTCGCGCATTTCGCGGGTGGACGCATTGATCGCCCGCGCAGCCGGCGCATGCGCGGTGTGCAGCAGTACGTTGGCGTCCTGATTACGGTTTGCGAAAGCGTACTCGGCCACCTGATCGGAAATCCGGCGGAATTGCGCAAGATGCTCGGTCAGCCGGGCCATGGCCTGGGTCTCTTCGCCGTCGCTGCCGGTGCCGCTGGACACCAGCGCCGCCAGCCGTCTGTTCGCCGCGTCCAGTTCGGCGTAGCTGTCCTTCAGCAATTCACGCACCTGGGACATTTCGGCATCGCCGGTTTCGATGATGCCGCTGCGCAGATTGACCCGCACGCGCTGGACCGCGGCATTCAGGTCGGCAATCGCCTCGACCTCGGGCTGCGTGCGCTCGTCGATGTCACGCGCCAGATCGGCCATGCTGGAAGCACGCAGCGCAATGAAGACGGCCACGAGCGCGAAAATGACGGCAATCAGGCCAAAGCCAAGGGCCAGACGCGCCGAGATACTGAGGTTCTTCATACTGTCTCCGGGAAGTAACCCGTTACCAAAGTAATACGCACCAGTGTGAACGGCCTGCCGGGCGAGGACTTGAGCGGACACGCCCTGAAAACCACAAGAACCTTGGGGTCAATGGACACACGGCGCGCGCGGCCGCCTGCCGGTGGGCAGGAGCGAATGACCAGGAGATGGCGCGGGCCTGCGGTCCGCGACCGGTTACGGGGATGCCGGGTTCAGGCCGCTTCCAGCGAGGCGGCGATCCGTTGCAGGTCCATCAGACTGATCATGCGGGCGTCGTCGGCACCGCCCACCATGCGATGGTCAAAGGCGTGCAGCCCGGCGGCGGCAGATGCCTTCCGGCCCTCCCCGCGCGGCGGCTGCGCCTGGTCTATCGACACCAGCCGGGACACCGAAAAGCCGACCAGCGCGCCCTCGTGCTCGACCACCAGTACGCTGGCGGAGGGCGACAGCGGCGGAACCGGGCGGCCGAAGATCGAACTGAGACACCAGGTCGGAATGCTGCGGCCGCGGCTGACCACCAGGGCGGCACGGCCCGCGACAGCGCTGCCCAGCGCCTCGTCCGGACACCAGGGCAGGATTTCAGCGATCTGTTCGATCGGTGAAGCCACTTCCACGCCGATGTCGTAGGTGATCACCCGCTGCGCCGGCTGCGCAGCCCGGCCATCGGATTCCCGCCGGTCGGTCGCACCCGCCACCGGCGTGTTCAGCGCCGCCAGCCCCTGCAGCATCGGGTGACCGATCAGACGCGTGTCATCCAGCAGCAGATAGAACCCTTTCTGGCGCGTGACCGCGCGCACCGGATGCGCGGGCAGCACATCCAGCGACAGCACGCCGGCGAACAGGTCCGCCTCGGGCAGCGCGGCACGTGAAGTACCTGCGGTACAGGCCAGGTCGGTACGCACCACGTCGACCACTTCCTCGATCAGCATGGCGACCTGACCGCGCTCGAGATCGAGCACCAGCGCCTGGCGCAGCCGTTGTGCAGGCAGGGCGTTGAAACCGCAGAACGCGGCCAGATCGAGCGCCGGAATCTTCCGCCCTGCGTGTTCGATCACGCCGTGACAGCAGCCTGCCCTCAGCGGCGACGCCTGCAGCGGCGGGTCGAGCAGCGTCGCCTGGACGTGGACGGACGGCAGCGCGAAGGACAGATCGCCGGTACGCACCAGGATCAGGTGCACGGCCGCTTCCGCGTGCCCGGCAGCGGCAGGCGCCGTTTCACCGCGCGGATCGATCACGCGCGGCACGCCGGGCAATGACGCCAGCGCGTCGACCGACAGCACGCTGACCAGGGAGGCGTCGTCCGGGCGCCGGAAGGCACCGGACAGCAGCGAGGGCTCGCCCGCCGCCTGACTCAGGCGGCTCAGCCCGGACTGTTCGCACTCGAAAATGCCGGTCACGGTGTCAGCCATCAGGCCCAGCAGCTGCCCCTCGCTCAGCATGACCACGATGTTGTCGGCGCCGGCACTCGGCGCTTCGGCGGCATTGATCAGGCGACCCAGATCGATCACCGGGAGCACGGTACCCCGCAGGTCCAGCCCGCCGACCACGCAGGGGGCGGCGCACGGCAGTGCGCTGAGCCCGGCGCACGGCACCACCTCGCGCAGGGCCGCCAGCGGCAGGGCCAGCTGCAGCGGACCGCGACGGAACACGCCGTAGCCGGTTGCGCTCACGTCAGTGGCTCACGTCGCGGGCGAGCGCCTCGATCAGCGAAGACACCTCGTCAGCCATCTGCCGCTGCCGCTGCGTGGATTCTGCGATCTCCATAACACTGCGGGCAGTGGCCTGCACGCTGCTCATGATGCCTTCGAAGCTGCTGGCTGCCGACTTGCTGACTTCGGCGCCCTGGTTCACCTGCACGACCGAGGATTCGATCAGCGACGAAATCTCCTTGGCCGCGTCGGAACTGCGCTCGGCCAGCTTGCGCACTTCGGCCGCCACCACCGAAAAACCGACGCCGTGCTGTCCCGCCCGTGCTGCTTCGATGGCGGCATTGAAGGCAAGCAGATTGGTCTGGTTGGCGATGTCGCCGATCACCCGCACGATTTCCGACACCTTGCTGGAACTGGCCTGTATGCGGTCGATCGACGCCATCGACTGATGCACCGCCCGGTGACCCGCTTCGGCGGCAGCGGCCGACTGGCTGGCGGTTTCCGACGCGCTGCCCGAACTGCCCGCGATGGCGCCGATGCTGTCGACCAGCGCACGCACACTGACCATCATTTCGCCGGATTTCGAGGTGATGCGCTTTTCAAGTTCGACTTCCTTGGTCACGTCGTAGGCGTACTTCACCACCTTCATCACCCGGCCGCCGAGGTCGAAGATCGGGTTGTAGGTGGCCTGGATGTAGACGTCGCGGCCGTACTTGCCGACCCGGTGAAAGCGTCCGCTGACGAACTGGCCTTCGTTCAGGCGCAGCCAGAAGTCACGGTACTCGCGGCTCTGCCGGTACTCGTCACTGCAGAACATGCTGTGATGCTGGCCCTGGATTTCGCGCAGGGTGTAGCCGATGGCGGCGAGGAAGTTGCGGTTGGCGCTGACGACGTGGCCGTCCAGATCGAACTCGATCACCGCCTGACCCAGATCCATCGCCGCCACCTTGGCCTGGAACTCGGCATTGCGCAGCTTGGCCTCGGTCACGTCGGTGGCGAACTTCACCACCTTGACCGGGCGGCCGCGCGGGTCGAATACCGGGTTGTAGGAGGCCTGTATCCACACCTCGCGACCGTCCCGCCCGATGCGCCTGTACTCGCCGGAACTGAATTCGCCGCGCCCCAGGCGTTCCCAGAACACCTGGTACTCGGCGGAGCCTGACTGCTCCGGCGCGACGAAAGTGCGGTGATGCAGGCCGCGGATGTCCTCCATCCGGTAGCCCATCAGATCCAGGAAATTCTCGTTGGCGCTCAGGATGGTGCCGGCGAGATCGAATTCGATCACCGCCTGGCTGCGGTCCATCGCCGCCAGCTTGCCGGCGTCGTCCGCCAACCGGCGTCGGCGCTCGGTCACGTCCATCGCGAACGTCACCACCCGCACCGGTCGCCCGCCACCGTCGCCCACCGGGTTGTAGCTCGCCTGTATCCACACGGGCCGACCGTCGCGCGCGCAGCGGAGGTATTCACCGCGGTCGCGGTCGCACTCGCCCCGCCCCAGCTTCTTCCAGAAGTCACGATAGGCCGGCGTATCCGCCTCACCCTCGGCCACGAACATGCGGTGATGCTGGCCGGCCACCTGCTGCTTCATAGCCGAGCAAGGAGAGGAAGTTTTCGTTGGCAGTCAGGATATTGCCGCCAAGGTCGAATTCGGCCACCGCCTGACTGCCGTGCAAGGCCGCCAGCAGAAAGGCGTCGCTGCCCATGGAGTCATTCATTTCCAGCGTTTCGCCGGCCTCTGCGACCTGTTCGGTCATTCCGCTGCTGCGACCCACCATCGTTTGCCGCTCCCTGAATGAGCGGCTCAAGCGGCCGCCGCGTGCTTTTCCCATGACCAGGGATGTCTAACGGCGGCGTCATATGCACACTTGAGGTGCATGCGGAAAAAATAACCACGTATTCGCATCGCCCTGGAAAGATCCGGACTAACAATTCATGTCTATCGGACTGTGAAACAGGGAGGTGAAGCGCGGAGCTGCCGACTGGAACAGTTGTTGATGAAGGCGACAATACGCGACTGAGGAGGGCGGCCGCCAGCGGGGCGGTGAGCGCAGCGCTCAGGTCGCGTCGCGCGCAGGCCCGCCGGTCGGGTTCTCGTCCTCCCGCTCCGCGGCATCGGCACCCGGATCGAGATCGGGCGGCACCGGCAGATCACCCGGCGCCCGTGGCACTTCGCCGCCCCGGGCAAAGGCTTCGTTCAGCTGATAGACGTAGGCCAGCACCTCGGCCACCGCGCGGAACAGCCGCGCCGGGACTTCCTGCTCCAGTTCGCAGTGCTTGTGCAGTGCGCGCGCCAGCGGCGGGGCCTCGACCAGCGGCACGCCATGTTCGGCCGCCAGCGTGCGGATGCGCAGCGCGACCTCGCCTGCCCCCTTGGCCACCACACGCGGCGCCGCCAGCAGCAGCAGTTCCAGCGTCGCCCATTCGCGACCGGTCAGCGCCAGCGGCGCATCGCCCAGCTTCGCCTCACGGGTGGCCATGTCCAGCGTCAGCGCCCCATGGGTGATCAGCGACGACGCCACCGCGCGGCTGCGCCGGATCAGCGCCCTCACCCGCGCCACCAGTTCGCTCAGGTGGAAAGGCTTGATCAGATAGTCGTCGGCGCCCAGTTCGAGCGCATCCACCCGGTCTTCCAGCGTATCGCGCGCGGTCAGGATGAGCACCGGCAGCGCCAGGCCGTCGCGTCGCATGCGGCGCACCAGTTCCAGCCCGTCCATGCGCGGCAGGCCGATATCGACAATGGCGAGGTCGTAGGGCGTGAGCCGGAGGCCGGCCAGCGCCGCTTCCGCGGTATCGATCGCGTCAACGTTGTAGCCCTGGGCCTCCAGCCCCTCGCGCACGCCGCTCGCCAGCAGCACGTCATCCTCGACCAGCAGCAGTCGCATTGCGGTGTCCGTCCTTGGTGGGTCCGGCATCGTAACGCGGCGGCGGCACCGCGAAGCGGGCGTAGAGCGTGGGCAGCAGCAGCAGCGTGAACAGCGTGGCCGAAATGACGCCGCCGACGATGACCACCGCGAACGGCCGCTGCGTCTCGGAACCGATGGCGTGCGACAGTGCGGCCGGCAGCAGGCCCAGACCGGCCATCAGCGCGGTCATCAGGATGGGCCGGAGCCGCGCCACCGCACCTTCGGTCACCGCTTCGAGCGCCGACTTGCCGTTGTTCAGCAGCTCGACGATCTGTTCGACCATGATGACGCCGTTCTGGACCGAGATGCCGGCCACCGCGATGAAGCCGACCGCGGCCGACACCGACAGGTGCAGCCCGGCCAGCCACAGGCCGACCAGACCGCCAACCAGCGTGAAGGGCACCAGCGCCATGATGAGCGCGGCCACCCGCATCGAGCGGAAGGCCCAGAACAGCAGCGAAAAGATGGCCAGCAGGCTGACGGGCACGATGACCGCCAGCCGCTTCATCGCCCGCTGCTGGTTCTCGAACTGGCCGCCCCAGGTCATGCGGTAGCCGGCCGGCAGCTTCACTTCGCGCTCGACCACGCCCATCGCCTCGGCCACGAAACTGCCCTGGTCGCGGCCGATCAGGTTGGCCTTCACCGCCACCGTGCGGCCGCCCGCCTCGCGCTGGATGCGCGAGGCGCCCTGGCGGATTTCGATGTCGGCCAGTTCGGACAGCGGCAGCACGCTGCCGGCCGGCAGCGACACCTGCAGCCGGCCGAGGTCCTCGACCGCGTCGCGGTGCGCCTTGTCCAGTCGCACCACCACGTCGAACACCCGCTCGCCCTCGTAGAACTGGCCGACCGCGTGGCCGCCGAAGGCGGTCTGCACGACGCCGGACACGTCGCCCACCCGCAGGCCGTAACGCGCGAGACGGGCGCGATCGGGCGTGACCAGGATTTCGGTCTGGCCGCCGGTCTTGATCGCCGCCACGTCAGTGCTGCCCCGGATGCGGCCGAGGATGGCGGCCACCTGGTCCGCCTTGTCCTGCAGGATGTCGAGGTTGGGCCCGTAGATCTTGACCGCCACCTCGCCCTTCACGCCGGACAGCGTTTCCTCGACGTTGTCCTGGATCACCTGCGAGAAATTGGTCGGCAGGCCCGGTATCGCCCTGAGCTTCGCGGTCATGTCGGCGACCAGCGCTTCCTTGCCGGCGAAACGCCACTGTTCGTGCGGCTGCAGGTCGGCCAGCACTTCGATGTTGTTCGGGCCCTTCGGGTCGGTGCCTTCGTCCGGCCGCCCGACCTGGGTCAGCACGCTTTTCACTTCCGGGTACTGGCGCAGCAGCGCGCGGATGTCGCGCTCGACTTCCTTGGTCTGCGCCAGCGCGGTGGCCGGTGCGAGCGACACGGTGAGCCAGATGTTGCCTTCGTCCAGCTTGGGCAGGAATTCACTGCCCAGCCAGGGCACCAGCGCCAGCGACGCGCACAGCGTGCCGACACTGGCCAGCAGCAGCGCGGCCAGCCGGTTGCGCAGCATGCCCAGCAGCGCGCGGTAGCGGTTCTGCAGCGCTTCCATCCAGTGCAGGTGCACCTCGGCCATGTCGCGCTTCATCAGCACACCGGCGAGCAGCGTGGGCACCAGCGTGAGCGTGAGCAGGATGGCGCCCAGCAGCGAGAAGGACAGCGTGTAGGCCACCGGCGAGAAGATCTTCCCCTCGACCCGCTGGAAGGTGAAGATGGGCAGGAAGGCCAGGATGATGATGGCCTTGGAGAACAGGATGGGCTTGGCCAGACTGGTCACCGTGTTGCGCAGTGCGTGCAGCCGGAAGGACACCGGATGCTCGCGCGCCGACACGTCGTTGGCATGCAGCGCCAGCCTCACCATCAGCGCCTCGACCATCACCACCGCACTGTCGATGATGATGCCGAAGTCGACCGCGCCGAGCGAAATCAGGTTGGCCGAAATGCCGCGCGCATCCATCAGGATGAAGGCGAACAGCAGCGTCAGCGGAATGATGCTGGCGACGATGAGCGCGGCGCGCCAGTTGCGCAGGAACACGATGAGCACCGCCACCACCAGCGCGGCGCCGACCGCGAGGTTTTCTGCAACGGTATGCACGGTGTGGTTGATCAGGTCGGTGCGCTCGTAGATCGAGCGGATCTTCACGCCGGCCGGCAGCTGCCCCTCGGTGTTCAGGCGATCCACGCGTTCCTTCAGCGCCTCGACCACCTTGACCGCGTTCTCGCCCTTGGTCATCACCACGATGCCCTGCACCACCGAATCGCGGTCGTCATAGGCCACCATGCCGGCGGGCAGCGCTTCCCCGGTGGTGACGGTTGCGAGGTCACCGACGGTGACGGTGCGGCCCTGGTCGGCGCTCACCACCACGGCACGGATGTCGTCCAGCGAGCGGAACAGGCCGATCGAGCGCACCAGCAGGTTTTCCTCGCCACGCCGCAGCACGCCGCCGGACGCATTGGCGTTGTCGGAGGACAGCGCGGCCGAAATCTGATCCAGCGTCACGCCATAGCGGCCCAGTCGCGCCGGATCGACCGACACCTGGAACTGCTTGACCGTGCCGCCGAAGCTCACGATGTCGGCGATGCCGGGCACCCGGCGCAGCGTGGGCCGCACCACCCAGTCCTGCAGCGCGCGCACCTCGGCCATCGGCATGTCGGGCGGCGCGTCGACCACGTAACGGAACACCTCGCCCACTGCAGTCGCCAGCGGACCGAGCTGGGGCTGCACGCCGGGCGGCAGATCGACGGTCTGCAGCTTTTCCAGCACCTGCGAGCGCGCGAAGCGGTCTTCGGTGCCGTCGGAAAACACCAGGGTCACCACTGACAGACCGGTCATCGACACCGAGCGGATCTGGGTGGCGCGCGGTACGCCGCTCATTTCGCGCTCGATCGGCAGGCTGATCGAGCGTTCGACCTCTTCCGGCGACTGGCCCGGAAACTGGGTGACCACCTGAACCTGCACGTCCTGCACGTCCGGGAAGGCCTCGATCGGCAGTTCAAGCCAGGCGCGCAGGCCGAACACGGTGAGCGCGAAGGTGATCAGCAGCACGAACACGCGCTGCTGGATGGCAAAGGTGGCAAGCCGCGCAAACATCACTTCGCCCCGCCCAGTTCGGCATCCAGCAGCAGCGCGCCGCGCACCACCACGGTGTCACCGCCGCGCAGCCCGTCCGGCTCGGCCGGCTGTACATAGGCTTCGCGCGCATCCTGCCGCAGCGCCTTGACCCGGCGCTTGCTGAACTGGCCGGAGGCGGTCTGCACGAACACCGCGGTATACAGGCCATCACTGACCAGCGCCGACGTGGGCAGGCGCAGCACCCGCTGGCCGCTGTCCGACAGCACGTGAGCGCGGGCGAACATTTCCGGGCGCAGCCGGCCGTCGGCGTTCGGCAGGTCGCAGCGCACCTGCACGCGGCGGGTCTGCGGATCCAGCACCGGGGCAATGCGCGACACGGTCGCGGAGAAACGCTCGTCAGGCCAGGCGTCGACCGACACCTCGATGCGGTCGCCGACGCGGAACTTGCCCAGTTCCTGCTCCGGCAGGTCGATCAGCAGCCACAGCCGCGACAGGTCGGACACCACGAACAGCGGCTGTTCGGCGTCCGGCCGCACTTCCAGGCCGGGCGTGGCATGGCGCTCGGTCACCACGCCGGCCACCGGCGTGCGCAGTGCCAGGGTCTGACCGCTGGCTCCGCGCGGCGCCAGGCTCTGCAGGCGCTGACGGGCGCGCTGCACC
>OFDC01001935.1_pt1 | contig 10066 bp, 7 predicted proteins | sample 1520941 | NCBI WGS metagenome assembly OFDC01 (sample SAMEA94258168, study PRJEB24077) | hot springs metagenome | biome: Aquatic biome; feature: Water | place: India | collected 2012-12-06 | depth 5 m | reverse complement strand
TTGCTGGCGATTTAGTCTATTTTTAGCCTCATTATCCAAATAGGGACACGCCCTAGATGATTAAGTATTTTTTCAAACTGATGTAACTTAAATTCTCTATTTTCTAGCTCAGCTAACTCACTATTTTGCCGCTCACAAGCAGGGATATTCAGTGACTTTTCCCCTAAAATTTGCTACAATAAATCCTTTATTTTTCGCCAAAAAACTAAGAAAAAAATCAACGATTTTGACCGTGAAATCGAGTATGTTCTGACGTTTTTGCCATGCAAAACTTATGGAGTCATCATGACTGATACATCTGCGAATGTAGCCGATCAGACACAACAATCTATTACCCAATCAAGTCATCAACAAAATAAAGCTTATGGTTCTGACAGTATCCGCGTACTTCGTGGCTTAGAAGCCGTGCGTGTACGCCCTGGTATGTACATTGGCGATACCGACGATGGCACAGGTTTGCATCATATGGTGTTTGAAGTAGTAGATAACGCCATTGATGAAGCTTTGGCGGGTCACTGTGATCAAATTGACATCATCATTCACGAAGATGAATCGGTCAGCGTCAAAGACAATGGACGCGGTATACCTGTCGATATTCACCCAGAAGAAGGGGTGTCGGCCGCGCAGGTTATCATGACAGTCCTGCATGCGGGCGGTAAATTTGACGACAACAGCTATAAAGTCTCAGGTGGTTTGCACGGTGTCGGTGTGTCAGTGGTTAATGCGTTATCAAAAAAACTGGTGCTCGATATCTGGCGTGATGGCTACCACTATAGCCAAACGTATGCTGATGGTGAGCCCGTAGCTCCTGTCGAGCAACTTGAAGCCACCCAGCAAACAGGCACACAAGTACGTTTTTATCCAAGCGATGATATTTTTACAGGCACGATTTTTGATTTTGAAATTCTCGCCAAGCGCTTACGCGAATTGTCGTTTTTAAACTCGGGTGTACGCATCGTATTGACCGATGAGCGCGATGACAAACGTCATGAGTTTGAGCACGTTGGCGGTCTATCTGAATTCGTTCATTATATCAATGCAGGCAAAACTGGGCTAAATGACGTGTTTCATTTTACCAGTGAAGAAAATGACGGTATTAGCGTCGAAGTGGCATTGCAATGGACAGATAGCTACAACGAAAAAGTATTATGCTTTACCAATAATATCCCGCAAAAAGATGGCGGTACCCATCTTTCTGGTTTTCGTTCGGCATTAACACGCTGCCTAAATAGCTATATGGATAGTGAAAACTTGATGAAAAAAGAAAAAGTTGCGGTAACAGGTGACGATGCGCGGGAAGGGCTAACGGCGATTATTTCTGTCAAAGTACCTGACCCAAAATTCTCAAGCCAAACCAAAGACAAACTGGTATCAAGTGAAGTCAAACCCGCGGTTGAATCAGCCATGCACGATAAGTTTAGCGCTTACTTGCTTGAAAATCCCAATGCTGCCAAAGGGATTGCTGGTAAAATCATCGATGCCGCCCGTGCGCGAGAAGCGGCGCGTAAAGCTCGTGAAATGACCCGCCGTAAAACCACCCTGGATATCGCAGGTCTGCCAGGAAAACTTGCTGATTGCCAAGAAAAAGACCCTGCAATGTCAGAGCTGTACATTGTGGAAGGCGACTCGGCAGGCGGTTCTGCCAAACAAGGGCGTAACCGCAAGATGCAGGCGATTTTGCCGCTGAAAGGTAAAATTCTAAACGTAGAACGTGCGCGTTTTGATAAGATGTTATCTTCTCAGGAAGTGGGTACCTTGATTACCGCATTGGGTACAGGCATCGGACCTGATGAGTACAATCCCGACAAATTACGCTATCACAAAATTATCATCATGACCGATGCGGACGTGGATGGTTCACATATTCGTACCTTGCTTCTGACGTTCTTTTTCCGTCAAACCCCAGAGCTATTAGAACGTGGTCATATTTATATTGCGCAGCCACCGCTGTATAAAGTGAAAAAAGGTCGCCAAGAATTGTACCTCAAAGATGATGAAGCGTTAAAGGCCTATTTATTGTCGTCAACCATTGACGATACCCAGTTGCATTTGAGTGAAGGTACGCCTGCGGTAACCGGGCAAGCACTAGAAACCTTGCTCAATGATTATAACCAAACTCAGACCATCAAAAACCGTTTGCAAATCAAATATCCAAGCGCTGTATTAGATGCGTTGGCAATCACCAGCAAACTTAGCATGCCAATGATTGAAGATGAAGCGCAAATGCGAAATTGGGTAGAAATGTTAGCGCAGAATTTAGCCGTGACGGCAGACGGATTACACCCAAAAATTGAACTAGAGCCCTTTAGCAAACAAGAAGGCGATCATCAAAAAACCTATTATCTACCGCGCGTGACGATTTTTATCCATCAATTGCCACACGCGTACTTATTAGATACCGCATTTATTGGTTCAGGTGAGTATAGCCGTTTGCATCGCTTGACCAGCCAGTGGAAAGACATGTTGTCAGATACTGCTTATGTCGCAAAAGGTGATAAAAAATTGCCGATTAAAGACATGGCTTATCTATGGCAATTTATTATGAGCGATGCGCGCCGTGGTTTAGCGATTCAGCGCTATAAAGGGTTGGGGGAGATGAACGCTGATCAATTATGGGAAACCACGATGGATCCAGAAAATCGCCATATGCTAAAAGTCACCATTGAAGATGCGATTGCTGCTGACCATTTGTTCTCGTGTCTGATGGGGGATGACGTAGAACCGCGTCGTGCCTTTATTGAGGAGAATGCGTTAACGGTGACCAACTTAGATATTTAGCCCGATTTTAGGGTCGTGTTTTAATACAATGGAAACCACCTTATGTTGTAATAAGGTGGTTTTATTTCAGCTCGAGTTTTTAAAAGAGATATCACATGATTGCTTTATTACTGCTAGCGATAGCTTTATCGATGGATGCGTTTGCTGTGGCGATTGGACTCGGTGCCAAACACCGCCAAGATACGACCAAAATTGCGATTATGGCAGGCGTATACTTTGGCGTCTTTCAAGGTTTGATGCCTTTGATTGGTTATCTTGGTGGACGTTCAATCTTAGGATTTATCGCAAATTGGGCGCCTTGGATTGCGTGCATTATTTTGGTGGGGCTTGGAGGAAAAATGCTGTATGAAGCTTTATCTAGCGATGATGAAGATGCCACATCACAAAATTCAACCCCGCACAACATTGCTTTAGATATCGCCAATGATGCCAATGTTGTCATCACGCATAAAACCATGATTACTTTAGCGATTGCAACCAGTATTGATGCAATGGCAGCCGGATTTACCTTAAATTTAATCCCAGTTAATCCTTATGTATCCTGTGCAGTAATTGCCGTAGTAACAGGGATTTTTAGCTTTATTGGCGTCTTTATGGGCAAGCAATCAGGTACATGGTTAGAGAGTAAAGCTGAAATTTTTGGTGGGTTAGTGTTAATCGGTATTGGTATTAAAATGGTACTTTAATATGCCGGCTTTTTTGCTTTTCATTTTAACAGTTTACATAAAAAAGACTTTCAAATTAATGAAAGTCCTTTTTTTGTCAAGCTAACTTAGTCGAAAGATTAACGCTTAATACGATACCATGCATCACGTGCTGCTAGGCGAGCTTGATCCCAAGTCAAACGTGAGCTACCTTTGAATTGTTCCCAATCATTGCGTAAGTCATTTTCAACACTTTCAAAGTCATTTGCTGTATTAAAATGATGACGTGCACGGTAACCATAATCATACGCTGGACGATAGTCGGTATCGTAATCATAGCCTTGGCTATAGTAAGTCGTCTTATTGTAGTTATTGCGCCAGTAGGTATCTTCTTCTGTATTACCTTCAAGCGTATTTGCTATGGCATTACCCGTGGCTGCACCTGCTACAGCACCAATGGCACCGCCAACCAATGAACCTACTGGACCACCTACTGCACCAATCGCTGCGCCTGTAGCGGCACCAGCTGCCATACCTGTACCACTGGCAACAGGATTAGCTTCTTTACGTTGTTCACCTGCTTCAGTTGGGTTGACTGCTTCACCGACTTCATGACCTGCTGCACCACCAGCTACAGCGCCAATCGCCCCACCCACTAAGGTACCAACAGGACCCGCTACTGAACCAACGGCCGCACCGGCTGCTGCGCCACCTAGTGCCCCAGAACCACTGGCAACTGGGTGAGGTTTTTCGTAGGCATCTTCTGCAGTAGTTGGGTTAACAGCCTCGCCCACTTCGTGTCCAGCTGCACTACCTGCTACCGCGCCGATAGCGCCACCCACTAAGGTACCAACAGGACCCGCCACTGAACCAATGGCTGCACCGGCTGCGGCACCACCTAATGCGCCTGTACCAGTAGCAACAGGATGAGCTTTTTCTTCGCCTTCTGCATAGCCATCTACCGTACGTAAACGTGGTGAATATTCTTGACCAGCAATACGAGCATCTGTTCTATCCCAACCATCACGAATCGCTTCTTTGGCATCTTGCCATGCAAGACGTGAATTGCCTTTTACTTCCTGCCAGCTACGTTCAAGGTCTGATTCCACACTGTCAAACGTTGTACCAGCTGGATATTTTACGCGGTTTGCATAGCCGACGGCATAAGCTGGTCGATAGTCATTGGTATAATCATAACCCTCTTTATAATAAGTTGTTCGTGAATAGGTATCGTTCCAATAAGCATCTTCAACGGTTGGGTCAATCGCTTCAGCTGCGGCGTGACCTGCAACACCGCCAGCGATAGCGCCAATTGCGCCACCGATTAACATACCTAGTGGACCACCAATAGCACCAATGGCTGCACCTGCAGCAGCACCACCCATACTGCCTATTGCAGTACCGATTGGATGTGAGCCTGGTTCACCAGTGATAGGGTCGCGGTTTAAGTCTGAATCATTAATATTATCTACCATGATGGTATCCTCATTTAAAGTTTTTTCATCCAAGCCATACGAGTGTTTAGAAAAAATTTTTAATATGGCTATTATTTTTATTGTCGAAAAACGATTAAAAGTGACGTTAACTTAAAATCAATAAATTAAAATCAATTTTTTCATCAATCCGTTTTCGGTTATTACCGTTTCATAATAATAAATTTTTGTATTTGCTGTATAGTATTATGATCAGTCTTTTTCGTAGAGTTTGGTAAACATAAAGCCTATTAGATGATGTTTGTGTAACAAAGACAATCAATTGGTGAAAGGGATACAAAAAAACGTAATTAAAGACCGTCGATTATAAAAATTTTTTAGGCAGAGTTTTTACTTAAAACAGTTATGTAGCTATTTTTCACCCTATAAAAATCAGCAAATAAAGCCGTTAATTGGTACAATACCCATAAATTTTTGAAACCTGTTAGCATTGGTTCAATTAAGCTATTTATCCAAATTTAAAGAGGCTCGTATGTCAACATCCAACCACTCAATCAAACAAGACCGTATCTTGGTACTGGATTATGGTTCACAGTACAGTCAACTGATTGCGCGCCGCGTGCGTGAAGCAGGGGTATTCTGTGAAATGTACCCATACGATATCGACGCACAGCGCATTCACGACTTTGGTGCAAAAGGGGTTATTTTATCGGGCGGTCCAGAGAGCGTGTATGCAGAAAATAGCCCAAAAATTAATGACGCCGTATTTGATATCAATGTGCCTGTACTAGGCATTTGCTATGGTATGCAGGCGATGGCAGATCGGTTTGGTGGCAAAATCGAAGCCAGTAGTCACCAAGAGTTTGGCGCTGCTATCATTGAAAAAACCGCTCAAGATAGCTTTTTTAACGGCATTGAAGATGAGCCCAACAAATTACACGTTTGGATGAGTCATGGCGATAAAGTTGTTGAGTTACCGGCAGGCTTTGAAGTAACCGCAATGACCCCAAGCTGTCCAATTGCTGCGATGGCAAATGAGAGTAAGCATTATTACGGAGTGCAGTTTCATCCAGAAGTAACCCATACGCTGCAAGGTGAAGCATTGATTAGCCGATTTGTGCACCAAATCTGTGGCTGTGCCAATGCCTGGACGCCGGACAATATCGTTGAGATGCGTGTGGCGCAGTTAAAACAACAAATTGGCGATGAGCAAGTGTTGTTAGGGCTTTCGGGCGGCGTAGATAGCTCGGTGGTAGCCGCACTGCTTCACAAAGCGATTGGCGAGCAGCTAACTTGTGTGTTTGTTGATAATGGTTTGTTACGGCTCCATGAAGGCGACCAAGTGATGCAAATCTTTGCTGAAAACATGGGCGTTAAAGTCATTCGCGTGGATGCTGAGGAACGTTTTTTGACCGCATTGGCTGGCGTTAGCGATCCAGAAGCCAAACGTAAAATCATTGGCAAGACCTTTATTGATGTGTTTGCAGATACCGCGCGTGAACTGGCGGGTGAGGGCAAAGGCATTCAATTCTTGGCACAAGGGACCATTTACCCCGATGTTATTGAATCGGCAAAAAGTCACCAAGGCAAAGCGCATGTGATCAAGTCGCACCACAATGTCGGTGGCTTGCCGGACGATTTGCAGTTTAAGCTCATTGAACCCTTACGTGATTTGTTTAAAGATGAAGTGCGTAAGCTCGGCGTGACATTAGGGTTACCTGAAAAAATGATTTATCGTCATCCTTTTCCAGGTCCAGGTCTAGGCGTGCGTATCTTGGGTGAAGTGAAAAAAGAATATGCCGATATTTTGCGTCAAGCCGATGCCATCTTTATGCAAGAGTTGGAAAAATCCGGGTGGTATGATAAAACCGCACAAGCGTTTGCCGTGTTCCAACCAGTAAAATCAGTAGGCGTGGTCGGTGATGGTCGCCGCTATGCGTGGGTGATTGCGTTACGAGCGGTTGAAACCATCGACTTTATGACAGCGCGTTTTGCCCATTTGCCGTATGATTTGATTGAAACCGTGTCCAATCGCATCATGAATGAAATCAAAGAAGTATCACGTGTGACCTACGATATCTCAAGTAAGCCACCAGCGACCATTGAATGGGAATAAAAAAAGCTAATAAAAAAGGCGATTGATTATCGCCTTTTTTATGGGTTTAAACCACGACCGATAGCGTTATCGAGCATTGCTTTGACGTATCGCCAAAATAATCATTACCAATAAAATGCTAAAAAATCCTAGTGATAATTCTGGGATACTAAAGCCTAAAAACGTCCAGTCAATCACCGCACACTCGCCAGAACCTTTAAACACTTCTTTCAACACTTGGGCAATCGGCAACGTATCCATCCAATAGTCTAACCCAGGACCACATGAGGGGACTTGGTCAGGTGGCAGGTGTTGAATCCAGACATGGCGAATCGCCACAGCAATTGACCACAAAATGCCAAGCAGCGCGCCGAACATCAACAAAATCTTTGCCCAAACTTGTTTTGGATTAAGCAAAAAGGCGATAAATGCAAAAATCCCCATCACAATCAAACCCACTCGCTGAAAGATGCACAGCGGACACGGGTCTAATTTTACCACCCCTTGCAAATAAAAATAGGCGAAACTCATGCCAATAATACTGGCTAACGTCAATAGTCCTGCCAGTCCCCGATAACTTAACAAGCTTTGGGTCAATGAAGCATCACGCATAAAAAAACCATCAAACAATTTAGTGAAAAAGAATAAGCCAAACAATAGCGCTTAGAATTTTAGAAATTTAACCCTACAAAATAATCAGCGCAACAATACCTGATAACTAGCACCTGCTAACTAGCGAAATTGACCCACATAGGTATAAAAATCTTGTGTGTCATTCTGCTCGATATCGGCTTGCTCACGCACAGAGTCTTTGGCAAGCTGCTCGAAGTAAGTCATTTGCTCAGTGACCAATCCTTGATGTCTTAAACGATTGGCATGCATTTGCGCCAGTGACTTACCAAACTGCCAGCTACTATCAAAGCGTTCGGTATCGGCTAGCACTTGCGCTGATAAGGTGTTGTCTGGATTTTGCGCTTTTGCCATCATCGATTGCCACGCGTTGCGGTAATCATTGCTACCATAGGTGACATCTAAGAGCTCTGATAGCTTACGCATACCTAGCAGATGCTGTAGTAGCCAGTCTTTAAATGCGACTTGCCCAGCCATTGTATCAATCATTAAGTTTGGCTCGCGCCCTTGAGTGACGATTTTTTCTTGGTTTTGAGCAAGTAGGGCATCTTCATCGGGCAATAAGTCAGGACTATCTAGCAATAGGCAGTACAATGCCAAAATTTCCATAAAACAGGCAGTATTTAGGCTGATACCGATTTCGCTATACGGATCTAAGTCAATCGCTCGAAGTTCCACATAAGCGATACCGCGCTTGGCTAACGCATCACTGGGGTTTTCGCCAGGTTGGGTGATTTGTTTGGGTCGAATCGGGCTATAGTACTCGTTTTCACTCTGCAAAATATGGTCATTGATTTGAATGGGATAGCCATTGTCGTCATCGAGTCCCAACGCGGTAAAATTAGGATGCGGCGTGTGGATGGCATTACGCAAACCTGCGACATATTCATCGAGACTATTGTAGCAGATATCTAAATCATTTTGTACGCTATTTTGATAACCCAGTTTGCCCATACGCAGAGAGGTAGCATTGGGTAAATAGTAAGTTGATGCGTTCATTGGCTTTAGCGGATGCTCGCGACCCTTTAAAAAACACGCGCACACGGCAGGACTTGCACCCACCAAGTACAGCACCATACCACTGAGACGCTTAAAGTTACGAATCAAACCCAAATATTTTTCATTTTTAAATTCAGTTAATGACTGGGTATCACCTAACTGCTGTTGCCAAGCGGTGAATAAATTATCACCAAATGATAAATTATAATGCAGTCCAGCAATGGTCTGCATACGGCGACCATAGCGGATGCCTAGACCGTGACGATATAGGGTTTTTAATCTACCTAAGTTTGAGGTGCCATAGTCGGCCAGCAAAATATCTTCATCGCCCGAAATCATACAAGGCATCGACATCGGCCAAAACAGCTCGTCATCGGTCAAAGCATTTTGTACCACAATATGCAAATCACGCAGCATATCAAGCGCTTCTTTCACCGTGGGTTTTGGCTCAGTAATTAGCTCTAACAAGCTTTCGGCGTAGTCAGTAGTGATAAAAGGGTGAGTGAGTTTTGAGCCAAGCTTTGCTGGGTGTGGGGTAGTGGCGATATATCCCTCAGGGCTCATACGTAAGCCTTCTTTTTCGATACCCCGTAGCATGCCATGAATGTTTTCAGCGGTCAGCCAAGAAGGTAGCTGCAAAGAAGTACAAGTTTGAGGCGCTTGGGTCATAGTTATCCTAGAATTATTTTTAATTGTGTGAAATTATGCCACCAAATTTACACAAACACTATCAAAATATCGTGATGACTAAATTACCAATTGCGATAATCGCCAAACGTAAAAAACCCACAGTAAATACCGTGGGTATGATAAAAATTATCCATTATTTGATTAAGCGGTAATTTTTACCTGATATTTGTCACTTTTAATGAAAAAGGCATTAAGAGAAATCTAATTCAGTCTCAAACCCTTTTAATTCATGACGCGCCATGGCTAAGTTTGATTTTTGGCGATCAAGTACTAGGTACAAAAATAGGTTTTCGTTACGGACTAGTGGACGGATTAAGTGATATTGTTTACTTAATGTGATTAGGATATCTTCGATCTTGTCGTTAAGACCTAAGGCTTTAGCAGTTTTACGTTTTGCACGTACCACTTCAGTGTTACCCGCTGCTGCAACTTCAAGGTCGATACCATTACCGGTTGAAGCAAGTGCTAGACCTGATTCGCTGTCAACCAATGCAGCTGCAATGAAACCGTCGATGTTATTGAGTGCGTCTAAAGATAATTTTTAGCCATGATAAGCTCCTTGGTATTATTAAATTAATAATAAAGATTGCTTATTAATAATTGCTTAGCTAACAAACTTAAATCATTAACACATTTAACATTAAGTAATTAACAACAATAAATTAATGTCAACCTATATTAGGGTAGTTGATGATAACACGGTTAAGTGTCAGCACGCTGTTGATGGAAGCATTATTACGGATAAAGGCTAATGACACAAATCAAATCTGATAAACGCTGAAAAAATATAGATGATT
>OFDC01001934.1_pt1 | contig 10067 bp, 9 predicted proteins | sample 1520941 | NCBI WGS metagenome assembly OFDC01 (sample SAMEA94258168, study PRJEB24077) | hot springs metagenome | biome: Aquatic biome; feature: Water | place: India | collected 2012-12-06 | depth 5 m | reverse complement strand
AGGCCAAGCGCAAGTTCATCGGCAAGACCTTCATCGACGTGTTCGAGGCCGAGGCCAGGAAGGTCGGCGGCGCGGATTTCCTCGCGCAGGGCACGCTCTATCCCGACGTGATCGAATCGGTGTCCTTCACCGGGGGGCCTTCGGTGACGATCAAGAGCCACCACAATGTCGGCGGCCTGCCCGAACGTATGAACATGCAGCTGGTCGAGCCGCTGCGCGAGCTGTTCAAGGACGAGGTCCGCGATCTCGGGCGCGAACTGGGCTTGCCCGACGCCTTCGTCGGCCGCCACCCCTTCCCCGGCCCGGGCCTCGCAATCCGCATCCCCGGCGAAGTCACCAAGGAACGCTGCGACATTCTGAGGAAGGCGGACGCGGTCTATCTCGAGGAAATCCGCAATGCCGGGCTCTATGATGCGATCTGGCAGGCCTTCGCGGTGCTGCTCCCCGTCAAGACGGTCGGCGTGATGGGCGACGGGCGCACTTATGACAGCGTCTGCGCCCTGCGCGCCGTGACCTCGACCGACGGGATGACTGCAGACGTCTTCCCCTTCGACGCCGGCTTCCTCACCCGCGTGGCAACCCGCATCGTCAACGAGGTCAAGGGCATCAACCGGGTGGTCTATGACTATACCTCGAAGCCGCCGGGGACGATCGAGTGGGAGTGAACCGGAGGTTCGTGCCGCCACCGGTAGAGCCCGCTTAAGCGAACAGCTCGCGATCGCGGACCTTGCGAGGATTGGTGTAGTCATCTTCGAACCAGGCAAGCTCGCCCGGCAGGCGCGGGGGGCGCTTGAGCATCAGCGGCTCGCCGGCCTTCTTGGCTTCGTCGCGTGCTACCCTGAAGTGGTAGTGATCGAAGATTCTGAGCGCCTCGACGGCGTAGCTCGTGGCAATGCGCCGGTCCTCGATGAGCAAGAGGTTTTCGCCGTTCGTCCGATCAGCAGGCTTCGAAAAATTGTAGGAACCGAGATAGACTCGTGCACTCGGCTTGTCGAAATCGATGACCAGGAATTTGTGGTGCATGCGGTTGCCGCCGCCGCCTTTCGGTTCGGCAGAAAAGGGCGGCGGCACATTTTTCGACAGCGCGGCGGGGCGAACGGGGGCGACGTTCCCATCGGGCTTCTGGAGGGCAAGGCCGCCGACCTTCTTGTCGGAAATTCCGCACACGAAGCGGCCGGGTGCGGCGGTGACCGCCTTGATCGCCTCCAGCATGACCCCTGAAGTCTGGTAGAGGAATGCGAGCGAATAGAGCAGCGACGATTTCGTCCCATTCTCGACATCCGCAGCGACCCCCGCCAGCTGAGCGTTGGCGGCGGCATGCGGTGAGAAGGTGACCTTGGCCTTGATCCCCGGCAAACCCAGATCGTGCCATTGCGCGGATGGCGATGCGCCGAAAGCGCGCGCACTGTCATCATTTGTCCAATAGGTGTCGAACGCCGCCTTGAAGGGCGCGATCGCGGAAGCACCCTCGACGATGACCGCATTGTTTGCTTGGACGTAGAAGCCCCGCCAACTGAAATTGGTCGACCCGCACACCGCGCGTTTGACCGTGGGACCGTCGACGACGATCAGCTTATTGTGCTGCAGGTTGCCCATGTGCTGGCGCCGGACATTGGAAGCGCCCGCCGATTGCTTCAGCCGGGTCTCGGCCTGACTCTCGCCGGAATGGGCGTCGCCGTGCTCGCCGCTGTCGTCGATGATGATCTTCAGCTTAGGGCCGAGCGCTTCGAGTTTCTCGACGAAGTGCCTTTCGCTCAGGTCGTAGGCGACAACGTAGACATCGGCGCTATCCCCGCGCGCAAGATCGAGAACCTCAAGGATCGCGCTCCGCGCCTCGAAGCCCATCCACGCGAGCGCTTCGTCCGCCTTCGGATGGGTGGGCGTGAATGTCAGGCCGGCATCGGAATTGGGCGGCAGGAGTGTTGCGATCGGCCCAGCGGACTCGAACTTGTCGACGAACGCCTGCGACGAAACGAAGCCACGGGTGAAGGTGACGTTGAGCTGTCCCGGATAGGTCTCGCGGCGCAATTCGATCGCCGCTTCCTGCGGTTCGCCATAGCTCAGCTCGTTCGCGGCGTTCATGAATACCGGCGTGACCCGATACAGGAAGTCGCCGGCAAGATCGGCATTGCGCGGAAAGTGTACCCAGCGGAACTTCTGGATGGGCGAGAGCATCGTCGAAAGCTTGGTCGGATCGACCTTGCCGTCTGCGCCGGGGAAGCCGAGCCGGTTCTTGACGTCGAAGAAGCGATCCCCGCCCGGCTCACGATACTGGATGCCGAAGCCGACGAAATCTTCGGGTGGCTTGCCGGCCCGCCAGTTCATCGCGATCAGGACCATGCCGTCGCCGCGATGCAGCTTCAGTGTGAAAAGCGCCGCGCCGTTGCGGCCGGTGACCTGGAACTTTCCTGCCATGATGCCCCCCGTTTTTCCGATTCCCTGCAATGGCTTAACCGAGTTGCGGTTTCGCGGCCACCTTGGGGCCGATCAGGGGTGCGAGGAGGGCAGGCAAAAGTGACTATCCGGCCCCTTCCGTGCCGCACCCAAATCGCATATCGCATACCCCATGCGGTCGCTTCTTCCCCTCTCTCTTGCCGCCTTCTTCGCCCTCGCCGCTTGCGCGGGGCCTGAGGCTGATGCGCCGCTGGCCGATCCCACCGCTTCGCCCGCGCCGGTGACCGAGGGCGCGTGGAGCCTCGATCCGGCCGCCTCGCGCCTCGCCTATGTCTCGATCAAGGCGGGCGAGGTGGCCGAGAACAACCGCTTCGACGCGCTCTCGGGCAGCGTCGCGGCTGACGGCACCGCCAGCCTCAGCATCGATCTGGCCTCGGTCAGCACCGGGGTCGAGATCCGTGACGAGCGGATGCGCGAGGTGTTTTTCGGAGTTGCCGACAACCCCGCTGCGACCGTGACCGCCAGGCTCGATCCGGCGCGCTTTGCGGGCCTGGCAGTCGGCCAGTCGGTGCTGCGTCCCTTGACCGCCGAGGTGACGATCAAGGGCGCGAGCGCCGAGGTCGAGACCGAGGTGCTCGTCACCCGCGTCGCCGAGGACCGCGTGCTGGTGGTGACGGCCGCGCCGGTGATCGTCTCGACCGACATGTTCGGCCTCACCGACGAATTGGGCGAATTGCGCGCGCTCGCCCAGCTGCCCTCGATCACGCCTGCCGTGCCGGTGACCTTCACGCTCGCCTTCACGCGGGCCTGAGGCGTCGATCCCCCGTCATGCGCAGCGCCATCACAACGCTGGCGCTGGCGAGTCTGGCGATCATGGCATTTGCAGGCAATTCGCTGCTCGCCCGCGCGGCGCTGGCGGATGGTGCGATCAGCGCCAGCGCATTTTCGGCGATCCGGCTGAGCGCAGGCGTGCTGGTGCTGCTGCCGATGATCGGACGGCGGCCCGTGGGGGGCGATTGGCCGGGCGCGATTGCGCTGGCTGTCTATGTCGCAGGATTTTCCTTTGCTTACCTCAGTCTAGGGGCGGGAACGGGCGCACTGATCCTGTTTGCGGCAGTGCAGGCGACGATTCTGCTGGTCGGTACTGCGCGCGGAGAGCCCTTGTCGCTGCCCGGCTGGATCGGATTGGGGCTGGCTATGACAGGCCTCGTCATCCTGCTTGCCCCCGGCGGCGCGGCGGTGGACCTGCTGGCTGCCGCGCTGATGGCGCTCGCCGGGGCCGCCTGGGGGGCATATACCCTGATCGGGCGCGGGGGCGGCGATGCGACGGCACGCACGGCGCGCAGTTTCCTGCTCGCCGCGCCGCTCATGCTGCCGCTGCTGTGGTGGGATTGGGCGATGGAAACCGCGCCGCCGATCCTCTCAGCCAAAGGTGCGCTGCTGGCGGCGGCGAGCGGCGCGGTGACCTCCGGCTTGGGCTATGTCGTGTGGTACAAGGTCATCCCGCGCCTCGGACTGGCGACCGTGGCGAGTGTGCAATTGGCCACCCCGGTGGTCGCCGCCTTGGGCGGGGTGCTGCTGCTGGCCGAGCCGATCGGCTGGCGATTGCTGGCCGGGGGCGCGCTGATTCTGCTCGGCATCGTGCTGACCCTCGCCAAGCCGCGCGCGCCAACGGATTGAGATTGCCCAACCGACGTTACGGCATGCTGCCCTCACAAAAGCAGGCTTGCGTGGCTTGCCGAACTGGGCTTGTCTTCTGCCCAAACACAGCATTCCAACGGGAGAGACCACGCCATGAAGACCGCGATCACCGAAATGTTCGGCATCCAGCACCCGATCATTCAGGGGGGCATGCACTATGTCGGTTTCGCCGAGATGGCCGCGGCGGTCTCCAATGCCGGGGGCCTCGGGATCATCACCGGCCTCACCCAGGGCACGCCCGAGAAGCTCGCCAACGAGATCGCGCGCTGCAAGGACATGACCGACAAGCCCTTCGGTGTGAACCTGACGATCCTCCCGACCCTGACCCCGCCCGACTATCCGGGGCTGGTCAAGGCGGTGATCGATGGCGGGGTGAAGGTGGTCGAGACGGCCGGGCGCAACCCGGTCGAGCTGCTGCCGCCGCTGAAGGATGCCGGGATCAAGGTGATCCACAAGTGCACCTCGGTGCGCCACTCGCTGAAGGCGCAGGACATCGGTTGCGATGCGGTGAGTGTCGACGGGTTCGAATGCGGCGGTCACCCCGGCGAGGACGACGTGCCCAACTTCATCCTGCTGCCGCGCGCGGCGGACGAGCTGGAGATCCCTTTCGTTTCGAGCGGGGGCATGGCTGACGGGCGCAGCCTTGTCGCCAGTCTCGCGATGGGTGCGGCGGGCATGAACATGGGCACCCGCTTCATCGCCACCAAGGAAGCGCCGGTGCACGAGAACGTGAAGCAGGCGATCCTCGCCGCGTCCGAGCTCGACACCCGGCTGGTAATGCGCCCGCTCAGGAACACCGAGCGCGTGCTGACCAATGAGGCGGTCGAGCGCCTGATCCAGAAGGAGAAGGAGCTCGGCGATGCGATCACCATCCAGGACATCCTGCCCGAGGTCGCCGGGGTCTACCCCAAGATCATGATGGAAGGCACGATGGACGCGGGCGCGTGGAGCTGCGGCATGGTGGCTGGCCTCATCCATGACATCCCCACCTGCCAGGAGCTGATCGACCGGATCATGCTCCAGGCCGAGGAGATCATCGCCCGGATGCAGGCGATGGCCCGCGCCTGATTCCCGAGAGCCTGTGCCTGCGCGCCAGAACACCGCGCCGGAATCTGCGCCGACCCGTTCCCCGCCAGCGCCCGCGCGCGGCGACTCTAGGTGTTGCCCCGCATTCTCTCGGGGGCCGCACTGCGTCACCTTGTAAAAGTGCGACAGGCCGATTCTGGAGGGAGTCGGCTCCCGCATGCGAGGCTGCATGGCCTCCGGGCGGCGGTGGGATGCCCCCGGAGGAACTGGACGGGGAGATGACGATGGAATTCTTGGCAAGTGGCCCGGCGATGCTGGGCGGAATCATGATGAGCGTGGCGCTGGGTTCGTGGTCGCTCGGGCGGTGGCAGGGCGGGCTGGCCCGGTCCGATGACGTGTCCCCGGCAGTCACGCCCGCCATCGGCGAGGCGGGGGAGGCGCCGGCCTTGCGCACAGCCATGGGCGCGGTCGGCGCGCCGCCTTGCCAGGATGCGGCGCGGGCCGAACGCCGCACCGCGCTTGCGGTCGCGGATTCGCTCGGCGAGCTGCATGCCGAGATCAGCGCCTATCGCCGCGCCGAGAAGGTGCTCGCCGGCCCCGATGCCGACGGACTGCGCTTGCAGCCGCATTTCGAGAATATCCGCAGCGAATGCCGCTATCTCGGCCTCACCGGCGATCCGACCTGCGCCGTTGCCGAACCTGCGCGGATGGCTTGCGCCTGCGGGACGCGGTGCAGCCGGGCGGAGCCGCTGCTGCCCGCTTCCGCGCGGCCCGAGCGTCTGATTCAGCCCTCGGCTTCGGGCTTTACGCGGGTGTAGGGGACGAAATCCTCGAAAAACACCGCGCCGCTGAAGACCCCCGAAAAGGCCTCGACCTGCACTGTCTGGTCATCGCGGCACAGCTTCGAGGCGTCGCGGCGCATAACCTGCAGATAATCGCCATCGTCGATCTGCTCGGGATGGCGGGTGCGCTGCACCCAGATGGTGCTGCCCGAACCATAGACATAGGCCGTGCGGTCGATCGTCTGGATCGGCAAATTGCGGAAGGCGCGGATGCAGCGCACCGGCTCGCCCGCAACGCGGCCTTCAAGCAGCTTGGCGAGGCGCTGCTCGCCCTTGCTCACCGGGGCGGCGGCTTCGGCTTCCACATCGCCTTGTGCGGCAGCGGGGAGCGCCACGGCGGCGGTGAAGGCTGCGGCAAGGCAGCCGGTCAGCATGCGCGATTGGCGGGAGACTCGTAGCATGAAGACATCTCCTTCGGTATTCGAGAGCGAATGCCCTGTCATATCACGCCTTAATCGCGCCTGACCAGCCAGCCGCTAATAGCGGCTGAAGGTCAGGGATATTTGCAGTTTGCCGTTGCGATCATCGCGATCAAGCGCGAGGTCGACATTGAGCGACACGTCATTGTCCTCGTCGACCGGATAGCTGGCCCTGAATTGGCCGAGATCCTTGTTTGCGCGCAGATGTTCCTCGAAGGACGGGCCATATTTTGCGGCCAGTTCCTTGATCTGCGCCTCGGTGTAGACGACCGGCGCGACTTCCTTGAGCGGGGTGGGCAGGCAGGCGTTCAGCCGCCCGGCCATCCGTGCAAAGTCGCGTTCGGCGGCTGCGCCCTCGCCTGCGGGATAATCCCAGTCGCAATCGAGGTCGAACCCGTCCTTGGGGCTGTCGAGGTTGCAAGCGCTCGCATCGCGGAAGGCGGAGGGCTTGCCGTCGAGGGTCATGTCGAGCAGCCCCCGGGCGTTGACCGCCAGGCCCACCCCCCTGAGCCGCGCATCGCCCTTGGCGAGCATCACCTCGATCAGCTCGCAGCCCGCCTTGGCTTCGGCCACCGTCGGCGCGGCCAGCAGCGCCGCCGCCAGACCCGCCGCCGCGAGCCGAGTCAGCCTAGGGGTGGCCAGCGTCGGCTCCCGAAGCGATATCCGGAAGGCCAGCCTGCGCCGCGCCGTCGGCAGGGCCGCCCTTGAGGACGAAGCGCCGGTCGCAATAGCCGCAATCGACATAGCCGTGCTCGTCGATCTCGAGGAACACGCGCGGATGGCCCAGCGCCGCCGGGCGGAAGCCCGCGCCGCCGCGAATGCCGGTCGCGCCGTCGCAAGACACGCGGTGGGTCTCGACCAGCAGGGTCTCGGGAGGAGGAATGCTCATGGCCCCTGCCGATACAGGCGCGCGGGCACGTGTGCAATTGCCTTTGCTTGTCCGCTTGCCTAGGCCAGCACCATGCCGACCGAACCCGCAATCCGCATCGACAACCTCGTCAAGCGCTATGCCCCCGCCAAGGGCGCCAAGGGCACGATGACCGAGGGCAAGCTCGCGCTGGGCGGGGTCACCTTCGACGTGCCGCAAGGCTCGATCTTCGGGCTGCTCGGCCCCAACGGCGCGGGCAAGTCGACGCTGATCAACATCCTTGCAGGCCTCGTCAACAAGACCTCGGGCAGCGCCGAGATCTGGGGCTTCGACATCGACCGGCACCGCCGCAACGCGTCACGCTCGATCGGGATCGTCCCGCAGGAGATCGTCTTCGACCCCTTCTTCACCCCCTTCGAGGTGCTCGAGAACCAGGCGGGCTTCTACGGCATTCCCGCTGCGCTGCGGCGTTCCGAGGCGCTGCTTGAAGCAGTGCGCCTCTCCGACAAGCGCAACGCCTATGCCCGCACACTCTCGGGCGGGATGAAGCGGCGGCTGCTGGTCGCCAAGGCGATGGTCCATTCGCCGCCGATCCTCGTGCTCGACGAGCCCACCGCCGGGGTCGATGTCGATCTGCGGCGCCAGCTGTGGGAGCTGGTCAGCGAATTGAACCGCGAGGGCGTGACCGTGGTGCTCACCACCCACTACCTCGAGGAGGCCGAGGAGCTGTGCGACCGGATCGCGATCATCAACCATGGCCGCGTGATTGCCGACAAGCCGACCCGCGAGCTGGTCGGCATGGCGCGCGAGAAGGTGGTCGCGGTGACCGCCGCCGACGACCTTGCCGCCGCCCCCGCGCACGAGGCCTTCGCGAAGGTCGAATGGGACGGCGCGCGCGATGTCACGGTGACCTATGACAAGGACCGCCTCAATGCGGGCCAGGTGCTCGGCATCCTTCAGGCGCAGGGGCTGGTGATCGCCGATGTGACCACGCGGGAGGCCGATCTCGAGGATGTCTTCGTCCAGCTGACCGCCGCCGTGTGAGGCTGCCCGGCGCGCGGGGTGCGGGGGGCCGGGCGCGCGCTCAGGTCGAGCTCGGCTCGCCGCTTCCTCTGCCTGCATCCTTGCGCTTGCGCCAGCGGCGCCGCCCAAGGCGCTGGATCGGGGCGTCGCAATGGCGGCACACCCCGATATAGTGGCGTCCGTTCCAGGTGACCTCGCGGCGCGTGGGCTGATGCTGGTTCAACAGGCACGCGATCGACTGGAAAACGGACATGGACTATTCGGCCCCGGTGAGAGGTTAAGGCTAGCGATCAAGATGTTGCGACCCGGCCCGCGCGCGCCGCTTCTGCGTCGGTTTTCGCGCGGGCCTGCGGGTCTAGCACCGTGTTGCAGTGCAACCTAGGGGAAAATACTGCGTCTCCTGGCCAAAGTTGATGCAAGCCAATTGTCTCTTGCTGCCGCCCCAATTGCGCGGCAATGCCCCCGCAATGGCGATCGATGAAGCCTTGTCCTGCCCACAGGATGCGCCGGATGATCCGGGCCACGATGTGCTCGTGATCGGCTCGGGCGCGGCGGGGCTGACCGCGGCGCTCGCGCTGGCGGAAACGCGGCGGGTGCTGGTGCTCGCCAAGGGCTCGCTCACCGGCGGATCGACCGCCTGGGCGCAGGGCGGGATCGCCGCGGTGCTCGATGCCGGCGACACCTTTGCCGATCACATCCGCGACACGATGGTGGCCGGCGCAGGCCTCAACGACCGGGCGACGGTCGAATTCGTGATCGAGCGCGCGCCCGCCTCGATCGACCGGCTGTGCGAGCTGGGCGTGCCCTTCAACCGCGAGGCCGAAGCGCTCCACCTCACCCGCGAGGGCGGGCATTCGCACCGCCGCATCGTCCATGTCGACGACGCGACCGGCTGGGCCGTGCAATCGGCGCTGCTCAAGGCGGCCGAGGCCAATCCCAACATCACCCTGCTGCCGGGCCGCACCTGCATCGACTTCATCACCGACCGCCACCGCGAGCAGTTCTCGGCCGCGGGCCGGGTGTGGGGGGTCTATGCGCTCGACGAGGCGACCGGCCATGTCGAGCGTCATGTCGCCCGCGCCACGATCCTCGCCACCGGGGGCGCGGGGCGCGTGTACCAGTTCTCCACCGCCCCGCGCGGCGCGACCGGGGACGGGATCGCGATGGCGTGGCGCGCGGGGGCGCGGGTCTCCAACATGGAGATGATGCAGTTCCACCCGACCTGCCTCTACCACCTCGAGACCAAGAATTTCCTCATCACCGAGGCGGTGCGCGGCGAGGGCGGGCGGCTGATCAACCCGCGCACCGGCAAGCGCTTCATGAACTTCTACGATCCCGAGCGCATGGAGCTTGCGCCGCGCGATGTGGTCGCCCGCGCGATCGACGCCGAGATCAAGCGCTTCGGCCTCGATTACGTCCACTTGGACATCAGCCACGAGAGCCCCGATTTCGTGCGCGGGCACTTCCCGACGATCTACGACAAGCTGATGGGCCTCGGGATCGACATGACCAGGGCACCGATCCCGGTCGTCCCCGCGCAGCACTACACCTGCGGCGGGGTTGTGGTGGATTTGGCCGCGCGCACCGACATTCCCGGCCTGTGGGCGGCGGGCGAGTGCACCGAAAGCGGCCTCCACGGCGCGAACCGGCTGGCGTCCAACTCCCTGCTCGAATGCTTCGTCTTCGGCGAGGCCGCCGCGCAGGACATTCTGGCGCGCTGGGACACGCTGGAAGCGCCCCCCGCGATCCTGCCGTGGGACGAAAGCCGCGTGACCGATTCCGACGAGGAAGTCG
>OFDC01001933.1_pt1 | contig 10075 bp, 8 predicted proteins | sample 1520941 | NCBI WGS metagenome assembly OFDC01 (sample SAMEA94258168, study PRJEB24077) | hot springs metagenome | biome: Aquatic biome; feature: Water | place: India | collected 2012-12-06 | depth 5 m | reverse complement strand
GAGGGCGAAATAGGTGGACATGGCGAACTTGGCCTCTGGGCTGCCCTGGCGGGCCGCCTCCTCGAACCATTTGAACGAGCGGGCGTAGTCGGCGGGCAGGCCGATGCCTTCGGCGTACATGACGGCCAGGACCAGCTGGGCCTCGGACGAGCCGTTGACGGCGGCCAGTTGGATGGCGCGGACCCGTTCCAGCGGCGACAGCCGGCTCTCGGTCGCATGGCCGAGCATGGCTTCGAAGGCCTCGATCTGCTGGCGGGAGAGCTGTTCGGGGGCGGTGACGGCCTCGGGCGTCACGCCCAGATAGCGCAGGGCGCGGCCCACATGGATGAAGGGCAGTTCGCCCTGAAGCCGGGACAGGGCGTATTCATAGGCGTCGCCGCGCGGGCGGCTCTCGTCCGAGAAGGGGACGCCGGAGGCCGGGGCCTCCAGCGGATAGAATTCGAAGGGCGGGGTCCACTGACGCGCCTTGGCCTCGACGAAGCCTGCATATTGGGCGCGGCCGGGCGAGGAGCGCTCGAAGTCCTTCATCAGCACATAGGCGCCGACGTCGCCGGTCTGGACCGCCAGATAGTTGTAGAGATAGGCGTCGACGTCGTTCCGCTGGAACAGATTGACCGCCGCCCAGTAGCCGCCGCGCGAACGCGGCTGGCCCAAGCTCTTGCCCTCGGGCTTGCGGCCGAGCGCCTCACGGGCCTCGCGATTGTCGGCAGGCTCGCCGAAGGGGCCGTAGAGACCGTCGTGGAGGCGGGCCAGGGTGCGATAGCCCTCGGCGTCCTGGGTGGAGAGGACGTAGATGACCCGGTCGCGCACCGCCTCCTGCTCCTCGCGGCTCATCCGCGACAGCTGGCGGTCCAGAACCTGATAGGCGCGGTGGCGTTCGAAGGCGCGGCAGTCGTCGTACTTCGACAGACGGCGCAGACCGCCGCCGAAGAGACCGCCGCCCCGGTGTTCGACCCCGTTGATCGGGGCGTAGCCCTCGTCATTGGCCAGGGCCATGGCGTACCAGACCGAGCTTTCGATCGGGTCCTCGATATTCTTGTCGGTGGCGCGCACGGCGGCGTAGCGCGAGCCCAGCTCCAGCTGGGCGAAGAAGTCGCCGCGGAAGGCGGCGCGGCGCAGGTGGCGCAGGCTCGCCTCCTGGGCGTTGAACTCGGACCCCGTGACCGAGGCCGGGCGGGGGCAGGACAGGGCGGCCTCGTTCTGGCCGCGCCGCCAGAAGCCGGGCGCGCCGTCGCCGCAGCTGGCCAGCAGCAGGACGGCGATCAGCAGGATCAGAACCGCCACGGCGCCGCCGGCCAGGGGCATACGATGCCGCTGGAGCTGGGACGGACCGTGACCGGCGTTGTCGTACTCGCCCATACCTTCCTGTCGCTCCCGCAATCCCACTGGCCGACGCGACGCAGGACGGCGCGCCGGCGCCGACGGGTCAGACCGCCCAACATGGTTAACAATGTTTTGCGACAAAGCGGCGCCACAGCAAGCGGCAAATTTCGACACGACGAACCTTGTTGTGCGATTTCCGGTATTTAAGAAATTGAACCCTGTGGACGAAGGCTCGCTTCCGGGGATGGGGCCTCCTATATCGACTGCGAATCGAAGGAGCGCCCATGTCCTATGTCCCCCGCGACGACCGCCCCGCCGACAAGGCGAACCGCTATGCCGAGGTCGAGGCCGAGATCCTGGCGGTGCTGGACGGGGAGCCGAATCTGACCGCGCGAATGGCCACCGTGGCCTCGATGCTGGCCGACGCCTTCGACCATTATTTCTGGACGGGCTTTTATGTCGTGGCGCCGGCCAAGACGCCGGATGGGGCCGACGAACTGGTGGTCGGGCCGTATCAGGGGACGCTGGGCTGTCTGCGGATCGCCTTCGGGCGCGGGGTGTGCGGGACGGCGGCGGCGACGCGCCAGACCCAGCTGGTCGAAGACGTCCACGCCTTTCCCGGTCACATCGCCTGCGACAGCCGCTCGGCGAGCGAGATCGTCGTGCCTGTGCTTGACGTCTCGGGCGAACTGATCGCCGTGTTCGACGTGGACGCGACGACCCCGGCGGCCTTCGACGCCGTGGATCAGGCGGGGCTGGAACGCCTGATGGCCAAGGTCTTCGCCGCCGGTTGATACCGCTCAGGAGGGGCAAGGGATGGAGGACGAGATGAAACGGGTGATCGCGATCACGGGCGGCCACGGGGTGCTGGGCCGGGCCGTGCTGGAGGCCGCCCTGGCGGCGGGGCTGGCGGTCGCCGTCATCGACCACGCCGAGGGCCATCCGGTTCCGGCCGGGGTGCTGGAGATCGGCGGCGTCGATCTGACCGATCCAGCCCAGGCCGAGGGGGCCGTGGCCTCTGTCATCAGCCGCTACGGGCGGCTGGACGTCCTGGCCAATATCGCCGGGGGCTTCGTCTGGCAGACGACGGACGATGCGCAGCCGGCCTGGGACCGGATGCAGGCCCTGAACCTGACCACCGCCCTGAACGCCAGCCGCGCGGCCCTGCCCTATCTGAAGGCGGCGTCGGATGCGCGGATCGTCAATGTCGGTTCGGCTGCGGCGCTGAAGCCCGGCGCGGGCATGGGGGCTTACGGCGCCGCCAAGCTGGGCGTCCACGCCCTGACCCAGGCCCTGGCGGAGGAGCTGAAGACCACGTCCGTAACGGTCAATGCGGTGTTGCCGTCAATCATTGACACGCCCGCCAATCGCAAGGACATGCCCGACGCCGATCCGGCGACCTGGGTGGCGCCGGCCGATCTGGCGGCGGTGATCCTGTTCCTGGCCTCGCCTGAGAGCCGGGCCATGACCGGGGCGCTGGTTCCTGTCACCGGGCGGGTCTGATGTCGGGCGAACTGGCTCGCAGCGTCCTCTATCTGCCGGCCTCCAACGCCCGGGCGATCGAAAAGGCCCGGAACCTGGACTGCGATGTCGCCGTCCTTGATCTGGAAGACGCCGTGGCGCCCGAGGCCAAGATTGAGGCGCGGGCGGCCGCCGTGGCGGCGGTGAAGGCGGGCGGATTTCGTCCCCGTCTGGGCGTGCGGATCAACGCCCTGGACACCGACTGGGGCGAGGACGATTTGGACGCTCTGGCTCAGGCGGGCGCCGGCCTGATCGTCGCGCCCAAGGTGGAGACGGTCGAGACCGTCCACGCCCTGTCGGCCCGCGCGCCGGATGCGGCCCTGTGGGCCATGATCGAGACGCCGCGCGGCCTGATCGCCCTGAATGAGATTGCGGCGGCGGGCGGGGGGCTTCAAGGGTTGATGCTGGGGGTCAACGACCTGGCCAAGGCCCTGGGGACGGGCGCGTCGCCGGATCGCGAACCGTTCAAGCCCTGGCTGGCGGCCCTGGTGGTCGCGGCGCGGTCGCACGGACTGCTGGCCATCGACGGGGTGTTCAACCGGATCGAGGACGTCGACGGCCTGGCGGCCGAGGCGGCGCAGGGCCGGCTGTACGGCTTTGACGGCAAGAGCCTGATCCACCCGTCCCAGATCGCCGCCGCCAACGCCGCCTTCGCCCCGTCCGAGGCTGAGGTCCAGGCGGCGCAGGCGGTGGTGGCGGCCTTCGCCGCGCCGGAAGCCGAGGGGCGAGGCGCGATCCGGGTGGGGGGCGCCATGGTCGAACGTCTGCACCTGGGCCAGGCCGAAGCCTTGCTGGCGCGACACGCCGAGGCGACGAACCGCCGGTAGAGCCGCGATCCGGCGTTTCCTAATCCGCCGGGACACTGTAGGAAGCCCGCCCTTCGAGGAGCCGGGTCATGACCACGCCGCAGCCGATCACGATCGGCATAGACTTCGGCACGACCAATTCGGTCGTGGCCCTGGCCGATCCTGCGACCGGCGCCGAGCTGGTCCGTTTCACGGTTGACGGGGCGGGCGGCGTCTCCACCTTCCGCTCGGCCCTCAGCTTCCAGTTCCACCCGGCCGAGGACGGCGGCCGTCCCGAACGGGTGGTCGAGGCCGGACCCTGGGCCATAGACGCCTATGTGGACGATCCGGTGGACACTCGGTTCATCCAGTCGTTCAAGACCTTCGCCGCCAGCGCCGCCTTCACCGAGACCCGCATCCACGACCGGCGCTATACGTTCGAGGATCTGCTGTCCGCCTTCCTGCTGAAGCTGCGCCACCATGCGGGGGCCGCCATGGCCGATCTGCCGCCCCGCGTCATCGTCGGCCGCCCCGTGACCTTCGCCGGCAATCGGCCCGACGAGGCCCTGGCCCTGTCGCGCTACGAGACGGCGTTCAAGCGGCTGGGGTTCCGGGACGTCCGCTACGCCTATGAACCCGTCGGCGCCGCCTTCTATTTCGCCCGCACCCTGGAACGGGACGCCACCGTCCTGGTCGCCGACTTCGGCGGCGGCACCAGCGACTTCTCCATGGTCCGGTTCGAACGCACGCCCGAGGGGCTGAAATCCACGCCCCTGGCCCAGTCCGGCGTCGGGGTGGCCGGCGACGCCTTCGACTATCGGATCATCGACCATCTGGTCTCGCCCGAACTGGGCAAGGGCAGTTTCTACACCAGCCTGGGCAAGACCCTGCCGGCGCCCCAGCGCTACTATTCCGCCTTCGCCCGCTGGGACCAGCTGGCCCTGCTGCGGGCGTCGCGCGACATGCGCGACATCCGCGCCCTGGCGACCACCTCGCTTGAGCCCGAGAAGATCGAGCGGCTGATCGAGGTGCTGGACGACAACCACGGCCACGCCCTGTACCGCGCCGTATCCAGCCTGAAACAGGATCTGTCGCGGGACGAGACGGCCGATTTCCGCTTCGTCGCGGGCGGGGTGCGGATCGAGGCGACGGTGACGCGGGCCCAATTCGACGCCTGGATCGCCCCCGAACTGGCCGAGATGGAGGCGGCGCTGGACGAGGCCATCGACCGCTCCGGCCTGGACCCCTCCGCCATCGACCGCGTCTTCCTGACCGGCGGCACCTCCCTGACCCCCGCCGTCCGGACCCTGTTCACCCACCGCTTCGGCCCCGACCGGATCGAGACAGGCGGCGAGTTCGAATCCATCGCCGCCGGCCTGGCCCTGATCGGACTGGAGCCGGACGTCGAACGCTGGACCCAGGGCGGCTGATCCGCAGCAGCTTCAGTCTTCCGCCGCCGTCATCAGGCGGCGCAGCACCGTCTCCGCCTCCCGTCTCTGGCTCGGGTTCAACGGGGCCAGCGCGCGTTCGGCCATGGCGAAGCGCGGGTCTATGAAACCCTCGACCAGGGCCAGGCCTTCCGGCGTCAGCTGGGCCAACAGGCGTCGACGGTCTTCCTTCACGCTGTGGCGCGACACCAGGCCTCGCGTCTCCAGACGCCGCAGGCAGGCCGTCAGGCCGCCGGAGCTCAGCAGGACACGCTTAGCCAGATCCGTCGGCGACAGTTCGAACGGGGCGCCGGCCCGGCGCAGGGTCGCCAGCACGTCATAGTCGGAATAGGACAGCCCATGTTCGGCCAGCATCTGGGCGACGGCCTCTTCGTATCGTCGCCCGAGCCACAGGATGCGCCCGACAATATTCAGGGCTTCGGCCTGGGTTTGAGGCCGCGCGTTTCGCCAATCGGCCAGGACGGCGTCGATCACGTCCGGCGAGGAAGAGGTCTGAATCATCGCTGCACGATAGGCGTCGGACGCTCTCGGCACAAATCTTTGCGAAAAATATCTTGACATAAAATATCTTGATGAAAAGATATTGGCGTGATCGAGAGGGCTTGGATGTGGCTTTGAGAATCCTTTGGAAGGCTGCTGCGGCCGCCTCCGTCTTTCTGACCGGTGCGTGCGCGACGCCGCTACAGGCCGCACCGCGCCAGACGCTTCAGGATCCAGCAACCTCTGCCCCCGCAACCTCCGCCCTTGCGGTCTCGCCCGATCTGAGCGCGGCCTTAGACGCCTATATGAAGGCGGCGGTGCGTAACGCGGCCTTCAGCGGGACCGTCCTGGTCGCCGCGCACGGGAGACCTGTCTTCCGGGGAAGCTATGGACTGGCGAACCGGGCCTTCGACGTCCCCAATGACACCGACACCGTCTATCAACTGGCCTCGGTCACCAAGCCCTTCACCGCCCTTCTGATCATGATGCTGCAGGAGGAGGGGCGGCTCAGCGTCGATGACCTGGCCTGCGACCACCTCGCCGACTGTCCCCCGGCTTGGCGGGCCGTCACCGTGCGGCAACTGCTGACCCACACCTCCGGAATCCCCAACTACACCAGCCTGCCGGACTGGGACGAAGCCCTGGACAGCCGAACCTACGGCCCCGGCGGCGTCGTGGCCCTGGTGCGGGATCGGCCGCTCGAATTCGCGCCGGGCCAGGGCTATCGGTACAGCAACACCGGCTACAACCTGTTGGGGACGATCATCGAACGGGTCGCCGGCAAACCCTATCCGGAGGTCCTTCGTGAGCGGATTCTGGCGCCGCTCCACATGGATCATACGGTCTTCAACGCTTCACGCCGGATCATCCCTCATCTGGCGACCGGCTACTATTCGATCGGCTCCACCTTCATCGAGGCGACGCCGCAGTCGATGACCGGCGTCTACGGCGAGGCGGGGCTCAGCAGCACCGTGGACGATCTGTCGACCTGGGCCCAGGCGGTCGGCGCCGGGCGGCTGGTCTCTCCTGCCTCCCTGGCCCAGATGACCGACGGGGCGCGCAACAACTACGGCTTCGGCTGGGAGATTCGCACCTGGCACGGTCGCCGTATGGTCGGCCATGCGGGCAGCGGGCCGGGGTTTTCCAACATGGTCGCCCGCTTCCCCGAAGACGACCTGACCATCGTGGTCCTCAGCAACAGCGACGAGGCCAGCGGCGGCGGGACCGCCCGGGCCCTCGCCGGCCTCTACTTCGGCGAGGCGACGTCCTTGCCGGATGTTCAGCCCAAGACGGTGATCCTGGACGCGGTGATGGCGGGCGGGGCCGAGGCTGGAATCCGCCAGTATCAGGCCATGAAGGCGGCCCAGCCCTCGGCCGAAGCCTTCGCCACCGATGAACTTTTGGTCGAGATCGGCTATGAACTGTCCGGCCTGCCCGCGATGGAGGAGGCGCGCCGCCTGTTCGCCTTCACCCTCGAACAGTTTCCGCAATCGGCCTTCAGCCATGACGGCCTCGCCGACCTTTCAGCGGCCGAGGGCGACTTTGCGGCGGCGATCGCCCATTTCGAAACATCGCTGCGGCTTGATCCAGACAATGAGTACGCCCGCGAGGGGCTGAAGCGCCTAAAAGGCCTCCCTGAAAGCTGACGGCGAGCGCTGTCGGACCGAGTCTTCCGCGAGTTCGAATCCATCCCCGCCGGCCTGGCCCTGATCGGACTGGAGCCGGACGTCGAACGCTGGACCCAGGGCGGCTGAGGCTCGCGCTGCGCGTTCGGCGCGACGTCTCATTTCTTCGCAGGCTTCTCCGCGGTCGGGGCTTGCGGCTGAGACGGCTTGTCCGCCGTCGGCTGCCGCTCCTTCCAAGCGAACAGGTTCCGATTGTTCCAGGCGACGCGGATCGTCGCGGATTTGAACTCTCGCACCGCCACCTCATAGGTGGTGAAGGCGCCCTCATGGCAAGGCGGCAAGGCCAGCCGCATCGCCAGATTGTCCTTGATCAGGAAGGCGGAGATGTCTTCTGGAGACGGCGCGGTTTCAGAATGGAAAAGGAACCTCAGTTTTACGTTCGTCACCGGATATCGCATCGAAGATATGGAGTAGAACGGTTCTTTTGCGTTGTATTCATCGACCAGATGAATGACAGTCGTTCTCTTGACGATCACATTGAAGAATGCGCCGAAATTCTTGTAAATCGAATGTACTACCTGGTTGGGCAGTATGGTTATGAGCGGATTTCGAGGCAGGGATTCGTTGTAGATCTCGATCACATTGATCGATTTTTCGTTGCCCTGCTTTATGATTTCCCCCTTGATCGAGCGATGTCCGACCTGGGCGTCAAAGACTTGGTGGTCGGGGTCTATCGACGCCTTTTCCCCATCCACCTTGGTGGTCGAATGATAGGCGCCCACGTCGGGTTGGTTGGCGTGGAAGAATTGCTTCCTCGTCAAAATTGCCCGCTTCATGTCGGGCTCGGCGAAGCTTAGGGTGACGTCGGTCTCCAAAACCGACAGTGGGACGCGCGCATTGTCCCAGTATTCGATCGCCTGTCGAACCCAGATGCCCAGCACCACCAAGGGTATGACGCTCGCCGCCAAGAACAGATAGCCGCCGATCGGCACGTCTGGATAGATCGGCGTCGGGATTTGCAGGAGGGCGATGAAGGTGTCGACGGCGTCGTGGGTGCAGACCTTGGGCAGTTCGCCTGCTTGGCCCGCCGCAACAGCGTTCAGCCGGTGGGCCAAGGCAGGGTCGCTGATCGCCACGCATTTTCCATACTCTCGGATCGGCGGCCAAAAGATCGCCGCCCAGCCCGCGATCCAGGTTATGGCGCCCGCCAACCAACCCAGCCTGTCCCACCACCTGCCTTTGAACATCACGCGCCTCCCGGTGGCATAAAGCTCGTTTTCAGCGAACGCGGCAATCCAAAAAGGAAGGGCCAAAAAGCAAAAAGGACAGGGCTGGTGAGGCCCTGTCCCTTTCACTCGCCGTTCGGCGAAAAACCAGCAGCCCGCTGGCGGGGCTTAGATCGTTTCGGTCGCACGCATACTCATTGCCTCGCTTCCAGAGTCGGAAAATACCGACGTTCAGAGCCTAACGGCCCATGATTAAGAAAATCCCTTCGCCGCCGCCGTGTTCCCGACGGTTGGAAGAGAGAGAAGTGGGTGTTCGACATCGACCGCACAAGCGATCTGCTGTTTGACTACTTGTGTTCGGCCGTTTCGGCTAGACCCCTGAGGGCTGAGAAATTCAGAGAAAGAAGTCCCGTGGTAGGCCCGGAGGGACTCGAACCCCCAACCAGACCGTTATGAGCGGTCGGCTCTAACCATTGAGCTACAGGCCCGCGCGGAGTCGCGCCGAAGCGCACGCGAGCCGGCGGATTAGCATGAGCCGAACGCGGCTTAAAGCTCCGGTTCAGGTTGGAGCTGTCACGAAGGAACCCTAGCCGTGCGGCGACGCTTTTCTGCGCCGGACAGCCTTGGAGAAAGATCGATGCCCCACACCGCCCACCGCCCCGCCAAGCTGATGCCCGCCATCGCCCTGCCCGCCCTGCTGGGCGGCGCGCTGCTGATGGGCGCCGCCGCCCCGGCGCTGGCGCAAAACAACGACGCGGCCTTCAAGGCCACGACGTTCAACCTCTCGGCCTTCGGCGAGACCCTGGTGGCGCCGGACATGGCCACGATCAATCTGGGCGTCCAGACCGACGCGGCCACGGCGGGCGAGGCCCTGAAGGCCAACGGCGCGCGGATGAACCAGGTGATGGCCGCTCTCAAGAAGGCCGGGATTGCCGCACGCGACATCCAGACCTCGAACCTGAGCCTGAACGCCCAGTACGCCTATGAGCAGAACCAGCCGCCCAAGCTGACCGGCTATCAGGCGTCGAACCAGGTGACGATCACGGTGCGTGACCTGGCCAAGCTGGGCGCGGCGGTGGACGCCACGGTGGGCGCCGGCGCCAACACGGTCAACGGGATCAGCTTTGGCCTCTCCAACCCGCAGGCGGCCGAGGACGCCGCCCGCCTGGAGGCCGTCAAGGCGCTGCAGGCCAAGGCCGAGCTCTATGGCCGCGCCACAGGCTACAAGGCCGTGCGGCTGGTCAATCTGAGCGAAGGCGGCGGCTACACGCCCGCCCCGCAACCCATGCCGGTGTTCGCCATGGCCAAGCGCGAAATGGCCGACGCCACCAGCATCTCGGCCGGCGAGCTGAAGGTCCGCGTCGATGTCAGCGCGGTGTACGAAGTCAGCAAGTAAGCGCGTGAAAAGGCCGCCGTCGGGATGTCCCGGCGGCGGCTTGTTCTTTTGAGCTAGAACCCGGCCTTCTCGAAGGCCTGCTCGACCCGATCCTTGATCTCCAGGCCCGGCAGGGCGCGTTCGCCCTCCATGACCGCCACATAGGTGAGGTTGCGCGCGGGCTTGCCTTCGCCGGTTGGCACCGGGCCGATCGCCCAGCCCACCGTGTTGCCCGGGGCCGAGCCGCTTTCGCAGCTGAAGAAGCGCGCGGGCTTGCCCAGGTTGGCCTGCA
>OFDC01001932.1_pt1 | contig 10079 bp, 10 predicted proteins | sample 1520941 | NCBI WGS metagenome assembly OFDC01 (sample SAMEA94258168, study PRJEB24077) | hot springs metagenome | biome: Aquatic biome; feature: Water | place: India | collected 2012-12-06 | depth 5 m | reverse complement strand
GAGCCGCTCAGCGCTTTTTCATCTGGACCCCGGCATTCGCCGGGGAGATCGGGATTGTCAGACTACCCCACGAACTGTCGCGGGCCGGACAGGTCGGGGACCTCAAGCACCCCGGCCTCGCCGCTCTCGTCGCCCCAGGCCATCAACCTGCCGTCGGCGCTGACCGAGAGGGCGCTGATCGGCGCGCCCTTCTCGGCCTTGAGGGTCTCGATGCGGCCGTTGCGCATGTGGGCGGCCCAGATCTTGCCGTTGTCCTGGCCGGCGATGCAGACCGGCTGCGGATCGATCCCCGCGACGCGAACCACCATCGAATCGCGCGAGAAACCGATCTCGGCGGCCTCCTTGCCCATCGGACCATTGGCGCCCGCGAACGGCCAGATGACCGCGCCCGAGGCGCCGGCCGTCGCCAGCAGGTTGCCCTTGTCGAAGAAGGCCACGCTCTTGATCTTGGAGGGGTAGCCGCCCATCCGCATGTCCTTGCCGTCGGACAGGCGCCAGCCATGCAGTTGGTTTTCCTGCATGGACGAGATCAGGAACTTGCCGTCGGGGCTGAATTCCACCGCGATATGGCTGCCGGCCCATTTCAGGATCGTCGGCTTCTGGTCGGCGATGCGCGCATACCAGAGATAGGCGCCCCCATAGGTCGCCGAAGCCAGTCGCCGACCCTTGGGTTCGAAGGTCAGGCCCGACACCGTCTTCTCATGCGCGAACACGCGCGCGAAGGCCGGATCGGCGGCGTCGCGGACATGCACCTCCTTGCCGGCGGTAAAGGCGATCAGGCCCGAGGCGGCGCTGGCGGCCACATGCTCGATCCACTTGGTCTTCACCTCGGCGATCAGGGTCGCGACGACCTCGCCGCCTTCGATTCGGCTCCAGACCACGCGGCCGTCGTCGCCGCCGGTCACCATCCCGACGCCGCTGGGGTGGACAGCCGCCGCCAGGACAGCGCCGCCGAGCGGACCGCCATGCGCCTCGACCGTGACGAACCCCTCGTTGGTCTGCAGGCGAACCGTACCGTCGCCCAAGGCGAACATGGCGCGGCCAGAGCGGTCGAACAGGGCGTCGGTGACGAATGCATCGAACGAAAAGATCATGCGCGCGAGATAGGACACGAGGATCGCGACGACTAGACTCTTTCGAAAAGCGTCACATTCGCGCGTCGCGCGAACCCCGGCGCGGCCCGGCGCCCATTCGAACAGCGTTCCGTCAAAAAGAGTCAAAAAGGGGGTTGCTATTGCGCCGCGTCGTCGGGCTTTACTTCCGCGCCCGTCTGCGCCAGACGTGGCGAGGTAACGACATTTCAGGCCTGTGCGACGCGCGCGGCCTTCTGGGAGACAGTGCAGGCTATGGCGGCTAAACTTGCTGGCGGCGGTGGTGGCCGTTACGATCTGGGCCAGAACTCCGAAATCAACGTCACGCCCTTCGTGGACATTCTGTTGGTTCTGCTGATCATCTTCATGGTCGCCGTGCCGATGGCCGTGACCTCCATCAAGATCGACCTGCCGCCGGCGGTGCCGCCGCCCCCGAACGCGCCGAAGCCGAAGGAACCGGTCTTCATCTCGATCCAGAAGTCGGGCGCGATCTTCATCGCCGACAAGCAGAGCAGCCTCGACAACCTCGAGTATGATCTGAACGCCAAGTTCGCCGCCACGGGCCAAGCTGGCGCCAAGGACGAGCAGCGCATCATGATCCGCGCGGACGCCGACGTGCTGTACGCCGACTTCATGGGCGTGCTGAACCAGCTGCAGACCTCGGGCTGGTTCAAGGTCGGCCTGATCAACGAGGACATCCACTAAGGATCCTCGGCGACAGCCAGAAATACGAAAGCCCCGGAGCGCAGGCTCCGGGGCTTTTTCTTTGCCTTCGATCCTCTCCCCATGGGGAGGCGGCCGAAGGCCGGAACGGAATCCTGCCGAGCCTGCTCCCTTCCCTCCGTCGACTTCGTCGACACCTCCCCTCGAGGGGGAGGATTTGAGAGTGGCCCTAAGCTGCCGTCGCCTCGAAGCCCGCCCGCAGCTCGGCCTCGTCGAGATCGCGGCCGATGAAGACCATGCGGCTGTAGCGCTTGTCCTTGTCGGTCCAAGGACGCTGGAAGTCGCCTTCCAGGATCATGTGCACCGCCTGGAAGACGAGGCGCTTGTCCTCGCCCTTCACGTCGATGATGCCCTTGGCCCGCAGGATGTCCGGGCCGCGACGGGCCAGCAGGTCGTTGAGCCAGGCGGTGATCTTTTGCCCGTCGACCGGCTTGTCCAGCGTCAGCGAGATCCCCTTCACACCGTCATCGTGGACGTCGCTCTTGGCGTCGTGATGATGATGGTGGTGGTGATCATGGCCGCAATGCTCGTCATGCACGTGGTCATGATCGTGGTGGTGATGATGGTGGTCGCAGTGCTCGTCGTGCACGTGACCCGGCTCGCCATGGGCGGGATTGAGGAAGTCCGGCTCCAGGTCCGTGATCCGCTCAAGGTCGAAGCTGTGCTTGCCCAGGATGGCGTCCAGCGGAACATTGGAGCGTTGAGCCCGATGGATCGGCGCCAGCGGATTGATCCGACGGATGCGCGCCTCGACGTGGCGAAGATCGTCCTCGGACACGAGATCGGTCTTGTTCAGCACGATCTGGTCGGCGAAGGCGATCTGCTCAACCGCCTCCTTGCTGTCCGACAGGCGGAGCAGAATATGCTTGGCGTCGACCACAGCCGTGACCGAGTCGAGCGCGGTGCGCGCCTTGACGTCGTCATCGACAAAGAAGGTCTGGGCCACCGGGCCCGGATCGGCCAGGCCCGTCGTCTCGACGATGATCGCGTCGAACCCACCTTTGCGCTTCATGAGGCCCTGGAGAACCCGGATCAGGTCACCGCGCACGGTGCAGCAGACGCAGCCGTTGTTCATCTCGAACACTTCCTCATCGGCGCCGACCACAAGGTCGTTGTCGATGCCGACCTCGCCGAACTCGTTGACGATCACGGCGTAGCGCTTGCCGTGCTCCTCAGTGAGGATGCGGTTGAGCAAAGTGGTCTTGCCGGCGCCGAGGTAGCCGGTGAGCACGGTGACGGGGATCTTGCCGGAGGTCGGAACAGTCTGGGTCATGGCCGCTATTTAGGCGCCCTGACCGCCGAACGAAAGCGGGGTTTACGTCTTGAGGAACGCGACGGCGAGACCGACCAGAACAAGGGCGACACCCAGGATGGTTTCCTCGTAGCGCTCGACCCATTGAAGGCCCAGGCGCTTGAAGCCGGCTAGGCTCAGGCTGGTGAAGATCAGCATGCCCGCCGCGGTGGCGGCCATCAGAACGCCGCTCAGCACCAGGAAGGCGACCCAGCCGTGCTCCATACCCGCCAGATAGTAGGGCAGGAAAGCCTCACAGGGCGACAGCGTCAGGAGCGTCACCAAGGCGGCGACCGCCGCGCGGTCCGAGGCGTAGGCCCGGCGGCTGGCCTCAGGCAGCGCGTGGTTGTGCCGCCCCCGCATAATATAAAAGACGCCCACCGCGATCATCAGCCCGCCCACAATCAGGTGAAACAGTCCGCCCAGCGAGGGCTGAAGAGCCATGCCCGCCAGCACTAGCGCCAGACCGAGCGCGATGGTCAGACCGACGTGGCCAACGCCCGCCAGCAGCGTGACGCCCAGCGTGCGGCCGGTCGACCACTTCTGCGCGCGCCCCACCAGCACGAACGGCAGCCAGTGTGTCGGCAGCGCGGCGTGCAGGAAGGCGACCGCGAAGGCGGTGACGGCGATCGAGGCGAAGAAGGGCGAGGTCACGGAAGGGCATATAGCGTGTTATAAAGTAACATTCCAGAGGCTTCCCACCCACTTGCGTAGTTTCGTCGCGCGCCTCGGCTGAATCCTCCGCTACGCCGTTGACTCCCGGGCCTTGGGCTGTATAAGTCGCGCCCTCTTCGCCCGCCGGGTTTCCGAGCGGGCGTTCCCTATTTTGCGAACGCACGTTTTTAAGGCGCTAACCTATGTACGCGGTGATCAAAACCGGCGGCAAGCAGTACCGGGTTCAAGCCGGCGACCTGCTGGTGGTCGAAAAGCTCGAAGGTGAACCCGGCGCTGCCGTGGCCTTCGGTGAAGTCCTGATGCTTGGCGAAGGCGAGGCCGTGACGGTCGGCGCCCCCACCGTGGACGGCGCTGTCGTCTCCGGAACCCTGCTCGAAACCCGCAAGGGCGAGAAGGTGAAGATCTTCAAGAAGATCCGCCGCCAGGGCTATCGCCGCACCCGCGGCCACCGCCAGTTCGAATCCGTCGTGCGCGTCACGTCGGTCGCCGGCGCTGGCAAGGAAGCCAAGTGGGAAGGTTCGATTGACCTGACCCCGAAGGTCATCCTGAACGCGCGCGCTCGCGGCCTCGGCGACGCCGCCGTTCCGGCGACGATCCCGGCTCCGGTCGAAGCCGCTCCGGCCAAGGCCGAAGCCGCCCCGAAGAAGAAGGCCGCCCCTAAGAAGGCAGCCGCCAAGACGGAGGAAGGCGAAGCCTAAGGGCGACGCCTTCTAAGGTAGGAGAGCAAGATGGCTCACAAGAAATCAGGCGGCTCGTCCAGCAACGGTCGCGACTCAGAGTCGAAGCGCCTTGGCGTAAAGAAGTTCGGCGGCGAGAAGGTTCTCGCTGGCAACATCCTCGTGCGTCAGCGCGGCACCAAGTTCTACCCGGGTTCGGGCGTGGGCATTGGCAAGGATCACACCCTCTTCGCGCTTGTTCAGGGCGCCGTGGGCTTCGTGACCAAGAAGCACAATCGCACCTACGTGACCGTGACCCCGGCCGCCCAGCCGGCCGAGTAAGCACGATCCAAGGTTCTTTCGGGTCGTGCTTCGCAAGAAGACGATCCGGACAGACGATCTCTAGCGGGGAGTCCGGACGCCGGGCTCCCCGCTTTTGTTTTGTCTCGCCGCCGAAACAAGCTTCGCCATGGCGGCGTCACGGTCCCGGATGAAAGAGGACCGGAAGAACCTGGGAGGCGCCGATGTGCGTCATCGAAGAAAGTCCTGTCGTGGAAACTCAGCGCCTGACGCTGCGCGCCCCGGCCCAGGCCGACATTGAGCGCGTGGCGGCGTTCTGCATCGATCATGACGTGGCGCGCATGACCACGCGCATGCCTTCGCCCTACACCCGCGCGCATGCTGAGGACTTCGTGGCCCGGTGCGGGACGCAGGATCGCTCTCGAGACAACACCTTCGCCATCGAGTTGGCGGACGAGGGCTTGATCGGCGTGGTCGGCCTGTTCACGAATCCCAACGGACCGGTGGAGATGGGCTACTGGATCGGTCGTCCCTACTGGGGCCGCGGCTACGCCACTGAGGCCGCGCGCGGCGCGCTGGACTGGGCGCGGTCGGCCTGGCGAAAGCGGTATGTCACGGCGGGCCACTTCGCCGACAACGAGGCCTCTGGACGCGTGTTGATCAAGGCCGGCTTCCTCTATACCGGCGTGGTGGAGCACAAGCCGTCAATCGCGCGCGGCGAGCCGGCGGCGACGCGCATGATGGTGTGGCTGGCCTGACGGCTTAAGCCGCGCGGTGGGTGTGGATCACCTTCTGCGGACCTTCACGGAACCGCTTCTCGGCGGTGACGATCCGCTCGCACAGGGCATCCAGGTCGCTGAGCAGCGAATAGGTCGCGTAGATGGGAATCTCCATCATCGCCACCTGAGCGCGCGGCATGAACTCGGTGTACTTCTTCCACGCCGGGTGATTGTCGCGCGCGTTCAGGGCCCGCTGGCCCAGCGGGTTCCACAGATCCAGGTCCATCAGCTCGTCACGGCACTGCTTCATGACCGGCAGGGCGATGTAGAGGAAGAGGAACGTCGGCGTCGCGGCGCGACCGAACTGCGGCTGAACCTGTAGGTGCCAGATCCGGTAGGCCTCGAAGAAGCCGGCCTTTCGGGCGGGGTCCGGCGGCAGCCAGGTGGCGTTCTCGTTGATCAGATCAGCCGACGTCGCCGCCCGCTTGACCAGTTCATCGGCGCTGGAGCCCGGCGGCATGGTCTTGGAAAGCGCATTGACCGGAATAGCCAGACGCTTGGCCACATCAGGATAGGTGACCAGCTTGCCGCCCATCGGGGTCCATTGCCCGAAGGAAGGCGCGCCCGGCGTGCTGGCGCGCTTGGTGGCGGCGGCCTTGTGCAGGAGCAGTTGCTCCTCGCGCATCTGTTCGGCGCGCAGGCGATCGAACTCGGCTTCGTGAGCGGCTTGCTCCTCGGCGGTCATCCAGCGGGCGCGGCCCGGACCATAGGTGCGCTCGTATCGATTGAGCAGCACAAGCGTGTGATCGGCGGACGGCTTGGGCCCCACCTCACCGATAAAGACCTTGAAATCGCGCCACTGCGGCGCAACGCCTGTGCCTCGACCGATCAAGATGTTGCGATGCGTAGAGGCCTCGGCGCTATACTTGCGGTGGAGCTCCTGCGTCGACAGATCGCGCAGATCCTTCGCCAGCAACGCCATGCCCTCTTCTTCGCTCGCCAAGGTCAGCCTCCTGATCGGCCGTAGCAAAAACCACGGTTTTGCTGCCAAGACTCTTTGTCGCACTCCGTGGTTTAACATTTCGTCACGACGACGAACGCCGATCGCGGTTTCGGGACAACCCGGCCCGTGACCAAGCGACACAGCCCCCGAAGCGTCCGAACGGCGTTTGGGCTCGACGCGCGGGACGCCTTGGGACAAAAGAGCCCCATGAAATTCTTGGACCAATGCAAGATCTACATCCGCTCCGGCAACGGCGGCGGCGGATCGGTGTCGTTCCGCCGCGAGAAGTACATCGAGTACGGCGGCCCGGACGGCGGCGATGGCGGTCGCGGCGGCGATGTGTGGATCGAGGCCGTTGAAGGCCTGAACACCCTGATCGACTACCGGTACCAGCAGCACTTCAAGGCCGGGACCGGCGTCCATGGCATGGGCCGAGCGCGCCACGGCGCCGCCGGCGAAGACGTGGTCCTGAAGGTGCCGGTCGGCACCGAGGTGCTGGAAGAAGACAAGGAAACCCTGATCGCGGACCTCGACCACGCCGGGATGCGCATCCTGCTGGCCAAGGGCGGCAATGGCGGCTGGGGCAACTTGCACTTCAAGGGACCGGTCAACCAGGCGCCGAAATACGCCAATCCCGGCCAGGACGGCGAGGAGCGCTGGATCTGGCTGCGGCTGAAGCTGATCGCCGATGTCGGCCTCGTGGGCCTGCCGAACGCCGGCAAGTCGACCTTCCTGGCCGCAGCCAGCGCCGCCAAGCCGAAGATCGCCGACTATCCGTTCACCACCCTCACGCCGAACCTCGGCGTCGTGGACCTGTCGAGCAGTGAACGCTTCGTCCTCGCCGACATCCCCGGCCTGATCGAAGGCGCCTCTGAAGGCGCGGGCCTGGGCACCCGCTTCCTTGGACACGTCGAGCGATCGGCCACCTTGATCCACCTGATCGACGCCACCCAGGATGATGTCGCAGGGGCGTACGAGACGATCCGGGGCGAGCTGGAGGCCTATGGCGACGAACTCGCCGACAAGGCCGAGATCCTGGCCCTGAACAAGATCGACGCCCTCGACGAGGAGACCCTCGCCGAGAAGGTCGCCGAACTGGAAGCCGTCTCGGGCATCAAGCCTCGGCTTGTCTCGGGCGTCTCTGGCCAGGGCGTCACCGAGCTGCTGCGCGCGGCATACAAGCAGGTGCGCATCCGCCGCGGCGATCTTGAGGAAGAGATCGAGGACGACGAAGATCACGTGGACGAGACTCCCGGAGGCTGGACGCCGTGACCTCGGGCTCCCGGGAGGCCTTCGATGCCGCCCGTCGCATCGTGTTCAAGGTCGGCTCGGCCCTGTTGGTCGACGCCGAAACCGGCGCGGCCAACCGCGCCTGGCTGGAGGCGTTCTGCGCCGACGCCGCCGCCCTGCGGGCTGCCGGGAAGCAGGTGCTCGTGGTCTCGTCGGGCGCCGTCGCGCTGGGTCGCCGTCGCTTGGGCCTGAGCAGCCAGCGGGCCACCCTTCCTGAGAAGCAGGCCGCCGCGGCGGCGGGTCAAAGCCTCCTGATGCGCGCCTGGGAAGAGGCTTTCGAGCCCCACGGGATCGGCGTCGCCCAGATCCTGCTGACCCGTGATGACACCGAGATGCGCCGCCGTTGGCTGAACGCCAGGGCGACCACCGAAACACTGATGGGCCTGGGTGTGGTGCCCGTGGTCAACGAGAACGACACGGTCGTGACCGAGGAAATCCGCTACGGCGACAATGATCGTCTCGCCGCGCGGGTCGCCCAGATGGCCGGCGCCGATCTCCTGGTGCTGCTGTCGGACATCGACGGCCTCTACACCGCCGACCCGCGCAAGAACCCCAAGGCCGAGCACATCGCGCGCGTGGCCGAGATCACACCCGAAATCGCAGACATGGCGGACGGCGCCAACGCTGCGGCGGGCGTCGGCACGGGCGGTATGGCCACGAAGATCGCCGCCGCCCGCATCGCCCGCGCCGCCGGCTGCGCCACCCTGATTACGCTGGGCTCCAGGCCTCGCCCCTTGGCCGAGATCGCGAACGGCGCCAAGGCGACGTTGATCGAGGCGGGCGGTTCTCCGACGGCGGCGTACAAGGCCTGGATCGCAGGCTCCCTCGCGCCACAGGGCTGGGTCACGGTCGACACTGGAGCTGTAACGGCGCTGGTGGCGGGCAAGAGCTTGCTGGCGGCCGGCGTCCGCGCCGTGGAAGGGCCGTTCGACAAGGGCGACGCAGTCCGCGTCCGCGATGAGACCGGGCGCGAAGTCGCGCGCGGCCTCGTCCGCTACGACAGCGCCGACGCCCAACGGATCGCGGGACTGCGATCGGACGCGATCGAGGCCGAACTCGGTTTTACCGAGGGCCCGATGATCCACGCCGACGACCTCGCCGTAGCCAGCTAGACCTTTCCAGTACGAGCATCACATGGCCTATCGATCCCTCCGCGAATTCATCGATGTCCTGGAGGCCAAGGGCGAGCTGGTCCGCGTGAAGGAGCCGGTGTCCAGCGTGCTGGAAATGACCGAGATCCAGACGCGACTGCTCGCGACCGGCGGCCCGGCGGTCCTGTTCGAACATGTGTTGCTGCCCGACGGTTCGCGCTCGGAGATGCCTGCGCTGGCTAACCTCTTCGGCACGGTCAAGCGCGTGGCCATGGGCGTCACCCTGGGCGGCGAACCTCGCGAGACGGCGGGCGAGCTGCGCGAGGTCGGCGAACTGCTGGCCTTCCTGCGCCAGCCCCAGCCGCCGAAGGGCCTCAAGGACGCTCTCGACATGCTGCCCCTGGCCAAAACGGTCATGAGCATGCGGCCCGGGACGGTGAAGAAGGCCCCCGTGCAGGAGGTCGTCCTGACCGGCGACCAGATCGACCTTTCCAAACTGCCGGTCCAGACCTGCTGGCCGGGCGAGCCCGCCCCGCTGATCACCTGGCCGCTGGTGGTGACCAAGGGCCCGAGCAAGGACCGCGAGGACGACTTCAACCTCGGCATCTATCGGATGCAGGTGCTCTCGAAGGGCAAGTGCGTCATGCGCTGGCTGGCCCACCGCGGCGGCGCTCAGCACTACGCCCGCCACAAGAAGGCGGGCTCGAAGGAGCCGCTGCCCGCGTGCGCTGTGCTCGGGGCGGATCCCGGCACGATCCTGGCGGCCGTGACGCCGGTGCCCGACACCCTGTCGGAATACCAGTTCGCCGGCCTGCTGCGCGGCGCCAAGGTCGACCTCGTCCCGGCCAAGACCGTCCCGCTGATGGTCCCGGCCCACGCGGAGATCGTCATCGAGGGCCATGTCCTCCTAGACGAGTTCGCCGACGAGGGCCCCTACGGCGACCACACCGGCTACTACAACAGCGTCGAGAAGTTCCCGGTCTTCCAGGTGACGGCGATCACCATGCGCAAGGACCCGATCTACCTGACCACCTTCACCGGCCGGCCGCCGGACGAGCCCAGCGTGCTGGGCGAGGCGCTGAACGAGGTGTTCATCCCGCTGATCCGCCAGCAGTTCCCCGAGATCGTCGACTTCTGGCTGCCGCCCGAGGGCTGCAGCTACCGCATCGCCGTGGTGTCGATGAAGAAGGGCTACCCGGGCCACGCCAAGCGCGTGATGATGGGCGTCTGGAGCTACCTT
>OFDC01001931.1_pt1 | contig 10083 bp, 11 predicted proteins | sample 1520941 | NCBI WGS metagenome assembly OFDC01 (sample SAMEA94258168, study PRJEB24077) | hot springs metagenome | biome: Aquatic biome; feature: Water | place: India | collected 2012-12-06 | depth 5 m | reverse complement strand
ACCTCGGCCGGCTCGTCGGCGACCTCGACCGTCCGGATCCCGCCGGCGCCGAGCAGGGTGACACCGGCGTCGCGGGCGGCCCGCAGCGCCCCGATCGCCTGGCGGCCGAAGTCCTCCAGCGCCGGGGCGACGCCGGCGTAGTAGTAGGCGCGGTGGCCGGACCACATCGTGTGCAGCGAGGTGACGGCCTGGGCCTGGGCGGGAGGGAAGCCGCCGCTGCCGTCGGCCGCGGACTCGATGTCGGCCCAGTCGGCGCCGGACTTGATCCAGGGCTTGTTGCGTCCCTGGCGCAGCGGCCGCACGTGCAGCGTCGCCCCGCGCGACTCATAGCTGCGCCGCGGCTCCAGCAGGCTGATCTCGAGGGCCAGAGGCACCTCCTCGACCACGCCGGGGAGCTGCCGGTCGAGCTCGGAGACGACGCGCTCGAGGGTGCGCCGCCAGGCCGGGACGCCGGCCGGCTGCGCGAACGACTGTCGGAGGGTGAGGGCGAGGGCGGCGCCGTGCTTGCAGTGCGAGCGCACGGGACAGCTGCAGACGGTGAAGAGCCAGCCGTCGTACCCCTCGTGGGGGGCCTCGACGTGGAGCTGGACCTGGTACGGCGTCGGGCGGCTCCCCAGCACCGAGGCGGTGGCCGTGACCGAGCCTGCCGACAGCAGTCCGATCTCGGGTCGCTGGACGCCCCCACGGGCCACCACCTCCCGAGCGCGCTCCAGCGTGCCCGCGTCGAAGTGGCGGGCCAGGAAGGTGTCGGTGAGCTGGGCGAGAACGTTCACGATCCAGCCATCGTGGCACGCGGGACCGACGGCTCCCGCATCCATCCACAGGTCCGTCGAGGGCCGCGCGCGCCGTCCCTACTGGCCCCGCTCACCACCGGGGACCCACAGCACGTCGCCCTGCTCGCGGTTGGCGTGGCGGGCGAGGATGAAGACCAGGTCGGAGAGGCGGTTGAGGTAGGTGATCGCCAGCTTGTTCATGGCCTCGCCGTGGACCTCGTACGCCGCCCAGGCGCCCCGCTCGGCCCGACGGACGACCGTCCGCGCGACGTGCAGGTGGGCCGCCGCCGGCGTCCCGCCGTTGAGGATGAAGGAGCGCAGGGCCGGCAGCTCCTCGTTGTAGTGGTCGCACCAGCCCTCGAGCCGGTCGACGTAGTCCTGCTCGATGCGCAGCGGCGGGTACTCCGGCTCGGCGACGACCGGGGTGCACAGGTCGGCGCCGACGTCGAAGAGGTCGTTCTGCACATGGGTGAGCACCGCGACGACGTCCTCGTCCAGCCCGCCGGTCGAGAGGGCCACGCCGAGGTGCGCGTTCGCCTCGTCGACGTCGGCGTAGGCGAGCAGCCGCAGGTCGGTCTTCGTGGTGAGGCTCATGTCGCCCAGTCGGGTCTCCCCGGCGTCGCCGGTGCGGGTGTAGATGCGCGTCAGGTTGACCATGGGCCGAGCGTACTTCCGACACGCGCGCAAGATTCTGGGGGCTCGATGCAACCGATCGGGGTACCAAAGCGTCATGGTGTAGGAGAGGGCCACACGGAGGCCCTGGTCTCGGGAGGCCGGTATGAGGGAGACGACGTTGACGGGCACGCTGGACGCGCGACCGGAGCTGTACGCAGTGCCGGCGCCCGCCGCTCTCACCATCGCCACCGACATCCTCCCGACCGGCGGGGTGCTGGTCCTGGCGGGCGACCTCGACGTCCGCAGCACCGGCGAGCTGCGCGCCGCGCTCTACGAGCACCTCCGCGTCCACGGGTCCTACACCGGTGGGCGGGTCGTGGTCGACATCAGCGAGGTCCACACCGTGGACGCCACGGCCCTCAAGGTGCTCGCCGCTGCCAGCCGTCGGGTGCGCCGCGACGGCGGCCGGGTCGTGCTGCGCGGAGCCGGGCCCGCCGTGCGCCGCATGCTGCACCTGACGCACCTGATCCGGATGATCGACGTCGAGCGCGTCGCGATCCCCGCCTGACCCCAGGCCCGATCCAGGCCCGATCCAGGCCCGATCCGGGGCCGACCCAGCTCAGACCGGCGCGTCGACGCGTCCGCAAGACGTGACGCTGTGCACAACCCCACATCGGACGCTGTTACCAACTGGTAGCAATCGGCCTACGCTTCGCTCTATGAGCTCCATGCCTGACGACGCCGCCCGTCCCGAGAAGGCCTCGCACCCCAAGGACCGCCCGTGGGTGATGCGGACCTACGCCGGCCACTCGACGGCCGAGGCGTCCAACGCGCTCTACCGCAACAACCTGTCGAAGGGTCAGACCGGTCTGTCGGTGGCCTTCGACCTGCCGACGCAGACCGGCTACGACCCCGACAGCCCGCTCTCGCGCGGTGAGGTCGGCAAGGTCGGCGTGCCGGTGCCGCACCTGGGGGAGATGCGCAAGCTCTTCGACCAGATCCCCCTCACCGAGATGAACACCTCGATGACGATCAACGCGACGGCCATGTGGCTGCTGGCGATGTACCAGGTCGTGGCCGAGGAGCAGAACCCCGACCTCTCGCCCTCCGAGGTCGCGCACAAGCTGGCCGGCACCACCCAGAACGACATCATCAAGGAGTACCTCTCACGGGGGACCTACGTCTTCCCGCCGGAGCACTCGCTGCGACTGATCGGCGACATGATCGCCTACACCGTCCACGAGATCCCGAAGTGGAACCCCATCAACATCTGCAGCTACCACCTGCAGGAGGCCGGCGCCACGCCGGTGCAGGAGATCGCCTACGCGATGTGCACCGCCATCGCCGTGCTCGACCAGGTGAAGGCCTCGGGCCAGGTCTCCGACGACGACTTCGAGAAGGTCGTCGGCCGGATCTCCTTCTTCGTCAACGCCGGCGTCCGCTTCGTCGAGGAGATGTGCAAGATGCGCGCCTTCGTCGAGCTGTGGGACGAGATCACCCGTGAGCGCTACGGCGTGCAGGACGAGAAGATGCGTCGGTTCCGGTACGGCGTCCAGGTCAACAGCCTCGGTCTGACCGAGGCGCAGCCGGAGAACAACGTCCAGCGCATCGTGCTGGAGATGCTCGCCGTGACCCTGTCCAAGGGCGCGCGCGCCCGCGCCGTGCAGCTGCCGGCCTGGAACGAGGCGCTCGGCCTGCCCCGCCCGTGGGACCAGCAGTGGTCGCTGCGTCTGCAGCAGGTGCTGGCCTTCGAGTCCGACCTGCTGGAGTACGAGGACATCTTCGACGGCTCGCCCGTGATCGAGGCGAAGGTCGCCGAGCTCGTCGCCGGCGCCAAGGCCGAGATCGACCGCGTCCAGGCGATGGGCGGCGCGATCGCGGCGGTGGACTCGGGCTACATGAAGCAGGAGCTGGTCTCCGCGCACGCCGCCCGCCGCGGCCGCATCGAGTCCGGCGAGGAGATCATCGTCGGCGTCAACAAGTTCGACACCACCGAGCCCAGCCCGCTGACCGCCGACCTCGACGGCGCGATCATGGTCGCCGACCCCGAGGCGGAGAAGTCCGCACTCGCCTCGGTCGAGACGTGGAAGTCCCAGCGCGACCAGGCCGAGGTCGACGCGGCGCTGACCCGCCTCGCGGAGGACGCCAAGAGCGGCACGAACCTGATGGCGGCCACCCTGGCCGCTGCCCGCGCGGGCGCCACCACGGGGGAGTGGGCAGGCACGCTGCGCGAGGTCTTCGGCGAGTTTCGGGCCCCGACGGGCGTCGCCGGAGCCGTGGGCGTCGCCGAGGCGGGTGCCGAGCTGACGGAGGTGCGCGAGGCCGTCAGGCGGACCGGCGAGGAGCTCGGCGGCCGCCTGCGGCTGCTCGTCGGCAAGCCCGGCCTCGACGGTCACTCCAACGGCGCCGAGCAGGTCGCCGTGCGCGCCCGCGACGCCGGCTTCGAGGTCATCTACCAGGGCATCCGGCTGACGCCCGAGCAGATCGTGGCGGCCGCGGTCGCCGAGGACGTCCACTGCGTCGGCCTCTCGATCCTCTCCGGCTCGCACATGGAGCTGGTGCCCGCCGTCCTCGACGGCCTCCAGGCCGCCGGCATGGACGACGTCCCGGTGATCGTCGGCGGCATCATCCCCGACTCCGACGGGCGGGCCCTCATGGAGCAGGGCGTCGCGGCCGTCTACACGCCGAAGGACTTCGGGCTCACCGAGATCATGGGCGGCATCGTCCAGGTGATCCGGAAGGCCAACGGACTGGCGTAGCAGCCCCGGGTCCGACGCTCGGCTCAGTCGGCCGCGATCACCGTCGCCAGGGCGTCGGGCTCGCGGCCGACGACCGTGGTGCCGTCCGAGGCGGTCAGGATCGGGCGCTGGATGAGCCGCGGGTGCTCGGCGAGCAGGGCGACCCACGCCGCCCGCTCCTGCGTCGCCCTGGTCGGCAGCGCCACCCCGAGCTTGCGGGCGTCGGCCGTGCGGGTGATGTCCCATGGCTCGAGACCGAGCCGCCCGAGCACGTCCTCGATCTCACCGACCGTGGGCGGCTCGTCGAGGTAGCGGCGCACCGTGTAGTCGACGCCGGCGGCCTGCAGCTCGCTCTCGGCGGTGCGGCACTTGGAGCAGGCAGGGTTCAGCCAGATCTCGATCACGGGAGCAGGCTAACCATCCGACGAGGCCGCGACGCGCGCCACATGTGACCCCGGTCACCTCGGTTAGGTCTGCCTACCCTCAGCGCCTATCCTGTTGCCCGTGGGCAAGGACAAGAAGAAGTCGAAGGGGAAGGTGCGCAAGCTCCCCAAGACGAAGTGCTGCGTCTCGAAGAGTCGTTGCGGGCGCTGCCCCATCCGCATGCTCAAGGAGGGCACCCTCCCCGAGGGCTACACCGTCAAGAAGCGCGTCCTGGTCCGCGCCGACGGCAAGAAGGTCTCCAAGAAGTCCCTCGAGAAGGCCGCCTGACGCCAGCGACACGGCGCCCGGTCGGCTGCCACTAGGCTGATCATCATGGCTGCCCCCCGCTTCACCGACCAGCTGAACATCCAGATCGGCAACGAGTTCGCCGCGCACAACCAGTACCTCGCCTGCGCCGTGTACTACGACGCGCTGACGATGCCGCAGATGGCCTCGTTCTTCTACGGGCAGGCCCTCGAGGAGCGCGAGCACGCCATGATGATGGTTCAGTACCTCCTCGACACCGACGCCCCGGTCGAGATCCCCGGGGTCGCGGCGCCCGTCTCGGTGTTCACCGACACGGTCGGTCCGATCGCGCTGGCCCTCGAGCAGGAGAAGCGGGTCACCGAGCAGGTCTACGGTCTGCTGCGCATCGCCCGTGAGGAGTACGACTTCGCCTCCGAGCAGTTCATGCAGTGGTTCATCAAGGAGCAGGTCGAGGAGGTCGCCACGATGAACGACCTGCTCGCCGTGGTGACCCGCAGCAAGGACGACCTGAACGCGATCGAGGAGTGGGTCGCGCGCGAGCAGGGCGCCGGCGCCGCCGACCCCACCGCTCCGCCCGCCGCCGGCGCCTGATCCTCAGCGGGGCGCGTCGCGGCGCCGGTAGAGCCAGGTCGCGGCGACCACTCCGAGCGCCATCCCGGCCAGCCCGCCGATCCCGAGGCCGCCGTCCTCAGCGACCGCGCGGCCGACGCCTGCGCCCAGCAGGCCGAGTGCCAGGACCAGGCACAGCAGGGCGACGTTCACGAACATCTCCCGGAAGTAGACCCGCGCGAAGCTCTCGCCCGGCTCGGCCGGCCCGCCCGGCTCGGCGCGCGCCGGCTCCGTCGTCCCCGGCTCCCGAGGGGCGAGCGGGATCGCCTTCACCACCGCCGCGGGGGACAGGCGCCCGTAGATGTGCGGGAAGGTCTCCTCGACGTCCGGCGCCGGCGGCTCCTCGACCACCGGTACGTCGAGCAGGTCGGTGTCGATGTGCAGGAGCACGAGCGGCTCGGTGACGTCCGCGTAGAACCGGTCGCGCACGCCCGTCCACTGGTCGGCTCGGCTGGCGTGGATGAAGCCCTCCTCAGCGAGGGTCCGGCCCAGCGTGGACGTCGTGTAGGACCCCGTCGCCTGCGCCTCGGCCCACTCGGAGGCCAGGGCGAGGTGGAAGATCGTCGCCACTAGAAGAGCCGGTCCTCGGCGTTGTCGAGGCCGCGCAGCGCGTCGTAGTCGACGACGGCGCAGGTGATGCCGCGGTCCTCGGCGAGCACCCGGGCCTGGGGCTTGATCTCCTGGGCCGCGAAGATGCCGCGCACCGCGCCCTTGCCGGTCAGCAGCGGGTCGCGATTGAGCAGCTCGAGGTAGCGGGTGAGCTGCTCGACGCCGTCGATGTCGCCGCGCCGCTTGATCTCGACGGCGACGTTGAGCCCGCCGGGCTCCTTGCACATCAGGTCCACGGGGCCGATGGCGGTCGGGAACTCGCGACGGACCAGCACCAGGCCGGGCTGGAGGGTCGTCGGGTGCTCGGCGAGCAGCTCCTGCAGGTGCTTCTCGACGCCGTCCTTCTGCAGGCCGGGGTCGATGCCGAGGTCGTGGGAGGAGTCGTGGAGGAGCTCCTCGATCAGGATCCGCAGGGTGTCGGGGGTCTGGCCCTTGGGGGCCTTGGCGGTCACCGTCCAGACGATCGACTCGACGCCGTCGTCCTCGACGACCTCCTCGCGCACGGTGCACGGGGGAGACATCCAGTTCAGGGGCTTGTAGGAGCCGCCGTCGGAGTGCACGAGCACGGATCCGTCGGACTTGAGCATGAGCACCCGGGTCGCCATCGGGAGATGGGCGGTCAGCCGACCTGCGTAGTCCACCTGGCAGCGCGCCACGACGAGTCTCACGAGCGAGGAATCTACCGTCCGACCTCGCGCCGCCGACGGACGCGTCCGGGCGCTGTGACGTCCGTCTCGATGTGTCCACATGGTTACCGACGGGTAGCCACAGCCCGGTACGGCTGCCAGAATCCGGCCCATGACTTCGAGCGAGCAGATCTTCAACACGCTGGTGCTGCCGTACCTCAACCACGCGGTGCGCACCTACGAGTCGGGCTACGCCTCGGTGACCGACATCGACGCCGCCATGCGGTTCGGCTGCGGCTACCCCAAGGGCCCCCTGACCGTCGTCGACGAGATCGGCGCCGCCCAGGTCCGCGACCTCCTCGCCGCCCGGTACGCCGAGACCGGCGACCACCTCCACCAGCCGGCCGACCTCCTCGAGAAGCTGGCGACCGAGGGCCGGACCTTCGCCGACGAGGCCGCCGCCGCGGGCGAGTCCGCGGCCCCCGAGCTCAAGCACGAGATCTCCCGGGTCGGCGTCGTCGGCACCGGCACCATGGCCTCCGGCATCGTCCAGGTCTTCGCCCAAGCCGGGTACGACGTCGTCTACGTCGGCCGCAGCCAGGACAAGCTCGACGGCGTCGTCGGCTACATCACCAAGAACCTCGACCGGGCCATCTCGAAGGGCAAGGGCACCGAGGACGACAAGGCCGCGCTGCTCGGCCGCCTGACCGGCTCGACCGAGCGCGAGGCGCTCGCCGACGTCGACATCGTCGTCGAGGCGATCGCCGAGGACCTCGAGGTCAAGCTCGAGCTCTTCCGCGACCTCGACAAGATCACGAAGCAGGGCGCGATCCTCGCGACCACGACGTCCTCGCTGCCGATCACGAAGCTGGGCGAGGCGACGGGCCGGCCGCAGGACGTCATCGGGATGCACTTCTTCAACCCCGCCCCGGTCATGAAGCTTGTCGAGATCATCACCACCCCGGCCACGTCGGCCGAGGTCGACGAGACCGTGCGTGCGCTGACCGCGAAGGTCGGCAAGGTCGGCGTCTCCGCCGGCGACCGCGCGGGCTTCATCGTGAACCTGCTGCTCTTCCCGTACCTCAACGACGCCGTCAAACTGCACGAGGGCGGCGAGGAGCTCGCGACCATCGACGCGGCGATCAAGGAGACCGCCGGCTTCCCGATGGGTCCCTTCGAGCTGCTCGACGTGGTCGGCAACGACGTGTCGCTGGCCATCGAGAAGGAGCTCCACGCCGAGTTCGGCGAGCCGGGCTTCGCGCCGGCCAAGACCCTCGAGGAGAAGGTCGCCGCCGGCGAGCTCGGCCGCAAGACCAAGCAGGGCTTTCACACGTACTGATCGGCGCGAGGGTGCCCGATAGGGTGCCGTCGTGACTCTTCACCACACGGCTCTCGGCTCCGCCGGGAGCCGTGTGGTCTTCCTGCACGGCCTGTTCGGCCAAGGCAAGAACTGGACCGGCATCGCCAAGCAGCTCAGCGAGCAGCATCAGGTGCTGCTGCTCGACCTGCCGCACCACGGACGCTCCCCGTGGCACCACCGGTTCGACTATGTCGAGACGGCGGGCCTGGTGGCCGACGCCCTCCCCGAGGAGCCCGTGACGCTGGTGGGTCACTCCCTGGGCGGCAAGGTCGCCATGGTGCTCGCCCTGCTGCACCCCGAGCGGGTGGAGCGGCTCGTCGTCGCCGACATGTCCCCGGTCGCCTACGCGGAGGGTCGCGAGTTCCCGGGCTACTTCGAGGCGATGCGGACGATGGACCTCTCCCAGGTCGAGCAGCGCAGCGACGCCGAGCGTCTGCTGGCGCCCGCCGTCCCCGACGCGACCGTGCGGTCGTTCCTGCTCCAGAACCTGCGCCGCGACCCCTCGGTGCCGGAGGGGTGGAGCTGGCAGGTCAACCTCGACGTGCTCGCCCGCGACCTCGGCGTCATCAGCGACTGGCCGGAGGAGGAGCTGGCCGGCACCCCGCCGTACGACGGTCCGGTGCTCTGGCTGGGCGGCAGCCGGTCGCGCTACGTCCGGCCCGAGCACGAGGCCGCGATGGACCGCTGGTTCCCGCGCAACCGCAAGGTGGTCTTCAAGGACACCGGCCACTGGCTGCACTCCGAGCGCCCCGAGCTCTTCCTCGAGGTGCTCCGGCGCTTCCTGGGCGACTGAGGGGCAGCGCTCAGCTGCTCTCCGCCTGTCGTGCGCGGTAGGCCGCCACGGCGTTGCGGTTGCCGCACGTGACCGAGCAGAAGCGCTTGGACCGGTTGCGCGACAGGTCGAGGACGACGCCCTCGCAGTCGTCGTCCGTGCAGACCGAGAGCCGCGACATCTCGTCGGCCCGGATGACGTCGATCATCGCCATCGCGGTCTCCACCACGATGCGCTCGGCGAGCGGCCGGTCCGGGTCCACGGCGTGCAGGTGCCAGTCGTAGCCGTCGTGGCGTCGCAGCTGCGGCAGGGCGGACGCCTCGCGGAGCATGTCGTTGACCATCTCGACGGCGTCGTCGCGGTCGGCCGTCAGCAGCGCGTGCAGGCGGGGAAGGACCGCATGGACAGCGTCCACCTCGGCCTGGTCGGCGTCGTGGCGACCGGTGTAGCCGAACTCCGCGTAGAACTCGTCGAGCTCGTCAGGAGTGCCGATGGTGACGGGCTCGAGTCCGGAGTTCACCAGCGCGACGGCCGCCTGCAGCGCCATCGAGGTGTCATGGGCGAAGACCACGTTGACAGGTTACCGGAAGCGCACCTAGTGTCATGGGTCATGAGCACTTTGACCCGTGACAACACCGCGGTGACCGCCTCCGGCGTGGGTTCCGGGGTGCTCCTCGCGCTCCTCTCCGCCGGGTCCTTCGGTCTGTCCGGGGCCCTCGCCCGGCCTCTGCTCGACAGTGGTTGGAGTGCGGGCGGCGTCGTCCTGCTGAGGATCGCGATCGGCGCCCTGGCGGTGCTGCCCCTCGGTCTGGTCGCGATGCGCGGGCGGTGGGCCCTGCTGCGACCGGCGGCGCCGACCCTGCTGCTGTACGGCGGCCTGGCGGTCGCCGGCGCCCAGTTCTGCTACTTCTCGGCGGTGCGGACGATGGAGGTCGGTCCGGCGCTCCTGATCGAGTACACCGCACCTGCGGCCGTGGTGGTCTGGATGTGGCTGGTGCACGGGCAGCGTCCGGGGCGGGTCACCGTGCTGGGTGCGGTGGTCGCCGGCCTCGGCCTGGTGCTGGTGCTGGATCTCTTCTCGGGTGCGGACTTCGACGTGCGGGGCGCGGCTTGGGCCCTCGCCGCGATGGTCGGTGCGGCGACGTACTTCGTCATCTCCGCCGACGAGCGCAGCGGCATCCCCCCGATGGCGCTCGCCACCGGCGGGCTGGTCGTCGGCGGAGTCCTGCTCGGTCTGCTCGGGCTGGTGGGGCTGATGCCGATGGCCGCATCCTCCGAGCAGGTCGCCTAC
>OFDC01001930.1_pt1 | contig 10093 bp, 6 predicted proteins | sample 1520941 | NCBI WGS metagenome assembly OFDC01 (sample SAMEA94258168, study PRJEB24077) | hot springs metagenome | biome: Aquatic biome; feature: Water | place: India | collected 2012-12-06 | depth 5 m | reverse complement strand
ACGCGGGACCAACGGATTAAAAGTCCGCTGCTCTACCAACTGAGCTAACGACCCTGAGTGAGGGTAAGTAAAATAACCTTTACTTAGACCTTAGAGAAAATCTATGATTTTTCTAAGTTAAACCTCTTACAGGCGTTTGTAAAATACATTTTACAAACTATCAAAACATTAAGTGGTGGGTCGTCCGCGACTCGAACGCGGGACCAACGGATTAAAAGTCCGCTGCTCTACCAACTGAGCTAACGACCCTAAGCAAGCGATTAAACATGCTTCGCAAGTAAAACCAATCAGTTCTAAGTGCGTCTTCGTTTTGATGTTGCGTATTCTAGCAACTTATTCAGCTAACACAAGAGGAAATTTAAAAACATCTGCATGATTGTTTATAAAAAGCACGATTTCCTCTTGTTTAGCTAAAAAATAAACTAGAAACGGTATTGATATGCCTGAATATTCTCAAAGATTTCAGCATTTACATCACAGTAGCTCGTTGCGCCTGGTAATAAAACCAACAAGCGTTCATCTGTCTTGCTTGGGTCAAATGCATCTTCTTTCAGCTTATTCTTTTGATACTTAAAGGTACCTGTTGTTTCAACTTTGGCTTGTACACGTAAGAACACCGGAATCGCATAAGCTGGTAAGCATTTCTTGAATACACTGACCATTTCTGTAAGGTCATTATCATTCAGTTCAGCGCCATCGGTTAAAGTAATAGCAGCCATACCTGCACGACCATTTGTGTTTGGAATTTCTACACCATAAACAACAGCTTCAGCGATCTTTTCGTATTCAGAAACCATGTTTTCAACTTCAGTCGTTGAAACGTTCTCACCTTTCCAACGGAAAGTATCACCCAAACGATCTACAAACTGTGCATGACGGAAACCAATATCACGTACTAAATCACCAGTGTTGAAATACGAATCACCTTTAGTAAAGACATCTTTCAAGATAACTGATTTGTTTTTCTCAGGATCAGTATAACCATCGAAAGGTGAACGGCTAGTAATCTTACCTACGAGTAAGCCGACTTGCCCTGTTTTGACTTTCTTGCAATAACCCTTGCTGTCACGTACTAGTTCGTTTTTCTCTTTGTCGTATTCAACAATTGCATATGGTGTAGGAGAAAAACCAACTGTATTGTCAAAGTTGAAAATATTGCTGAAGCCAACGTTACCTTCACTTGATGCATAAAGCTCAAGGACTTCTTGAACACCAAAGCGCTCTTTGAATTTGCCCCAAATATTTGGTCTCATACCATTACCAATCATTTTGGTAACACGGTGAGCACGGTCAAGTTCTGTAACTGGTGCATCCATGAGGTAACGACATAATTCACCGACATAACCGATCGCTGACGCATTAAATTTCTGAACATCTTTCCAGAATGCACTCGTCGAGTATTTACGACGTACAGCTAAAGTTGCGCTACCAGCAATCACACCACACCAGCACACGACGACGCCTGTTGCATGATAGAGCGGTAAAGTGACATACATTACGTCATCTTTACCTAAATTTAGAATATGACCGTATGTACCATAAGCAAGTGTCCAACGGCTATGCGTGAAGATTACAGCTTTAGGCAAGCCTGTCGTGCCAGATGTATAGATATAGAATAATCCATCTTTACCTGTCACAGTGTGTGTGGTTGATGGATTGAATTTAGGGAATTGATCAATTTGTTGAGCAAGATTGACATAGCCTTTAGGTGCTACACCGGCATTTTGACGAGTTTCTTGATCTGCAAACCAATGGAAACGATCTTGAGCAACAGTTAAATCGTGACGAATTTCATCTATCGCAGCTCGTACTTCTTCACCAGCAATCACCGCGATAGGATTAACTAAGTTAATACTGTGTGCTAGAACTTTGCCGACCTGTGATGTATTTACAAGTGCAATCGTTACGCCAATTTTAGCTAAAGCAACAATAGTGGCAATCAATTCAGGGCGGTTTTCGACCATCACTGCAATTACATCACCTTTTTTTGCCCCAATCGACAAGTAGTAATGCGCAATTTGGTTTGCCCATTCGTTCAAAGCACTGTAGCTATAACGTTGATCTTCAAATAACAGGGCGATTCCTTGCGGATTACGCTTAACTGCTTTTTCAAAGGCAATTCCTAAGCCTGCTGGGGAAGTAGGCGTCCGCAAATAAGCCTGTTTAAGACCATTGAGGATATGAGGTACTTTTGTGATGAAGTTGGGAAGGCGAGTTGCGACATCACTAAGGGTAATAATATCGGTCTGTGTAGTTTGGCTCATATCAATCCTGTTTATTTTTCGATCAATCCAAAAAATGGCTATCTGTTGGAACACAACCATTAAGATCATTGTTGTTAATGCTGTTTTTTAATGGGAAGTTCCTAGAGCAATCAACCTAATCTGACAAAATAACAAAAAAGCCTAGTCATCGAAATGACTAGGCTTTTGCTTATTGTGTACAATTTAGCAAATTATTCATTGCCAGCAGTTGCTTTTTTCGGTGGACGACCACGAGGGCGACGAGGGCGACTAGATTTATCTTTCTCTAGTTTCGCAGCTTCATCTTCCGCTTCAGTCTCATCACCTTCAACAACAGTCTCTACTTTTTCTTCGGCTACAGCGACTTCAACGGTTTCTGTTTCAGTTGCTTCTTGTTGAAGAACAGTAGTTTGTGCTTCTTCAATTACTTCTGCAGCAGTTTCTTGAGCATCTTGCACTTCTGTTGCCGTTGTGAGCTCGAGAGGTTGTTGCTCAGGAATTGCATCAACTGGCTCTGAAGTAGAAGTTGCTGGTTCAGCTTCTTTCGCTTCAACTGGCGTCTCTGCGGTAGTTGCTGGTTGAGCTACTGAAGCGTTCGCTGCAATATGTGCTTCTTTCGCTTGTTCCGCAGCAAGTTTGGCAAGGCGACGGCGTTCACGAGGGTCATTTGCAACGCGAGTCACAGGAGCTTCAGGTGGTGTTAACGGTAACACTGGTGCAGGTTCTGCTTCCTGAGTTGGCTTCTGTGAAGGAAGAACAGCATCACGTGTAACAGGACGCTTTTCTTCAACCACAACAGTTTCTACTGCAATACTACTTGCGTATTGTTCAGCGAACTTTTGTAATGCACGGTTGAACGTTGTGACTAAACCAAATTGTTCAATCAAAATTGTGCAATCTTCACCATAGATATGGCGAATCAGACCACCAATAGTATATTGCCCTAAGGTTGGTATCTGCGAGTGCGCAATTTTAGGTGCTGGCTTTTGATTAGTATGCCCGCCACCTTGATGCGAACGGCGACGTGAACGAGGATCGTTACTTGCACGTTTTACAGGCGCTACTTGAGTTGATGGCTCAACAACAGCAGTTTCTTCAACTTCTGGCTGTGCCGCTTGAGTTGGCTCAACTGTTTCTGCTGTCGCAATTACAGCTTTTACAGACTCAGTGTGAGGCACATCTAACGGTGCTTTTTCTGCATTAATTGCAACGATTTCACTTTGACCTTGATCAATATTTACGATCAATGCCGTGTTCATCGCTTCCGCACGTGGTGCATCAACAACGTTCACTTTTACTTGTTGTGGATTAACTGCCGCTTCAGCTGTTACTACTGGAGTTTCATTTAAAACACTTTGGTCACGATGACGGTTTGGTCGGTTCGGACGTTGTTGTTGGTTGCGATCACGACGTGGCAAAGGCGCAGACTCATTCACTGCAGTCTCTTGATGTTGCTGCTGAGCTTCTTGAGGTTGATGACGCTTTTGCTGGCGTTTTTGATCACGTTGTTCTTGACGTTGTTCATGACGTGAAACTTGAGTCACTTCTTCATGCACTTGATTTTGTGGTTCATGTGCATGTGAGTGTTGCTCACGTTGTTCTTTATGTTTGCGCTTCTTCTGGTTTTGATTAGGACGATGAGATTTTTCGTCTTTTTCAAATGTTTCACGTGCTTCTTGTTTTGCTGGTGCTTGTGAAATATAAGCGTTATTGCTTGCAGGAGCAGGTGTTTCTACAGCTGCAGGAGCAGGGATATTCACTTGTCCAAACTGACCACGACTTACTGCGCCGTTATTGATCATTTGCTCAATCGCAGCAGCAGCGTTTTGTGCAGAACGAGATTGATCAGTAGTTTGAGCTTGTTTTTGAACAAATAAGTTCTCTAACCAAGCACAAGGGCTTGCTGATTTCTGTACAGTGGCTTGAGCTGGTTTTGCTTGTGCAGCTTGGGCTTGATGGGCTTTCTTTTGTGGTGCTGTTGCATTTTGTGCAGGAGCAGCTGGATGGCTGTGATCTGCTTCTTCTAAATGCCAATCAGAAGACTCATAACCAAGTTCTTTTTCACTTGAACGAGTTGCTTCAGTACGTTCATAGCTAGATGGGGCAAAGCCATCTGGATTGAACTGGATTTGATAATGTGGTGTTTCCAAGTGAGGGTGAGGCAACACAGTGACACGTACATTTGAAGTTTGTTCAAGATAAACAAGGCTGTGACGCTTTTCATTCAATAAGAACGCAGCGATTTCAACAGGTACTTCAACTTGAACTTCACCTTGGCGTTCACGTAAAGCAATTTCTTCAACTTTACGCATAATCGAAAGTGACAGTGAACGTAAGTCACGAACCATTCCTGTGCCATGACAGCGTGGGCACACATAACCTGTCGCTTCTTCTAAAGAAGGACGTAAGCGCTGACGGCTCATTTCCATCAGACCAAAACGTGAAAGTTGACCGAACTGGATACGCGCACGATCGCTTTGTGTCGCTTCACGTAATTTCGCTTCAACCATACGTTGGTTGCGATCTTTGGTCATGTCGATGAAATCGATCACAACTAAACCGCCAATATCACGTAAGCGAAGTTGACGCGCAATTTCTTCAGCTGCTTCTAAATTGGTATTTAATGCAGTTTCTTCAACATCGTGACCACGCGTTGATTTCGCTGAGTTAATATCAATTGAAACTAAAGCTTCAGTTTGATCAATCACAATTGAACCACCTGAAGGAAGTTTTACTTCACGTTCATAAGCGGTTTGGATTTGACTTTCAATCCCGAAGTGAGCAAATAAAGGCTCATTCAAGGTATAAGTTTTTAACTTATCAAGCTGACGTGGCATTACTGCTTTAACAAAGTTATACGCTTCGTTATATGCCTGCTCGCTATCAATCAAGATTTCTGCAACGTCATCGCGTAAGTAATCACGAATAGCACGCGTCACTACACCAGCTTCTTGGTGAACAAGCATTGGTGATGGACCTGAACTTGCAGAGCTTTGAATTTGAGCCCAAAGATCCAACAAATGTTGTAAATCCAGTTGAAGTTCTTCTTGGGTGCGACCGATACCTGCGGTACGAACAATCACGCTCATGCCACGAGGTACATTTAGAGAAGATAAAATTTCTTTTAGCTCTTCACGCACAGAACCTGAAATTTGACGGCTGATACCACCACCTTTCGGGTTGTTTGGCATAAGAACTAAATAACGACCTGCAAGAGAAATAAAGGTAGAGAGGGCAGCACCTTTGTTGCCACGCTCTTCTTTCTCAACTTGAACGAGTAGTTCAGTACCTTCGGTGATCAGTTCACGAATGTTAGAAGTTTGACGAGGATCTGCTTTGAAATACGAGTTTGCAATCTCTCGCATTGAAAGGAAACCTTGACGCTGAGCGCCATACTCGACGAAAACCGCTTCTAAAGATGGTTCAACGCGAGTGACGTGACCTTTGTAGATGTTTGATTTTTTTTGTTCACGAGTACGGTTTTCTAAATCGAAATCGTAAAGGCGATTACCAGTGATAAGTGCAACGCGAACTTCTTCGGCGTGGGTTGCATTAATCAACATACGTTTCATGGGTGTGACACCTAATAGTGATGCACACAAACAACAAGCTCAATACTTTTGAGCAAACATCAAATTGACGCGATCAAGACTCAGAGGCTACTTTTATTTGCGAAGCTCTGAAACCACTGACTGTAAATTTCCAGTTTGGGCTTTGATACGGTTGTTTCGATGTTAGCAATACTGCTTCTATCTTTGGTCTGTTGATATTTCATCTCTGTCTTGCATCTGAGAAATATGGTAAGACCCCGACATAATCAAAGTTTCCTGTACGCTTCACTGGCGGGTGAGCGGTGCATTGGATGGTGACTTTCACTGTCATTAAGCATTGAAGTCGATCCATCTGGAAGTCTTGATACGGAATGATCATCGTATCACTGCTTAGCAGTTCCAATGCATCAACGCTTTAGCCTGAATGCGACATCAGGGAGCAAATTGTCTGATGTGGATCAGTTTACGTTTAATAACCAACAAATTGCTGGCGACATATTTTTTCTGAGCAAACTGCATGTGCTGATGCACAATTAAACGCAACAGTTTGTCATTTTGCCGATATAATAAGCCTTCGGCGTCGGCATAATTCTTTTGGGACCTGCTCGTATGTAGTGGGATGTTGGTTGATTGCTCTATTTCAGAAAAACCTGAAAAGATTCAACGTGAACCCACTGACGATGGTTTCCGTGCGCTGACTATATCAAACCTTGCATCATCTGCCTATGGGCTAAGTTTAGGTTTCTTGTGAAATAACTTAGTTAAATGATCATTTTTTAATCGTATTTAGCAAATCTTGGATGAATCGAACGTATGAATTCTACACAACAATGGCAAAGTGTCACTTGGTTTGACGTGGATGAGCATCAAGAAGGGCAGCGAATCGATAATTTTTTATTTACCCGATTAAAAGGTGTTCCTAAAAGTCGAATCTATCGTTTGATTCGTGAAGGACAGGTTCGTGTCAACAAAAAAAGAATAAAAGCAGAAACACGACTGAGTATTGGTGACCAAATTCGAGTTGCGCCGATTCGTTATGAACAAAAAGATGAAACCGATGCACCTGTGAGTGATGGTGTAGCGCAAAGTTTACTCAGCCGTGTGGTTTACGAAGATGAAGGCTTATTAGTGGTGAATAAACCATCTGGTATTGCCGTTCATGGTGGTAGCGGGGTTGCATATGGCTTGATTGAAGCCATGCGTGCTGCGACAGGCAAAAAATATTTAGAATTGATTCATCGTATTGACCGTGATACCTCAGGTCTAGTGATGATTAGTAAGAAGCGAAGTACCCTCAAGTTACTTCAGGACTTATTGCGTGAGCATAAGATTAAGAAGACCTATGCAGCAATCGTTAAAGGGCAAGTGAGTTTGGATCAGCAATTGATTGATGCGCCTTTGCTTCGTTATGAACTTGCGAATGGTGAGCGACGTGTCCGTGTCACTAAAGAAGGTAAACCTAGTAAGACAGAATGGAAGGTGATTGAACGATTTAAAGCCGCAACATTAGTCCACGCTTCACCTTTATCAGGTCGTACCCATCAAATTCGTGTACATGGCCTAAGTATCGGGCATCCTTTGATTGGGGATGATAAGTATGGTCACAATACAGCTTATACAGGTCCTGAAGCACGTCGTTTATGCTTGCATGCAATGCGCTTAGATATTCCGAACTACCCAACCATCGAAGCACCAATGCCTGAAGATATGCAACAGGTGATTAATGAGTTGAGAAAGCAAAAATGAGTCAGAATGTTGAATTAGTCATTTTTGATTGGGATGGGACGTTGTTTGACTCGGTTGGGCAAATCGTTGCAAGTCTGCAATACGCAGCACAGCAGTTTGAACAACCGCTTACCGATGATGCTGCAAAGAGTATCATTGGTTTAGGCTTACCTGAAGTCATGCAAATTTTATTTCCACAGGTACCGCATTTACAGCAAGATATTTTGCAATGCTATGCAGATCATTATGTTGCCAACTCTAAAGGTGATGCTTGGTTTGCGGGTGTTGCTGAACTTTTACAAGAGTTAAAACAACAAGGTTTAAAACTTGCTGTGGCGACAGGTAAAAGTCGTAAAGGTTTAGATCGAGTTTTGAGCCAAACCAATAGCCATCACATTTTTGATATTACCCGCGCAGCTAGTGAAACTAATTCAAAACCAGATCCGCTGATGTTGCAGGAAATACTCACGGAAATGGATGTGGCTGCTGAATCTGCAATTATGGTAGGTGATACCAGTTATGATCTTGAGATGGCTCAAAATATTGGCATGCCTCGAATTGGAGTGAGTTATGGAGTGCATACTGTTGAAACATTAGTACAGTATCAACCTTTGACGATTGCAAATGATGTGGCGGAGTTGCATCAGTATTTGCGCAATCACTTAGCTGAGTTTGCTTTAACTGAATGTTAAACAACAAAAATCATTTGAAACGACACAGATAGGGATTGATCAATCCCTATCTTCAATAATAAAAATAGGGAAAGTATGAGTCGTTCCATTCGTTTATTTCATTTATTACAACTGCTTAGAGAATACCGTTATCCTGTTACTGCACAGGCGCTAGCCGAACGTCTTGAGGTTAGCCAACGCACTTTATATCGAGATATTGAAACACTACGTGAGCAAGGCGTCAGTATTGATGCTTCGGCAGGACTGGGATTTCAGCTAAAAGAAGATTTTCTTTTGCCGCCAATGACTTTAAATGAAACTGAAATTGAAGCAATTTTTCTTGCGTTGAATTGGTTAAAAGACATTCCTGATCAAGCACTGAAAGCGGCATCAACCTCCGTGTTAGCTAAACTGAATGCAGTTTTACCTCAGCACTGTCAGCATTTGCTAAAGCAGACGACCTTAAGGTCGATTAATACATGGTTGCCTGTCGATGAAATGCTCGTTGAGCAAGTGCGTTTAGCGATTCGCCAACAAGTAAAAATCCTCGTGGATTATGCAGATGAGCAACAACGAATAAGTACAAGAATGCTTTGGCCTTTTGCTTTAGGATATTTTAATGATCGTATTGTATTAGCAGCATGGTGTGAGTTACGCGAAGGGTTTAGACACTTTCGTATCGATAGAATACGTGAGTTAAGTTTGACCCAAGTTTATTATCCACAATTCAAACAGCAATTATTTCAACAATGGTGGGTTCAAGAAGTGTGTGAATCGACTACTGACAAAAACTGACAATCAAAGCGATTAAATTTAAATAAAACCAATAAACAAGGAAATACAAAAATGGCACTTAAACTTTATACCAATAGTTTTTCACGCGGTGTGGTCGTGGATTGGCTACTACTAGAACTCGGAATTGAATGTGAGCGTATTGAGGTTGCATTTAAAACTGAAATGAAAACACCAGAATATTTACAGATGAATCCTTTTGGTAAAGTACCTGTTCTGGTTGATGGTGACATTGTTATTTATGAATTGGGTGCAATATGTGCTTATTTAGCTGATAAATTTATCGATAAAGGACTAGCACCTGCACTCAACGATCCCAAACGAGGTTTATATTATCGTTGGTTGTTCTTTATCTCAGGGCCATGGGAAGCGGCAGCGACAGATCGAATGTTGGGTATAAATGAGGTTACATCTGAGCAGAAATCTTCGATTGGTTATGGTGACTACCAAGATGCTTATCATGCTTTTGTGGTTGGATTGAATGAAGCAGCTCCTTTTTTATGTGGAGAACAATTCACTGCTGCTGATGTGTTAGTTGCAGCAATGTTATTTTGGCAGTTGAAAATGGGTGAAGTACAGTCGCATCCTGCGATTGAGCGATATTTACAGAGTGTTAGTCAGCGTCCAAGTTATCAGAAGTTTGCTGAATTCTTTAGTAATGCTTAAGTCCAAACATCAAAAAAGCCGACAATTCGGCTTTTTTTTCAGCTTGCATAAAGTGCAAATTGATCAAGTGCAAATACTTGTCGAATCTCTTCCAAAAATTGTTCAGTCGCTTGATTGGGGGGATTTTTATTAAACGCCATAAATACATCCAAACTGGGCAATGGCTTGGCTAAGGGTTTTACAATGACTTGATCAGTCGCTAGGGCTTCCATGTAGGATGGCAGAATTGCACAGCTCACACCCGAGTTTACCGCTTGAATGCAATCCACTATATGATTGGTTTCATGGATGGTTTTGAACTGAATTTTATTAAATTCAATATATTGCAAAATCGTTTTCGATAAGGGTTGTGACAGCTTATTAGAGAGGATGGTTAACTCTAACTCTTTTAATTGCTCAAGTTTAATTTCTTCGAATTTAGCAAAAGGATGTTGTTTCGGGAGCA
>OFDC01001928.1_pt1 | contig 10099 bp, 7 predicted proteins | sample 1520941 | NCBI WGS metagenome assembly OFDC01 (sample SAMEA94258168, study PRJEB24077) | hot springs metagenome | biome: Aquatic biome; feature: Water | place: India | collected 2012-12-06 | depth 5 m | reverse complement strand
TGGCTCGTCCAGGTCGCGGTGGCGCAGGTCTGGAGGATGGATTGATAGAGCTTCGGCAGCGCATCCCAATGCGGCTTGTGCACGAAGGCCATGATGGTGGCCTGCGCCTCCCACCAGCCGGGCGCGTAGTAATAGGGCGCGACGCGATGCAGCCCGAAGCGGAAATCGTCATAGGGCCCGGCCCATTCCGCCGCATCGATCGCGCCGCGTTCGAGTGCCGCGTAGATGTCGCCGGGTGCGATCTGCTGCGGGATGACGCCGAGCTTCGCCATCACCGTGCCGCCAAGGCCGGGGATGCGCATCTTGAGGCCCTTCAGGTCCTCCAGGCTGTTGATTTGCTTGCGGAAGAAGCCGCCCATCTGCGCGGTCGAGTTCCCGACCGGCAGGGCATGCGTGCCGCGCGCGTTGAAGAAGGCGTTGAGAAGCTCCAGGCCGCCCGCGCGGAAGAGCCAGGCCGCCTGCCCGCGCGTGTTGAACCCGAAGGGCAGGGCCGAGCCGAAGGCATAGGCCGGGTCCTTGCCGATGGAATAATAGGAGAGCGTGAAGGCGCATTCCACCGTGCCGGTCTCGGCGGCATCGAGCAGGGCCGCGCCGCTCGCACCGGACCACTCGGGCTCCGCGGTGCCGAAGTTGCTGCCCAGGTCGCCCAAGCCGGCCGCGGAGAGCAGAGCATCGCAGGCGGCGTGGGCCGCCACGTCGGCGTCCGAGTGCCCCTCCAGGCGCACGTCCTCGTCGGGCCACAGCAGTCCGCCGAGGGCGAGGGACGGGTCGCCGGCGGCGCGGGGGACCAGACGGTGGACGTCGGTCCCGATGCCGATCCGCAGTCCAGCAGGGGCCATGCCGACACTCCGGTCACCGGTGGGGTTCACGCCCTGATCATGCCTGAGGGACAATCCGTCTCGTGAGGACATCCCGTGGCTGGTGGGCGCTCTCCGGCCTGGTGGCCGGGGCGGTCGGTCTCGCCCTGAGCTACGCCACCGCGGCGCTGCTCCACGTGCGGGAGTCGCCGGTCGTCGCCGTCGCCGAGGGGATCACGGCGCTGACCCCCGGCCCCGTCGTGAAGTGGGCGATCAACACCTTCGACAAGGACGACAAGAAGGTCCTGGTCCTCGGCATCGTCATCTTCCTGCTCGTCGCCTTCGCCCTCCTCGGGCGGCTGGCCCGCCGGCGCTGGTGGCTGGCGGTCGTCGGCTACGTCCTGCTCGCGGCCGTGGCCACCGTGGCGGTGGCGACCAAGCCCACGCCCTCGCCCATCGACTTCGTCCCGGTCGCAGTGGGTCTGCTGGCGTGGGTCGTCGCGCTCGCGGTGCTCGCCGAGTGGCTGCGGCGCTGGGAGCTCGTCGAGGAGACCGAGGACCCGGCAGCCGAGCCGACCCACACCCGACGGCACTTCTTCGTGGCCGCGGGAGCGACCGCCGCCTTCGCGGCGACAGCCGGTCTGCTGGGCCGGATCGCCGGCAACGCGCGGCGCCGGGCCGAGGAGAGCCGGCGACTGCTGCGGATCGAGGGAGTCACGGCGCCCGACGTACCCGACGGCGTCAGCTTCGAGCTGGAGCAGGTCGCGGAGTGGGAGACGCCGAGCGCGGACTTCTACCTGATCGACACGGCCTTCATCAAGCCCACCATCGCCCCTGCCGACTGGACCCTGCGGATCCACGGCATGGTCGAGAAGGAGATCACGCTGTCCTACAGCGACCTCGTCTCGAGGGAGATCACCCAGGACTGGATCACGCTCAACTGCGTCTCCAACCCCGTCGGCGGTGCACTGGTCGGCAACGCGTGGTGGAGCGGCGTGCGTCTCGCCACGATCCTGGAGGAGGCGGGCCCCCTGCCCGGCGCGGACGCCGTCCTGCAGACCTCCGAGGACGGATGGACCTGCGGTACGCCGCTCGCGCCGCTGCTCGACGAGCGCAACGCCATGCTGGCGGTCGCCATGAACGGCGAGCCGCTCCCGATCGAGCACGGCTTCCCCGTCCGCTCCATCGTGCCCGGCCTCTACGGCTACGTGTCGGCCACGAAGTGGGTCGTCGACATGGAGGTCACCCGTTTCGACGACATCACCGCCTACTGGACCGACAAGGGCTGGTCGGAGCTCGGGCCGGTGAAGATCGCCTCGCGCATCGACCTACCCAAGGACGGGGACGACGTGCCGGTCGGCGAGCTGACCGTCGCGGGCGTCGCGTGGCTGCAGCACACCGGCATCGAGGCCGTGGAGGTGCAGGTCGACGGAGGTCGCTGGCAGGAGGCCGAGCTCGCCACCACCCCGAACGTCGACACCTGGGTGCAGTGGCGCGCGGTGGTCGACGTCGACGAGGGCGAGCACCAGGTCCGGGTCCGCGCGACCGACCGCCGCGGCGAGGTGCAGACCGGCGCCGTCGCCGACGTGCTCCCCGACGGTGCCACCGGCTGGCACACCATCGACCTCACTGCGAAGGCCTGAGCCCCGTGACCTCTCCAGTCCCCGGCTACGCCGACGACTTCACCGCACTCGACGGCGGCGCCCTGGTGGTCGGTGGCTCCGGCGGCCTGGGCCGGGCGATCGCCGAGCTGCTCGTCGAGCGAGGCGCCCGGGTCGCGGTCACCCACCACTCGCGCCCGGTGGCGGTCGGCGTGGCGTCGTACGGCCTCGACCTCGCCGAGGTGGCCGACGTCCCGCGTGTGATCGGGCACGCCGCCGCCGAGCTCGACGGGCTTCACACCGTCGTCCACGCGGCCGGTCCGCACGTGCCGATGGTGCACCTCTCGCGCGTCGACCCGGCCGACATGGCCGCCCAGCTCGCCGTCGACACCGCCGGCTTCTTCGCCGTCGCGCACGCCGCCCTGCCGTTCCTGCGCGAGTCCCGCGGCTCGCTCGTCGCCGTCACCACCGCCGCGACCTCCCGCTTCCCCGTGCGCGACGGCCTGTCCGCTGCACCGAAGGCCGCGGTCGAGGCGCTCGTGCGCGGCCTGGCCGTGGAGGAGGGCCGGTACGGCGTCCGGGTGAACGCCGTCGGTCCGGGCATGCTGACCGACGGCATGGCCGAGCGGCTGATCAGCAGCGGCGAGCTCGACGAGCGCGCGCTGGAGGTCACCCGCTCGAACATCCCGCTGCGGACCTTCGGCAGCGCGGCGGACATCGCCGAGGCGGTCTGCTTCCTCGCCTCGCCCCGGGCCGGGTTCATCAGCGGCCAGAAGCTCGACGTCGACGGCGGCTACTCCGCTTGAGCTCTTCGCCGAGACCGCGCCGCCCCGAGGATGCTGGCCGCGCGCACGCCGATCCCTAGACTTGCGACGTGACGATCAGGCTCTACGACACTGCGACCCGCGAGGTCCGTGACTTCGTCCCCCTCGAGGAGGGGAAGGCGGGTCTGTACGTGTGCGGCCTGACGGTGCAGAGCGAGCCGCACGTCGGCCACGTCCGCTCCGGCGTCAACTTCGACGTGCTCCAGCGCTGGCTGCGCCACCGCGGCTACGACGTGACGTTCATCCGCAACATCACCGACATCGACGACAAGATCCTCGCGAAGTCCGCCGAGCAGGGCCGCCCCTGGTACAACCTCGCCTACGCGATGAAGATCGAGCTCGACAAGGCCTATGCCGCGCTCAACGTCGCCCCGCCGACCTACGAGCCGGCCGCCACCGGGCACGTGCCGGAGATGATCGTGCTCATCGAGCGGCTCATCGAGCGTGGGCACGCCTACCCGGCGGCCGACGGCTCGGGTGACGTCTACTTCGACGTCCGCTCCTGGCCGCAGTACGGCGAGCTCACCCGCCAGGGCATCGACGACATGGAGGCGGCCGCCGACGCCGACCCGCGGGGCAAGCGCGACCCCCGCGACTTCGCGCTGTGGAAGGGCCGCAAGGACTCCGAGCCCGCCACCGCGTCGTGGCCGAGCCCGTGGGGATCCGGTCGCCCCGGCTGGCACATCGAGTGCTCGGCGATGGCCGGCAAGTACCTCGGTGAGGCCTTCGACATCCACGGCGGTGGGGTCGACCTGCGCTTCCCGCACCACGAGAACGAGCAGGCCCAGTCCCGCGCGGCCGGTGGCGCGTTCGCGTCGTACTGGATGCACAACGCGTGGATCACCACCGCCGGCGAGAAGATGAGCAAGTCGCTGGGCAACACCCTCAGCATCCCGGCGATCCTCGAGCGCTACCGCGGCGTCGAGCTGCGCTACTACGTCGTCGCCGCCCACTACCGCTCGCACGTCGAGTTCTCCTTCGAGGCGCTCGACGAGGCGGCCGTCGGCTACCGCCGGATCGAGGCCTTCCTCGAGCGCGCCGGGTCGCGACGGACCACGGACGGCGCCATCCCCGAGGCCTTCGCCGCGGCGATGGACGACGACCTCGGTACGCCGGCAGCGGTCGCCGTCCTGCACGACACCGTGCGCGAGGGCAACCGCCGCCTCGCCGCGGGGGAGGACGTCTCGGAGGCCGCCGCCGCGGTCTCGGCGATGCTGGACGTCCTGGGCGTGCACCCCGACGACCCCGCGTGGGCCGGCAGCGGCAGCTCGGACAACGAGGGCCGGCTGACCGCTGCTGTCGACGCCCTCGTCGCCGGCCTCCTGGAGGAGCGGGCGCAGGCCCGCGCCGACAAGGACTGGGCGCGCGCGGACGCCCTCCGCGATCGCATCAAGTCGGCCGGCATCGAGGTCACCGACACCCCTGACGGACCTACCTGGACGGTGAGCTGACATGCCTGGAAATTCGAGCCGCAAGGGCGCGATCCGCAAGCAGAGCAAGAAGCCGACCCCCGGCTCCGGCGGCAAGCCGCGGCGCAGCCTCGAGGGCCGCGGCCCGACGCCGAAGGCCACCGAGCGCGAGTACCACAAGGCGCACAAGATCGCCGAGGCCAAGAAGCGCGCGGAGAAGCGGGCGGGTCGTGGCGGTCCGCGTCGCCGATCCGACGACGCCGAGTGGATCGCCGGGCGCAACCCCGTCGTCGAGGCCCTGCGCGAGCGCGTGCCGGTCAACGCCGTGTACGTCGCCGAGGGCGCCGAGCGCGACAACCGGCTGCGCGAGGTGTTCCGCCTCGCCGCCGAGTACGGCGTCGGCCTGCTCGAGGTGAGCCGCACCGAGCTGGACCGGCTGACCGACGGCGCGGTCCACCAGGGCCTCGCCGCGCGGATCCCGGCCTACGAGTACGCCCACCCGGACGACCTCCTCGAGGCGGCGGCGGAGCTCGGCGAGGCGCCGCTGATCGTCGTGCTGGACTCCATCACCGACCCCCGCAACCTCGGCGCGATCGTGCGCAGCGCGGCCGGCTTCGGCGCGCACGGCGTGGTCATCCCGGAGCGCCGCGCGGCCTCGATGACGGCGTCGGCGTGGAAGACGTCCGCCGGTGCTGCCGCTCGCTGTCCCGTCGCCCAGACGGTCAACCTGACCCGTCAGCTCAAGGCGTTCCAGGAGGCCGGCTGCTTCGTCGTCGGCCTGGCCGCCGACGGCGACCTCACCCTGCCCGAGCTCGTGGCCGACGACGACCTCGTCAAGGGTCCGCTGGTGCTCGTGGTGGGCTCCGAGGGCGACGGTCTGGGCCGCCTGGTGGCGGAGACCTGCGACCGGCTGCTGTCGATCCCGATGGCGGGCGTCCTGGAGTCCCTGAACGCCGGTGTGGCCGCCTCCGTCGCGCTGTACGCCGTCGCCGAGGCGCGCTCCCGCTAGCGGCTCGTCGATGCCCTCTCCGCTGCGACTGCTGGCTCTCCTCGGTGGCTTCGCCGCGTGGCTGCTCCTCGCCACGGTGGTCGCCGCGACGATCTTCGCGGGCAGCGAGCGGACCATCGACCTGGCGAGCCACGAGGCCACGGTCAGCCCCGACTTCTCCGGCGAGCTGGTGCTGCGCACCGGACCGGTCCTGCCCGATCTGCGGGCGCCCTCGGGCTCGCGGATCGGCCTCGAGGTGGAGCTCGGGAAGACCGACACCACCTCGCTGCAGGAGCTGACGACCCGCTACGCCGCCATCGCCTCCCAGCCCGAGGGCCAGATCGCGGTGGCGGAGCGGGCCATCCGCACCATGGCGCTGGCCGCGGTCGTGCAGGGCGCGGCGCTGGCGGGGCTGCCGTTCCTGGTGTGGATGCTGCTGGGCCGGGAGCGGCGCCACGCCCTGGTCGGCCGGCTCCCGACGGTGGAGGGCGCGATCGGAGCGCTGGTGGTGGTCCTGCTGGTGGCGGCGATCGTCGTACCGCTGGGGTGGGGTCGGCAGGAGCCGGCCTCGCGGGAGTGGATCACGCTCGCCGAGTTCGTGGGCGAGGACATCCCGCTGCCTGCGGAGGCCCGCGGCGTCCAGATCATGGGGGATGCGACCACCGTCGAGACCCAGCGCCTGATCGCCAGCGCCGTCAGCAGCTACGAGCAGGGCCTGGCGTTCTACTCCCAGGCGGCCGACGACGCCGACGACCTGGCGCTGCGCGAGCCCGAGGACGACGAGACGGTCGTGCTGCTCGTGTCCGACCGCCACCTCAACGTCGGGATGGACAAGGTCGCTCGCGCCGTCGGCGACCGGGCCGGTGCCACGGCCGTCCTCGACGCCGGTGATGACACCTCCACCGGGCAGCGTTGGGAGGCCTTCTCCCTCGACTCGGTCTCCGCGGCGTTCGAGGACCTCGACGGCCGCTGGGCGGTCGCCGGCAACCACGACAACGGCAGCTTCGTGAGGTCTCACATGGAGGGACTCGGCTGGCAGTACTTCGACGGCGAGGTCATCGACGGCCCGGGCGACTCCCGGATCCTCGGGGTCGACGACCCCCGCGCGAGCGGGCTCGGGAACTGGCGCGACGAGAGCGGCCTGACCTCCGCGGAGGTCGCCGAGCGGCTCACCGAGGCCGCCTGCGACGCCGACGAGCGCGGGGAGCGGGTGGCCACCCTGCTCGTGCACGACGCCGACTTCGGCGACGACGCCCTGGCCCGCGGCTGCGTGGACCTCGTGGTCGGCGGTCACGTCCACGTGGAGAGCGGCCCCACCCCCGTCGCGGGCGAGGAGGGCCGGACCGGCTACAGCTACACCGTCGGCACGACCGGCGGCGCGGCGTACGCGATCGCGATCGGCAGCAAGCTCCGGCGGGCGGCGGGGATGGCCCTGATCACCTACCGCGACGGACGCCCCGTCGGGGTCCAGTCGGTCACCCTGCAGACCAACGGCCGGTACGACGTCGCGGGCTGGTTCGAGCTGACCTACTGAGCGCCCCTACCCTGCAGTCATGGGAACCACCGTCGAGCGCCTGCTGCCCACCGAGGAGTCCGTCGAGCTGCTCGCCCTGGCCCGCGAGATTGCGACCAAGGAGCTGGCTCCTCAGGTCGCGGACGCGGAGGAGAGGGCGATCTTCCCGGAGGAGGCCTACCGCCTGCTCGGCCGCTCCGGCCTGCTGAGCCTGCCCTTCGCCGAGGAGCACGGCGGCGGGGGCCAGCCCTACGAGGTCTACCTCCAGGTCGTCGAGGAGATCGCGACGGTGTGGCCGAGCGTCGGCGTGGGGACCAGCGTGCACGCGCTGACGGCGACCGTGGTCGACGCGAACGCCTCCGATGCCGTCCGCGACGAGTGGCTGCCGCGAATGCTGTCGGGGGACTGGCTCGGTGCCTACTGTCTCTCCGAGCCGCAGGCCGGGTCGGACGTGAGCGCGATCCGCACGGCGGCCGTCCGCGATGGTGACGACTATGTCATCAAGGGCACGAAGCAGTGGATCTCCAACGGCTCCTGCGCCGACTACTACGTCCTCTTCGCGCGGACCGCGGAGGACCCGAAGCGCGGCCTGTCCGCCTTCCTCGTCCCCGACGGCACCGACGGGATGTCCTTTGGCGCCCCGGAGAAGAAGCTCGGTCTGCACTGCGACGTGACCACCCAGGTGCTCTTCGACGGCGCGCGGATCCCCGCCGCCCAGCTGATCGGCGAGGAGGGCGCCGGCATGCGGGTCGCCCTCTCGGCCCTGGACGCCGGCCGTCTCGGCATCGCCGCCGTCGCCACCGGCATCGCCCAGGGTGCGCTGGCCTTCGCGGTCCAGTACGCCAAGGAGCGCGAGCAGTTCGGCCGGCCGATCGGCGAGTTCCAGGGCATGCAGTTCCTCCTCGCCGACATGGCCGCGGACGTCGAGCGCGCCCGGGCGTCGTACCTGCACGCGGCGCGGCTCAAGGACGCCGGGCGACCTTTCTCCCGGCAGGCCTCGATCGCGAAGCTGACCGCGACCGACGCGGCGATGCGGGTGACCACCGACGCGGTGCAGGTGCTCGGCGGCAACGGCTACACCCGGGACTACCCCGTCGAGCGGATGTTCCGCGACGCGAAGGTGACCCAGATCTTCGAGGGGACCAACCAGATCCAGCGGATGGTCATCGGACGGGACCTGCTGCGCTGACTCCTTTTGGAGAAGGTTCCCCTAGGGTGATGCGGACATCTCATCGAGGGCGGCGCTGACCGCCCTCCCCCCGAAGGGAAAAGTCCATGGGAAGAGGCCTCATCGCCAAGCTCGGTGGGATCGCGGTCGCCATCGTGATCGCCGTCGTGATCTATTTCGTGCAGGACAAGGGCCAGGAGAAGCTGGCCCAGGCCAACGCCCCGGAGAAGGGCCAGTGCCTCGAGATGACCGGAACGCCCGCCAGCCCCGGCCACAACGAGGTCGACTGCGACAGTGCGAAGGCGACCTACAAGGTAGTCGCCGATGACGGGAAGTGCGCGACGCCGGCCGAGGTCAACTACACGATCTCGACGGGCTCGGACGACGGCAATGTCGCGAACCTCTGTCTCGACCTGAACGCGAGCGTCGACGACTGCTTCAACCAAGGGACTGGCGCCACCTTCTACGCCAAGGTCGCCTGCAAGGACGCGAGCAGCACCAACGGGTTCAAGGTCGTCGCGATCAAGAAGTCCGGCGAGAAGTGCGCGAACGGGACGCAGCCCTCGGACAACAAGGAGCGCAACGTCCTGCTCTGCCTCGGTCCGCCGGCCTGACTCCGTTGTACCTGACGAGACGGTCCGCGGACGACTTCCGCGGAACCGCTTCGTCAGGTACGACGACCGCGCCCTAGGCTTGCTCGCACAATCCCCGGTTGGTCTGCCGGTAGGGCCCGCCTGACTTTGAATCAGGACAAGCGACGTAGGTTCGACTCCTACCCGGGGAGCCAGTCGCTCAGTAGCGGAACGCCCCCACGAGCTTCTGCAGCTGGCCTGCGGAGCTCGCCATCATCGCGGCGGCCTCGGCAGTCTCGGACGCACCCTGCTGGGTCTCGATGGTCGCCTGGGCGACCTTGGAGATGTCGGCCGCGATGCTGTGCGAGCCGGCAGCGGTCTCGGTCACCGACCGGGCGATCTCGTTGGTCGTCGCCGTCTGCTGCTCCACGGCCCCGGCGATGGAGGTCTGGAACTCGTTGATCTGCGCGATCACGTCGGTGATGTTGCTGATCGCGTCGACGGCGCCGCTGGTGCCCTGCTGGATCGCGTCGATGCGTTGACGGATCTCGTCGGTGGCCTTGGCGGTCTCCTGGGCGAGGTCCTTGACCTCGTTGGCGACGACCGCGAAGCCCTTGCCGGACTCGCCGGCCCGCGCCGCCTCGATCGTGGCGTTGAGGGCCAGCAGGTTGGTCTGCTGGGCGATCGAGGTGATGGTCTTGACGACCTCCTCGATCTCCTCGCTGGCGCCGCCCAGCTCGTGGACCGTGCTGCGGGCGCGGTCGGCGACGGTGACCGCCTCGGCCGCGACGCGGGACGCCTCGGTGGCGCTCTGCGCGATCTCGCGGATGCTGACGCTCATCTCCTCCGCGGCGGAGGCCACGGTAGCGACGCTCGCGGAGACCTGCTCGGAGGCGGAGGAGACGCTGCTCGCCAGCTGCGAGGAGCTCTCGGCGCCGTCGCCGAGACGGGTGCTGACCACGGCCAGGCCGTCGGAGGCCTGGGCGACGGACGCGGCGGTGTCGCCGATCGCGGCCATGCTCTCGCGGAGCGCGGCGGTCAGGGTCTGCAGGCCCTCGGCCATCTGGCCGACGTTGCCGTCGCCGCAGTGCGGCACGGGCTGGGTGAGGTCGCCGTCGACGACCTTCTTGACGTACTCCAGCAGCACGGAGACCTGCTGCGACGCCTCGGCGGCCTCGGCGGCCTCGGCGGCGGCGCGCTCCGCGTCCGCCGCGGCGCGTGCGGCGT
>OFDC01001927.1_pt1 | contig 10101 bp, 9 predicted proteins | sample 1520941 | NCBI WGS metagenome assembly OFDC01 (sample SAMEA94258168, study PRJEB24077) | hot springs metagenome | biome: Aquatic biome; feature: Water | place: India | collected 2012-12-06 | depth 5 m | reverse complement strand
GGAGTTTGTTATAAATTTCTTCGTAAGTTTTTTGCATGTTTTGACCTCCGAAAAATTTTTTGTCAAGTATTTAGTTAGCAAAGTTTTTATTTTTTGTGTTCCCAGGGCAATCCTCCGAACACCCGCTTTTGGGGTATCTATAATGTCCGCCCGCAGGAACACATTAAAAGAGCGGAAGGGGGCACGCCTCCTGACGCCCGCATGTAGGGCAAGAGCAATGAAGCCCGCTCTTCCGCCCTTACTCATCTTCCTGCACCTCATAACTAAGCTCATCAAAATCTACCACCGACTTGCTTATATGACCTGCAAACTTCCTGCACGGAGACCTTCCTTTCAAAACACCATAGATTATCCTCACTATCTTGTGAGCTATTACTATCAAAGCTTCTTTGTGGCTCTTGCCTTTCTTCCTTAACTGCCAGTATGTTTCAAAATATGGCGTACCTTTCCTTGTTAGAGAGTAGGCTATCATGTATAGCAAACCTCTAACATAAGACACTCCAGCTCTGGAAATCTTGCTACTTCTCCTGACGCTTTCTCCGCTTTCTTCGTTTCTCGGGTCCATACCAAAATATGCCCAAAGGTCGTCTCTATCTCTAAACCTGTCTATATTCCCTATCTCCGCATACAGCACAACAGCGCTCAAATCACCTATCCCAGGTATGCTCTTCAAAAGCTCAACCTCTTCTATTCCTCTGCCTATCCTTATAAGCTCCTCTTCCACAAGCCTTATTAACTTCTCGTATTCCTCAAGCTCTCTCAAAGCAAGCCTGAGAAGTTCTACCTGCCTGCTTGTTGGCTTATAACCTGTCTTGGCTATCTTCTCCGCATACCTGTAAAGCAGGTCTAAAAACTTGTCTGTGTTCCTTGCACGCCTCACATGGCTATAAACTTCTTCCTTGAAAGTCTGAAAATCTCTCTCATACAAGTTATGCCAGCCTTCATAGTAAGAAAGAGTAAACCTCCCAATCTTTGTCTTTAAAGGACTTCCTCCAAAAACTTCGTCAATTAAAGGAAACACCACAAGAGCTTGAGAGAAAGCATATCCTTCTATCTCCTGTTTCACCTTCCTTAGCTTCGCCCAGTGTCTGACGGTAGCCTTCAGGTCGTTTGGAAGATATGAAACCTTATATGAGCCTATGCACCTCTCTATTCCATAAAGAGCCAAAACTTCCGCATCATACCTGTCAGTCTTTTTACCCCTCACAGAAAAACTGTCTGCAAAGGCTTTAATAAAGCGTGGGTTTTCTACCCTCACCTGATAACCAAAGGAAGAAAAAACATGCATAGGAAAGAGAAAGTAAGATTTACCAGTGCTTTCCATAACTACCATAGACTCAGAAGGCACAGCAAGTTCCTTCAGTCTTTTTTCAATAAACTCCTGCAGTTCAAGGTTTGCAACTTTTATGTTAAGTAGTGTTTTTTTGCTTGAAACTTCCTTAACACATATCTGACAAGCTTTAGAATCCACATCCACTCCCACAACAAATTTTGTCATTTAAGCTCCTCCAGTTTTATAGGTCTTGACTTTTCCTTTTCCTTTTTGTCAAGCCACTCAGCTACCGCTTCTTTGATAAGGTCTGACACCGTTCTTCCTTCCTCTTCCGCTATGGCACGGAGCTTCCACAAAACTTCTGAAGGCATCCATAGTTGAAACTTTTCTTTCCTCTTCAAAGTATTCCTCCAATCATGACTACAGGAGTATTTCAACCACATAATATAGACCCCCTCTCAAATGCTGTCAAGTAGGGTCTAAGACTAATCATTACTTATAGCCTCCTGATGTGTATTATTATAGCCAATATAAGAAGGTTTTATTGTCCAACTCTTTTAATGTTCTATCTTTAAAGGGTAAGGAGGTGGGAAAGATGATAGAAGTTCTACTTAACAAAGAAAACCTATCAAGAAGGGAGAAGCTTTCTTTCTTTAGAAGCCTTTTGAGGTCTGAGATGGATGTGCTGAATGAGTATTGCGCTGTGGAAAATATACCAAGAAAGTATGCCATAGAGCTATGCCATCTTCACAACATCAAGAAAGTAAACATAGCAAGGCTTCTCAGCATAATAGAGTTCTACGACCCAGATTTTATAAAAACCTTGGCCCTAACGGACCCAAGGGTGAGGAAGTTTATAGGCTATTACTTTGACTTTTTGAGGACAAACCCCTACGGGTATGAGGCCCTTGACCCACAAAACCTCTTTGGCAACTGGGATTTTATAAAGTATAAGCTAAAAGTTCTTTTCCCAGAGCTTAGCCTTGATGAGATAGAAAGGTTTAAGTTCAAAAGAAAAGAGTTTATAGAGTATGTAAAAAACAAGCTGGGAGAAAGCGAGGAGGTAATAGAGTCAAAGCTAAACAAGGCCACATGGTATGAAAGCGTGCCATACCTTGAGCTTGAAGAGGAAATGTCCAAGCAGTGGCATCCAGAGCCTATAATGACCGATGAGGATTGGAGCTTTATAAAGAGGCATATAAAGGGTAGGAAGAATGTGATCTTACTGGACAACGGAAAGGAAAGGCTTGTATATGTGGAAGTGGATATACCAGATGAAGAATTGGACAAATACAGAAAAGACAGGGAAGGCCTAAAGAAACTCCTTATGCAGAAGTATAACCTTACCATGGATGCGGCGGAACAGATACTTAGAAAGGCAGGATGGGAGTCGGAAACCTACCACATAATACCACCCATACATACAGATGTGGTCCTTGACTATGGAGAGGCTCAAAAGGAGGCGGTAAAGGAAGAGATAAAAGGAGAACTAACAAGCTACCATGAGCTTGCCAATTTTATAAGATACCTCGGAGGCCTTGAGCTGGAAGAGCTAAACTACTTTGAGCTTATATACGATAAGGTGGAACCAGAAGTGCAGGACCTACTGGACCAGATGATAAGGACTCAAAGGAGGATACTCGGAAAGCTCTTTGGCATATTCTACACTGTGGACCCACTTATGGCAGAAGCCATTTTAACCATAAAGCCTGAAAGGATTGAATTCCTTAAATCTTTGACGGTGAAAGAAACAGTTAGAAACAAGGAGTTTAACCTCTACTCCAACCTTGCAGCTTGGAACATAGTAAAGGATAGGATAGCCTCAAGGTTCCCAGAGGTAAGCCATGAAGAGGTGGAGAACTATAAGGGAAGAAGGGAAGAGTTTGTAAAGCTCTTAATGGAGAGGACAAGGCTATCAAGGGAATCTGTAGAAAGGGCCTTGGAAGAGTGTGGATGGCTAAAAACGGAGGAAATACCGCCTTTCCTAAGGCAGATAGGGCCATAAGGTGCTAAAATAACTTTTATGCTTGAGGCCTTGGTCCAAAAGAACAATACAAAGCTACTATTGATTGTGCTTGATGGCATAGGTGGCCTTCCTGTAAAGGATGGGAAAACGGAGCTTGAGCTTGCAAGCACGCCAAACCTTGATAGCTTGGCAAAAAGGTCAGCCCTTGGCCTTCATATCCCTGTAGATTATGGCATAACTCCCGGTAGTGGGCCTGGACACCTTGGTATCTTTGGCTATGACCCATTGAAATACCAGATAGGAAGGGGCATACTTGAGGCTCTGGGCCTTGGATTGGAAGTGAGGTCCACCGATATAGCCATAAGGGCCAACTACGCCACGGTGGAAAGATTAAACGGAAGGCTTGTAGTAAAGGATAGAAGAGCCGGAAGGATACCCACAGAAGAAAACAGGAGGATAACATCAAAGCTATCCGAAAAGATAAAGGAGATAGACGGGGTTAAGGTCTTTTTTGCGCCCGGTATGGAACACAGGGTTGCCATACTCCTTAGATTTCCAGAAGAGCTTCCAGAGGGTAGCGACAGGATAAAAGATACGGACCCGCAGAAGGAAGGGCTGGAACCTATAGAGCCAAGGGGTGAGACGGAAGCTTCCGAAAGGGTGGCAAAGGTGGTAAGAAGGCTTTTAGAGAGGGTTGAAGAGGTATTAAAGGATGAGGAAAGGGCAAACTACATGCTCCTTAGGGGCTTTTCTCAAAAGCCAAAGATGGAAAGCTTTGAAGAGAGGTTTGGACTAAAAGCCTGCGCCATAGCGGTATATCCTATGTATAAAGGCCTTGCAAGCCTTGTAGGCATGGACCTTATAAGCTTTGAAGGACAAAGCATAGAGGATGAGATAAAGGCTCTAAAAGAGGTATGGAAGGACTATGACTTTTTCTTCCTTCACATAAAGAAGACAGATTCTTATGGAGAGGATGGAAACTACAAGGGAAAGGTAAAGGTTATAGAGGAGTTTGATAAAAACCTTTCACAAATACTGGAGCTAAAACCCGATGTGCTTGTGATAACGGGAGACCACTCTACGCCTTCCGTTTTAAAGGGACACTCTTGGCATCCTGTGCCCGTGCTTTTACACTCTCCCTACGTGCTTGGTGGAACATCTCAAAGGTTTACAGAAAGGGAGTGTTTAAAGGGTGAGCTTGGCATATTTCCAGCCAAAAAGCTGATAAACCTCATGCTTGCCCACTCTCTTAGGCTTGCTAAGTTTGGAGCTTGAGATAAATTTTGTAGGCATGGTGCAGGCGGAGGTCTATGAAAAGGTTTTGGAAGGAGAGAGGCTAAGTCCGGAGGAAGCTCTTAGCCTTTTTGAGGAAGATATAACAGTTTTGGGATACCTTGCCAATGAGGTAAGAAAAAGGCACCACCCAGAAAACATAGCCACCTTTGTCATAGATAGGAATGTAAACTACACCAATGTATGCGTGGCAGGGTGCAAGTTCTGTGCTTTCCAAAGGAAGGTAGGCTCTCCAGAAGGCTATGTGCTTCCAAAGGAGGACATACTTAAAAAGGTTGAGGAGCTTGTAGAATGGGGTGGGACAACCCTTCTCATGCAAGGCGGCCTAAACCCAGACCTACCACTTAGCTACTACGAGGACCTTATAAGCTCCATAAAGGAGAGGTTTCCACAGGTTCAAATACACTCTTTTTCTGCACCGGAGATAGTCTATCTTGCAAAGATAGAGAGGCTAAGCATAAGGGAGGTGTTAAAAAGGTTAAAAGAGGCGGGCCTTGACTCCCTTCCAGGCGGTGGTGCAGAAATCCTTTCCCAAGAGGTACGAAGCTTTTTAAGCCCCGGTAAATGCACCGTTGAAGAGTGGGAGATGGTCCACAGGACGGCCCATGAGCTTGGTATGACTTCTACAGCCACCATGATGTTTGGCCATGTGGAAAAGCCTTGGCATATAGTGGAACACTTAGAGAGGGTAAGGAGGATACAGGACCAGACGGGAGGCTTTACCGCCTTCATACCTTGGACCTTCAAAAAGGGCAAAACCCAGCTTGACAACTTAGAAGAGGCCTCTTCCAACTACTACTTAAAGGTGCTTGCCATCTCAAGGCTATACCTGGATAACTTCAAAAACATTCAAAGCTCTCATGTAACCCAAACCATGCAAATAGGCATCATAGGCCTTAACTTTGGGGCCAACGACCTTGGAAGCGTGATGATTGAGGAGAATGTAATATCTTCCACTTCTTACAAGGTAAGCATTCCAAAGGTGGAGGATATGGTGGAAGCCATAAGGTCTGCGGGCTTTGTGCCAGCCCAGAGGGATACCTATTATAGGATTGTAAGGGTTTTTGATTGATATAATTTTCCTATGTTCTGTAGGATAAAAAGCGGTGGGGTTTTGGGGATAGAGGGGTTTGAGGTGGATGTGGAGGTAGACATATCCAACGGGCTTCCCCAGTTTTCCATCGTGGGCCTTCCAGACAAGGCCATAAACGAAGCAAAGGACAGAGTAAGGTCAGCCCTAAAGAACACAGGCTTTCAGCTTCCTGTAAAAAGGATAACGGTAAACCTCTCTCCTTCTCACCTTAAAAAGCAAGGCACCTTCTACGACCTTCCCATGGCCCTTGGCATCATAAGGCTTTCTACAGGCTTGGATTTTCCAGAGGATTATGTTGTCATGGGCGAGCTTTCCCTTGATGGGAAGATAAACCCTGTAAAGGGAGTTTTGCCGGTGGTTTTATCCTTGAAAAAGCTGGGCTATAGGCGTTTTATAGTGCCAATGAGGAACGCGAAGGAAGCTGGCATTGTGGAAGGTGTGGAAGTTTATGGCTTTGAATCTTTAAAAGATGTGGTGGATTTTTTAGTGGGTAATATAAAAAAAGAGCCAGTAAGGGTGGACCTTCAAGAGATATTTTCAAACTTTGAAAGCTTTGATGTGGATTTTAGCGAGGTCTATGGACAGCATCAGGCAAAAAGGGCAATGGAGATATCGGCAGCTGGCTTTCATCCTGTTATGCTAATTGGACCTCCGGGATCTGGCAAGAGTATGCTTGCCAAAAGGCTCATAACCATAATGCCACCCTTGACCTTTGAAGAGGCTATAGAGATAACACGCATATACAGCGTGGCAGGCCTTTTGGATGAGAAGACTCCCATAATAACCAGAAGGCCCTTTAGAAATCCACTTACCAACGCCTCAGAGTCCGCCCTTGTGGGAGGTGGCACCATACCACAGCCGGGGGAGATCTCCTTAGCCCATAGGGGTGTTCTTTTCCTTGATGAGTTCCCAGAGTTTAGCAGAAAGGCAATAGAATCTTTAAGACAGCCCTTAGAGGATGGGAGGGTTACTGTTTCAAGGGTTGGGGGAAGGATAAGCTTTCCTTCGGAGTTTTTGCTTGTGGTGGCAATGAACCCATGCGCCTGCGGAAACTACGGGAATCCATATAAGGCCTGCACATGCACCCCCGTGCAACTAAGGGCCTATCAATCCAAGATATCTGGGCCCATAATGGATAGGATAGACCTAAGGGTGTGGGTAAACCCGGTGGAAAAGGAGGAGCTTCTTAGTATGAACTCGGGAGAAACTTCGGCGCAGATAAGGGAGAGGGTTATAAGGGCTGTGGATATTCAAAGGGAAAGGTTCAAAAACAGCAAAACCAAGTATAACTCACGCATGACTAACGAAGAGGTGAAAAAGTATTGTGTGATGACGCAGGAAGCTCATAGCTTATTGAAAGGCGCCCTTGATAGATTGAATTTAACCGGTAGGGGCTACATGAAGGTCTTAAAGGTCTCAAGGACCATAGCAGACCTTGAAGGCGAAGAAAAGATAGCAAGCCATCATATTGCAGAGGCGCTACAGTTTAGAATAAAGGAAAAGACGCCCACATTGTAATAGCTGGGTAAGAAAGTCATCCTTCCTTATTTGTCTCATTTATCTTTTTCAAAGACAAGTGGTAAGACCTGGTTTGATTAATTTTCACTTGGCATATGTTTTTCATAATTATTTGAAGCAGGCAATAAATTGCCATCTTGAAATATGATTTAAATCATAAAAGAATTTCACACCTTGTGGAAGAATTTCACACCCTATTTCTAAATATGGCGTTTTCCATAAAAATTTTACACACATCAACTTCAAAAAAGTTCGGAAAAACCCGTATTTAGGATTATGGGTGTGAAATTGTGAAATTCTTCTGAAGTGCTTGATTATCAAGGCTTCTCTCAATACACAAAAACAAGGAATATCAAGCTTTTGAAATGGGATGTGAAATTCTTTTTCCGCAAGTGCTTGATTTTCAAGGATTTCCCAAAGGGGTGTGAAATTCTGGGGGTCCTATTATCTTCTTCTATATTTTCTTTTTTTCTTAAGGAAGCTAAATATATAGAAGAAGAATATGCATTTTATAACACCAGACTCAAATTTAAGGGGGTAGATTTACCTAAGTATAGCTTTTTCCATAATTTTTTGTTTTCAAATTTCACAGGTTGAGGGGGTCAAATTTCACAGGAATTACACACCCTACGGGAGAATTTCACATACCATTCCTAAGTATGGCTTTTCCCGTAATTTTTCTACAAGGAATTTCACACCTATTCCACACTAACCAACCTTTCAAAATTGAGGTCTTTCAAAAGCTGGTAATCCTTCTTTATATCCCTACCTGCTCTGGTGAGATATCCTCCTACCATCATGGCGTTGGTCATAAGCACAGCCATACCGTGAAAATCTCTGAGGTTTTGTTCTCTACCACCGCACAGCCTTAGCTCCGCCTTTGGGTTTGTAAACCTAAACATGGCTATAACCTTTAGTGCCTCTATGGGTGATATGCCGGGTGCATTCTGTAGTGGTGTGCCTTCAATGGGCATAAGGAAGTTAAGGGGTATGGAGTCCACTTCAAGGTCTCTGTAAGTTAGGGCAAGGTCCACCCTGTCTTCATAGCTTTCTCCCATACCGAATATGCCACCACAACAGGTGGAAAGGCCCACAGCCTTTATCCTTTTTATTGTCTCATACCTTTCTCTCCAAGAGTGAGTGGTAACTATCTTTGGAAAGAAGTTTTCTGATGCTTCAAGGTTATGGTTCACACGCTTTACGCCAGCCTCTCTTAGCTTTCTTAAAGACTCCTCATCAAGAGTCCCGGCAGAAACGCACACATTTATAGGAAGGCCTTCCTTCTTTATCTCACTAACACCTTCGCATATTCTTTCTACCTCTTCCTTTGTGGCAGCCCTCCCGCTTAGGACCACACAATATCGGTTTGCTCCAAACTCCACACCTCTGTAAGCACCTTCTACTATCTCATCCTTTGGCACAAGGTTATACACGTTTATGGGAGTCTTATAAAACTTAGACTGGGCGCAGAATTTACAGTCCTCCGAACAGGCACCGCTTTTGGCGTTTATTATGGAACAGAACTCTATCTTATCTGGTGGATGGAAATGGTTTTTTACCTTCTGCGCTAAGTAGACCATGAGGGCTATATACTCGTCGGGCAATCTCAATATATTTAAAGCCTCTTCCTTTGAAAGCCTTTGGTAGTTTATGGCCTTTTCTGCCACATCAAAGAGAAAAGCTTCCCACTTATCCATAAAAACCTCCTTAGCTCAGTTTAATGTTTTAAATATATATCTCCTGTGTGAGTTCTCCCTTGTAGTTTAACCTATCCATTATAGCCTTGCCTCTTAAAGACTCTACGGGTATATGATAAACCTCATCCTTAGCATAAACCTTTATCTCATCTTGGTCTATCTCTATCTTCTCTGGAGTTTCTCCAGACCTTGCCAATATTATATTCCTTTCCTTTAGTTCTTCCTTGAAATAAGTCCTCATGTGCTTTAATTTAAAAACATGTTTATGTTTACTCCATGATGGGTTTGGGTGATGAGGGTCAGGTTTAGGATAAGGATAGTGGACAAAGAGGGTAAAAGGCTTAAAAAGGAAGACTTTTTAAAAAACAGTGAACCACTTTACATAGGCATGAGGTATATAACAGAGTTTAAATACTTGGAGGCTACCAAATGGTTGATGTTGGCACAAGACTGTCAAGAGAAGTATATACTTTTGGCTCTTATAAACTATGCCCTCGGCCAAAGGTCCCAAGGGGATGAGTTCTTTTATGAGGCAAAAAAATATCCCCCTCAAACCCAATACAGCTTTTTGGTGGAAAAGCCGGAAGAGAACATAAGCCTTCTTATTGAAAGGCCAGAAGCCTCCTTGCCTGATTTTCTATTATCCTTGTAAAGGCCAAGGTAAGTTCGGATACATCTTTTATCTTTATTCCAGTGCTTTCAAAGTAATAGTCCACATAATTTTTTTCCAAGCCAACGCCTATGCCTATGATGGGTGTTAGGGATTTTATCTGGTTTATTAGGCTTTTTAGCTCTTGGCCTCTTAGGCCCCTTGTAGGCTCGCCATCGGAGAAGACAAGCATACAGCCTTTCATATGGTTTTTGGCGCAAAATACTTGAATATCTTCATGTGCATAAAGTAAAGCCTTTTCAAAGTTTGTTCCACCACCAAGCATGTTAAAAAGCTCCAAAATCCTCCACTTTACTACCTTATAATCCTCATGAAACTCCTTTAATCTAAATACTCTGTCGCTAAACACATCTATGGAAAAGGGCATCTTTAAAGTGCTTATTACCTCGGAGAACAAAAGAAGTGCCTCTATGGCTTTTTGTATTTTATCCTCCCTTTTCATGGATGTGGATATATCTATGAGAAGCTTAAAGGCTATCTCCTTTCTTATGCTTTCTTCCCTTCTCATGTACATCCTCCCCCTTCCTATGGAAGCCTCCACGCTAAGGGCCTTGTTGTTAAGCCTCCTTCCATAAAAGTATTTTCCAGACC
>OFDC01001924.1_pt1 | contig 10107 bp, 11 predicted proteins | sample 1520941 | NCBI WGS metagenome assembly OFDC01 (sample SAMEA94258168, study PRJEB24077) | hot springs metagenome | biome: Aquatic biome; feature: Water | place: India | collected 2012-12-06 | depth 5 m | reverse complement strand
CGCCGAAGCTCTTGTCGATCACGACGTTGCGGCCCTTGGGGCCCAGCGTGACCTTTACCGCGTCGGCGAGGATGTCGACGCCGCGCAGAATGCGTTCACGAGCGTCGCGCGAAAAGCGTACGTCCTTGGCAGCCATTTCTCGTTCCTTTGAATATCTTGAGTTGGTTCAGGAAATCCGTGGTTCGGCTCAGCCGATCACGCCCAGGATGTCCGATTCCTTCATGATCAGCAGGTCTTCACCCGAAACCTTGACTTCGGTGCCGGACCACTTGCCGAACAGGACGCGGTCGCCGACCTTGACGTCGAGCGGAGTAATCGTGCCGTTTTCAGCGCGGGCGCCGGTGCCGGTGGCGACGATCTCGCCCTCAGCGGGCTTTTCCTTGGCGCTGTCGGGGATGATGATCCCGCCGGCAGTCTTTTCCTCGGCTTCGACGCGGCGTACGAGCACGCGATCGTGCAGCGGACGGAAAGTCATGGGTTGCTCCCTCTTCCAAGTTAAAAATGAGGCTTGGCACTCTCAAGGCGAGAGTGCCAGCGGGCGGCATATGGGTGCCGGTAGAAGGGACGTCAATGGGTCTGGCGCAGATTCTTTTCACGCAGATGAACAAATCGACGAAGCGCGGCTTCAGGCAGGCAGAAGCCCGAGCCTGGCCCGGTTGCGCCAGCGCCAGTGCATCAGCCCGGCCACGAAGATCAGGCCGACCAGCAGGCCGAACCACACGCCGAGGCCGCCATTGCCGGTGAACAGGCCGAGGGCGAGTGCCGTGCCCACGCCCGGAACCCAATAGCCGAAAATCGCGATGAGCATTGGAACCCGGGTGTCCTGCAGGCCGCGCAACTGGCTTGCCCCCACGGCCTGTGCGCCGTCGAACAGCTGAAATGCAGCCGCCACCATCATGTACTGCAGGGCAAGCCCGACAACGCGCGCGTTTTCAGGCGCTGCCGGATCGATGTAGAGCCTGAGCAACTGCAGCGGGAACAGCAGCATGATCCCCGCCGAAACCGCCATGAAGCCGATGCCAAGCTGGGTTGCGACCTTTCCGGCCAGCGCAATCGCGGCATTGTCTCGCGCGCCATAAGCGAGGCCGACGCGGATCGTGGCGGCTTGCCCCACGCCAAAGGGCACCTGAAAGGCGATCGCCGCGAACTGCAGGGCCAGCGTATGGGCGGCAAGTTCGATTTCGCCGATCCTGCCCATCAGGAAGGCGGCGCCGTTGAACATGCCGGCCTCGGCGATGATCGTGCCGCAGATGGGCAGGCCGATCTTGAGGACGTCGCCCAGGCGCTGCCACTCTGGCCGCCACCACCGGCCAAGCAGCCGGTAGCGGTGCAGCCGCCGGTCGAATCGGATGACCAGCATGAACGCCAGGAGCATCGCAACGCTCGTCATCACGCTCGAAATGGCCGAGCCGAGCAGCCCCAGTTCCGGTGCGCCGAGATGGCCGAACACGAAGACCCAGTTGCCCAGCGCATTGATGGCGACGGCCATGCCGGTAATCGCCGTACCGATGCCGGGGCGCCCGAGCGTGGCGACCACCGTGCGCAGGAGCGCTGCCAGTACCGCAGGGATCGCCGCCCACATCAGCACTTCGAGGAAGGGTACCGCGCGGGCAATCACGCCGGGATCCTGTCCGGTTATCCGCATCAGCGGCCCGCCGAGCAGGCACACGCCAATGGCAACGAAGGCTGCGAGCAAGCCGGCCCATGCTGCCATGCGCACGGTGCGGCGCACTTCACGCACCGCGTGGCGGCGGCTTCCAAGCTCCGCAGCGATCAGCGGCGAGGCCGCGCCGACCAGACCGGACAGGCTCCAGATCAGCAGCCCGAACAGCGAGACCGAGAGCGAGGAGGCGGCCAGCGCCTCGGGACCAAGACGCGCGACGAACACGACGTCGACGGCGAATACCGCCATCTGCAGCAGGTTCGCCCCGACAAGCGGCGCGGCCAGGCGCAGCATCGCGCGCAGCTCGTCAATCCATTTGTGGGGCGGTTGTTCGAACATCGGACGCGGGGTGTAGGCGGGCCGGCGCGGGAAGGAAAGCGCTTCGATGGCGAGTCGCAAGGCGGCCAGATGGCGCCTCTGCATGGCCTGCGCCGGGCAGTGATGCGGATTGTCTCTGATGGACAAGTTTCTGATAAACAGCAGATTCCCGTCATCGCGTGTCACAAATCATGTCCGCCACGCGGCAATGGTTGACCCGTAGCGTCGCGGGTGACAGCGTTTCGGCGATGCAAGGGTTCGGCCATCTGGCAAGCCGGCGGCGCGTGGGGCGCAGTCCGGAGATGCGATCGGCAGGTGGCGTAGGCCGCCTGCGCGCGTTCATCGAGGCGCACCCGCCGCACGGGCCCAATCTGTCCCGATTGGCGGTTCGCGCCGCAACGCTTCTGCTGCTGCTGGCGGCGGTGCAGGCAATCGCCAGCCTCGCCTTCTACGATGTGATCGACAAGGAAACCCTGCGCGAGGACCACGCGCGGCGTGTGGCGGAACTGCTGGTGGTCAGCAATCGCCTGCACGAACTTCACCCCGAGGCGGTCGGCTCGACGATGAGCACCAGTCACCTCGAAGTGGCCCTTGGCAACACGCCCCATCCAATACCCGACCGGGACGACGAAGCCGTGGCCCAGATCCGCGGGTACATCCTGCGTTGGGAGCCGATGCTGGCAGACCAGCAACTGATGCTCGGGCTTGAGCCATCGCGTCTGGGCTACGGCAACCTGGTTGGCGCGATGCGCTTGTCCGATGGCCACTGGCTGAACTTCCGCTCGCGCGACGTGACCTCGGGCTGGCCGATCGCGCTGCGCGCCACGGTCCTTACGCTTGTTACTGCGGTCGTCAGCTTTGCCCTGTCGCTATGGTCGCTGCGCATCATCACCCGCCCCTTGCGGGAGCTGACCGACGCCGCCGATGCGATCGGCAAGGGGCAGGTCGTGCCGGTGCGTGAAAGCGGGCCGGACGATCTGCGCAGCCTCGCCCGCTCGATGAACGCCATGCAGGAGCGCATCGCGGCGATGCTCGAGGATCAGGCGCGCTCGTTCGAGGCCATCAGCCACGACATGCGCACGCCTCTATCGCGCGTGACCATCGCCGCCGATCTGATCGACGATGCCGAAATCGCCGGCCTTGTCCGCGACGCCACGGCCGAGATGGAAGCGATGCTGATGTCGCTCCAGCGCTATCTCCGCGCCCAGCACCTCGCGCCCGAACCGGCCATGATGGACCTTGGGCTGGCAGTGACGGATCTTGTCCTTGGCAGCTTTGCCGGAAATGCCACGGTCGAGGTGACCCCAGGGGCGACGATCTGCTCGTGGCGCGAGCCTCTGCTGATGGCGCTTCACCCGCTGATCGAGAACGCCGTGCATTATGGCGGCAAGGCGAAAGTCTGCGTCGAACCGGATGCGGATGGACGCTGGCACGTGCTGGTTGCCGACGAGGGGCCGGGCATCTCCGAGGACCAGTTCGAGCGCATCCTCGCGCCGTTCTACCGGATCGATGACGCCCGCGCGCGCGACACTGCCGGCTTTGGCCTCGGCATTCCCACCGCTGACCGGCTGCTGCAGCGCTTCGGTGGGAAGCTGTCCTTTGCCAGAAGCGAAAGCGGCGGGTTGCTGGTGATCGCGAGAGTGCCCGTGGCCACCGATCCAGCCTGACATCAGGCCGGCGCTGGTGACTCCATATCTGCCAGGCGAAGCAGGTTCTTGCGCCGTCGCGGCGGGACGTCGTTGCTCGTTGCCCGCAACTCGTGCAGCCGCGCTTCGGCCTTGCGCAAGGCGTCGGCGACCTTTTCGTCGGCCAGCGCGCCGATGCATTCATAGTCTTCGACAATGCTGCGCACTGCCTGCGTCGTGCGCTTGAGCGCGCTCTGGTATGCCTCGCAGTTGAGGCCGCGATGCAGTGCCACGGCAGCAGCGCCAATGAAGCTGAGCGGCGAGACGAAGCCTGACAGGTGATCGCCCAAGGCGATGGATCCGGCCGCTACCGGCAGGACGATGCTGATGACCTGAAGGGGCCAGCTTCCTGCGCGGACCCAGAACAACTGGCGGCGCAGGCTCAGGTCTTCCTGCTCGAGCTGTTCCACCCTCAACGCGGCGAAGCGCCGATACCGCGCAATATCTGCTGACATATGATCCCCCCGGAAATGCCGGGAAGGATGTCGCAGCACTACGGTTTCTTCAAACGAAAAAGGCGGAGCCGAAGCCCCGCCTTTCCCTGTATCTTTTCCGAAAGTTCGGAAGAAGAAGATTACTTGACTTCGACGGTGCCGCCGGCTTCTTCGATCTTCTTCTTGATGTCTTCGGCTTCAGCCTTCGACACGCCTTCCTTGATCGCCTTCGGAGCGCCTTCGACCAGCGCCTTGGCTTCGGTCAGGCCCAGGTTGGTGATCGCGCGGACTTCCTTGATGACCTGGATCTTCTTGCCACCGTCGCCGGTCAGGATGACGTCGAATTCGGTCTTCTCTTCAGCGGCTTCAGCAGCAGCGCCGGCAGGAGCCGCAGCAACGGCAACAGCAGCAGCGGCGGAAACGCCCCATGCTTCTTCGAGAGCCTTGGCGAGGTCAGCGGCTTCGAGGACGGTCAGCTTCGAAAGTTCTTCAACGAGCTTGGCGATATCGGCCATGGTATTTCACTCCTGATCTTGTGGTGCCCGTGCGCCCGCATGGCGCGGCCGGGCGGATTCCGAACAATCTTATGCGGCTTCCTTGGCGTAGGCGCCGAAGACGCGGGCCAGCTTGGCTGCCGGAGCAGTCGTGAGCTGGGCGATCTTCGTGGCCGGAGCCTGGATGAGGCCGATAAGCGTGCCGCGCAGTTCGTCGAGGCTGGGCATGGAGGCGAGTGCCTTGACCCCGGCTTCGTTGAGAACCTGCGAACCCATTGCACCACCGACGATTTCGATCTTGTCGGTGGTCTTGGCGAACTCGACCACTGCCTTGGCGGCAGCAACCGGATCGACAGAGGCGGCGATTGCGGTCGGACCGGTGAAGAAATCACCCAGACCTTCGTAATCGGTGCCTGCGACGGCAAGCTTGGCAAGACTGTTCTTCGCAACCTTGTAGGTCGCGCCCGCTTCGCGGATCTTCGTGCGCAGGGCGGTGGACTGGGCCACCGTCATGCCGAGGTTGCGGGTGATGACCACCGCGCCGGCCTCGCTGAAGACGCCGTTAAGGAAGGCGACCGAATCGGCTTTCTGCGAACGATCCATGCCATACTCCTTCACATGTGACTGAACCGGGAGGCCCGGACAGTCGGCTACGTTTGTCGATGGCCCGAAGACCACCGGCGAGTCCGTGACAAGGGAAGGAGATGCGCCGTAAAAGACGCGAGGGGCGCCACGATCCTGTTGGAGCGAGGGGCCTTGAAACTCTTTTCCCCGTCTAGGCTGGAGATTAAGTGCAGGCAGATCCCGCACACCAACTGTCTCGGACGGATGATCGGCGAAACCAAAAGAGGCCCACCGGTCGGGCGGGCCTCTGGCGGATTCGGGTCTCGAAGTCAAGCTTTACACGGTTTCGGCCTCGTCCGGTTCATAGCCGAGGACGTCGCCGGGCTGGCAATCGAGCTCCCGGCAGATCGCTTCGAGGGTCGAGAAGCGGATCGCCTTGGCCTTGCCGGTCTTGAGGATCGAGACGTTGGCGAGCGTCAGGTCGATGCGTTCGGCCAGTTCGGTCAGGGTCATGCGGCGGGCATGCAGCAGTTCGTCGAGTTTGACGTTGATCGGCATCACACGGTCCCTTCCAGATCTTCGCGCATCTTCGCGCCGGTGCGGAACACCCGGGCGAGGATGAACAGGACGAGGGCAAGCAGCAGGCCGTTGGTCGAGAAATCGGCATCGACACTTATCGACGCTGCATCCGCGCTGGCCTTTTCAAGCATCACCCCGACGATCCCGAGGGGTACGGAAAGCAGCTGGATGATGACCGACAGCCAGGCCATCGCGCGCAGCCGCTCGGCGTTGTCGGGGGTGAACGGATCGCCGTCCTCGACCGTTATGACGATGGCGCGGAGCTTGTCGACGAAACGATGCATCGAGGCCAGCATCACGGCAAGCAGCGGGAACATCAGCAGGATCAGCCAATAGGTCGATTCTGCGGCACCAGCCTTCGCGAGCTTTTCGGCAACCATCCCATGCAGGCCCACCGTCGCGGCGAATCCTATTCCCAAGCCCACCATGCCGATGACAATGACGACCAGCATGAATGTGAGCAAAGCCTTGGCCAATCCGAGCAGTGGGTCGGTACGGAGCGTGGACATCGTGTTTCCCTCCTGTTGAATGAGCGGTCAGGCGGCGAGTGGAAGCTGATAGGTCGCCATGACCGGACCATCGACGAGCGCGAGCGGAGCCGCGCCTGCATCCACCGTCGGCAGCCACAGCGTGGCGGCCAGCAGCAGCGAGAGGATCGCGGCGGCGGGCTGGGGAAGGTGGCGGGACATTGATCGTTCTCCGATATGGTCGATATCGAAAATCAATAAGGGCGATTCGCCTTATCGTCAATCAATAATATTGAAAAACGATATGAAGGCCTGATGCAATGTGCTTTTGCACACATTCGGAATGTTCCCGTTGACCAAACGGCACCTTTCCTGATCACTATGGTCAAGGGCAGCGCAATCTGGGGAGATGGGCGCGTGGGGTGGCTAGCAAGAACGGCAATCGCGCTGGTGGCTGTTTGCACCGCGATGGGAACGGCACAGGCGCAGCCGGACGATACGGTCGGCACCGAGGCTGACGGCAGTGTTTCGCTCGACCGGGCTATCGTGAACCTGCTGAAGGACCGGCTTCGCAATCTTCCCCCCGGAATCGAACGCCGCTTGGTTGATGTGCCTGCGAGGGATGTGTTTTTCCCGGTGGATTCCCTGCCTGCCGATGCGGCGACGCTGCGTGCGATGGGCTACACATCGATCCAGGACAGTCCAAGGCTGACAAGCAAGATCGAAGAGCATTATCTCGCGCAGATTCCAGACGACTATAACGACCTCCCCAGGCTGGAGACCGACAAGGTGCGCGTTCTCTATCTGCGAACGTGCAATAGGTATGAGGCGGTTCGGAAAGCAGCCATGCAGTTCCGCAGTGAGGCGGTCGAGGATGGCGACATCGCCGTGTGGCATGTAGAGCAAGCAAACTTCGAACTGGCGCTTGAGGCTGTAGCGGGATCCGATCTGGATGCAGGTGAGGACCTCGCGCAGCTTTTCATGAGCGGAACTTCTTCCTCCAGCGGCATATCCGATGATAATCTGCGCAAGCTCAACCGCCTGCTGGTCCGCGCTCTGACGGACGACAAGGCAGATGCAGATACAGGTGCGCAGGCGCTTCCAGTACTTGTCCTGCGAGGACCATGCGTCACCGCGTTGAGTCCCGTAAAGTCGTTATTCCCGGGTCTGATAACGATACCCCCCTTGCCGGTTCCGGTGGGAGGGGGCGGCTATGCTTATGCACCACCAAAGTACTTCGCCGTTTCTTGGCCTGTCGGGGCATCCCAGGTGCTCGTCGGGCGCGGGATTGAAGGCATGTTATGCAGTCAGCGCAGTTTGCCGTGGGAAAGCAGCAAATGCGGTTTCAAGCCGGCCGGTAACAGGACTGCGTTGGCCGCCAGAGCTATCGGCCGCCATGTCTTCGTCGCAAGAATTGGGTCCAAGTGGGCAAGGGGGCAGTTCGATGTGAGTGGGGCTGTGCTCTTCGGTGAGAATTTGCCTCCTGGTCAGATGCCCGTGATTACCCTCATGCCCGATCCGTGAAAGGGGAGTTGACAGATGGAGAACTTTCGTGCCTTCGTCGAGCGTATCGGATCGGTCTGGGCCCTGGTGCTTGCCGGTGGCGCTTTCGCGCCGGTGCTCGCGGCGTTTTCGGGGTTTGCGCCAACGTCCGAAAGCTATGCCTCGGTCAACATTGCGATGATCTGCGCCTTGCTGGTGCTGGTGGTCCTTTGCAATGTCTGGGTGTTCGGCCAACGTCTCAGGGCGCAGACGGCTAAATTGGTCTTCGCCGCGCTTACTCTGGCTAGCCTCGTGCTACTGGGCACTTACGTTCTCGATCTGTTGAAGTTCCAGATCGTTCATGGCGAACAGACCTTCATCGGCGGTTGCGGCTGGACGGATGAAACTATTGCCATAGCAAGAGAAATGAAGCGTTCGGTTGCCAATCAGTGTCCCGGTGATGTCGAGTGGCTGCTGGATCAGGCAGCAATGCCAAAGGAAATCTGGGCCCATCCACAACTGCAGGCAAATGAGGTTCGGCTCCTGGCAAAGTGGGCAGGGTTGACGTTGTCATGGTCCGCACTCGTCGCATTCTTCGCGCTAGCGTTCCTCAAGCCCGGGCGTACGCCAAAGGGCTGAATTTTCCCGCTTTGACAACGTATGCGGCAGTGCCTATATGCCGCTCCTGTCCAGCGCTTCGAGCAAGGCCGTCCCATGCGCAGGGGGTGGCTCGGGAAGGAAGTGCAGGGCAATCCATCTGACGCAAAAGGCTGCGGGCCATGGCTTCCGTTGAACGGATCGCCGTGCGCTGTGCGGCCTTTCGCTGTTTGGTGGCGCCATCCTTGCGCGTGGCAGAATTTCCGCCGGTTTTCCGGCCATTTGTTGAGAAGAGGCTCGCAACCTTTATGGTTTCCAAGACAGCCAGTCGTCCCGGCGTGAAGAAGCGCATCCGCAAGATCTTCGGGGACATCCACGAAGTCGTGCAGATGCCGAACCTGATCGAGGTCCAGCGCGAATCGTATGAGCAGTTCCTCCGCTCCGATCCGTCGGTGGGCTACGTTTCGGGTCTCGAAAAGACGCTGCGTTCGGTGTTCCCGATCCAGGACTTCGCCGGCACCGCCAGCCTCGATATCAAGGAGCGTGACGGCTACGTCCTCGAAGCTCCGAAGTACGACGTGAACGAATGCCGCCAGCGCGGCATCACCTATGCTGCGCCGATGAAGGTGACGCTCAAGCTCGCGACCTTCGAGGTCGATGCCGAGACCGAGACCAAGTCGCTCATCGATATCAAGGAGCAGGACGTCTACATGGGCGACATCCCGCTCATGACCGAGAACGGGACGTTCTTCATCAACGGTACCGAGCGCGTGATCGTGTCGCAGATGCACCGCTCGCCTGGCGTGCTGTTCGACCATGACCGCGGCAAGACCCACTCCTCGGGCAAGTACCTCTTCGCTGCCCGCGTGATCCCCTATCGCGGTTCGTGGCTCGACTTCGAATTCGACGCCAAGGACATCGTCAACGTCCGTATCGACCGCAAGCGCAAGCTGCCGGTCACCGCGCTGCTGCACGCGCTCGGCCTCGATGACGAAGCGATCCTCCACCACTTCTACGACACCGTGCAGTGGGCGCGTGCCGAAGGTGGCTGGAAGGTACCCTTCGTGCTCGAACAGTGGCGCGGTGCGAAGCCGATGTTCGACATCGTCGACGGCAAGTCGGGCGAAGTGATCTTCCCGGCAGGCCAGAAGATCAGCCCCCGCGCTGCCAACAAGGCCGCGAAGGACGGTCTGGAAGAACTGCTGATCCCGACCGAGGAAATCTTCGGCCGCTACGCCGCGCGTGACCTCATCGACGAAGCGACCGGCCGCATCTGGATCGAAGCCGGTGACGAAGTCAGCCCGGAAAACCTCGACCTGCTGGACAAGGCCGGCATCGACACGCTCGAGCTGCTCGACATCGACCACGTCTCGACCGGTCCCTGGATCCGCAACACGCTCAAGGCCGACAAGGCTCCAGATCGTGACCACGCCCTGGCCGATATCTACCGCGTCATGCGTCCTGGCGAACCGCCGACGCGCGAAACCGCCGAAGCGCTGTTCGACGGCCTGTTCTTCGATGCCGACCGCTACGACCTCTCGGCCGTGGGTCGCGTCAAGCTCAACATGCGCCTCGGGCTCGAGTGCGACGACAGCGTCACCACCCTGCGCACCGACGATATCCTCGCCGTGGTCAAGGAACTGGTGAACCTCAAGGACGGCAAGGGCGAAGTCGACGACATCGACAACCTTGGCAACCGTCGCGTGCGTTCGGTGGGCGAGCTGCTGGAAAACCAGTACCGCGTCGGCCTGCTGCGCATGGAGCGCGCCGTGAAGGAGCGCATGAGCTCGGTCGACGTCTCGACCGTGATGCCGAACGACCTCA
>OFDC01001923.1_pt1 | contig 10121 bp, 8 predicted proteins | sample 1520941 | NCBI WGS metagenome assembly OFDC01 (sample SAMEA94258168, study PRJEB24077) | hot springs metagenome | biome: Aquatic biome; feature: Water | place: India | collected 2012-12-06 | depth 5 m | reverse complement strand
CTCGGGGTCGAAGCCCCGCCCGTCGTCGCGCACCACGAGGTACACCAGCCGCGGCTCCACCCGCAGCGACACGGTGATGCGCGCCGCCGCGCCGTGCGTCACCGCGTTGCCCAGGGCCTCCTGCGCCGCGCGGAACAGGCACAGCGAGACCTCCGCGGGCAGCCCGGCGACGTCGCCGTCGCCCCCCACGGCGTCCATCACCACCTCGGCCTCGGCGCGCGCCGCGGCGCGAGAGACGAGCCACTCCAGCGCGGCCACGAGCCCGAGGTCGTCGAGCACCCGCGGGCGCAGGTCGTGGAGGATCTGCCGCATCGTGCCCTGCGTGCGGTCGAGCAGCGCCGCGAGCTCGTCGAAGTTCCCGGAGATCGACTCCGGCGCCCGCGCGTGGTGCCGCCGCGCGAGGCGCAGGCTGTAGCGCAGGGCCGCGAGCTCCTGCCCGAGCTCGTCGTGCAGGTCGCGGGCGATGCGGGTGCGCTCCTGCTCGCGGGCCGACTCCACCTGCGAGAGCAGCGACGCGAGGTCGGCGGTCTTCTCGGCCACGCGGCGCTCGAGGTGGCGGTTGGCCCGCGCGAGGTCCAGCGACTGCGCGTGGTTGCGGCGGTTGAGGGTGTAGAGCGTGTGGCCGAACAACAGGCTCAATCCTACGTTGCAGGCGAGAAAGCTTAGCCACAGCAGGGTGTACGACGTCGCGCCGAAGGGCCGCGGGCTCAGCGCGGCGCCGACGATCACCGCGAGCGCGGTGCACCCCGTGGCGATGAGCCGCGCCCGCGGCGCGAAGCTGATCACCGTGGTGGAGAACATCAGCAGGTCGCAGAAGTGCAGCCACGGGCGGTCGGGGCCGCCCACGCTCATCTGCGTGTAGCCCATGACCCCGGGGCCGAAGCTCGTGGCCAGCGCGAAGGCCACGAACTGCGCGCGCTCGCTGCGGAGCCACGGGCTCGCCACGAGGTACGCCAGCATCGTGAGCCCCACGAGCACGCGCCACGTCCAGAAGGGCCCCCACGCCTCGGGGATGCCGCGCAGGATCAGCGCGTCGGTGGGCCACCACACCAGCGTGCACGCGAGGACCACCGCCGCGAGGCGACGGACCTCCTGCGCGCGCCGCTCGCGGCACCAGACGTCGAACGCCGCCCGGGTCTCGGGGTCGTCGTGCTCGGGGCGCAGCCAGACGACGATCTCTCGCAGGTGGTCGGTGAGGGGCATCGCGCGCGGTGAGGGCGACGGCGGCTCCGTCGAGCCTCAAACAACTACCATGTCGAACGTCGGGGGCGATGGCGTACGTTCGATCGCGCGGGCACTCGCCGCGCGTCCAGACATCACCCTCACCGGGAGCATCACACCATGCAGAACCTTCGACTCGCCGCGGCCCTCGCGCTCGCCCTCGTCCCCGCCTCGGCCTCGGCCCAGGGCCTCGACCTCAATGGAAATTGGGAGACCGACTCGGGCGCCGTCAACGGCCGGGGCGCCGGGCACATCGCCATGACCGCGTCGCACCGCAACGGCGGCGTGACCTTCAGCTACTCGGGCAACACCATGGTCTGCCAGCTCAGCGGCCTGCGCTGCCGCGGCACGTGGCAGGGCAACACCGGCTCGGGCTGGTTCAGCATCACGTTCTCCAGCGACGGGCAGAACTTCTCGGGCACCTGGGGCTACAACCGCGACCGCGCGAACGTGGGCACCTTCACCGGCCACCGCTGAGCGCCTACCGGTCGCCGCGGATCTCCCCGGCGAGCTGCTCGAGGTACGCGCGCATGAAGGCCGTGCGCGCGCGGGCGAGGGCGCGCGCGGCGTCGGTGTGAAAGATCCCCTCCAGGCGCAGGAGCTTCTTCGCGAAGTGGTCCACGCCCCACTGCTTGTCGTCGGCGTCGCGCCGGTCGCACCACGGGTCGTCGGGGTCGTAGAAGGGGCGCTTCATGTCCGCGCAGGTGGCGAAGCACCGCGCGACCCCGATGGCCCCGATGGCGTCGAGGCGATCGGCGTCTTGCAGCACCTTCGCCTCCAGCGTCACCGGGGTCACCCCGAGGGAGAAGGGGTGCACCGCGATGGCGTAGCGCACCGCCTCCACGGTTGTCGGGTCCACGCCGTGCAACACCATCAGCGCCGCAGCGCGTTCGGCGCACACCTCGCCCGAGCGCCGCGAGTCGGGGTGGCCCTTGGGGTAGTTGAAGAGCTCGTGCAGCAGCGCGGCGAGCTCGCACACGGTGGCGTTCGCATCGACGCTCCGCGCGAGGTGCGAGGCGCTCTCGCGCACGCGGGTGACGTGCTGCCAGTCGTGCGCGGCGTCGGCGCCCTCGCAGGCCGCGCGGGCGGCCCCGGTGAGCGCGGTGAGGACCTCGGGGCTCACGGCTTGCGACGCTTGCCCGCAGAGACCGTGACGGCCGCCATGAGCCCGAAGAGGATCACCGACGAGCTCCCGCAGCACCCGGAGCTGCCCGAGCGCGAGGTGGAGCTCGCGGGCGGCGGCGGCGGGGTGTTGGGGTCGTAGGTCGATCCCCAGTTCTTCGTGGGGTAGGTCTTCGTGGGGTAGGTCTTGGTGGTCGGGTAGCTCGGCGCGCTGGGTTGGCTCGGCGCGCTGGGGTAGCTCGGGCGGTACACCGGCTGCGGTCGATACACCGGCTGCGGCGGCGGGATGTACGTGGGCCGCGGCGGCGCGCGGTAGGTGGGCTGCGGGCGGTAGGCGGGGGCCTGCTTGGTGGGCGTCGGGCGCGCGGGTTGGGCGCCGCTGCCCCAGCGAGAGCCCCCGAAGGAGCCGCCCGTGGTCTGCGCGTCGACGTCGAGCACGAAGAGCGTGACGGGCAGGAGCGCAGAGACCAGGGCGAGGGGGATTCGAGGGCTCACGGCGAGGCCGACGCTACACCCTCCCGCGCGCGCAGGGCGAGGCCCAGCGCCACCGAGGTGAGCTCGTGCCCGGTGCGGAGCTTCGCGTCGCCGAAGCGCGCGCGGAACACCTCGCGCACCGCGGGCACCAGCGACGAGCCACCCGTGAGGAACACCGCGTCGACGTCCCGCGGGTGCGCGCCCGTGGCGGCGAAGAGGCGGTCGACGCAGCCGCCGAGGGCGTCGAGCTGCGGGGCGATCCAGGTCTCGAAATCGCCGCGAGAGACGGGCTCGTCGAGGCTCACCGGGCCGTCGTGGAGGGTGATGCGCGCGAGGTCCTCGCGGGAGAGGGTGACCTTGGCGCCCTCGACGCGGCGGGCGAGGTGAAAGCCCATGTTCATCTCCACGAGGTGCAGCAGCGCGTCGAGGGCCTCGGCGGTCTCCTCGTCGCTCTGCGCGCGCAGCTCGCGCAGCAGCTGCAGGGTCTCGCGCGTGCGCAGGAACGACAGGTGGTGCCACCGCCGCAGCTTCGCGTAGAGCCACACGGGCACGGGGATCTCCTTGCCGTCGAGGTACGAGCGGTAGGACATCCCCTTGCCGAAGCGCGGCGACACCGCGCGGTCGACGACCTCGCTGTCGAAGGCGTCGCCCGCCATGCCCACGCCCTCGGTGCCGAGGATGCGTCGGCTCCCGGGCTCGGCGCGCACCGAGGGGCCCACCCGCATGAGGCAGAAATCGCTGGTGCCGCCGCCGAAGTCGCCGATGAGCACGAGCTCGTCGTGGTCGAGGGCGGCCTCGTGGAAGTACGCCGCGCCCACGGGCTCGTACTCGAAGCGCACGTCTTCGAAGCCCGCGCGGCCGAGGGCGGTGCGGAGACGTCGCAGCGCGAGGGCCTCGTCGGCCTCGCCGTCGGAGTTGGCGAAGCGCACGGGCCGCCCCACCACCGCGCCGCGGATCACGGACTCGGGGTCGCCGAGCTCGTCGGCGGCCTCGCGGCGGAGGTTCTTGAGCAGCAGGGTGATGAGGTCCTCGAGGGACATGGTGCGGCCGAAGACGTTGGTGGACTGAAAGAGCGCGCTGGCGAGGTACGACTTCAGCGACTGCACGAGGCGCCCGGTGCCGTCGCCCGCGAGGTAGGCGTCGATGGCCGCGGGGCCCGCGCGGGTGACGAACTCGCCCGCGTCGGTGCGGCGCACGGGGTCGAGGTAGAGCACCGAGCGAAAGGTGTCGCTGCGCCCGTCGCCCGCGCGAAAGGTGGTGAGGCGCGCGTCGCCCGTGGGGCCGCAGCGCGCGAGGGCGGTGTTGGTGGTGCCGAAATCGAGGCCGAGGTAGCGGTCCATGGCGCCTCCCGCGCGAAGGGGGGCGCCGTGGCTAGCAGAGGGACGGGGCGGGAGGCAACCGTCGCGAGGGGATCAGGCCTTGACGTCGCCGCGGGCGAAGATCGACGAGACGTACTCCAGCACGTTCTGCGCGGAGATCTCGTCGTAGCCGAAGTCGCGCATGAGGCGGGTCTTCACGGCGTCGATCTTCTCCTGCGTCTCGCGGTCGAGCACGTTGCTCACGATGGACGTGAACTTGATCGTGTCCTTCTTGTCCTCGAAGAGCTTGAGCTCGAGGGCGCGGCGCAGGCGGTCGTTGGTGTTCCAGGTGAACTTCTTGCCCTCGAGGGCGAGGGCGCCGATGAAGTTCATGATCTCGCGGCGGAAGTCGTCCTTGCGGGGCTCGGCGATCTCGATCTTCTCCTCGATGGAGCGCATCAGCCGCTCGTCGGGCTCCTCGTCGCGGCCCGTGTAGCGGTTCTTGAGCTTCTCCTTGAGGGTGTACGCGCGCACGTTGTCGACGTAGTTCGCCGCGAGCTTCTGGATCTCGGTCTCGTCGGCGCTGATGGCCCGCTGGACCTCGTTCTTGATGATGTCCTCGTACTCCCGGCGCACCACCCCGATGAGCTCGGTGTAGCGCTTGCGCTGGTCGTCGGCGGTGATCAGCGAGTGGGCCTTGAGCCCCCGCTCGATCTCGTTCATCACCATGAAGGGGTTGAGCGTGGGCTCCTCGTAGCGCACCAGGGCGTTGGAGAGCATGTCCTGCACGAAGCGGGGGGAGATCCCGTCCATGCCCTCGCGCTTGGTGTCCTTGCGCAGCTCCTTGACGGTGTCTTGCGTGTACCCCGGGAGCATCCGGCCGTCGTAGAGCTTGAGCTTCTGGAGCAGCGTGAGGTTGTGCTTCTTGGGGTCCTCGAGGCGCGTGAGGATGGCCCACATCGCCGCGATCTCGAGGGTGTGCGGGGCCACGTGCTTGCCGCGCACCTTGCCGCTGCCGAAGGACTTCTCGTAGATCTTCACCTCCTCGGAGAGCCGGGTGATGTAGGGGATGTCGATCTTGATGGTGCGGTCGCGCAGCGCCTCCATGAACTCGTTGGCGAGGAGCTTCTTGTACTCGGCCTCGTTGGTGTGGCCGATGATGACCTCGTCGATGTCGGTCTGCGCGAACTTCTTGGGCTTGATGCGGTGCTCCTGCGAGGCGCCCAGGAGGTCGTAGAGGAAGGCCACGTCGAGCTTGAGCACCTCGACGAACTCCACGATGCCGCGGTTGGCGATGTTGAACTCGCCGTCGAAGTTGAACGCGCGGGGGTCGCTGTCGGAGCCGTACTCGGCGATCTTGCGGTAGTTGATGTCGCCGGTGAGCTCGGTGCTGTCCTGGTTCTTCTCGTCCTTGGGCTGGAAGGTGCCGATGCCGATGCGGTCCTTCTCGGAGAGCAGCAGCCGGCGCACGCGGATGTGCTTGGCGATGACCTCGGCCCAGTTGCCCTTGTAGCGCTCCAGCAGGGCCTTGAAGATGTACCGACACGCCGGGTTGAGGTCGCCCTCGAGCTTGATGCGGTAGCGGTCGTTGGAGATCCCGAGCTCCTTGAACGCGCGCTCGCGCCACTCGGCGGGGATGAGCCGCAGGGGCTCCTCGTGCATGGGCGAGGGGAAGGTGTCGCCGTCGGCGGTGGAGGTGAGCCCGGTGCCCGCGAGGTTCACCCAGGAGTACGTGTAGAGCGCGCCCTCGGGGGTGCGGGAGTAGTCCTCCATGCCCTTCTTGAGCAGCCGGGCGATGGTGCTCTTGGAGCTGCCCACGGGGCCGTGCAGGAGGATCACCCGGCGCTCGGGGCCGTAGCCCTCGGCGGCGGCCTTGAGCACGTTCACCAGCCGCTGGAGGGGGATGTCGAGGCCGAAGACCGCGTCGGCGCCGCCGTTGGCGGTGTCCTGAAAGAAGCCGAAGGACGTGATCTTCTTCTTGTTGTCGACGTACTCGTCGGCGCCGCGGGTGCTGATCATGTCGTAGAGCCGCTGGAACGCGTTGCGCGTCACCTCCGGCCGCGCCTTCACGATCTCGAGGTACTCCTCGAAGCTGCCCTCCCAGTGCAGGTCACGGTACTGGTCGTAGTCCTGCAACGCGGCGATCCGCTCGATCATCTGCATGCGCTCTACCCTCGTCCCTCGTCGCGCGCCGTGCGCGCGGGGGAGTCTAGTCCCCGCGGGGGGGGAGGTGAAGCGGGATGATCAGTTGCCGTAGAGGATGACGTTGTTCTGCGCGGCGGCCGTGAGGTCGAGGAAGAGCTTCACGCACTTCTTGTCCGGCAGGCTGCGGCGCATGCGGAGCTCGAAGTTGTACCGGGTGGTGTTGCGCGTGGGGGTGATCCCCATGGCGGCGCCCGCGGCGCGGGAGACCGGGGTGTAGGGGAAGCTCACGGTGAGCGGCGCGCGCGCGGAGTTCGCGTTGAGCACGGCCGACGCCACCACCCAGCCCTCGGCCTGGTTGCCCACCACGAGGTCGAGGATCGCCGAGGGGTCTTCGAAGCACGCGGGGTCGGTGTCGCGCACCACCGAGGCGATGGTGAAGCGCGCGGAGACCCCGAGCACGCTGGTGAGCCCCGGCACGTCGCGCATGCCGAGCACGCCGGTCTGGTCCTGCGCGAGGAAGAAGTTCCGCGGCATGGCCATGCCGTAGTCCGCCGACTCGGGCCACCGCACGGTGCGCACCACCCCGGGCGTGGTGCTCTGGCAGGTGCAGCGGTTGGAGACGAATTGCGCGTCGACCGGCAGCGAGGTCGGGGTGAGGGCGTTCTCGCCGACCCACGCGCGGAAGGGGCCGTTCGCGGGGTTCATGGCCGAGGACTGGAAGGTGTGCACCCCGAACCAGAGGATGTCTCCCGGCACGAGGTTGCCCACCGTGAGCGACGACTGGAACGCGCTGCAGACCCCGTCGTTGGCCGTGCTCGCGCAGGTGCCGCAGAGCCGGAAGTTGTCGTCGTCGTTGCAGCCCAGGGGCATCGAGCGCGCGTTGACGGTGTCGCAGCTCGTCCAGGCCATGACCCGCACGTCGCCGGAGCCGCACGCGCCGGTGTTGGTGCTGAGGGTCACCCGCGGCCCGCGCTGGACCTCGTACCGCAAGATTCGCAACGTCGGCGGCACGCCCGGCTGGCGGATGTCTTGCGAGCCGCAGTTGGGCGGCACGGTGCCCGGGATGGTCACGCCCTCGATGCCGCCGGTGGTGTCGAGCACCGACGTGAGAAAGGGCGCGCCCTCGGGGATCATCTGCGCGGCCCGCTGGGTGTTGAGGTTCGTGTGCGGCTGCGCGCAGGAGCCCATGCGCGGCAGGCGCGAGGGGCCGGTGTCTTCGGGGGGCGGGATGTCGATGATGTCGAGCGCGGGGCCGGTGTCGACGACCCCGGGGCGGTCCATCACCGCGACGGGGCGGTCGGCCACGGCGGCGTCGTTGCGCAGCGCGGTGAGGTCGTAGGTGCAGCCGAGGGCGAGGAGCGAGAGCGGGAGCGCGCGTCGCATCAGAAGCTCCCCTGGAGCACGAGGGCGGCGCCGTCGCGCAGGGGGGCCACGGAGGCCCGCGGGAGCACCCCGGTGGGCGCGCGTCGCTGCGTGCGGTCGAGCACGAAGGCCGTGATGGAGCCCGCGAGGAGCACCGAGGTGGTGATGATCCCGCCGTTCACCAGCCCGGTCCGCAGGGACATGTCCCGCACGTCGTCTTCGCGGCACCGCGGCGCGCAGCTCTGGAGGAGCTCGTTGTAGCGCTGGTCGGCGAAGACCCCGATGGCCACGGTGGCCGCGCCGGTGAGCAGGGTGAGCCCGCCGGCGACCCAGAACACCGTGCGCCACGGGCGGGCCTCGGGCAGGGGCGGCGCGAGCACCGGCCGCTCGACCACCACCACGCGCGGGGGCGTCGGGGCGGTGTGGGTCATGGCGACCTCGATGATGCGCAGGCGGCCCTCGACCTCGGCGCGGTCGGGCGCGTCGGGGATCGCGTCGAGGTAGTGCTGAAACGACCGGTGCGCGTCCTCCCACCGGAGCTGCTCCTGGTAGGCGCGGCCGATGTTGTACAGCAGCTGCGGCCGGCGGGAGAGCGCGTAGGCCCGCTCGAACGACGTGGCCGCGCCCGCGAAATCACCGCGGGAGAAGGCGTCTCGCCCTGCCTGAAAGTGGGTGCGCGCCTCGGCGTCGCGCGCAGGGTCGGCGGGCTGCGCCGACGCCGCGACGGGCGCGAGCAGCAGCGTGAGGGAGAGGGCGATGGGTCCCCGAAGCATTTATGGCGGGACGATACCGTGTTCGCGGCGCGCGTGTCGACGGCGTGACCGCGCGGGCCGCGGCGGGGTCAGAAGCCCCGGCCGCCCGCGAGGAAGTCCCGCTCCTCGGCGGTGCTCTCGCGCCCGAGCTCTGCGTTGCGGTGGGGGAATCGCCCGAAGCGCGCGATCACCGCGCGGTGCTTGTGGGCGTAGTCGAGGAGGTTGGCCCCGAGGGCGGCGAGCCCCTCGGGCGCCTCGGCCGCGAGGGCGGTGAAGAGCGCCACCGCGCGGTCCTGCGCGGGGAGGGACTCGGCGTGCTCGAAGGGGAGGTACACGAACGACCGCGCGAGCCAGGCGACGCGTCGGTCGTCGCCGCGCGCCACCATGCGCTCGGCGAGGCGGAGGGCCGCGGGGTCGGCGGCGTAGGTGCGGGCCGAGCCCCGGTGCACGTTGCGCGAGAACTGGTCGAGGAGCACCACCAGCGCGAGGGCGCCCGCGGGGGTCTCCTCCCACGCCGCGAGGTCGCCCCGCGCGCCGTCGTCAATGGCCGCGCCGAAGCGCGCGCGGAGGGCGTCGTCGAGGGCCGGGTCGGTCTTGAACCATCGGTCCATCAAGGGCGTGGTGATGGCGGTGGCGTCGTCGGTGTCGAACCACGCGCGGAGCACGTCGGCGGGGGTGATCATGGGCGCACTGTGCCCGAGGGGAGGCGACGGCGCACGCCGGGCGTGGATCAGCGGGCGGCGGCGGCGCGCTCGGCGAAGCGCTGGCGGAGGCGGGTGAGCACCGTGGGCGGCACGAAGCGGGCGACGTCTCCGCCGAAGGAGGCGACCTCCTTCACCAGCGAGCTGCTGACGTAGAAGTACTCCTGCGCGGTCATGAGGAACACCGTCTCCACCTGCGGCGAGAGGTGGTGGTTCATGCACGCCATCTGGAACTCGTACTCGAAGTCGGCCACCGCCCGCAGCCCGCGGATCACCGCGGTGGCGCCGCGCGCGCGGGCGTAGTCCACGAGCAGCCCGTCGATGCGGTCGACCTGCACCCGGGGGTTGTCGGCCACGGCCTCGCGGAGCATCTCGATGCGCTCGTCTTGCGTGAACAGCGGCGACTTCTTCACGTTGCTCGCCACGGCCACGATGATGCGGTCGAACACCCGCGAGGCGCGGGCGATGATGTCGAGGTGACCGTGCGTCGGCGGGTCGAAGGACCCCGCGTACACCGCCGTGCGACCGCTCGGAACCTCTTGCGGCGCAGGGGCTTCGGGCGCGGGGTCGTCGAGCCGACGCACCGTGCTGATGGTGCTGTCGCCGTAGGCCCGGGCGTCGACGAGCTCGAAGCGCGACGCGCTGCTGGGCAGCGCGAGGGTCTCGCGGCTGGCGTGCTCGACCACCACCGTGCCGCCCGGGCGCACGAGGTCGCCCTCGGCGAGGCCCGCGAGCGCCTCGCGCTCCAGCAGGTGGCCGTAGGGGGGGTCGATGAACACGAGGTCCCACGGGCCCTTGAGGGCCTTGAGGGCGCGGCGCACGTCGCGGCGGTGGATGCTCCAGAGGGAGCGCGGCGCCTCGAGGGTCTCGAGGTTGGTCTGGATGGTCTGGCAGAGCCCGCGGTCGATCTCGACGAAGTCGGCGTGGGCCGCGCCGCGGGAGAGCGCCTCGATGCCCATGGCGCCGGTACCCGCGAAGAGGTCGAGCACCCGCGCGCCGTCGACCCGCGCGCCGAGGGCGCTGAACACGGCCTCGCGCACGCGGTC
>OFDC01001921.1_pt1 | contig 10126 bp, 11 predicted proteins | sample 1520941 | NCBI WGS metagenome assembly OFDC01 (sample SAMEA94258168, study PRJEB24077) | hot springs metagenome | biome: Aquatic biome; feature: Water | place: India | collected 2012-12-06 | depth 5 m | reverse complement strand
ACAGCAGCAGATGCAGTTCGGCGTGCTCCGGCACCCGCGACTGGATGAACAGCGTCGCCTGGTTGGGATCGACGCCAGCGGCCAGCCAGTCGATCAGCATGTCCCACACGCTGCGCTCGATCACCTGCGTGTCTTCGTAATTGGTGGTCAGCGCATGCCAGTCAGCGACAAAAAACAGACAGGGGTATTCGTGCTGCAGCTTGACCCAGTTCTTCAGCACGCCGTGGTAGTGACCAAGATGCAGGCGACCGGTGGGGCGCATGCCGGAAAGAACGCGTTCTGCGTACATGTTATCGATTCATCCGGTTCAGAAAAGCAGGGACATCAGCAGCGCGTTCGCCAGCACGAGCAGCGGACGCAGGATGTCGTCGAGTACGTGCGACACCAGCAGCGCGATCAGGATGAACATGCCGTAAGGCTCGATGCGCGCGAACACCATCGACAGGCCGCGCGGCAGCAGGCTCACCATGATGCGTCCGCCGTCGAGCGGCGGTATGGGCAGAAGGTTCAGCACCATCAGCACCAGATTGATCAGTATGCCGGCCTTGGCCATCAGCAGCAGTGGCTCGGCAAAGTAGTGGCCGGGCATGCCGAGCGCCAGCTTCATTGCCAGCCCCCAGCCCAGTGCCATCGCCAGATTGGCGGCCGGACCGGCCGCTGCAACCCAGAACATGTCCTGCTTCGGGCGACGCAGCCGCGAGAAATCGACCGGCACCGGCTTGGCCCAGCCGAACAGCAGGCCCTCGTGACCCGCCATCGCGCCGACGAAATACATGACCAGAGGCACCAGTATCGTGCCGATCGGATCGATGTGCTTCAAGGGGTTGGCGGTGATCCGGCCGGCCAGATGCGCGGTCGGATCCCCCTTCATCAGTGCGGCGTATCCGTGGGCCGCCTCGTGCAGCGTAATCGCAAGCACGACCGGCAGCACGATGACCGCCAAGCGTGCAATGCTTTCGTCCATAGGCGGGCGGATGCTAGCAGAACGCGGGCGGCACGTCAGTCCAGGCCGAAGCGCGCGACGTCGCCCGCGCCGGCCCGCACGAGTTCGGGCGTGCCCGACGACAGGTCGATCACCGAGGTCGGTTGCGTGCCGCAGTGACCGGCATCGATCACCAGATCGAGTTCGTGCTGCAGGCGCTCGCGGATGTCCTCGGCGTCGGTCAGCGGAAGATCCTCGCCGGGCAGCAACAGGGTCGAGCCGAGCAGCGGTTCGCCCAGCGCTTCAAGCAAGGCCGACACGACCGGATGGTCCGGCACCCGCAGGCCGATGGTCTTGCGCTTCGGATGCAGGATGCGCCGCGGCAGCTCGCGCGTCGCCTCCAGAATGAAGGTGTAGGGCCCCGGTGTCGCGCTCTTGAGCAGCCGGAACTGTGCGTTATCGACCTTCGCCAGAGTGGCGATTTCAGACAGGTCACGGCACATCATCGTGAAATGATGATGCACATCCACGTCGCGGATGCGGCGGATGCGTTCGAGCACACGGGCGTCGCCCACGTGACCGACCAGCGACCAGGCGCAGTCGGTCGGAATGGCCGCCAGCCCGCCATCCCGGAGGATGTCGGCGGCTTGTCGTATCAGACGGGGTTGCGGATTGTCGGGATGTACGGTGAAAAGCTGTGCCACGTGGATGTATTCGTCAGAGGGTGTGGAAAAGCGGCGTCAGGCCAGGCAGGCGACACGCGAACCGAGCTCAGGCGCATGCCACACCGGTTCGACACCGACCGGCAGATGCGCGCCTCGTCCGAGGTCGATCGGACTTTCGTCCGGCGCATGGAAGTCGGACGCGCGCGAGGCGTAGAAACCGAAATCGCGGGCCAGCCGGGCGAAATTCCTGACCTCGGTCTCGCCGTGCGAGCCGGACACCACTTCGATGGCCTGCCCTCCGGCATCGCGGAAGTCGCCCAGCAGGCGCAGCAACTGATCGCCGGAGATGCGATAGCGGCCCGGATGGGCGACCACGGCGACGCCGCCGGCGCCGCGTATCCACGCCACCGCCTGCTCCAGCGCCGTCCATTGGTGTTCGATGTAGCCGGGACGACCGCGCACCAGATAGTCGTGGAACACCGCATGCACGTCCGGTGCATAGCCCTGCTCGACCAGCACGCGCGCAAAGTGCGACCGCCCCACGAGCGACGGATTGCCGGCATGGCGCATCGCGTTAGCGTAGGCGTCGCGCACGCCCAGCGCCTCCAGCGCATCGGCCATGCGCAACGCGCGCTCGTCGCGGCCGCTGCGCACGCTGGCCAGCCCCTGCTCAAGCGGGGCGTGGCGCGGATCGATGCCGAGCCCGACGACGTGGATGGTGGTGCCATGCCAGGTGACGGAGATCTCGACGCCGTCGACGAAACGCATGCCCTGCGCGCGCGCTTGCTCGCGCGCTTCGTCGAGTCCGCCCAGATTGTCGTGATCGGTGAGCGACCACAGTTCGACGCCATTGGCCGCGGCGCGCGCGGCGAGCGCGGCCGGCGACAAGACGCCGTCGGAGTGGCAGGAGTGACAGTGCAGATCGGCATTCATAACTTTGGGATTCTAGCAGGCGGCCGCTGACGCTCCTGCGCGGCTACAATCTTGCCCGGTCAAACCCACCAGGAAACAGCAATGAATCATCCGGACAATCTTCGCTACACCGACACACACGAATGGGTCAGGGTCGAACAGGATGGCACCGTGACGGTCGGCATCACCGACCACGCGCAGGATGCACTCGGAGATGTGGTCTTTCTGCAGCTGCCCGATGTCGGCCGCACTGTCGCCCGTACCGAGGCGATGGCGGTGATCGAGTCGGTCAAGTCCGCGTCCGACATCCATGCGCCGGTGGCAGGTACCGTGACCGCGGTGAACCAGGCCGTGGCCGACGCACCGGAACAGGTGAATCAGGATCCCTACGCGGCCTGGATGTTCGTCATCAAGCCCGACAGCGCATCCGAACTCGATGCCCTGCTGAGCGCCGACGCCTACAGCGCAACGCTGGGGTGATCGTCCGGCCCGTCGTTGACGGAGCCTGACAGCGGGCCGCCGCCCGGACCATGCAGGCGGCCCTGCCCCGTCACGGGGCTGAATTGGCGGCATCGATGCCGCACTTCGTCTGCTCGATCTTGCACCGCTTGGCACAGCCCAGGGCGGAATAGCCTTCCCTGCTGTCCGGCCGGGTCTCCGCCGTCCTGCAGGCCGCAAGGCAGCTTTCGGACTGCGCCTTGCAGGCGCCGCTGTACATCATCTCGCTTACCCTGGCGGAATCCGCCTTCGGGCCGCGGTGGGCGGACGTCGCTGGCGCCGGGTCAACCGGATTCGACGGAGGCAAGGCCGCGCACGCCAGCTTCTGCCGGCCGCAGTCGCTCATGCACGGCGCGAACTGCGGACTGTTCCGGGGGCAGGTACGCGCGCAGGCCACATGAGCTTCGTCGCAGGATTGCGCGGCGGAAACCGGCAACAGGTTGAAGGCAAGCAGCAGAAACAGAAGTGCGCGCATGTGACGGACGCTGATCAACATTGAAGGGCGAGTCCAATGCGCCGACAGCGTCATGAGCGGCCCCGCTCCATGCGCTTTCCATGCTTGCGCAGGCTGGAAGACAGCTGATCGATGATTTCCCCCGCCGCGCCGACGATCTGGTCATTGCCAAAACCGGCTGCCCGCATTTCCCGGTAGAAGGACTTGGCCAGCATGCGCGCCACCTGCGCTGGCTGCGCCATGCCCTGGGCAAATGCGTCCGACGAGGCGGAACGCCCCTCTCCGGCCAGCGCCCGCTGGGCGAATTCCGACTTGAGCAGGAAGCCCAGTTCGGCGCTCTGCAACGACTTGCCAGCGAACAGCGCGAGGCATTCCAGCATCTGCTGTTCGATTTCGCTGAACGCCTGCGCGCCACGCGCGCGCCGTACATTGATCACGCCCAGCACACGGCCATCCAGCGGCAGCGGCATACAGATGAAGCTGCCGCCCTCGCCGCGCGCGCTGCTCGCATGATGGGCCGCATCGGCATCGTCGACCCGGTGCGGTTCGCCGGTGGCGAACACCCGGCCAGCGATCGAGCCCCCGCTGCGTACCCGCGCGTTCAGAGCCTCCTCGTGCAGCTCGCCGCGCCAGGCGGCCACCGCCAGCACCGCCTGCTCGCCCTCGCCGTCGGCCAGCATGATGGTCACCCGCTCACAGGGCAGGCGCGCCCAGCACGCCTCGGCGGCGGCGTCCAGCGCCTGCTGCAGCAGGCCGCGATCATTAGCCGGTGCAGCCTTGGCTTCGTTCGTCATTGTTCGCACTCCTTGCTTCGTGCTGCGGTTCTGTCCAGCCAGTCGGCCAGCCGTCCGGCCAGTGCATCGGTGGCACGCGAGAAGGCGGCAACGCCGCCTGCCGCGTCAGGTCCGGCGCTTTCGGTCAGTGAAAAGCGCATGCGGTCTATCAGGTGACGGCCGCGCGCATCGATCAGCGTGGCGCGGCCGGCCAGCAGTACGTCGGCCTGCGACGGCGAGGAAAAGACCTGGATGAATTCGTCCACATCGATCACCAGACGGCAGCCGCGCGGACTGGGCGGTGTATCGAGCGCGCCACGCAGCGCCACCGCCAGCATGTCGGCCGGCGACGAGGCCCAGCGGCTTTCCGCATAGCTCAGGCGCTCGGTCGCGCTGCGATAGGCCAGCCGGTACTGGATGCCGGTGCCGTCCAGCCAGGTTGCGGCATGGGCTTCGATCGATTCCAGAGGCACGCCGACCGGGCGCGCCGTACGCGGACCGCCCAGATCGTGCTGCGCCGGACGGGTGCCCTTCTGCAGCATGCCGCCGCAGCCGCCCAGCGCGAACACGGCGATCAGCAGTAAAAGCCACGATCTCGCGGCGCTCATCATTTCCCTCCTCCTGCGCTGAAGCCCGCTTCACCGGGGCCAGGCACCGGCCGCTCGCGCCCGAGCAGCAGCATCTGCGGCGAAGATTCCAGTTCGCCCAGCACGCGACGCAGCTGACGCGAGTCGCGCGCCGCCTCTTCGATCAGCGCGTGCAGGCGGGGCAGCGTGTCGGCGTGCAGCCGGTCGCCCGACTGTTCGGCCAGCGCATCCAGCCGGCCGGACAGCTGGCGCATCGACGCCAGCAGTTCGCGCAGTTCCTTCGCCAACGGCGCGCCCTCGCCGGCAGTGGCCTCGATCTGGGTCAGTATCCGGCCGATGCGCGCGGTATTGTCCGGCGACAGCAGCGCCTGGGTGCGGCGCAGCGTTTCACGCAGTTCGCCGGTCACCGCCGGCATCTGCGCCAGCGTGGTGTCCAGACGGGCGGTGGCCGACTGCAGGCTGGCCAGCGTGCCGGCGATGCGGTCCAGATTGCCCTGGTCCAGCACCGCCTGCATCCGCAGCATGAGCTCACGGGCGACATCCATCGTTTCGCTGGCCTTGCCGCTGAGCGAACCGAACTGCGAGCCGCGCAGCGGAATGCGCCCCGCGCCGCCGGCCGGCAGCGGTGTCGGGTCGGAACCGTCGTCGGTCAGTTCGACCAGCGCCAGCCCGGTCACGCCCAGATAGCCCAGTTCGGCACGGGTGGCCGCGGTGACCGGATAGCGCGGCGGTATCGCGATGCGCACCAGGATCTCTCGCGGGTTGTCCGGATTGATCGAGATTTCCCTCACCTTGCCCACCCGCATGCCTCGGTAGCGGACCTGGGCCTGCGGGTTCAGGCCGCCGACATCTGCGGTGGTCGCCAGCAGGTATTCGGCATCCAGATCATCGCCGCTGGACAGATACCAGATCGACAGGCCGATGCCGACACCAAGCAGCATCAGAAACAGACCGGCGGCCAGTGCGTGGGCGCGGCTTTCCATGGTCAGTACGCGCTCCCTGCATGCCGGGCGGCGCCGAAGAAACTGCGGATGAAGGGATGATCCTGTTTCATGACATGGTCGAGTGTGCCTTCGGCCAGTATACGTCGGTCGCCCAGTACGGCGACCCGGGTCGCCAATGCCGACAGCGTATCGATGTCGTGCGTCACCAGCACGACCGACAGCCCCAGCTGATCGCGCAGCCGGCGGATGAGCGAAACAAAGGCGGCGGAGCGGTCCGGATCCAGGCCGGCGGTCGGCTCATCCAGCAGCAGCAATTCGGGTTCCAGCGCCAGCGCGCGCGCCAGCGCCACCCGCTTCACCATGCCGCCGGACAGTTCGGCCGGCATCAGCCAGGCATGGCGCGGCTCCAGCTCGACCATGGCCAGCTTGATCATGACCAGATCGTGGATGGTTTCGCGGTCCAGCCAGCGCAGTTCGCGCAGCGGAAAGGCGATGTTCTCGAGCACGTTGAGCGCGGAAAACAGCGCGCCCTGCTGGAACAGCATGCCGAAGCGCTGGCGCAGCGCCCGGTCGGCCTGCAGGTCGCCGGAAAACAGCGGCTGTCCCAGCACCCGGATGTCGCCGCGCTGCGGCCGCATCAGGCCGATCACCTGACGCAGCAGCGTGGTCTTGCCGCTGCCGGAACCGCCGACCAGGGCCATCACCTCGCCGGCCGGAATCGACAGATCCAGTCCGTCGTGCACCAGATGGCTGCCGAAGCGGGTGACCAGACCGCGGATGTCGATCACCGGCGCGCTCATGTCGGCATGCCGATGTGACGGGTGGCGATGGCGAACACCGCGTCGACCAGGATGACGCAGGTGATCGCACTGACCACCGAACGCGTCGTGTTGGCCGACAGACTCTCGGTGTTCGGCTTGACCGTCAGTCCGAAGTGGCAGGCGACCAGCGCGATCACCAGCCCGAAAGCGAGGCCCTTGCCCAGGCCGATGTAGAGATTGGCGATCGGCACCACGCGCGGCAGCGTTTCGAGAAAGAAACCGTAGCTGATGTCCAGCTGTATCGACGCCGCCACCATGCCGCCGAACAGCGCCGACGACGAGGTCCACAGCACCAGCAGCGGCATCGCCGCGAGCAGCGCCAGCACCTTGGGCAGCACCAGCCGCAGCGTGGCCGGCACCCCCATCGTGGTCAGCGCGTCGATCTCTTCGGTCACCCGCATCACGCCGAGCTGCGCCGTCATCGCCGAGCCGGAGCGTCCGGCCACCAGCACCGCCACCAGCACTGGCCCCAGTTCGCGCACGATGCCGATGCCAAGGATATTGATGATGAACACGTCGGCGCCGAAGGTCTTCAGTTGCAGCGCCGACAGGTAGGACAGCACGACGCCGATCAGGAAGCCCACCAGCGCGGTGATCGGCAGCGCCGTCACGCCGGTCTTGTACAGATTGGCCGACAGCTCGCGCAGCGGCGCGTCGTGCGGGCGACGCAATGCGGCGGCGAGATCGAACAGCATCTGGCCGGTCAGCGCAATCATGCCGATCAGCTGCCGCCACAGCGCGATGCCGACGCGACCGAGCGCGACAACCGAATCGCCGAAACGTGATTGCGGTGCGCTGGCACGGCGGCGTACTCCGAGCGTCGCCGCCGATTCCAGCATCCTGCGCGTGCGCGGATCAGCCTCCAGCCGCTCAGGCAGCCGGTCGCCCCAGCCGCGCCACAGCACGCTGGCGCCGAGCGAATCGAGACGGCTCACGGCGGCGAGATTCCAGCTCTCGATCTCACCTGCTTCGGCCGCGGCAAGTTGCGCACGCAAGGCGTCGAGGCGCCCTTCCAGTCCTGTCAGCGTCCAGTCGCCGGCAAGCACGGCAATGCGCAACTGCCCGGACATCTCGAACGCGATCGTCGGGACGCCCATGCTTGCGTTCAGGCGGCCGACTGGCCTTTGCCGCGCTGCGGCCGCAGCCGCAGCTCGATGCCTATGGCCGCCCACAGGCGCTGTTCGTCGTGCAGGCTGGCGGCGGTCAGCGGTGACGCCGACAGCCACTCGGCGCGAGCCGACATGACGTAGCCCGCGCCACTGCGGTCGAGGCGCAGCGGCAGTTCGTCGTAGTCGTCGCGGCTGCGATGCAGCAGCACGGCCAGCCGCAGACAGAGGATGAGCGGCCAGTCGCGCAGGTCGGCGGCGGCTGAATTCACCTTCTCCAGCTTGCCGCGGTGCGCCAGCACCAGCCGCGCGAGTCGCGCCTGGTCCATGCGCGAGAAGCCCGGCATGTCGGCGTTGCCGACGATGTAAGCGCTGTGCTTGTGATAGCCGGCGTGCGCCACCGAAATGCCCAGTTCGTGCAGGCGCGCCGCCCAGCTCAGCAGGTGCAGGTCCGGATGGTCGTCGCCGGCATCCGGTTCAAGCTGCCGGTAGAGCTTGAGCGCCGTGGCGTGGACACGATCGGCCTGGCGCTGGTCCACCTGGTAGCGGCGCACGAACTGCAGCACGGTCGCATCGCGCAGGTCGCGATGGTGATAGCGCCCGAGCAGGTCGTACAGCACGCCCAGCCGCAGCGCACCCTCGGAAAAACTCATGCGTTCGAGACGGAAGGCGTCGAACACCGCCGACATGATGGCAAAACCGCCCGCCAGCACTGGCAGACGGTCCGGACGGAGCCCGGCCACGCCGAGACGATTCACGTCACCGACGCGCAGCAGCAGCGAACGCAGCTTGTCCATGCCTTCGCGCGTCAGCGCGCCCTGGCACCAGCCGTTCAGTTCCATGATGTCGAGCAGCGCGCGCGCAGTGCCGCTGGAACCCACCGCCTCGTCCCAGCCGAGCGAACGGTAGTCATGCTCGATGGTTTCAAGTTCGCGCCGCGCCGCCAGTTCGGCCTCGCGCAGCGACTTCTTGTCCATGCGGCCATCGGGAAAATAGCGCAGGCTGAAGGCGACGCAGCCCATGTAGAGGGATTCGAGCGCCATCGGCTCGAAGCTGCGACCGATGATGAACTCGGTCGAGCCGCCACCGATATCGACCACCAGTTGCTGACTGGAAGGATTGGGCAGCGTGTGGGCAACGCCGACGTAGATCAGCCGCGCCTCCTCACGCCCGGCGATCACCTCGATCGGGAAGCCCAGCGCCGCCTCGGCCTGCGGCAGGAACTGCGGCGCGTTCTTCGCCACCCGCAGCGTGTTGGTGGCCACCGCGCGCACCTGGTCTGGCGCGAAGCCGCGCAGACGCTCGTTGAAACGGGACAGCGCCTCCAGACCCCTGAGCTGCGACGCCCCGTCGAGCAACTTGCCGTGCCCCAGACCGGCCGCCAGGCGGACGGTTTCCTTCACGCCGTCCAGCGGGTAGATCTGGTCATCGATCACCCGCGCCACCTGGAGCCGGAAACTGTTGGACCCGAGGTCGACGGCGGCGAGAAGTTCGTAGCTCATGCGGCGGCGCAATAAAAGAGATCAGCGCGGAGTGTAGCAGCGCGCAAGCCGCGCGCCGTCAAGCACGAGGTGCCCGGACGCTGTAATAATTCCATAGCACTTGTGTCACAAAATACCGGGTCGCATAACAACAACTTCAGAGACAGAAACCGATCATGCCGTCCATCCTGCCGGTGCCGCGCTACGCACCCGATCACTTCATCAACCGCGAACTGTCGCTGATCGCCTTCAACCGGCGCGTACTGGCGCAGGCGGCGGACGAGCGCGTACCGCTGCTCGAACGGTTGAAATTCCTGTGCATCGTGTCGAGCAACCTCGACGAGTTCTTCGAGGTCCGCATCGGCGGCCTGCGCGAACACATCCGCATGGGCGCCCGTGGCGTCACCTCGGATGGCCGCTCCGCGCAGGAAGCACTGCGCCTGATCGCTGCCGAAGCGCATCAGCTGATCGCCGAACAGTATTCGCTGCTCAACGACGTCATCCTGCCGCTGCTGGAAAAGGAAGGCATCGTGTTCCTGCGCCGCGGCGACTGGACCGAAGCGCAACGCGACTGGGTGCGCGACTACTTCATGCGCGAGCTGATGCCGGTGCTGACGCCGATCGGGCTCGACCCCTCGCACCCCTTCCCGCGCGTGCTGAACAAGAGCCTGAACTTCGCCGTCGAGCTGGAAGGCCGCGACGCCTTCGGCCGCAGTTCGCGCTACGCCATCGTGCAGGCGCCGCGCGCGCTGCCACGCGTGATCAAGCTGCCGAAGGAACTGACCGGCGTTGACCACGGCTTCGTGTTCTTGTCGTCGGCCATGCACATGAATGTCGGCGACCTGTTCGAAGGCATGAACGTGCTCGGCTGCTACCAGTTCCGCGTCACCCGCAATTCCGACCTCTTTCTCGACGAGGAAGAGGTGAAGAACCTGCGCCAGGCGCTGCAGGGCGAACTGCCGC